>Ga0164315_10000076_pt1 | contig 52246 bp, 45 predicted proteins | sample GuaBasSedimGuay6_FD_113737 | JGI IMG/M metagenome (GOLD analysis project Ga0164315, IMG submission 113737) | Subseafloor sediment microbial communities from Guaymas Basin, Gulf of California, Mexico - Guay6, Core 4569-2, 0-3 cm | ecosystem: Environmental > Aquatic > Marine > Hydrothermal vents... | reverse complement strand
TGGTCCGTCACCTACGCCGCCACGTACGATGTTCTGGAGTTGCCCGCTGTCCCCAGTGAACTGGCATCGAAGTCAATGATATTTGCCATCAGGCAGTATGGCGGCCGCTATTTCGCCGTGGGGATTCAGGGTCATATTCTGTATTCTGATGACGGCGGCGATTCCTGGACGCAGGCCGAGGTGCCGGTGCGCAGCACGCTACTGGATATCCACTTTCCCACTCCGGAGTTGGGCTGGGCGGTGGGCCACGAGGGGGTCATCCTGCACTCCGCCGATGGCGGCAAGACCTGGGTCAAACAGTACGACGGTATCCGCTACGGCATCGAGGGTAAAGCGTACTATGAGGAAAGGGCGGCGGCTGACCCGAATGATACGCTGTTCCCCTACCTGGTGGAGGAAATGGAATTCGCCATCACGCAGGGGGCTGACAAACCCCTGTTCAAGATCTACATGCACAGCACCACATCCGGCCACGCGGCGGGCGCCTACGGCATGATACTGCGCACCGAAGACGGTGGGAAAAACTGGCGCCACGTGCTGCACAGTATGGAAAATGATTCCTTCCTCCACTATTTCGACTATGCCGGTCTGCCGGGGGAGCGCATTTTTTTCATCAGCGGCGAGGCGGGACTGCTGATGGTGGGCGACGCCACCACAGAGACCCCGTCCGGCAAACTAATACATTCGGTACCCTGGGAAGGCAGTTTTTTCACCAGTGCCGCCGCCACTGATGACGCCATTGTATTGGGGGGCTTGCGCGGCAGGATGTTTCGCACCACCGACATCGGGCGGACCTGGGTAGTGGTGGAGAAGCCTCCCACCAGTGCCCTGGTTGATTCCACCCGTCGGGCCAATGGCAACCTGGTATTTGTCGGCATCGCAGGTGAAATTCTTACCAGCACGGACGACGGCTATAGTTTCGCACAACTTCCGCTGCGCTCTGGTGGCAGGATTTATACGGTGGCAGAGGGTCCGGAGGGCACGCTGTTGGTGGGCGGCCCGAAGGGCATCCAAAAACTTAAACTGCCGTAATAAAACAGGATCTTGGAGAAGCACTAATGGCTCATGGAACAGAATCAGATCTGCCGGTAATTTCGGATCTCAGTAAATTTGATTATCAATCTGGGACATTCCTGGAAAAACTCGTGTTCAACAACAGGGCGAAGGTTATCATTCTGTGTGCCCTGGTTACGATCATTCTCGGTTTCCAGGCGACCAAAATCCAGCTGCAGGCGGGCTTTGAGAAAACCCTGCCGAAAGCGCACCAGTATGTTATCAACTACCAGACCAACAAGGACAACCTGAAGGGGCTGGGTAACAACCTGCGTATCGTGGTGGGGGTCAAGGAAGGCACAATATTCACCCCGGAAAACCTCAAGTTTTTCGAGGCGGTAAATGAAGAGATCTTTTTTATCCCGGGCGTCGACCGCATCGGTATGAAATCCATCTTTACTCCCAATACCCGTTGGCGGGTGGTGACGGAGGAAGGCTTTGAAGGGGGGCCGGTTATTCCCGGCGACTTTGACGGATCAGAAAGGTCTATCGGGGAGGTAAAGCGCAATATACTCCGGGCGGGCATCATGGGCGACCTGGTTGGCAACGATCAAAAATCTGCAGCGATTATCGTCCCGCTGCTGGACACCAACCCGGAGACCGGAGAGCGTCTGAACTACTCCGATCTCGGCGACAAGCTGGAGGATATCCGCGATCAGTTTGCTGGCGGCGACGATGATAAATCCATTTATATTATCGGCTTCGCAAAACTGATTGGCGACCTGCTCGACGGCATGATGGCGGTGATGGGCTTCTTTGCCGTGGCGGTGGTAATCACTATTGCCCTGCTCAATTGGTACACGCGCTGTTTGCGTTCTACCCTCATGGTGATTTTCTGCACCATGGTGGCGGTGGTCTGGCAGATCGGGATTCTTGCCACGCTGGGTTATGAACTGGATCCGTTCTCCATCCTGGTGCCCTTCCTGGTGTTCGCTATCGGGGTGAGTCACGGCGCCCAGAAACTCAATGGCGTGATGCAGGATATTGGCCGCGGCACCCATCGCTATATCGCTGCCCGCTACACCTTCCGGCGCCTGTTCCTGGCTGGTGTGACCGCGCTGCTGTCTGATGGCGTGGGCTTTGCGGTACTGATGATCATCCAGATCCAGGTGATCCAGGATCTGGCCATTACCGCCAGTATCGGTGTACTGGTACTGATTTTTACCAACCTGATACTGATACCCGTCACCCTGTCCTATACCGGTGTTGGCAAGGTGTGCGCCGAGCGCGCCAGTCACGGGGCCAAGAGCATCGAGGATATGCACTGGTTGTGGCGCTTTCTGTTGTCTTTTACCAGGAAGGGGCCGGCGGCTATCGCTATCCTTATCGCCATTGTGATGGCTATCGGTGGCTTTTATGTGGCCAAAGGCCTGCAAATCGGTGACCTGGATCCGGGCGCGCCTGAGTTGCGGGCCAACTCGCGTTACAACAAGGACGTGGCGTTCGTGATCAAAAATTATTCGGTGAGTACCGATGTATTCGCGGTGATTATCAAAACCCCTCCGGACGGTTGTGTCAATCACGAGATGATGAGCCTGGCGGGTGAGCTTGAGTGGCGTTTACGCCAGTTGGACGGCGTCGAGGATATTCGCGGCCTCAATGTCCGTACACGAGAAATCATGATGGGTATCAACGAGGGTTTCCCCAAGTGGCAATCCATGTTCCGCAACCAGGACACTCTCAACTACGCGGTCAATGAACTGGTGACCCTGGAGTACGTGGACGTGGGCTGTTCCATCTGGCCCATGCTGGTGTATTTGTCCGATCACAAGGCGGAGACCCTGACCCGGGTGGTGGATGCCCTGGAGCAGTTCAACGTGGACTGGGGAGACAATCCGGTGGCCGAGTTCATGGGTGGCGCAGGCAGCGCCGGTTTTGAGGCCGCGACCAATATCATCGTGAAAAAGGCCAACACCGAGATGCTGTTCTATGTTTACGGTGCGGTTATCGTGCTGTGTCTACTGACCTTCCGCTCTGTTCCCGGCGTATTCTGCGCCGTACTGCCCCTGATGCTGACCTCCATCCTGTGTGAGGCGTTGATGGTGTGGCTGGGCATCGGCGTGAAGGTAGCGACCCTGCCGGTAATCGCACTGGGTGTGGGTATCGGTGTTGACTATGCCCTGTACGTGCTCACGGTAATCCTGGCCAAGGAGAAGCAGGGTATGCATCTCACCCAGGCTTATTATGAAACCCTGAATTTCACGGGCCGCGTGGTAGCGCTTATTGGCGTCACCCTGGCGGCTGGCGTTATCACCTGGGCGGCGTCGCCGATCAAGTTCCAGGCGGATATGGGTATTCTGCTGACCTTCATGTTCATCTGGAACATGTTCGGCGCTCTGATCCTGATGCCGGCACTGGCGTGCTTTCTGATCAAGCCCAAGAAGCCCAACGCTGAAAACGCCTGAGGCAGGTACAACTAGTACCCCTTCAAGGTAATATCACCTTGAAGGGGTACTAGCTGCGGACCGCCAAAAATCAATGGCCATCGCGTAAAATTGATGGCCTTTTTTTGAAGAGGAACAACCCCATGCCTGAACGCGCCAAATATTTGGCGGTTTTCATTCTGCTCACAATGATCACAGCCTGCGCCGACACACCGGTGGTGCAAGAGCAGCCCAGCACCGAGTTCGCCGCCGAGGGCTTACACCCGGTGAGTTCCTCCGGTTTCGAAGCAGCCTATGCACGCCCCAACGCCAATCTCGCATCCTACCGGACGCTTGATGTCGTGAGTATGGACGTAAGCGATGTCCATATCTCGCACACTACTGCGCCCGGCACCATGCGCCGGGATTGGCAAATCATGCCTGAGCGAAAAACCAATTTGCAGGGTGCCTGGGACCGTGCGATGAACAGGGCGTTTGCCGGCTACGCGCATGCCGGCACTGGTGACAAGGAATTGCGGATTACCGCGAAGTTGACTCGCCTGGAGCCGGGCAGGACATCTGCTGCAGCGGGTCACGTAAGCGGCATGGCGGGCACTTCGACTGATACAGTGGATGTTTCAGCAGAATTTCGCCTCTATGACCAGGCCGGTGGCGATTTGTTGGCAGTGATTCGTGACAGGCGCACCATCGCCATGCTGCAATGGACCCGCGCCGCGGGGACGGATATGGTCAATCTGTTCAATTCCTGGGCCGCGTTGCTGCATACCCGGGTGTCGGGGAAATAGACCAGCTACTCAAAAAGTCGTTTGTGGCGGCTATTCGGGTAGCTGTGGATTCAAGATCCCGCATGCCTGTTCTGGTAGTCCTGCCAAACAGCCAGGGCCAGGATAGTTGAGGCGATTGAAATAATAATAGCCATGATGTTCACCTTGTTCAGTTTTCGCTGAGCAGTCATATGCTCAACGTGATGCTTACTATATGGGCGACACCAAAATTCTCCAAATGGCCAATATTCAGGTATAGTATGATCTAAATTCATATTGCTTAAGGGCATGGAGCCTGCGATGGACATAAGAGAACTGGGTCGCCTCGACATGAACCTGCTGGTGGCCCTGGAAGCCCTGCTCGAAGAGTGCAATGTCTCGAAGGCGGCAGAGCGGTTGTTCGTCACACAGTCCGCCATGAGCAAGACCCTGAGCAGGTTGCGTGACTTGTTTGACGATCCCCTGTTTATCCGTAAGTCCACGGGTATGGTGCCCACGCCACGGGCACAGCGGTTGGCTGAGCACCTGCCGCAGGTATTGCTAGCGGTGCAGACCATGATTCAGCCGGTGGAATTCGATCCCCTGACCTACGACGGGGAGTTCGAGCTGATGGTGCAGGGGCATATGGGCGTGTGGATACTGCCTTTGTTGCTGCAACGCCTGCGCGAAACCGCGCCGCTTATTCGCCTGCGCACACTGGCTGTTTGCGAGAAACCACTGCAAATGCTGGCCGCGGGAGAACTGGATTTCGTGCTGCACGCGGAGCACAAGAGTTACCCGCCGGATTATTGCCTGGCAACCCTGGGCTATGCGCAACCCGTGTTGCTGGCACGCAAGGGCCACCCCCTGGAAGGGCGGCAGGACTTGACCTGGGATATGTTGGTGCAGTATCCACATGTCCGTCTGATCATTCCCGAATTTGCGGACATACAGTTTCAGGGGCAGGTCGAGAGTGTGGCGGATTCGGAGTTTTTCCAACGGGAGAGTGAGGTCGTTCCCCACTTGCAGACCGATCACCTGTACACCGCGCTGCGGGTTGTGGTGACTTCGGACTACCTGTTTCCCGCCCCACCCTTGTTTATGGAGCAGGATGAACTGGCCGGGGAATTGATCGAGCTATCCCTGCCGGGGGACGAGGAAATCACCCTCACCTACGTTATGGTCAGTCATGAACGGATCCGGCACTCCGCGGCACACGAATTCATGCGCGGGGAAATCCTGGGAATCATAGAGCATTTTCGCCACAAATACGGGCTGCCCAGCCTGGAAAATTTACGCGCCCGGCGCAATCTCCCATACTGATGCACCCGTCGGCGCCAACTGTGAATACTTCCTGTTAGTCTCACTGCTGCCGGATTACGGTGGCAAGATAGGGGTCTGGCGTGGACCGATGGTGATTACCAGCCCGTGACCTGTAGCCCGGTTCTGCCCAGGCCGCAGGTGCCATCGGCATCGCTCAAAATGGCTACGGCATCCGTCGAGTCCAACAGCGCGATGAATTGCGCTTGCCCCGCATGAAACTCATCTGACCCATAGCTTTCGCCCACTGTGGTTGACCTGAGAAGGTAATTCCAGGCCAGCCACAGGGTTGTTCTGGATGCGCCTTCTGCCTTTGTTGACGACAGACCGCTTGTGACAAAGCCTTTGCAATAGTCCGGTCGCTCCACCGGTGAATTCTGCCAGGGCCAGTTAGCGGCACTGGTGCTGGCGGCGGTTGCAGTCAGTGCTAAAATGAGTAGGAATCTGGTCATCGTGCGCCCCCGGGGCAAGTCTGGTACAACAAGGGGATAGATAGTACCGGATTAGACCAAAAGGATAAATGGGGTCAGGTAAGAATGGCACATACTCAAGCGCTTAGTCCTATCCGCTAGTGCCCCAACCACCTGATCCCGCTCACTAATGATATACGTTCTGATTGCTATTAATCACTTTGGTATTGGCCTATACCTGAGTTGTCGGCTAGAGTTACTCAACATGTAAGACCCGCGTTCGCGCGAGAAGAGCTTGATGCAAGTCGCCTGTCTCGCTACTTGTCTCGATGCAGTGGAGCCAGACGCGAAATGACTGATTCTTGAATAGTCAGGGAATAAAATGACTTCCACTTCTGATTCGTGTGAATACCCGGACCGGCCTATCGTCGGTGTGGGCGTCGTGGTATGGCGCGATGACAAGTTTTTGTTGGTGCGCCGCGGCAAGGCGCCCAATCAAGGTCAATGGAGCCTGCCCGGTGGTGCGCAACAACTGGGCGAAACCGTTTTCGAGGCGGCGCGCCGGGAAATCATGGAAGAGACCGCTCTGGACGTGGAGATACTGGGCCTGGTTGATGTGGTCGACGGTATAAAAGTGGATGACCGGGGCAGGGTGCAGTTTCACTACACGCTGGTGGATGTGGTGGCCCAATCAAATCTGGGTGAAGCGGTTGCCGGTGACGATGCCACAGCAGTGGATTGGTATCAGCTCGATGACCTGGCTGACCTGGGCCTGTGGAGTGAAACCGAGCGGATCATACGGGAGTCTGTACGCAGCCGGGGTTAACCACGCCACAGGCGCTGATACTCACATGGCCCGGGGTCAGGGAGGTCAGGGCAGATCTGACTAAACGTCGAGGCGATAGGTGTCGCCGTCGCGCACCAACTTTCCTGCCGTAGGGCCGGCAAAATGCGTGCCGATAATCAACGTTGGGGTGTCGGCATACTCCCCGAAAATACGATGTCGAGTCGCTACCGCAGTATCGCTATCAACATCAAACGGGCTGGTGAGTTCGGGATCGTTGAACTGGATTGGATGGTGCATGATATCTCCCGTAATCATTGCACTTTCACCCGCCGATTCGATCAAAACCGAACAATGACCGGGCGTATGACCCGGGGTGGAAATGAGGCGCACCCCGGGGCATACTTCAGCCGGGCCCTCGATCGATTGGCCGAGCCCCGCATCGAGCACCGGCTGTACTGAATCTTCGAACACCCTGCGCTGAATCTGCAAAAAATCATCGTCGGTATTGGCATCGATAGAACCCCAGAATTCGAGTTCCTGTTTGCCCATGAGGTACCTGGCATTGGGAAATGTCGGCACCCACTTGCCATTAACCCGTTGCGTATTCCAGCCCACGTGATCGAGGTGCAGGTGTGTGCACAACACGTAGTCCACATCATCGGGGTGATAGCCCGAGGCAACCATGTCCTCCATGTAAGACGTCGACAACATATGCATCGGCTCGAAGGGATTGCGGTCGCGTCCATTGCCAATACATGTGTCGACAATCAGGGTCGCTTCAGGCGTATCGACAATAAGTGAATGGATGCTCACACTGAGTTGGCCGCCGTTGGTCACAAAATGGGGGAAGAGCCACTTTACTTTCTTGACAACCTCCGGTGTCGCTGCCGGAATCGCGCCTTCGAATTCCGGATAAACGATCTCTTGTATCCTCGTAATAAGCGTATTTCCTATCTTCCACTTCATTGATTTACCTCCGCCATTTTCGCGTCCCGCCACGCACGGGGGTACGTGGGGAAACTGATTCCGAAATCCATCTGTGTTCTCCTGTCACTGCACCATTGAACATATTATTTCATTGAAGGATAGATGCCATGTACCTAGAAATCAATAGGAAGTCAATTGCTGTCCGAATCACTGAGGACGGCGGAAGTGATTTCGTCCCCTACTCGATTATTCTCTTGAACCGCCAACCTGGATCAGGCGGCGCACTTCGCAACCGCTGTGCCGGCTTAGGTATGGACGGGCAGGCTGACGGTGATTATCAGCCCTGAACCGGTATTGGCCGCTTCCACCCCACCTCCGTGTCGTAAAATTGCACGCCTGGCGATGGCCAGCCCCAGGCCGTAACCCCCGTAGTGAAGATGACTTGCACGCCCTGCGCTTTTCCCTCGAAGTTGGCATCCGCGCACAAGTGCTGCAGTAATGGCACCAGGTCGATATGGGTGTCCAGGTGAATATCCCCGGCCCGGGTGGCAAGTAACTGCGCGATCAGTTCTTCCAGGCGCTCTGCCTCGTGCTCAATAATCTGTACAGTGGCGCTCATGGCGCGGCCTTGTGCGGTTCCAGCCTCTATAAACTGAAGTGACAGGAGAGTGTAGAAATGAGCAAGTCCCGTAGCAAAGCATTACTCGGTGCCGTTGTAACCGGCGTGGTCCTGATGTCCCTGTCGGTTGCCAGCTGGTCCATGGGCCACGATGGCGGCATGGACCATGATCCCGCCCGTATGGTTGCCCATATGACCGACCGGCTGGACCTCACTGAAGAACAGGTGAGCCGCGTGAAACAGTTAATGACCGCGACCCGGGAGCAGTCCGATGCTGACCGCAAGCGATTGCGGGACTTACGTGGGCAGATGAAGACCCAGCGTGACAACTTCGATGCGGGCAAAGCCCAGAAGATTGCCGACGAGATCGGTGAGATCACCAGTCGTATGGTCTTTCAGATCGCCAGCACCCACGCCAAGATATATCAGCTGCTGACCGATGAGCAGAAAGCTGAGATGGATGACATGATGGATCAGCACCAATCACGCCGGGATCATTGGCGTCAGAGCGGTAAGAAATCTCGAGAGTAAACCTGGCTAATCCCCTCTAATCAGGTCCCTTCAGGGCGGCATTTGCTGCCTTTTTTTTCGTTTCCCACTCTTCGCATACCCTGGTGCAGGTCTACCTAAAGTTCGTATACAGCCAGGTCAAGCTCTTCGCGCAATGAGGCTGTGCTCTCCAGCTGACTGCTATTGGTAACCACCGCCGTGCTGGCCAGTTTCGGTTGCAGATAAGTCTGCGTAACCCGGCGTAAATCATCCAGACTTACCGCCAGGATCTGCTGGCGAAACAGTTCGCGCTGGTCGTGGCTGCGGCCGAACAGGCGGTTGTGGAAATGCTGCTTGGCTTCCCCGGCCGGAGAGCTCGGTTTGTCCATGCTGCCGATGACGCCCAGAATCGCTTCCTCCAGCACCCGGTATTCGTGGGGCGTCTCCAGCATCCAGCTCACCGCCGCATCAAAATCCTGCAGTGTTTCAGCCAGACGCGGATCCCGGTAGGAAAAGAAACGAAACGCCGCCACGCCTGAATCCTGCGAGGCGCCACCACCGTAGGCGCCGCCCTGTTCCCGTATGGCACGGTGCAGAAACCCGTTGCGCAGGACGCCCCCCAGTACCGTCAGGGCCGCTGCGTCAGGGTGTTGTACCGGGACTGTAGGGTAGGCGCGCGCACAGAAGTTGACCTGGGTATTGGTCAGCCATATTTCCCCCCTGCGCTCGCGTATTGGTTGTAGTTCGAAAGGCGTCGCCAGTGAGCCTGGATTATCCGCGCTCCAGATGGTAGTGGCGCCCTGTACTACCTCCTCCAGCTTGTGATCTTCCGCTATTGCAAGAAATTGCATAGGGGTGGATTTGAGCCGGGAATGCAACTCCCCCAGCTGTGCGGCGAAGGCATCCAGCTCCCGCGGGTCGCGCAGGCGATCGTCCAGCGCTCGCAGGCTGCCGATGCCTGCCAGACCTGACAACTGGTGATTCAGTTGTGCCAGCGGGCTCATGCCGGCGCATGCCGCGGTCATGGCCAGGCCGTGCCCGTTACCGGTAATGGCCTGGTCCCGTCGCGCACGCTGCTGGGCGATCAGGTCGCGGATTCTGTCGGTCTCATCGAAGCGCACTGTGTGCAGCGTATCGTGCATCAGTTGCGCTTGTGCTTCGGCGTTGCGCAGCAGTGCCTTGGACGACAGGACAAAGTTCGCTGTTATTTCCTGTTCATTTTCAATATGGCCGCGCATGGAGCTGAAGGCGCTGATGGCGCCCACGGTCGCGGCCTGGCGATGTTGCGCTTCCAGGTAGGAGTCGTCGCCCAAACCCAGTTCCGTCAGGATGTTGGTATAAAGGGGTAGCACCTGCAACTGCTCATCCGACAACAGGGGCAGGGGTGCGATGGCCTGCTGGTATACGATACCGTTGGTGCCCTGGCCGTAGAAGGTAGTGTGAATGCCACTGGCATCGCTCTGGGCAAAGCTCAGGTCTGGCAGGCTGGCCGGGACATCGCTGAGTTCCACCTTGGGCAGAATACTCTCGTCGTCGACCTGCCCCTGGCGCTTTACCAGGTCTGCGGCCAGTTGCATTACGGCAGCACGCTGTTTTTCGTCCATGTCCGCTTTGATAGCGGCCAGTCGTGCGGCCTCTGCGGCCATCCGCTTATTAGATAACGCCGTGTCGGGTGTCATGATGAGTGTTACCCGGTGCGGATTGTCCAGCAACAATTTCTGTGCCAGGCGGCGAATATAATCCGGGTCGCGGATCTTCTCGCGCATGCCGGCTATTACCGGTTCCAGATTTAACACGGCGATTGGGTCGCTGTAGTGCGTGGCGCTGCCCAGGGCTTGCAGGATGAGTTGCAAGCCATAGGGGTAACTGTCGCCACTGATTTCACGCTGGTGCAATTCCAGCTGGTGTAATACCGCTTCCAGTCGCTCCTGGCTGACGCCCTGCTCGGCGACCTGCTGCAGTACATCCAGCACCATGCGCTCCAGGGCGTCGGCGTGCTCGGCCTCGCTGCCCTCAATGCCGCAGCAGAACACCATCTCGCGCATAGAGTCCTCCAGGCCGCACAGGGGCGAGGGCGCCTGACCCAATTCGGTTGTTTCCAGGGCGTGTTGCAGCGGTGATGCGCTATTGTCCAGCAGCACGCTGGATAACAGTTGAGCATCCAGCAACTTTTCCAGGTCAGCGCTCTCGCCCAGCATCCAACCCATTACCAGGTGCGTCTTGTTATCTGTGCTGCCATTTTCGTCAAAGGCGTAGCTGTCCTGTACCCGCAGTGATGCCTGCAGGCGTCGCTCGGCCTGCATCGCAATGCGCTGTTCTAGTTTGTCGAAGTGTGCCAGGGCTTTTTCCTCGAACACCGCCTGGTGGGCGCTGGCCTCGATATCGCCAAAGGTCATGAAGATGGCGTTGCTGGGGTGATAGTGGCTGCGATAAAAGGCCTGTAGTTGTTCGTAGCTCAGGTCCGGGATGTGTTCCGGATCGCCCCCGCTGTTGTAGTGGTAGGTGGTGCTGGGGAACAGCTGTTCGCATAGCTTGCTCCACAGTGTACTGCTCACGGAACTCATGGCGCCCTTCATTTCATTGAACACCACACCCTTGAACACCAACTCACTGTCCGGGTTGTCGGGTTCGGCAAATTCCACTCTGTGGCCCTCCTGGGCGAAATCCAGAGGGTCTAGTCGTGAGAAAAATACCGCGTCAAGGTAGACATCCAACAGGTTGTTGAAGTCCTTGCGGTTCTGGCTGGCGAAGGGGTAGGCGGTCCAGTCGGAGCTGGTGAAGGCATTCATAAAGGTGTTGAGCGAGCGCCGTAGCATCATGAAAAAGGGGTCGCGCACCGGGTAGTGTTCGCTACCGCACAGGGCCGTGTGTTCCAGAATATGGGCCACGCCAGTGGAATCCTTGGGCACCGTGCGCAGGGCGACCAGGAATACGTTCTCGGTATTTTGTGAGGCCAGGTGATAGTGCACGGCCCCCGTGGCCTTGTGTTCAAACTGTTCTACCCGGATATTGAGGGACTCGATGGTCTCCTGGTGGATGGGTTGGAATGCGTGGTGGGCGTTGGGTAAAGCGTTGCTACTATTGCTCATACTTGGTCTCGGGGCGTGTTCGGGCTAGTCGACGGCGCAGTTTATCCGTTACACGACAGCAGCGCGAATTAGTTTATTCCGCGGTATTGGCTACCGGCACCAGTTCTATCTGGTATAACCATGGCCAGCGTTTGCCGGTTACCCAGATGGAGCCATCGGCGGGGTCCCGGGCGATACCGTTGAGTACATCGACGCCGCTGCGGCGCTCGTCGGCGGGCAGCAGGCCTTGCAGGTTTACACTGGCCCTGACCACGCCGGTGGCGGGGTCGATGATGACGATGCGGTCAGTCTGCCAGATATTCGCCCAGATATTGCCGTCCACCCACTCCAGTTCATTCAGTTTTACAACAGGCTGGCCGTTTTCGGTGACGGTTACAGAGCGCACAGTCTGTTCCGTTTCGAGTGAAATAAAGTGCAGTTGTGCGCCGCCATCCGTGTAAATCAACTCTTTACCGTTGTCTGTCAGCCCCCAGCCATCACCGGGAATGGGAAACCAGCGATCGGCCTGCAAATCTTCCCGACTGTAGACCAGCATCATGCGGTTCTTCCAGGTCAGCTGGTAGACTTTATCGTTAAGCACAGTCAGGCCCTCGGCAAAAATACGGGGGTTCAGTTTGTGGGTAGCATCGAGTTCACCATCGGCAAAACGATAACGGAGTAGGTGCGACTTGCCGTAATTACCGGTGCTGACGTAGAGGTAACCGTCCAGTATCTGCAGCCCCTGCACAAAATTCTCCCACGGCTGGGGTTTCCGGTCGGTCACGCGAAAGCCGTATTGCTGCACAGCCAGCACCGACATCGGCAGCAAAACAAAAAGACAAACCAGGGTGCGCAGTGCGGCCATGCTATATCCTGCCACGGGCAAGATCGCGCATGATGAAGCGCGCCGGCGCCACGGCCCGGCACAGTTCGCGGCTCAGTGGCGCGGGCTCGCCGCAGATTGTACTGGCCAGGAGTTCTGCCGCCAGAGGGGCGGAGGTGAGCCCCCGGGAGCCATGCGCGGTGGTGAGGTATAGTCCCGGTATATATTCACCCTCCAGAGCAATGGTCTGTCTGGCGTTCTTGCGCAGCGGGGCATAGTCGCGCAAGAAGGCTGTTACATCCGGTGCGGGGCCCACCATCGGCAAGTAGTCGGGGCTGGCACAGCGATAGCCGACACGGCCTCCCAGTTTCCCGGGGTTCACCGCTGCCAGGTTTTCGCGCCAGTCGGGCACCGCATCTGCCAGTGATGCCAGGTTGTGGTGGTGATCCGACTCCCGCAGTGCCTGTTCGTCATCGTGCAGATCGAAAGTGGCGCCGATACAATGCACGCCTTCCCGGGCCGGTGCAATATAACCCTTGTGACACAGGGCGGCCCTCAGCCCTGCGAACGCTGATGCTGTGGGTAGGTGGGTGGTTTGGCCGCGAATGGCTTGCACCGGTAGCCAGGCGAGTTGTCGCATGGTCGCAGCCGCCGTACCCGTGGCCACCACGGCGCAGGGGGCACTGGCTATTACGCTGCCGTTAACCATAGCCCGCCACTCTCCAGCCCCGGTTTCCAACGTAAGTTCAGCGCAGTTTTCGATGACCTCGATATTGCCGGCGTCTACCAGCGCGCGGCACACCGATACCGGCCGCAGCCAACCGGACCCGGGGTACCAGTAACCGGCGCTGGGTTGTGCAATGCCCAGAACCGCCTCCGCCTGTTGCGCATCCAGTACCTGAGCCAGCTCCGGCAGCAGTGCCAGTGACTCGCCAAGAGCGATCAACTCCGAGCTGTTGTCGCTCTGGTGAAAACTGCCGCACAGGGCGCCGTCGAGTCCTGTGGTGAGTTGGTCGGATTGGAACATGGAGCGGTAATATTGTGACGCGAAACGAAAACTCTGCAGTGCAAAGTCAGTGAGCGAAGAGTGCTTGCGTGAAAGGCGGGTATATAAAATACCCTGGTCATTGCCGGACCCCGCATTCGCCAGTTTCCCCTTTTCCAGCAGTGTGACGGAAATTCCACGCCGTGAAAGTGCGGCGGCCACGGTGCAACCGGCCAGGCCGCCGCCCACAACCAGTACCCTGGCAGGTGTGGCAGTCACAGTGCCGCTAATGTCCCAGGGTGTATACGTCGTCGGCTCTGGTGCAGTGGCAGTATTTTTTATGTGGCCGCGCAGGCATTCCCGTTTGCGTTCAAAACCGGGGGCCTTGCGCACCTCGAAGCCGGCATCCGTCAGATCCCGGCGCACTTGTCCGGCAGCGGTAAAGGTAGCGAAACTCGCTTGTGGATGGCTCAGCCTCGCTGCGGCGCGCAGCACCGGTCTGGACCACATGGCTGCATTACAGGCCGGTGCGAAGCCATCGAGGTACCAGGCGTCTACCAGCGGTCGCCCCTGACTGGCCAGGTCGGGCAGTGCGTGCGCCACATCCTCCCACCACAGGTCCAGTGTTATCCGCCCCCGATTTAATAGCACACGATGTTGTCCCGGTAGTAGACCGGGGTAGTGATCAAGCAGGGTTGTGGCCAGTGATTCCAGGGTCGGCCAGTTGGCCAGTGCCCTGACCAGGTCCTCCCTGGCCAGGGGGTGCTTCTCGATAGACAGATAGTGTAATTCCGGGCGCGGTTTTGGAAGTTCGCGCCAGGCCTGCCATGTCAGCAGGAAATTGAGGCCGGTACCAAATCCGGTTTCGACGATACAAAAATGTCTGCGGGAGTGTCGCCGCCAGCGTTGGGGCAAGTCGTTGCCCTGCACAAAGACGTAGCGACTTTCCTCCAGGCCGTTGTCTCGGGAATAGTAGACGTCACCGAATTCGGTCGAGGACGGCTCATCAGCGTCGTTCCATTGCAGGGAGGCCGGCTCTACAGGGCGCCAGGGCGTATTTTCGCGCCTCATCCGGCCAGGGATTTTATCTTCAGTTCGTCTGGCAGCCAGGCGGGGATGTGGGGGCGTTCTTCTGCCATAAGATCGTCGATGGTGAATACGTGTAACTCAGGGGCGTCGCCCGGTGGTCGGTACAGAGTGATGAGGAAGTCATTGGCGTTGAAATTTTGCGGTACCCGCACTTTCCAGCGATGCTCCAGAATACTCAAGGTAGTATCGCCCGGTTGCAGTCGTATTCTGGCAACATAGTGGTGTTTCCCCACGGGTTTGAGGCTGCGAGTCTCACTGCCGATCAGGGAACCGAACAAGCGGGTCTTGATGGAGCAGATCGGCGCGATATCCCGGCGGCTTTCGGGCATGCTTGGGTCCATCAGGCGTTGTGTGATCTGGGTCAGGGCAGTGCTGCCCTCAGAGCCATTGAGCCGGACTTTGTCCACGCTGAAGGGTATTCTGGCCAGTGTTTGCGCATCCTGTTGTGCCGCTTCGCGCTGGGAGATTTCTTCCGCCGTGGGCAGGGTGCGGGCTGATTCCCGCAATTCAGCGTAGTAACCCGCTAACAGGCGGTGCAAGCGTTCTACATATTCAGCTTCCCGCTTCAGGGTGTAATCGGCGGTGTAGGTGCGCGGCGCCTTGCTTTCGGTCGCCTTTGTTATGGCGGGTTCAGTGCCGGGATGTGGTGGGACGGTGTATTCGGTTCTGGCAGCGAGAATACGTTCCTGCAATAAGGTAACTTCCCGTTCAGTGATCACGATAAGGCGCTCCCTGATACTAACCATTTCCTGCGCCAGTTTTTTGACGGCGGGATTGCTACTTTGCGCAGCTGGCGTGCCGTCGGTTTGCAGGATATCCAGGGTTTTCTGGTACTGATCCAGTTCGCGGGTGAGCATTTGTCGCTCTGTGGTAAGAGTTTCCAGTGCCCCGGTCTGTGCGATGGCTGGCGGCGGCAGAAGCAGCAGCAGCAATGCACAGACCACCATCGCCGTGTGGCAAAGTGGCCATGTTGAGCGAATAATTTTGCCAGACAGGGCATTTATGATCGAAAACAGCACAGTAACCGAGAGGATTCCACATAATTATCAACCCGTATAATACCAGAATGCGTGTCCACCGAACCAGCCGCAGCTACCAGTATAGCGACATAGTTCACAGTTAGGCTTTGTTGATCGGAGCACCCGGGGGCATTAGACTGATCGACCCGTATAGATCGAGGTTGTCAGGGTGCAATTCAAGACCCGGTACACGGTACACTAGCCCTCGATCCGTACACGGGGCCTGGCGGGATAATCTATCAGTAATTTTTCACTGGGGGCCATTACTTCAGCACTGCCACTGACAACCAATTTGTCGTTCTGGTTGTAGGCCTTGCAGTTCAGGGTCACAACCTGGCGCCTGTCCTGTTTGTCGGTGACCTCCAGCTTGATCGTGATAGTGTCACCAATTTTTACCGGTAGACGAAAACGCAGGGACTGGCTCAGGTAGATGGTCCCCGGGCCGGGCAGTTCCATGGCCAGGGCAGCCGAAATAATGGCGCCGGTCAACATGCCGTGGGCAATGCGCCCCTTGTACCTGGTGCCGGCGGCGAAGTCGGCGTCCAGGTGTACCGGGTTGACATCCCCGGAGACCGCAGCGAATAGCTGTATGTCCTGCTCCTGGACCAACTTGGAATACGTCGCCGTTTGCCCTACGGTTATTTCATCGTAGGTGAAGTTGCATATTTGTGGCATGTTGTGGATTCCATGGGATTGAAGCAGCGTGAAGCATAACGTATTTTCCGCGTTTGAGCTGCGCAAAAAACTTACTGACAGGTCTGCACGATGCGAGACTCCCCAGGGCGCGAAAGACGTGTTCCGGAAATCATTTATCCAGAAGAACTACCGATCGCCGAGCGGCGAGAGGAGATTGCCCGCGCCATTCGTGAAAACCAGGTGGTGATAATTGCCGGCGAAACCGGCTCGGGCAAGACGACCCAGCTACCCAAAATCTGCCTGGAACTGGGCCGTGGCAGGCGGCAGTTGATAGGACATACCCAGCCGCGACGATTGGCGGCGCGCACCGTGGCCCAGCGTATTGCGCAGGAGTTAAACACGGAACTGGGCGGGCTGGTTGGCTACCAGGTGCGCTTCACTGACAAGGTCTCCGAGGCCACCGCCATCAAGCTGATGACGGACGGTATCCTGCTGGTAGAGATGCAGCGCGATCGATTGTTGCGCAAATACGACACTATCATTATTGACGAGGCGCACGAACGCAGTCTCAATATCGACTTCCTGCTGGGTTACCTCAAGCGCATCCTGGAGCGGCGGCCCGACCTGAAAGTAATCATCACCTCGGCCACCATCGATGTGGAGAGTTTCTCCCGCCATTTTGATGACGCGCCGGTTATCGAGGTCTCCGGACGCACCTTCCCAGTGCAGACCTTATACCTGAATTCTGCCGAGGATAAGGATGAGGGCGTACAGCAACAGATTGTTTCCCTGGTGGAAGATATCGATACCGGACAGTTCGGCGTGCGTGGCGATATTCTGGTGTTTTTGTCCGGGGAACGCGATATAAGGGAGCTGGCCAGAGCGCTGCGCAGCGCCACATCACTGGATATTCTGCCCCTGTACGCCAGGCTCAGCCAGGCTGAACAGAACCGGGTATTCGACATCTCCCGGCGCCGGGGTACGCGCGTTGTCCTGGCTACCAATGTGGCGGAAACGTCGATCACTGTGCCCGGCATTCGCTATGTGATCGATCCGGGCGAGGCGCGTATCAGTCGCTACAGTTACCGCACCAAGGTGCAGCGCCTGCCCATTGAGCCTGTTTCCCAGGCCAGCGCCAACCAGCGGCAGGGGCGTTGCGGTCGGGTGTCGGCGGGTGTCTGTATCCGTCTTTACAGCGAGGAGGATTTCAAGGCGCGACCCGAATTCACCGACCCTGAAATCAAACGCACCAACCTGGCGGCGGTGGTGTTACAGATGCTGACCCTGGGTCTGGGTGAGGTGAAAAATTTCCCCTTTATCAACCCGCCTGACTCGCGCCTGGTGCGCGACGGTTATAAGTTGCTGGAAGAATTGGGCGCGGTAAGCACTGCTGGCAAGCTCACCCCAGTGGGCAAACGTATGGCTCGCTTACCGGTGGATCCACGCCTGGCGCGCATGGTGCTGGCCGCCGCCGAGCAGGGTTGCCTGGAAGAAATCCTGGTGATTACCAGCGCGCTGACAGTCCAGGATCCACGGGAGCGTCCGGCGGACAAACAGCAGCAGGCGGATCAGATGCACGCGCGCTTTCGCCACCCGCGTTCGGACTTCATGGCGTGGCTGGCGCTGTGGCGATACTATGAAGAGCAGCGCCAGGCCTTGAGTCAGAACCAGCTGCGCAAACTGTGCAAGCGGGAGTTTCTGTCTTTCCTGCGCATGCGCGAATGGCGCGATATTCATCGCCAGCTCAGTATTGCCTGTCGCACGCAGCAGTTGAAACCGCGGGCTTCTATACCCGAAGAGGAAAACTACCAGGGTGTGCATGTGGCGCTGTTGAACGGCCTGTTGAGTAACATCGCCCAGTTTGACGAGGGCCGGGAATACCTGGGCAGCCGCAACCGCAAGTTGCAGATATTCCCGGGGTCATCCCAGGCGCGCAAGAAACCCAAGTGGTTGGTGGCGGCGGAAATCGTCGAGACTTCCCGGGTATTTGCCAGGGAAGTCGGTGCCATAGACCCACAATGGGTCATCGGCATCAATCCGGACCTGATTAAGCACAACTACTCCCAGCCGCGCTGGCAGTCGCGCAGCGGACGGGTAATGGCCTATGAGCGACTGACCCTGTACGGCCTTACCGTGGCCGACAAACGCTCGGTGCACTACGGCCCACTGGCACCGGCGGAAAGTCGCGCACTGCTGATTCGTGAGGGCCTGATTGCGGGTAACTACCGACAGTTCCCGGATTTTTTGCAGCACAATCACGGCCTGGTACGGCAGCTGGAAGAACTGGAGTCACGCACCCGGCGTCGGGATATCCTGGCGGATGAACATGTTCAGTTTGAATTCTACGATGAACGTTTACCGGACGATGCCTATACCTCCGGGCGTTTGCAGTCCTGGTTGAAGCGCAACCCGGAGGCAGAGCGAGCATTGCATATGGTGCGGGAAAACCTGCTGGCTCGTGATCCCGGAGCGGCGGTGGAGGAGCAGTTTCCAGACTATCTGCAGTGGCAGGATATGCGCTTCAAGCTCAGCTATCAGTTCGAACCGGGCAAGGCTGCGGACGGCGTGTCGGTCACTGTGCCCGTGGCACTGCTAAACCGCGTACCGCGTTTTCGCTTCGACTGGCTGGTGCCCGGTTTGTTGCGTGAGAAGTGCATAGCACTGGTGAAGGGCCTGCCCAAGGAAAAGCGCAAACGCCTGGTGCCTGCGCCGGATTATGTCGACAAGGCACTATCGGCGTTACAGCCGGATAATGTGGATCTGCTGGATGTGTTGTCACACTGTCTGGCTCACCTGGGTGGGGTTGCGCTGGGCCGCGATGATTGGGCCCTGGAGAAGTTGGATGACTACTACCGCATGAACGTGCGCGTGGTTGATGCCAGGGGCCGCTTGATGGAGCAGGGCAGGGATCTGGGTGAGCTTATCCAACGCTTTCGCAGCGATACGCGCCAGAGCATCAGTTCCAGTGAGCAAAAGTCCCCGGCGAGGGAGGGGATTAGCCGCTGGGATTTTGGGGAATTACCCAGGGAGTGGCGCTTCCGCCAGGCCGGTGTTGGTATCGTGTCCTACCCGGCACTGGTAGACAAGGGCCAGACAGTTGCCATTGAACTTTGCGATTATCCGGGCGAAGCCCGCTTACGCCATCGCCTGGGCGTATTGCGTTTGCTGCGTCTGGACAGTGCCGGGCAGGTGAAGTATCTGCGCAAGCAGATGTTGCGAGGCAACGAGTTCAACCTGGTACTGGCGGGAGCCGGCCTGGACCGGGCCGCCCTGATCGAGGATCTCATCGATGCGGCTTATGTACAGGCCATGTGCCTGGATCAGGACTTGCCCTTTGGTGAAGCGGAGTTTGGGACAGTACTGGCAGCGGGTAAGAGTGAGGTAATAACCTGCGCTAACGAGATGGAGGCTGTACTACTGAATTTTCTTAAAGTACTGGCCGAGCTGCGGCACAAGCTGGCGGGCCTTGATACGGGCAAGTGGCTGGATTCCCGGGAGGATATCGAGCAACAACTGCAGCATTTATTGCAGGCGGGGTTTCAACGCGATACCCCCCGGGAGTGGTCGGCCCAGTATCCACGCTACCTGAAAGCCCTGCGCACCCGGGTGGAGCGTCTCAGCGGTCAATACGCCAAAGATCAGAAGCACACGGCACTGCTGCAAATACTGGCGCAGCCCCTCCGGGATTCGGTGCGAGAGCGGCCCGGGTTGCTTCTACTGTGCGCGCCAGCCAGTCACTATCGCTGGATGTTGGAAGAGCTGCGGGTATCGCTGTTCGCTCAAAACCTGGGCACCCGCCAGGCGGTTTCCCAGAAACGCTTGCAGGAACAGTGGCGGGTGGTACGCCAGTGGCTTGACAAAAACCACTAATAATATAGGGTTTTTATTTGTAAAATTTTTTTACTTGCCATGGGAATGTAATGAAACTTCCGGTTTAATGCTCGGTCATAACTTTTACGAATGCTTGAGGTGGCAGTGGTCCCCAAGGCACTTCGGATGGTAATACAACATCTTAATGACTTACAGGGAATACATCATGACTCCAATTAAAAAACCTCTCGCTGCCGCTCTAGGCGCAGCATTCTTGGCGACTTCCGTTGCTCCTATGGTATCTGCCGAGACGAATCCTTTTTCCGCGCAACAACTCAGTGGTGGTTACGACCTCGCCAGCTATGGTAAGGACGCCGAAGGTAACTGTGGTGACAAAAAGGGCGAAGGTAGCTGTGGCGATAAAAAAGCCGAGGGTAGCTGTGGCGATAAAAAAGCCGAGGGTAGCTGTGGCGATAAAAAAGCCGAGGGTAGCTGTGGCGACAAGAAGGCTAAAACTGAAGGTAGTTGCGGCGAAGGTAAATGCGGTGCTAATAAGGGCAAAGCCAAGTCCGAAGGCGAAGGTAGCTGCGGCGGTTCCTAATGTCTGAGCAACACCGGAAATTCCACGGAGCGGGTCTCGGCCTGCGGCGGGCCCTGTTGGGCCCGCTGCTATCCATGTATCAGGGAGCGGTAGATTTTATGGAGGTTGCGCCGGAAAACTGGATCGGCGTCGGTGGTCGCTTCAGCAGGCAGTTTCGGCAGTTGGCGGAGCGCTATCCGATTGTATTACACGGTTTGTCACTGGATATTGGTGGGCCGGATCCAATCGATAAGGATCTGGTGCGGTCAGTGCGCGACTTGATGTGCGAGATGGACGTGCCACTGTACAGTGAACATCTCAGTTATTGCGCCGCACAAGGGCATCTCTACGATCTGTTGCCCATCCCCTTTACCGAGGAGGCTGTGCACCACGTGGCGGCTCGGGTGCACCAGGTGCAGGACATCATAGGGCAGCCCATAGCCCTGGAAAACGCCTCCTACTATGCCCAGCCCCTCGCCGAGTTGAGCGAGGCGGAATTTATCACCGCGGTGGTTCAGGAGAGCGGATGTGACCTGCTGCTGGATGTCAATAATATCTATGTGAACAGTATCAATCACAGCTACGACCCGATTGAGTTTCTCGACTCACTGCCATTGCAGCGAGCCCGTTACATTCATGTGGCGGGGCACTACGATGAGGCCGATGACCTGAAAGTGGATACCCACGGGGCCGATGTAATCGACCCGGTGTGGGCGCTGCTGGCGGAGGCTTACCGGCGGCTGGGCCCCTTGCCGACCCTGCTGGAGAGAGATTACAACCTGCCACCCCTGGATGAATTGCTACAGGAAGTCACACAGATTCGCGCGATGCAGCTAGAAAACCAGGGCGCCCTGGTTGAGGCGATGGGTTAACTTATGAGTGTATCGGCGCTAAAAGATAGCCAATTGACGATGGCGCGCTATCTGCGCGACCCGCAGCGACAGCCGGCGCCCGCCGGAGTGGAACAGCGGCGCCTGCAGATCTACCAGGATCTCGTCTACAACAATATCGAAGGCTTTATCAGCGGTGGTTTTCCCGTGTTACGCAGCCTGTACCAGGATGCTGATTGGCACTCGTTGGTGCGCATGTTTATCGAGCGGCACCGCTGTCACACACCCTACTTTCTGGAGATCAGCCAGGAGTTCTTGCAGTTCCTGATGCAGGACTACAGCGTCCGCGAGTGCGACCCGCCGTTTATGGCGGAACTGGCCCACTACGAATGGGTGGAAATTGCCCTCGATGTCTCTCAGGAAGAGTTGCCGGAAGCCGCCACTGTCGACAATATGCTAGCCGCCGTGCCACAGCTTTCACCGCTGGCCTGGCTGCTTAGCTACCAGTTTCCGGTGCACCAGGTCGGCGCGGGCTTCAGGCCTGGTGAGGCGGTGGAGCCCACTTATCTGGTGGTGTACCGGGATAGAGAGGACGAGGTTCGGTTTATGGAACTGAATGCGGCAACGGCTCGTCTGGTGGAGCTGATCAGAGATAACAATGTTGCCACAGCCGGCGAGTTGCTGGCGGGGCTGGCTGGGCAACTGAGTATGACTGAGGAGTCGATGCTCGCCTTTGGTGGTGAACAACTTGAGCAGTTGGTTGCACAATCTGTGGTGCTTGTCACAAATCGTTGAAATCGCGTCTAACCTGGGTTTAATCAATAGTTGATCCACTCGCAGCCTACGCGTAAAATTCCACCATTATTATAATAATGGCTGGTCTTTTAATGGCCCTATCGCGCTACATCCTGATCTTTGTGTTGACATTTCCCGTGGCTTCAGCCTGGGGCCTGGAGCAACAAAGCGACATCGACCCCTGGGAGTCGATGAATCGTCGTGTATTCTCCTTTAATGAAACCCTGGACAAGTATCTGCTGAAACCGGTGGCCAGGGGCTATCGCTTCATCATGCCCGACCCCGCAGAGCGCGGCGTCACTAAGTTCATCGCCAATATCTACGAATTCAATACCATTATTAATTCACTGTTGCAGGGCCGCCCTGGCAACGCTCTGCACACTAGCGGCCGCTTTGTCGTGAATACCACTGTTGGCTTGCTCGGTTTCTTTGATGTGGCCTCCCACATGGAGCTAGACCACCGGCCTGCGGATTTTGGCCAGACCCTGGCGGTATGGGGTGTTGGCAGCGGCCCCTTCTTCATGGCGCCCCTGATCGGCCCCCGTACCATACGCAGCTTAACGGGCTACTTTGTGGATACCTACAGCTCTATACCGGCTCTGCAAAATGATACGGAACTGGCCTATATCTTCTGGACCATCGAGGTCATCGATATCCGGGCGCGCCTGCTTAAAGCAGAAGATTTGATCACCGGCGATCGCTACATCTTCATACGGGACGCCTATCTGCAACATCGCAAGAGCTTCATAAATAATGGCGTGGTAGAGGACAGTTTCTCCGATTTTGAAGAGGAGGAAGATTGGGAGGAGTTTTGATCCGCATTGCATGGCTTCCGTCAGCCCGAATAAAGGCGGCCAAATATGTCACAAAACTGTGAAATCCTGCTCAAAGCATGACTAATCCGGTTGCTTGAACTCCATGATGGGCGTAGTGTCACGCCGAACGCACCATCAAAGCCTCCCATGATGGCCTCAAAAGGCAGTGTACTTATAGTTGACGATGACCCGGCCCGTGCTGCAGAGCTGGCTGGTCTTGTGTCGTCCGCGGGTTTTAATATCCAGGTTGTTACCGACGTCAACAATTCAACCCATGCCCTTGGCGTCAGCAGCGACCTGGATGTCATCCTATGTGAGCTGGATCTCAAGGATGTTTCCTGGGGTGAAACCCGCCGCACATTGCGTGAGACGGAAGTGCAGGTTCCGGTGATTATGCTCAGTGACGTAGCGGATGCCGATCGCATGATGAAGGCCCTGCGTCTCGGTGCCAGTGATTTCTTTTTGCGCCCGGTGGAAGACAAGGCCGCCCTGGTCAGGTCCATCGAGCGCTGTGTGCGTCAGCGCCGGATACACAGAGAGTTGCAGGAGTCACGGCAGCGCCTGGAGGCGGCCAATATCGAGTTGCGCGGTACGGTGCAAATGTTGGAGCAGGACCAGCAGGCGGGGCGTCAGGTGCAGCTGCGTATGCTGCCGGCAACACCACTGGTGTTGGGCGATTATGTGTTAAGCCATACTGTTATTCCCTCCCTTTATCTCAGTGGCGATTTCACCGATTACTTCACTCTGGGTGAGCATTTCGTCACCTTCTTTATGGCCGATGTATCCGGCCATGGCAGTTCCTCTGCTTTCGCCACTGTTTTGTTGAAGAACCTGTTTGCCCGTAAGCGATCTGACTTACTGCGCCGCAATGATGACACCATATTGAGCCCGGTGGCTATGCTCAAACGTGCGAATAAGGAGTTGCTGGACCTGGGGGTGGGCAAGTTCGCTACCATGGTAATTGGCTTGCTGGATATGCAGGGCAACACACTGCGTTACAGCGTGGCGGGGCATTTGCCACAGCCGGTACTGGTTTCACAAGAGGGCGCGCACTACTTGCGGGGGGAGGGGTCCGCCGTCGGGATTATGGAAGATGCCCAGTTTGAAGAGCATATGATAGACCTGCCGGAAAGTTTTATGCTGGCCCTGTTTTCCGATGGTATTCTGGAGACCCTGCCGCCCAAAAACCTTATAGAGAAAGAAAAATACTTCCTGAACGTTTTTGAACAGACGGCGGATTCACCGGATGAGTTGGTGATCCGCCTTGGCCTGGATCGCATCGAAACTGCACCCGATGACATCGCCGCCCTGTTTATTAGCAAGCGAGGTTAGTGCTCATTCATGGTGATATCGCTTAATGTTACATTATGAGTGACGAGGCACACTAGAATGCAAGAGGGAAAAATTCTCGCCGCTAGTTGTGACGGTGCTTATGTTATCCGTATGGTGGGTGATATACGCCTCACCTTATGCACTACCATCGATGAATATTTTCAGCAGATGTTCGACGACCCGGCATTCGCCAGTGTCTGGGTAGACCTGTGCGACGCCGAGGGTATCGACAGCACAACCCTGGGTTTACTGGCCAAACTGGCGCTGACGGTAAAGCAAAAATTTGGCTTTGAGCCGGCTATATACTCCAGTGACCCCGGGATAAACCGACTGTTGAAAAGCATGGGCTTTCAGCGGCTGTTTAAACTGCATGAGGAAATCTGCACTAACCCCGAACAGATCAGTGATATCCCAATAGTGGAAGGCAGCGAGCAGGCGGTGAAGCAAAAGGTGATCGAGGCTCATCAAGTACTGATGGATATCAGCGATGAGAACCGCGCCCGCTTCAAGGATTTGATGGCCGTGCTGGAGCGCGGCTAACTTTTAGCTGCCAGTTTACACTGGATATAATCCTGGTGGGTTACATAGGTGAGTTCCGCCACCTGCCGAATCAAGTGCTCCTCGTACTTATCCAGGTTGCCATCGGCATAGGCGACCACCCACATGGCACTGATCAGTTGTAATTTTTGAGCGGCGCTGTAATAGTCGTTGATTACCCGGGTGAACTCATACAGCGAAGTGGCTTCATCTGCCCGGTTTTCCGCCAACACCATCAGTTCGCGCACTTCTTGTTTATCAAGTTGCAGTGAACCGCTGAGAAGTTCTTCCAGGGCCGCCTGCTCCGCGGCGTCCTGGATGAAATCCGCCCGTGCGGTTTCAATCAGCAGAGCGGCAGCCACCAATTGCAGACGCTGCCGCTGTGACTCCTCGCTCTCCCTTGCGGGAGATTCAAATAGCGCTTTGAGTGCTGCGATCATTTTTGTAACTCATTGCCCGGGTTTTCGTAAATGGGGTGCAGATCTTCCTCGCTATGGCGAACCAGTCCATACGCCTCGCTAAGTACCTCAAGCCCCGCCTCTTTTTTATATGCATTTTCACTCAGGTGGCGCCTGAATTTCCTGGCACCCGGGACGCCCTGGTAGAGACCGAGAATGTGGCGAGTGACGTGGTTCAGGTGGGCTCCGTGAGCAAGCTGTCGCTCCACATAGGGGAGCAATGCAGCGATGACATCATCGCGGGAATTGATCGGTTTGTCCATCCCGAAAAGTAGTGGGTCCACCTCCGCCAGCATCCAGGGATTCTGATAGGCCTCCCGCCCGATCATGACGCCATCCACGTGTTCCAGATGCGCTTGACATTCCTGTAGTGTCTGGATGCCGCCGTTAATAACAATGGTCAGTTGCGGGAGGTCTTTTTTCAGCTGATAGACCCAGGGATAGTTGAGCGGCGGGATTTCCCGATTTTCTTTCGGTGATAGGCCCTGCAGCCAGGCTTTGCGCGCATGCACGATAAAGACCGAGCAGCCCGCCGCTGCGACCGGCTCGATAAATGCGACCAGCTGCTCATAGGACTCCATGTCGTCGATGCCGATGCGGTGCTTTACCGTCACTGGAATGTCGCAGGCATCACGCATGGCTTTCACCCCGTTCGCCACCAGCTGCGGCTGTGCCATCAGGCAGGCTCCGAACATACCCGATTGCACCCGGTCAGAGGGACAGCCGCAGTTCAGGTTGACCTCATCGTAACCCCACTCCTGGGCCCACCTCGCACAGCGTGCCAGGTCCGTCGGGTCGCTACCGCCCAATTGCAGAGCCACCGGGTGTTCCTCGGCGTTGAAGTGCAGGAACCGCTCCCGATCTCCATGAATGAGCGCTCCGGTGGTGACCATCTCTGTGTACAGGAGGGCCTCTTTGGTCAGCAGTCGCCAGAAATAACGGCAGTTGTGATCGGACCAATCCATCATGGGGGCAATGGAAAATAACCTGTTGATATTTTTCCTTCCTGGTTCCACTATTTGAGCCTGACTACGGAGATAGATAGATGATATCGCACAAATTCCTCAAAGGGGCATCGTGGCTGGTTGCGGTTGCCACTATGGCATCTGGAACCTCGCTGGTGGGCGCTCTGGATGAACCCTTCCAACAACTACCGCTGGAGCTTGCCGCAGCAGATTTTTTGCCGGAATCAGTGCTATCAGGAGAGGGTTATACGGTTGATGAGCGAGTCGTCAACGACGGTGTGCAGAACACTTACACGCTAAAATCGGACTATGGTGAGCTCATCGTGACGGGTACCGGGGAGTTGCTGGCACGAATCCAGGAGGTCCAGGCGACCAGGGCGTTGGAAAAACTGGAAGGCAGTGACGAATTCAAGGAAGCGGCAAAGGGGGCGGTTACCGGTATGGTGGAGGGCGGGAAGGCTCTGTGGAATGAGCCGGTCGATACCTCCAAGGCTGCGGCCAGGGGCGTGGGGCGGTGGTTAAGTAATATAGGCAGCTCTATTACCAGCGATGATCCTCACCAGGATAACGCTTTTGAGACTGCAGTCGGCTATGATGTGGCAAAACGCGGCTATGCCGTGGCGATGGGTGTCGATCCCTACACGGATTTCGAACCGTTTCAGGAACGCCTGGGTGAGGTAGCAAGTGCCACCGCCGCCGGTGCTATGGTGACGTCTATGGCGATAAAAGTGGGGACTGCGGGTAGCATCGCTGGAACGGTTGCAACTGTAACCCGTCTGGCATCGATGCAAAACCTCCTCAAGGACAACCCTCCCTCTACCCTCACAAAGCTGAACAGGGAAACGTTACTGGCGATGGGTATTGTGGGCTATCAGGCCGATGCGCTATTAAAAAACTACAATTACACGCCGGCGGAAATGACCATGATCTGCGAGGCATTGAAGTGGATGGGAGACATCGAAGGGCGAGAAATCTTCGTCGCCTACGCAACATCTGCGCCGGACCGGGAGGTCGCCCAATTCACACAGCATTACGCTGAAATGCTGTCCGATTACATCACGACGGTTGCAAGCGGGGACATCGTCGATGTAGCTGGCACGGCCTGGTTGGTATCGCGCTCCGGCAGCCTGGTGGGTGCGTTTCCCATCGATTACCTGGCTTGGACGAAGAATGTCGCTGATTCCACTGGAACAGCTTCCGAGCAAATGGTCGGGCTGGGGGCCAAGCGCAAGGAGCTATTGCTGAAGGGGCGGGTTTCCCCGGTGGCAAAGGCGGCACTGGAGAGCCGGGGCTGGGAAATTACCGAGAACGTGCGCCTTGCCAGTGCGGCGGACTCAACGACACTTTAGTCTCGTTGCCGATAAGGACTATGCCAGCAGCTTTTTTTGCATCGTGCGGGGGGCTCAAGCTGCCTGCATGGCATGCGCCACTCTGGCCTGAACTCACGCAATCCGGTCAGGCGGGGAGCTGCGCCCGGTAGGTTTTTTGCCAACTGATAAAGCCCCACACCGAAAGAATGCTGTAAAAGCCAATCAGTACGGCGTAAATATCCAGGCTGCGGTCCTGATAAAGCCAGACGGAGGCCAGGTTGATGACGATCCAGTAAATCCAGGCTTCCAGAACCTTGGTGATTTCCATGTAGGTGGCGACAAAACTGAAGGCTGTGGTAAAGGCATCGAAGAACGGGCGCTCTGCGTCCGTAAATAACTGAACGCTGTAGCCCAGCCCCAATGCCACAGCGCAGGTGATCAAAATAATCCCGGTGTGCAGGTCTAGCTTCCATTTGATGACCGGGTTGCTGTCCTGCGCTAGCTGCTTGTGCCATCGCATCCAACCCCAGCAGCCCATCAGTGCGTAGAAAAAGTAGAGAAAAGCCTCGGAATATAACCTGGCATCGACAAACAAATAGATACTGAGCACACTGCCGACAATACCGAAGGCCCAGCAGATAATTTTTTCCCTGATTAACAGCACGATAAAAATCGCATTGGCGGTGGTTGCCAGAATTTCCACAATTAGCACTGTTGATAGTTCGCCTGTCATTCTCTCAATATCCTGTAATCCCTGACTCAAAAACTGTAGTTGACGTTGACGCCATAGGTGCGCGGCTCACCCAGTTGTAGGTAGGTTTCGTTGCGCCAGGCGCCGTAGTTATCCCGCGGATCATTGCCAAAATACAAACCGTGTACGGCGTAATCTTCATCGCTCAGGTTGCGCCCCCACAGGATGACGGCGATATTTCCGGTGCGCCAATTCAGGCTGGCGTTGAGTAGGTCGTAACTGTCCAGTTTGCCGTCGTGGTAGTAGCCGTAGAAGCTATCGCCCTGGCCTTCTATCTCGATACGAGCCGACCACTGCGTATTGAATGCCACCTGGGTGCCGACGTTGTACTGGTACTCGGGAGACTTGGCCTGGTCGCGATTCTTTTTGGTAACGAATTGCCACTGGTCAAGATCAAAGGCTTCGATGGAGTCCACCTCGGTGTGCAGCCAGCCCAGGTTCGCAAATAACTCAATGCTCTCGTTTAGCGCAAATGTGCTCTCCAGTTCTATGCCGTAATTGGTGGCGTCACTGCTGCTGTCCAGGTAGCCAATCCACAGGCCCGCCTGGTCATCCCACATCCAACTTTCCAACTGGGCATTGTTCCTGTCGGCGTGAAACAGGGCCAGGCTCAGGGACAACCGTTGGTCGAACTGCTCTGTTCTGAGGCCGATTTCCGTGTTTAGCAGAGTTTCATCGTCAAAGTCCAGCTTGCCCCGGGTGAAGTCCTGGAAGGGTGGTGACATCCAGGGCTGGTTGGCGCTGGCAGTGGTATTGACGCCACCGGGTTTGCTGCCACGGGCCACGGTTGCATAGATCATGGTGTTATCACTCAACGCATAACGGGCGCTGAGTTCACCGTTCCACAGATCATCACTGTTATCGGTGCGAAACTCATTGCTATCGTGATAGTCGTCCTCAAAGTGTTCCAGGCGTAGTCCCGCCACGAGGGTTAATCGCGAACTGAGCGCATACTCGTACTCACCGTAGATCGCATAGCGCTCGGTGTCGTAATCGCTGCTGGCGGAGTAGTTGCCATACCAGACACTGGGGTAGTGGTAATTAAGGGTCTCACTGCCATCATTGGCGTACAGGCCGATAACATAGCGCGCATCGCCTGCGTTCAGGTCGCTGTCGCCACCCAGAAAGCGAAGGTCGACGATCCATTTGTCGCGCTCGCGGTCAAAAATTTCCCTGGCGGTATCATTGCCAAAGGAGCACAGGTAGGTCTCGCAAAATTCGTCGGAGATCCAATCGACGTCATAGCTGTAGTGCAGGTCCGAGTCGGTATAACTGACCACAGCCTCCACAGAGTGAGTACTGTCCAGTTGCCAGTTGCCACCGGAGGTAAAAGCCAGGGTTTCCTGGGTGTCCTTACCCGGCTGGTCCGAGTAGGTGGTGCGTTCGTTGTCCAGCGACCAGGCGTCCTGGCCGTTGTCACTGTCAAAGTAGAACGCGCTTAAGTCGTAGCGGGCGGTGTCAGACGGATCCCATTGCAGCCTGGCCCGGGTGGTCAATTCGTCGAAGTTGTTGCTGTCGTCCTTGTCGAGTCGATCGTTGTCGATATAGCCGTCACTGTTGTTCTGCTGTACGGCCAACCGGCCTTTCAATTGGTCAGTCAATGGGCCGCTCACGACCAGGCCAAGATTGTAGCTATTGTAATTGCCGGCGCCGCCACTGAGTTCGCCTTCAAACTCGTCGGTGGGTTCGTTGGTTCTGATATTGATCATGCCCGCATGGGCACTGGCGCCAAAACGCGTGCCCTGTGGCCCGCGCAACACTTCCACCTGCGCCACATCGAACAACATCCCGGCATTGGCGCTGTCGCCCAGTTCCAGGTCGTCCAGCATGATACCCACCGAGGGGTAGTATTTGGGGTCGTAAAACTGTTCCAGATCACCCACCCCGCGAATCTGCACAAAGCGACTGCGCGAGGCCCCCGCAGCCCAGGTCACATTGGGGACGGCGTTGAGGATATCCTGCAGGTGTTGTGCCGCGCGCTCGCTAATGGTGCGCTCACTAAGCACACTGATACTGCCAATTGCATCCATTAACTCGGTGTTGCGAAAGTTGGCGGTAACGATAATTTCTTCGAGGACATCTTCGGGAGCGGTGTGGCCATAGCCTGGGGCGAGCATGCCTGCCAACGCCAGGGCGATAGCCGGGGGGTGAGATGTGAACGACATGATGAGTCTCCAAATACATAAGAGACCCGGTGCGCGACGTGAGATCGGTGAAGCTAGACCTATTCCTACGCCGGTATTAACCGGATCAGGTTCAAGGGTTCGGTTGTCGCAAGGACAAACATCTCAGGCCGGGGCCACCCCTTAGGATTGATGGGGGGAGTATAGGGGCTCTGGCCGGTTATTCATAGGGGTGGGCGGAACAACTGTGTTGGATTGATTGAATAATGGTATTGCGTATGCCGATAGCTCCCTTCTGCCCAAAAATAGCTCCTAAAGGACAGTAAGATTATGCGCAGGGATAACACCGAAGAATAGAATTATCTGGCAATAGGCGAATCGTATGGATAGATTATTAAGTGCTATACCTGCATCTTATGGGCGTTTTATTGTCATGGTCAGCGGACGGGTGACATCAAGGCTGTATCTTCGGGTAGTGTACTCGTCACTCAATTGCAACATTCAACGAGTCGCCAAGAGCCATCAGTAAGGCGCGTTTTCGCAGGCAGGCAACGTGCTCAAGACAGAACTGCGCAAACCGTACTGGTCGAGCCAGGGTAGGGCGGTGAACTAATTTGCCATCCACGCCGGGTAGGGTAGCTTGTGCTTCCACAGGAATTCCGGGTTGAACAACTTGCTCTGGTAGCGGCTGCCGGAATCAGCCAGGATAGTGACGATGGTGTGGCCGGGTCCGAGTTCCCCGGCCATGGCCACGGCGCCGGCGATATTGATGCCGGAGGAGCCACCCACGGAAATGCCCTCGTGCTTCAACAGGTCGAAAATGTAGGGGAGGGCGTCGTCGTCATCCACCCGACAGGAAAAATCCACCTCAAGTCCCGCCAGGTTACCGGGCACAAAAGAGATGCCGATGCCCTCGGCGATAGACTCCCCCTCAGACTTTAACTCACCGCCATTGAAGTAACTGTACAGGGCCGAGCCCATGGGATCGGCCAGGCCGATTTTTACATCCCGATTGCGTTCGCGCAGGGCGCTTGCCACACCGGCGAGTGTACCGCCGGTGCCTACCGAGCAGATAAAGCCATCCACCTTGCCTTCTGTTTGTTCCCATATTTCCGGGCCGGTCGTGTCGAAATGCGCCTGGAGGTTGGCCCGGTTGTCGAACTGCCTGGCCCAGATGGCGCCGTGTTCTTCTTCTTTGGCGCGCCCGGTGGCCACTCTCTCGGCCGTGTGGATGTAATGATGGGAGTCGGTGTAGGGTACCGAGGGTACCAGTAACAATTCCGCGCCGAGCATTTCCAGTTGCTGGATTTTTTCCTGGCTGGCATTTTGCGGGGCGACGATGACACACTCGTAGCCCAGGGCGTTCGCCACCAGAGTCAGGCCGATGCCGGTGTTGCCAGCAGTGCCTTCAACGATGACACCGCCGGGCTGCAACTCGCCGGCCTGTTCGGCCGCGCGAATAATGCCCAGTGCCGTGCGGTCTTTGACCGAGCCCCCGGGGTTCATGAACTCGGCTTTGCCGTAGATATCGCAGCCGGTCATCTCAGAAATCTCACGCAGGTACAATAGGGGGGTGTGACCTATGACATCGGGTAACAGATGTTGCCTGGGCATGGGGAGTCTCCTCAAAATATTCTTTGAATCTGCACCAGCATTATCAGGCTAACGGGCGCTTTTACCAAGAGGCATTCCCTTATTGATATGGGACTCTGGGATCGCCACCAAAGGCGCTTATGTTATCGCGGACCCAGCGCAGGGCGGTGGTCTGGTTCTGGATGCCGTAGTTATCCGAAGTAGGGTGATCCGGGTAAGGCACTATTTCCAATTGCCCGCTTTACCCGGTAACGCGCACCATCCCCGGCAAATATGGGATTTATACCCCTGACCCCGTATAATCTCTGCTCTAATTTTCCCGATACCGGATACCCATGACCGTTCGCACCCGCATTGCGCCATCCCCCACTGGCGACCCTCACGTAGGCACGGCCTATATCGCTCTTTTTAATATGTGCTTTGCCCGGGCCCACGGTGGCCAGTTTTTGCTGCGTATCGAAGACACAGACCAGGCACGCAGCACGCCGGAATCGGAACAGGCCATCCTGGATTCCCTGCGCTGGCTGGGGCTGGAATGGGATGAGGGTCCGGATGTGGGAGGTGAGTACGGCCCCTATCGCCAGAGCGAGCGGATGAACTTGTACGGCAAGTATGTGCAGCAGTTAGTTGATGAGGGCAAGGCCTTTATTTGCTACCGCACTACGCAGGAGTTGAATGAACTGCGTGAGACGCGCCGCGCCGCGGGCAACGGTACCGCGCTCAAGCCTTCCGATTTGCAGCTGCCTGAAGATGACGTGGCAAAGCGTCGGGCCGCGGGTGAGGCCTATGTAATTCGTATGATAGTGCCGGAAGAAGAGGGTGCCTGCACAGTGCAGGATATGTTGCGCGGCACTATTGAGTTGGACTGGAGCATGGTGGACGCCCAGATCCTGCTCAAGTCTGATGGCATGCCCACTTACCACCTGGCCAACGTGGTGGACGACCACCTGATGGGTATCACCCATGTGCTGCGTGGTGAGGAGTGGATTAACTCGGCGCCCAAGCACAAGTTATTGTATGAATATTTTGGTTGGGACATGCCGCAGCTGTGCCATTTGCCGCTGTTGCGCAACCCGGACAAGTCGAAACTGAGTAAGCGTAAAAACCCCACCAGTATTCTTTACTACCAGCGTATGGGCTTTCTGCCCGAAGCGCTGCTGAACTACCTGGGGCGTATGGGCTGGTCCATGCCAGACGAGAGTGAAAAGTTTTCCCTGCGGGAAATGGTGGCCGAATTCGATATTCAACGCGTATCTTTGGGCGGGCCTATTTTTGATATAGAGAAACTCAGCTGGCTGAATGGCATGTGGATTCGTGAAGACCTGGACGAGACCCAACTGGCACAGCGACTGGTTGAGTGGGCGTACAACGAGGCGAACCTGATGAAAGTTCTGCCCCATGCCCAGAAACGTATGGAGACCCTGAGTGATTTTGCGCCCCTGGCCAGCTTCCTGGTGTCGGGCACGTTGCCGCTAAACGAAGCGAGTTTTGACTCCGTGAAAGGCGAGCGGGAGGATATAATCAAGGGCATGCAGTTTACACTGTGGCGTATGGAGGCCCAACGCCACTGGAACCGCGACAATATCTGGAATGACTTAAAGGGTATCGCAGATACTCTGGAGCTAAAGGTAAAGGATTTTCTGGCGCCGCTGTTTGTTGCTATCGCCGGCTCCAGTGCTTCGTTTTCAGTGGTGGATTCCATGGAGATGCTGGGGCCTGACATGAGCCGCGCCCGCATTCGTCACGCTATCGAGGTGCTCGGCGGCGTGTCCAAAAAGGCGGGCAAACGCCTGGAAAAAGAGTATCAAAACCTGGGAGCGGGGTAAGTCATGGCTGGAAATATTGCAACTTCACTGCTTGCCACACTGGTGCGCGTCACCAACGGCATCCACAGTACACCGGCGGCAGTCAAACCGAAGAAAATACTGCAGCTCTACGATATAGAGAACTGCCCCTATTGTCGCCTGGTGCGGGAGGCTTTGACAGAGCTGGATCTGGATGTGGAAATTTATCCCTGTCCAAAGGCCGGCGAACGATTTCGGCCGGAACTGGTAGAGCGTGGTGGTAAGGCACAGCGCCCTTATCTGGTAGATGCCAATACCGGTGTGGAAATGTACGAGTCGCTGGATATTGTCGCCTATTTGTTTGAGACCTATGGTCAGCGAGAGCTGCCTCTTAAGTGGAAGGCGGGAAAGCTCCAGACCTTGGGTTCCATGCTGGCCAGTGCACCGCGTGCGACCCATGGTATGCAGGCCAGGACGGGTACGGAACCCGAGTATCTGCTGGAACTGTACAGCTTCGAATCCAGCCCGTTCGCCCGACTGGTACGTGAACTGCTGTGTGAAATGGAAATTCCCTATATTCTGCGTAGCTGTGGCCGCACCCGGCTACAGGAATGGATTCTGCCACCCATGCGTGAGAAGCTGAATATTACTCCCGACAGCGAACTGGATAACCGCCGGCTATTGCAGGACATGGAAGGCAAGGTGTCCATTCCCTATCTCTATGACCCTAACACCGAGCAGGGCTTGTTCGAGTCTACAGATATCCTCGACTACCTGCGCAGTACCTACGGTAACTAAGCGATAGTCGGTTATCTCGTCGATCCTGCCTGTTGACAGCTGCGGCAGCTATCACTAGAATGCGCACCACCTCGTTGATCTTATTTGGATAAAACTCCAGTTTGATCAAGGAGTTAGCAAAGTTTTTGGGGCTATAGCTCAGCTGGGAGAGCGCAACACTGGCAGTGTTGAGGTCAGCGGTTCGATCCCGCTTAGCTCCACCAAATATCATAGTTAAATCAGTATATTAGAGGCTGCCTTCGGGTGGCCTTTATTCGTTTTACACTTATAATGTGAAGGTGCACACCGAACCGTTGCACGAATTTGAACTTATGAGTAGCTGGAGAAAAAGATGAATTCATCCCCTTTAATTGTGCTCAATGCACTGGTTATTCGTGGTGACACTTCCGTCGCAGAAGGTACTCGAAGTGCGCGGCCAAAGTACAACGTCAATCGTACGGGGGAGGGTGTTGAAGACGCCGGTACTAGTGACAAAACACTTGCACTTACAACCCAGGCACAACTCGAATGGGAGGCCTTTGATGAGTACTGGCGTAAAACACACGGGCCAAAAATATTGCACCAGGAAGGCAGCAACGATCGGGTGACCTCGCTGTTGCGCTATTATCTCCAGCAGCATCGGATCCCCGGCGGTCCATGCAGCGAAAATGCTCCGCCTTACCGTGCGAAGACAACCTCTGACGGGCTGTTAGTGCCAGATCCGGCCGCACGGTGCGAGCCCTATATTCGGCCTGCCTGGGACGGTGTCGCGCAGCTGGCGTATGATGACATACGTGCGGTGGAAACATTTTTTGATGTTGGTCCAGGAAAATACGGTGACAAGATTGTGCCGGATGAGGCCGTATTTCTGCGCGGATTCGGTTTCAACGTATGTGAAGAGCACGTGCAAATTCAAAATGGCGATAAACGCCGCGATCCGATTATCCTGATTAAAAACCATACTCGAAACGCCGATTTGTCTCGCTCTGAATTTCGTGAGCGCTGGATGAATGAACATGCTGACGTAATTAAGGCCAAGCCGCAGGCAGCGAATATTATTCGGCGTTACGCCCAGCTCCATAACATAAGCAAATCCAGTGACAAGCTATATGACGCTGTCGGTGATGCAATCGACGGAATCACCGTGATGTCGTTCGCTAATATGAACGATCTCGAAGAGTTTTTGTGTACTGATGAATATGCAACAATTGCCGAGGATGAAGCAAGTTTCGCAATTAAAACATCGTACTTTACGGCGCTCAATTATGTGATTCGAGACACTACACTAGTTCAATCTTGACGGTGTTGTGAGTCGAAACCTAATCTGGTTGCGGCTGCCCATGCGGCTACAGAGGTGAGTAGCTGTATTTCTGTCCGCCCAGGGCCGCTTCATACATCAGACCGCCCTTGGCGACGGTAAAGATGGCCATTCCCTTGCGGTAGCCCAGTGATGTGGTGTCCGCATTGTTTTTGCCGCCGCTAACCCCGGCAGAGGTGCCGCCGCCGGTATTTGCCTCGGCTGAGGCGCCGGCCGTGATTGCCACGGCGGTGGCCTGCACGCTGAATTCAAAATTTCCGGAGGTGAAATCGTTCAGAGCGGCTTCGTTCTCGAAAAAAATGACCTGGCTGTAGGCCTGTCCACCGAGTTGAAGGCCCACAGTGACCTGGGTCATCTTGGATGTGCCAATCGGTGTACCCTGCTTGTAGACCTTGCCCGAACCATGGGCGCCGCCAATACCAATACCTGCCTTGCCGATGGTGGGGAAGAGCGCATAGCCATAGCTCTTGGCAAAATAAGAGCCACTCTCTCCAGCTTCCTGGAAGCTTTTTATCGCGTCGCTGTATTCATCCGCCCAGGCCACATGAAACGGCAGGCTGACTATAAGCAGTACTAAAGTGGTTTTGAGTAAGTTTTTCATAATATGATAACCTTGTGGGGTGATTGGTCTGTAGCATGACAGAAGTCGCTGCACTGTAACATGTCAAACACGGCAACGGGGGTCAAGGATACCCGCGATTTTAGCGTGCCTCGTCGCTCTGAATGCTACATTATAAGTGACGAGGTGCGAGGTACACTAATTCCTTTGCTGTTATACTGCACCACAATTTCAGGAACAGCCTTTCCTGTCTCCTTTTTGAACAGCTCGGCGATATAGCACAATGAAACGACTTGATTTTGTAGACAAGGCATTTCTGCTGGCTGAAAGCCGTGAGACACCGATGCATGTGGGTGGTGTGAACCTGTTCACTTTGCCCCGGGGCGCGGACGAGCAGGAGTTCCTGCATCACCTGGCTGACAAGCTCCGTTCGTCAAAGGATTTACAATCACCTTTTGGTGAACGCCTCAAGATGGGGCCACTGGGCCTGCTTGGTCCGGCATCCTGGGCGCAGGATAAATCCCCGGACCTCGATTACCATGTTCGTCATTCGGCACTGCCTAAACCCGGGCGTTACCGTGAGCTGTTTGCATTGGCATCCAGGCTGCATGGCACTTTATTGGATCGCAATCGACCCCTATGGGAGATGCACCTGATAGAAGGTTTACCGAATCGTCAATTTGCGGTGTATTCCAAATACCATCACGCGGTGATCGATGGCGCGCGCGCGATTCACCTGACCCAGAGTATGTTCTCCGCCAGTGCGCGGACACGCGTCCATGAATCCCCGCTGTCAGTGGAGTCCCAGCAGCGGTATCGCGCCATGTTGGAGCAACAACATCCTGCGGCTATGCGTGACGCCCAGTTGCGCAATGTAGCCGAGGCCCTGAAAGAGCGTTTTGACAGCGGTGTGCATGTGTATAGTGCGCTGCAACGTGCCGCGAATGCGTGGTCGGGCAAAGGTGGTGCGTTAACGCTGCCCTGGCAGAATGTGCCGCGCAGTTCGATCAATACGAAAGTCGACGGCGCCCGTCGTTTTGTCGCCCAGTCCTGGCCTTTCGCCCGCATTCACACCGTCGGTCAGGCCCTGGATGGCACTTTTAATGATACGGTGTTAGCGATGTGTGCCGGCGCCCTGCGCCTTTACCTGCAAAACCATGGTGAGCTACCGAAGCAGTCCCTCAAGGCGATGGTGCCGGTGTCGCTGCGTCGTCCGGGCGATATTGATTCGTCAAACGCGGTGGGGGCGATCAGCGCCGATCTGGCCACTAATATCAAAGATCCCGGCAAGCGCTTTGCCACGATCCAGGCCTCGGTGCAAGCTGGCAAAGAGCTATTCAAGGGTATGAAGCCGCAGGAGGCCGCGTTGCTGTTACAGATGCTGCAAATGCCCGCTCTGCTGTTGATCCCGCTGGGACTTCTTGGTCGTTTTCCGCCCTACAGCACGATTATCTCCAATGTCCCCGGCCCGCGTCAGCCGATGTACTGGGATGGAGCCAGGCTGGATGGTATGTACCCGGCGTCAATCGTCTCCGAAGGCGTCGCACTCAATATTACGCTGATAACTTACGATAAAAATGTGGATTTTGGCATCATGGCCTGTCGCCGCATTATGCCGCAGGTGCAGCGTTTGATTGATTATATGGAACAATCCCTGGTGGAATTGGAGGACGCCGCCGGCCTGGACAAACCGAGAGCGAGGAGGGTGGCCAGTAAAAAAACGTCGCCCAAGCCCAAAGCCAAGGCCAAAGCCAAGCCCAAAGCCAAAGCCAGGCCCAAGGCGAAGCGCGGCCCTGCGCGTCGGGGCGGTACATAGCATGCGACTCTCTATTCCTACTACCGCTCATTGCACGATCGGTAGCCATAATGGAGTGGTTGGAGGAGGCACAATCGGATATGCAACCCGATATGACGAAATCAACTTGAACTGGATGAGATATGACGACAATTAGTGAATTTATGCAGCACAGCCACCGGCAATGTGACGAACTGTACGCGGCGGCGGAGGAGGCTGTCGCCAACCAGGATTGGGATACCGCGACAGTGGGTTGGCGGGCATTTACCAGTGAGTTCAATACACATATCACCGAGCGGGAGGAGGGGCTATTGTTCCCCGCGCTGGAGGCGGCCAATGGCCCCCCGGGGCCAATTGCGGTGATGCGTGGCGAGCATGAGCAAATGCGGGCGCTGGTTGCGCAGATGAATGAAGCCCTGGCGGCCCGCGACCAGCCACGATTTCTCGGTCTGGGGGAAACCCTGATGATGTTGACGCAACAGCACAACATGAAAGAAGAGAATATTCTCTACCCGATCATGGACCAGTGTATTGCCAACGAGGCGGACAACTTACAGCGATCCTGATGTTGGTCGAAACCACACTGGATGCCAGGGACATGGCGCCCCCGGAGCCCTTTGACAAGGCCACGGCAATCCTGCGGCAGCTGCAGTCGGGGCAGTATCTGCGGATGCTGCATCGACGAGTCCCCTATCCGCTATTCGAGTTTTGCCGGGCGATGTCATTGGCCTACACAGTGCAAGAGGGTGCCACCGCGGCCTGCGAGATCATTATTTATTTTCCCGCCGATGAGCAAGCCCTGCGGCAGAGGGGTGTTCTATGAGGATGCAAGGGCTCTCCCTGGAAACGATTCCGCCCATTCATATACCCTTTCGATTTTTTAATACGGCGCCCTGGATGGGGGTGTTGGCGGCGCTGGTGTTGCTGTTTGATGCCGGTGGGGCCTTCAGCTCCCAATGGAGCCCCGAGCTGTTGGCGGTCACCCACCTGCTGACCCTCGGTTTTATGGCCATGGTGATGCTCGGGGCGATGTTTCAACTGGTGCCGGTGATCAGTGGTCGGATGATTCCCGGAGGCGCGATAGTCGCCACCGGGGTGCATCTGCTACTGTCAATCGGTGTGCTGCTGCTGGTTGCGGGCTTTTACTGGAAGGCTTATTGGTTGTTCGCCTGGGCACTGCCGGTATTATTGACGGCTTTTGCGATGTTCCTGCTGGCCCTGGGGTCGTTGCTGTTGCGGCAGATTGGCGGTGGCGATGCCATCTACAGTATTCGATTTGCCGCCCTGTCGCTGCTGATAACCATTGGTCTGGGAGTGTTACGGTCGGCGAACTATGCCGGGCTGATGGAGCCGCTGGCACTGGCCAATATCGCCAATATCCATCTGGCCTGGGGCCTGGTAGGTTGGGTATTGTTACTGGTGATGGGCGCGAGTTACCAGGTGATACCGATGTTCCATGTCACCCCCAGCTATCCCGTATCGCTGGCCCGCGCCCTACCTGCGGTGGTATTTCTGTCACTGTTGTTATTGTCTGTTGTCGACCACACGGTGGTGCAGGCCCTGGTGGTGTTTGTCCTGTGCACTGTGGCCATTGTCTACGCGATATATACTATCGGTCTGTTAAATCAGCGCAAGCGCAAAATCCCCGATAACACAGCAAGATTCTGGCGCCTGTCGTTGGTTTGCCTGATTGCGTCGGCTTTGCTGCTGGCCGGCTTTTATTTTGCAGGCCACCTGTTGTCATCGATTGCTATACAGCAGCAGCTGCCTGTTATCGTCGGTATTCTTATGATCTACGGCTTTGCGGGCTCGGTCATCATGGGTATGCTGCAGAAAATTGTACCCTTTCTGGCCTACCTGCATTTGCAGCGCAGCTGTCTATCCAATTTCGAACTGCTCAAAACGCTGCCTCACATGGGGGAGATTATTCCTGAGTCCCGATCGCGCTGGCAGTTTCGCATACATTTGTCGGCATTGCTGGTGTTACTGGCAGTGTTGATAACCGGCGGTTTTGTCGGGCCTGCGGCACTGTTGCTGGTGGCAGATTTTGCCTGGTTGGGCTACACCCTGGCCAGCGCCACCCGGCTTTACCGCAATACCGCTGTGCGTATTGCTTTGACGCCGTAGCTAAGTTAGTTGAGTCAGCCGAGTTAGTTACTGCAGTTGTTGTACTTGTTTTAGTCGCCTGAGCCTATGGTGTTAATCCTGATTTAGTTTGTACGCAGACAGTGATACATTGGTCGGGCGTTGCAGATAGTCCGAATATCCCACTGTTAAGGAAAAGTCATGCTCCGAAATCTCTTGTTTGTTCTGTTTTCACAGTTTGTCGTGATAAGCGCCATGGCAGGCGGGCTCCGTGTTGGTCTATCTCCAGACTATCCACCTCTCGTGTTTAAGCAGGAGGGGCGCATCGTGGGTATAGAAGCTGACAATGTCAGGGCGGTGAGCGAGATCATCGGGCAAAAAATGACACTGGTTGAAATGCCCTTCGAGAGACTGCTGCCGGCGCTGCAGGCCGGTGAGATCGATGTGATTATGTCTGGTTTTAGCGTCACCGCCCAGCGCAGTGAGCAAGTGATATTTATTGACGCTTATATGCAGATGGGGCAAATGGCCATCATGCACCGGGATAAGGTGGCGCAATTTGCCCAGCCCTGGTCGGTCTACCGAGAAGGGGTGCGTATTGGTGTGGAGCCCGGTACAACCGGAGCGTCTTTTGCCGAGCAGGAGCTCAAGGATGCCCAGATTAAGTACATTGCAGATGCGACCGCTGCTTTCGCAGGCCTGCGTAACGACGAAATCGACCTGTACATCCACGATGCGCCCACCAGTTGGCAGCTGGCGACTTCAACGGAGAATAACGACCTGATCAGCCTGTATTCTCCCCTCACCAATGAAATGCTCGCCTGGGCTGTGCGTAAAGACGACGATCACCTGGCCGGTGAACTCAATCGAGCCCTGGCCAAAATGAAGACCAGCGGTACCCTGCGCTACATCCTCAACCGCTGGATTCCAGTGACCGTCGAGGTGCGCTGACAGCAATAAACTGGTTTTTGGCCTGTCTTTTGGTTACCTGACCCCGGTTTTTTCAGGGCTGCACGAAATCGATGACTTCCAGGTTGAAGCCGGACAGTGCGTTGAAATGCACCGGCGCCGACATCAGGCGCATTTTACCGACGCCCAGGCGCTTTAGAATCTGCGAGCCGGTACCGATCACCCGGTAGTTCTGCACACCTGCTGAACTGGTGGGGCCGGTAATGCTGGATGCTTGCGGAAATTGCTGCACTTCCGCTAGGCTTTGCTCGGCGCTGACATCCTGGCCTATCAATACCACCGCGCCGTTGCCTTCTGTAGCGATGTACTCCATAGCCCGGCGGTAGGACCAGCCGGGTTCTGCTCCTTCAATACAGGTGCCCAGTACGTCGCGCAGGGCATTGACGGTCTGCACCCGCACCAGGGTGTCACGGTCTTCCTGGATGTCGCCTTTGGTCATGGCGTAGTGGACCGTGGCGTCGATCAGGTCCAAAAACGTGTACAACTCGAATTCACCGAATTCAGTGAGCACGGTTTTGCTGTCGCGCAACTCCACCGAATGCTCATGCAGGGCGCGATACTCGATCAGGTCGGCGATGGTGCCCATACGCAGGTCGTGTTTTACAGCAAACTCTTCCAACTGCGGGCGGCGCGCCATGGTGCCGTCTTCGTTCATGATCTCTACGATTAACGCCGCCGGTTCGAAGCCGGCCATACGCGCCAGGTCCACTCCCGCCTCGGTGTGGCCGGCGCGGCGCAAAACACCACCGGGCTTTGCTACCAGGGGAAAGATATGGCCGGGCTGGATGATATCCGATGGTTTGGCGTTGGTGGCCACCGCTTGCAGTGCCGTGTGCGCGCGCTGCACCGAACTGATGCCGGGCCCCTTGCGTTCAGCAGCGTCGATGGAAACGGTGAAATTGGTTTCGTGCTGGGAGCGGTTGTCACGCACCATCAGGGGCAGTTGCAACTGGCGCGCGCGCTCCTCGGTGATGGGCATGCAAATCAGCCCACAGGCCTCACTGGAAAAAAAGGTAATGATTTCCGGCGTGGCCGCCTCCGCGGCGATAATCAGGTCGCCTTCGTTTTCGCGGTCTTCGTCATCCATCAGGATGACCATCTTGCCCTGGCGGATATCGTCTAGAATATCCGGGACGCTACTTAGTGCCATAGTGCTGCCTCAGCTTAAATCAGTTCGATGCCCACGGCGGTAGGCTTCACCACCGCCGATGCACAGGCCGGCGTGTAATACACAACCCATGAATACTTCATCAACGTCCGCAGCGTCTATGCCGCTGCGTACCACCGTCGTGGCAATAGCGGTACTGGCCTAATCCGCCAACCCGCCGTAAAAGGGCGACAATTTAGCCATAGACGCGCTTAATTCTCAAGGTCGTTCCAATATACCCGGTTCAAATAGCTTGCCACGCACGGCCTCCCGGTAGCGCAGGGGGCTTATGCCACTGTGCCGGCGAAACAGCTGGGAAAAGTAGCTGACATCGTGCAGCCCCAGTTGCCAGGCGATGTCGCCGATGTTGAGATTACTGTTGCGCAACAAGTCTTTGGCGGCCGCGATACGCAGGCTTTGCAAATAGGCTTGAGGGCTCATACCCATGGCCTGTTTAAAGCGGCGGTTCAGGGTGCGGGGACTCAGCTTCAAATGTGCGGCCAGGTTCGTCATAGAGATGGGGGCGGGCAGGTGCTCCTGTAACCACTGCTGTGCCTCCAGTACAGCCTCATCGTGATGGGAGCTGCCGGCTTCATTCTGATAGGCGGCGGCGTTGAAAGTCTGGCGGATTTCCGGTGAAAACTGGTTTTCGACAGCCCGGGCAATACGGCTGCCAAACCACTCCTGAACAATGTGCACCATCAAGTCCGCGATGGAGTTGACACTGCCCACGCAATAGATGTTGTCACTCTGGGTAATGAGATGACGGGTTTTGAGTTCTACCTCGGGGTAGCGTCGACTGAATTGCTTAAAATAATTCCAGTGGGTGGTAGCGGGTTTACCAGACAGCAGTCCGGCCTCAGCCAGCAGGCAACTGCCGGTTCCAACGCTGCAAATAAGGGTCCCCGAAGCTGCCAACTTGGGTAAAAGGTCCAGCCAGGATCTGGCGCCATTTATCGTCGGCAGGGGGTTGCGCCAGATGGCGGGCAACAGCAGCAGATCCAGGGGTGGCAGATCGTCGAAGGTCGCATCGGGTGTGAGAGAGATACCGGTGCCCAGTGTGATCATCTTGCGGTCGGGCCCTGCCAACAAAAAGCGCACCTGGGGTGCGCCGCGGCTACCCGTGCAAGCCATTTGGCTCGCCGCCTGCAGAATTTCCATAGGCAGGGTGATGCTGGTGGCCAGGGCGTTTGGGTAGAGCACGGCGGCGGCGGTATACATAACGGGTACAAATTAGCTTGTAGGCAGTGTTGGCTAAAATACCATAGTTTATGTCTTAATAGGCATGTCCGCATAGATCTGTCAAACGTACACTGCATGCGGGTTTTACTAATTGAGAGAGTGTGGCTTGATGAGCAGGCAGCGGTTACCGGTTATTGTGGGTTTTGGTGGTATCAACGGAGCGGGGCGCGCCTCCGGACATCACGCCTTGGGACGCATGGCCTACACCGCCTTACCGGATGCTCAGCGCCAGCGGACTCTGGAGTCCCTGGCGACACTAATGGGGTTGGATTCCGCCCGGGGAAATGAGCAATATATCCTCGATCATACATTGATCCGGCGCGTTGAAAGCAGCCATTTTGATGTGGATTCGGTAAGCTGGAACCAACGTTTTCCGACACAGAGCAATGGCCATCCGGTTAATTTTGATCTCTTGAAAAAACATTTGCCTGCGGTGATTCCACCGGACTGGGTGGTGCGAACCACATCGGACACGCATGTCAATGTACAGATCATCGGCCAACAGGACTTTCTGCTCCCCACCCATCGTGAATTTGAAGTGAAAGCGGCGGGGCAGCTACCCACCGGTTTCGAGCCGGGCAAACTTTACCAATCACGTAATCATCCCCGGGGCCTGCAGATGACGGTCTACGCGGCGTCCGATGCCCTGGCCAGTATTGGTCTGGACTGGGATACCGTGCGCGGCATGGTCGCAGTCGACCAGATCAGTGTTTATGCGGGCAGTGCCATGGGGCAGCTGGATGGCCCCGGCTCCGGCGGTATGCTCAAGGCCCGCTATAACGGTCAGCGAGTTACTTCAAAATATTGCCCACTGGGTTTTGCCGAAATGCCTGCGGACTTTATCAATGCTTATGTGCTGGGGACGCTCGGTTCTACCGGCGCGAGCCTGGGTGCCTGTGCCTCATTCCTGTACAACCTGCGACACGGCATCGACGACATTCGTAGCGGGCGTGCACGGGTGGCATTTGTCGGTTCTGCGGAAGCCCCTATCACCCCTGAAATCATGGAAGGTTACTCCGCCATGGGCGCATTGGCGACCGAAAAGGGCTTGCGTCAGCTGGATGGACTGGCAGGTGACCAACATCCGGACATGCACAGGGCATGTCGGCCGTTTGCGCAAAATTGTGGTTTCACCATCGCAGAATCCGCACAGATGGTGGTGTTGTTTGATGATGAGTTGGCCATGCAGCTGGGTACCACGGTATTTGGTGCGGCAACCGATGTATTTGTTAACGCCGATGGGCACAAGAAATCTATTTCCGGTCCGGGTGTGGGTAACTACATCACGATGGCCAAAGCGGTGGCCGCGGCGCGGGCTATAGTAGGTGAGCGGGTATTGCGCAGTGGTGGCATGGTGCAGGCCCATGGCACAGGGACACCACAAAATCGTGTATCTGAAGCCGATATTCTCAGCCGGACCGCGCAGGCCTTCGGTATTGACGCCTGGCCGGTTGCAGCCCTGAAGTCCTACCTAGGTCACTCCATAGGCTCTGCCTCCGGTGACCAGATCACCGCCACACTGGGCATTTGGCATCATGGTATTGTCCCGGGTATTACCAGCATCGATGACATTGCCTCAGATGTACGCCAGGATAATCTGGCGTTCAGTATCTCCCACCGCGAGATGGACCCGGAACAACAGAAGTACGCCATCATCAATTCCAAGGGTTTTGGCGGCAATAACGCTTCGGCTACCTTATTGAGCCCCTCGGTCACCCGAGAAATGTTGCAGGCGCGCTATTCCGATGACGAATGGCGGGCCTGGGAGCGGGCGAATGAGGCTGTGCGCGAGCAACAGCAAAACTATGATGATGCGATGATAGCCGGTACGGTAGATCCGGTTTATAAATTCGATCACGGTGTGCTGCACAGCGCGGATGTTGAGGTGGGCCCGGAACAAGTGGTGGTCGACGGCCAGGTAGTTAGGCTTGATTTTGAGTCACCCTACGACGATATGCGTATTGATTGAATTTCATCACCTACCTGAGACGAGGGTGGATACGCTGCGCTGCTTCCGGGAGTTTTTTGCCTCGCTCAGTGAGAACCCCATGCCTTTTAGCCAGGCCGGTGACAGTGGTTTTATGCATATCCTGGTGGGTTCGCCTGACTGAATTTCGCGTCCATTACCACAAATTACTGGTATGATGGCTCCTCGATTTTTTGGTTCGCACATCGCATGACTGACATCCTCCGGTTTTTGCAAAATCGCAACTCCGCCTCCAAACTGACTGAGCCCGCCCCTTCTGGTGCACAAATGCAGGAGATCTTTCGCGCGGCACTGCGCGTGCCGGACCATGCCTGGCTGCGCCCGTGGCGCTTTATCACCATTACCGGTGAGCGTAGGCAGGCCTTTGGTGCACTACTGGAACAATGTTTGCTGCAGCGCAAACCCGACGCAGATGAGTCGGCGCGGACCAAGGCGCATAATGCACCCCTGCGCGCGCCACTGCTGGTTGTGGTAGTAGCCAGATTATCTGAGCACCCCAAGGTGCCGGCCATTGAGCAGCGCCTGTCCGCGGGCTGTGCGGCCCAGGCGATATTGCTGGCCAGCGAGGCATCCGGTTATGCGGGTATCTGGCGTACTGGCGACGCCGCTTTTGACCGCTGCGTAATGAATGGCCTGGGTCTGCAAGCTGACGAGGAGATCATCGGCTTTCTTTATATTGGTACCCGCGATGGTGCCACCAAATCCATCCCTGAACGGAATACTGTCGACTTCGTTTCGCATTGGTAGTATTCATCCCCTTAAATTATTAACGATAGAGTGAGCATCATGCCCCCGAGTTTTGAAACCCTGGAATTACAGATTGAACAGCAGGTTGCCACGGTCAACCTGAATCGTCCGGATAAGGCCAATTCCATGAACGAGGCTATGTGGGATGAACTGCAGACCTGTTTCGACTGGCTGGATCAGGAGCCGACAGTGCGAACTGTCATTCTGGCGGGTAACGGCAAGCATTTCTGTGCGGGCCTTGACCTAGCCATGTTTGGTGCCTTGCACGGCGTATCGTCGGAGCCATCACGGCGGGCGGAGCAAATGCGGCGCACCATTTTGCGGTTGCAGGATAACCTGAGTGCGATAGAAAAATGCCGTGTACCCGTGCTGGCGGCCATTCACAATACCTGCATCGGCAGCGGGTTGGATATGATCTGCTGCGCCGATATGCGCTATGCCACGCAGGACGCTTATTTCTCCATCCGCGAGATAGACATCGGCCTAACAGCTGATGTAGGTACCCTGCAGCGTCTGCCCAAAATCATTGCGGATGGTGTGGTGCGAGAGCTGGCCTATACCGGTCGCGCTATGGATGCGGAGGAGGCCGGGAAAGTGGGTTTTGTGAACCAGGTGTTCGAGGATAGGGAAACGATGATGCGTGAGGTTACGCGCATCGCCAGGGATATAGCCAAAAAATCACCTATTGCCATACGCGGCAGCAAAGAAATGCTGCTCTACTCCAGAGACCACTCGGTGGCAGAGGGCCTCAACTACATAGCTACCTGGAACGCGGGCATGTTAAGTCAGGCCGATTTACAGGCCGGCGTGCAGGCGCAGATGGCAAAGAAACAGGCTCTGTACGAAGACTAGACCTGTTCTCGCCTGTTACCCATCCTCGTCTACAATATCTGGCGGATTGTTACGGTCGCCTGGCCAGTCTTGCATATCAATGAAGGGATAGAATGCCAGGCCAATTCCCTCCATTATGTTGTCTTTATTTTCCAGGATATAGCGGCGTTTTATATAGCGACTTTCAGCAGAGCGGGTGTCGATAGCTTCAGTGGCATCGATGCCGCCACGGCCGGTAAACAAGCGCTTTAATTCCATGTCATAGATGCTGATCTTCAGTGATGCGACCGCAGCCAGCATATTCCAGTCGAAGTCGCTGCTAACGCTGGAGCCCGGGCCTTGCAGGGAGGGTTTACGGGTTACCCCGTCCCAGCGCGCCAGATGCTTGAGGCCACCGTTGAAGGCCACTTCCAGTTCTACCACATCGGTGAATATGAAGGCATCAAGATCCGTGTTTTTGGCCATTTGATCGCGCACGCTTTGCATGATCCGGACAAAGGCTTTCATATTTGTTTTGCCGCTGGTCGGATCTACCGGGTCTCCATAGGCGCGCACCGCTACATTCCAGTGTTGCTGGAACTCGCGCTGGGGCAATACAGTGAAGCCGTTTTCCTTTAGATAGCTACGGACGTGGGCGTCAATGCGCGGTGCTTCTTTCTCCAGATAGTTGCGCGAGACCCCGCTCAGATTCACGTGAGCAATGACAACAGTGCTTATCTTGTCCGCGGCCAGCCTTTCTTCATCGAGCTTGAAGGGAAAGGTTGTGGGGTTATGAGTTGCTGTACTGCTGCAGGCAAACAGTGCGACAGCTAGTGCGGTAAAAGCCGCCAGGCGACACAGAATGTTAAATTGACGCATGCTGGTTTCCGATCCGTTATAGTGGTCGGCATGGTAGCAAAATCTCTGGCAGGACACAGTGTTTAATGGCTGTTAAGCTCCATTTTACCCGCAGCGGCACCGGGCCACCGGTTGTGTTGTTGCACGGGTTATTTGGTGCCGGTGGAAACCTCGGCGCGCTTGTCGGGGCGCTGCAGGACAGTTTTGAAGTGTATAGCGTGGACCTGCCCAATCACGGCCGTTCCGGGTGGTTGGAGCGAGCGGACCTGCCTGCCATGATGCAGTGCCTGCGGCACTGGATGGATGAGCAGCAGCTGTCCTGTGCGAGCTTTGTCGGCCATTCCCTGGGAGGCAAGGTCGCAATGCAACTGGCTCTGCAATACTCCTCCCGGGTGGCCGCCCTGATCGTGGCGGATATCGCGCCCGTGGTCTATCCGCCGCACCACGATGCGGTCTTTACCGCACTGGATGCTGTGGTGGCAGGGCAATGTACATCCAGGCAGCAAGCGACTGAACTAATGGCCGTTCATATCGCGGAGCAGGGTGTCATACAGTTTTTGCTGATGAGCTTGCAGCGTGGCGCCGGTGGTATTTATTGCTGGCGCTTTAACCTGGAAGGCATTAAAGCGGGCTACCAGGCGGTGCGCGCCGCCCCTTTAGCTGAGCACGCCTATCGTGGGCCAGTGCTGTTTATCAAGGGGGGAGAATCAAATTACATTCTGGAGGAGCACCGAGAGGATATTCTCGGGCTGTTTCCCAGGGCTAAAGTGAAAACCATGCCCGGTTGTGGCCATTGGCTGCATGCACAGCAGCCGAGATTATTCAATAGTATCGTGAGCCGTTTTCTGCAAGCGGCCATAATTCAAGTGTAGGGGTAAGCAATCGCCGTGTACTTCACGCTGGGTGAAATTTTAACTGTCTTTCTGTTTGGCGCGCTGTGTCTACATTTTCTGGGTGCAATCAGGGTGCGGGAACTGGCCGTGCAAGCGGTGTTGCGCGCCGGTAAGCAGGATGACTTCCAGTTATTGGACCAGGCGGTGCACATCCGCCGTTTCTCCCTGAGCCGGGATGGCACCGGGCGCTGGCGCATCTGGCGTCAGTATCGTTTCGATTACAGCTACGATGGCGTGGAGCGGCGCCAGGGCAATGTGATTATGCTGGGTAAGCAGTTGCAGGCCGTGGTGGTCAGTGAAAGAGCCACCACACTGCACTAGCGGAACACGACCTGGCATAATTCCTTTCGAGAGTTTCTGTAACACTGTGCTCACCTATCTTTTCCACAAAATCTGTGGATAAGTCGGTGGGTAAATTGTTCGCCCGGCCTTCAAGTGCAGTAGTAGTGGTGTTTGTTACAGATTGGTTAAAAAATGAACAAACCTTTAAATGCTATTAATATCAATAGGTTATAGCCATAACATAATGTTTTGAATTTAAAGTAAAAGCTAACTGTGTGAATCTTTTGTGATGACTCACTAGTGTGTATAACCTTGACTTGATTGCTACGCAGGGTAACTTTTAACCCCGTCAGGGAAACACCGAATGAGTTTCTTTGAGTAACGCCTATTCCTGTCTTATCAGAACTACTGTATCTGTAGCTTTTTTGGAATCGTTAAGTAATTTTATGGGTGTTACCGCGTTGTAACGGGTGGGGCTTATACTTCCTTCCCCTGATAGATACAGCCACTGGTACAGGTCTCGCGAACCTCGACCTTGCTCAACTGGGGCAGTCCCGGCTGGAGCTGGCGCCAGATCCAGCGGGCGATATTCTCACTGGTGGGATTCTCCAGGCCCGGGATCTCGTTCAGGTAATAGTGATCAATCTGCTCGTAGATGGGCTTAAAAGCGGCCTTGAGGTCAGCAAAATCCATTACCCAGCCGGTGGGCTCCGGTGTATCCCCGGTGATCGACAGGCGCACGTGGAAGGAGTGCCCGTGCAGTCGCGCGCACTTGTGACCTTCCGGGACATTGGGAAGGCGGTGGGCCGCCTCGAAATGAAATTCCTTGTAAATTTCCATGTCTGGGTTCTCGCTTTGTCTGAGGCTCATCGGGTGCGGCTATAGACCATCGGTAAAGGGATGTTCGTCACCCGCTACCGCCTGGATTTTACTACTAAAATCAACAACTTTAATAAATCTCTTTTTTTTTGGAGTTTTCCGTGGCAGGGGTTTGACAGTAAAGCCAGAATCTCTATAATGCGCGTTCTCGGTTTAAGGGGTGATTAGCTCAGCTGGGAGAGCATCTGCCTTACAAGCAGAGGGTCGGCGGTTCGATCCCGTCATCACCCACCACTTATCACCGGGAAATAACTACCGTGGACCGGTAGTTCAGTTGGTTAGAATGCCGGCCTGTCACGCCGGAGGTCGCGGGTTCGAGTCCCGTCCGGTCCGCCATTATATAAGCCCAAGTAATTGATTTACTTGGGTTTTTTGCTTTCTGGAGTAGATCTACCCACATTCCCTTAAATGGTGCGATAATTCTCTAAATATAACAATTTCCGATGAACATGCTGCTAAATGCTTGAGTTCTCTCGCTGCAAGCCTTCATTTTCGTAGTTTGACGACCACCCACGTCACTACCCGCTTCGCGTTGTAGTGACGTGGGTGGTCGTCGTTTTAACTTATCTTTTTCTTACAAACGGTTCTTGTATTGGGGAATTAATTGGATGGAAATGGATGGACAAATGGAGGTCGCCGTGCGACTCTAATTGGATGGAAATGGATGACTAATTGGGTGGTGGTGTGCAGATTGATACCCTGGAAATCACTCCAGAAGTGCTGAAACTCATCGCCGAGATCGATGAGTTCAAGGGTGCCTGGACAGCTATCGGGCGGGTAGCACCGGAACAACGCACGTCCTTGCACCGGATTGCCACCATAGAAAGCATCGGCTCATCCACCCGTATCGAGGGTGCCCGGTTGACGGATGTGGAGGTTGAGCGCCTGCTGGCAAATCTCGATATCAAAGCGTTTGCTTCCCGCGATGAAGAGGAGGTGGCTGGTTACGCCGAGGTCATGGAATTGGTTTTTGCGAACTGGTCCGAAATCACCCTGACAGAAAACCATATAAAGCACCTGCACCGGGACCTGCTGAAGTATTCGTCCAAGGACCAGCGCCATCGGGGTGTGTACAAAACGCTGGACAATCATGTGGAGGCCTTTGGTCCGGACAGCGAGAGCCTGGGCGTGGTATTCAGGACGGCAACTCCCTTTGACACTCCCCGGCTGATGACGGAGCTGGTTGACTGGGCCAGATTGAGCCTGGATGGGGGCGAACTCCACCCATTGGTCGTAATCGCCTTGTTTGTGGTGGTGTTCCTGGAGGTTCACCCGTTCCAGGATGGAAATGGACGGCTGTCCCGTATTCTGACCACCCTGCTACTGCTGCGCGCTGGCTACGAATACGCGCCCTATAGTTCACTGGAAAGCGTGATCGAGCAGAGCAAGGAGGAGTACTACCTGGCGCTGAGGAAAACCCAGGTGACTATTCGTACCGATACACCTGATTGGCAACCCTGGCTTCTGTTATTCCTCCGATCCCTGGCGGTGCAGAAAGAGCGATTGGAGCATAAGATAAAAAGGGAGCGCCTCATTCTTGGCAGTTTGCCCGAACTGTCGCAGCAACTGCTGGAACTTTGCCGAGAGAGGGGCCGCCTGACAGTGGGGGAGGGGGCTGCCGCAACCGGCAAAAACCGGAATACCATCAAGGACCATATCAAGTCGCTCGCAAAAGTGGGGCATTTGGAGCGACATGGTGCGGGGCGGGGCACTTGGTACTCGTTGGGCTAGGAAAACTCATCCTTTCCCACCTTACACAGTGTCCAGTCAATCGATTACTTTACTCAGGGTGTCCAGTAATGGGGTTTGCAGGATTTAATTTACAGCCTTTTCTAGCTTTCTGGGTATGTTTACTAAATCATA
>Ga0164315_10000075_pt1 | contig 53189 bp, 64 predicted proteins | sample GuaBasSedimGuay6_FD_113737 | JGI IMG/M metagenome (GOLD analysis project Ga0164315, IMG submission 113737) | Subseafloor sediment microbial communities from Guaymas Basin, Gulf of California, Mexico - Guay6, Core 4569-2, 0-3 cm | ecosystem: Environmental > Aquatic > Marine > Hydrothermal vents... | reverse complement strand
TTATCGTTGAATCCATTTAATGATGAAGAATATTATGTGGATATTTGTATTATAAATATTACTACAGAAAAACAGACAAGAAAACAAAGTAAAAAAATAATGGCAAGTAAAGCCAAGGAGGTTCTATTGGCATATGCCAAAATATTGAAAAATCTATTATAAGGATATATAATGATTGGAATAATAGGAGTAGGCTCATTAGGAAAAAATTTGTTAGATTCATTACAAAGAAAATTACCTCATGAACAATTTGTTGTGATCGACGGCGATGTTGTAAATAAAAATAACATTCAATATAATGTGAAATATGTTGGAAGAAAGAAAGTAAATTCATGTGAATCGCAATATTCTAATGTCACAGGGATATGTGAATATATTGAATCAAATAAATTATCACCAAAAATCCAAAAAATTATAAATCAATGTTCAACTATTTTTGATTGTAGAGATACGTTCGAGGATAGACAAACATTCGATGCTATTAAATTATTCATAAATAAGGATAAATTGATTATTGATTTCAGAAAAACTATTTCATTTAGATTTGAAGTTGAAGGAGAATATGTTAGTTATATCAATAATCAATTTATCAAATCATTAATTGTTAGATTTGTAAATATGTTTTGTAATGAAAAAATAAGAATTGTAGGATATATAACAGACAGGACAGCTATTTCAATAAATCAAATCGGGATGATTGAAAATTTACATCCATCACAAAATGTCTCCCATGATTATATTGAAAAATTAATCACATGTGAAAACAATAATATCAAACATGTCAATGTTGATATCTTAGATGGGATGTATAATCTGAAAAATGAATCATTCCAAATATATGATAATAATATTTCAGAAATTGTAAACAATATAGTGACAACAATCAGACAGGAGATAGATAATTTTCCTGCCGTATATACGGTGCCATCAATAAGAGGAGACACTTTACAACTAAATATTATAAATCAGATAGGAGGAGCTTGATGTTAGACAGCATTCCAATTCCTACAATTTTGAACCATAGAATGGTATATTCTGAAAAACCAATGCTTTTAGTAGATTGTGTGATCAATCCAAGATATTTAAAATGTTTCGGATTCGATGTGAATATCGATAAAATTTATGACGAATTCTGTATTGTTCATAAACTATTAATTAAATACATACCACGCAATACAAAAGAAAAACGTGCAGAAATCACAAATATTTATTTGGTAGATGCACACCATCCAAATGCAAAACTTATAAATAAATTTGATCATTTCTCTACAGAAACACTTACAATGATCACGAATGAATTAGAATATACATACAAAGGAAAACAATTTGAATTATATGAATTCTGCAAGAATCCGTATAAATCATATGCACAAGATCCAATCAATATATCATTGAATAAATTAATCAATGATTTATCATATTGGGATTTCGATGAGGGATATTGGTTTGATTTATCGAAAGTTTCTGTTGATTTTGGTGATGTTGATATGTTATATGATCAAAAAAATGATATTATGATTCCTCGTAAAAAAGTAAAGAAAAGATTTAACATGGGGTATATGTTAAATAATTTCAAAAAACCATTATCATCTATTATGAATGTCCCTGAACGGGATTTTATTTATGGTATGATGAATGTTGCTAAACAGCTAAGAATGGTATAAAAATTTTAAAAACAGTCCATGTTAAATCATGGGCTGTTTTTAAAATTAATCACAACATAGTTATATAGCTGAAATGTATAATTTTTTTCTTAAATATTTATATAGTGGAGTATCATAATAAATGCCTAAATTATTAAATAGAGAATTTGCGAAAGATTTACCAGAAATAACTACCTCTGGTTATTTTGAGAAGAAGAAGAAATATCATAGATATGGATTATTTTCAGAACATATATTCGGTTTAGAAAATAATTATACTTGTCGATGTGGAATATATCATGGAAAACATTCCGAAGGTCAAATTGCTAAATGCGGTGGAAAATTTTGTGATGATTTAGAAATTACAAACAGTCTCAAACGAAGGAGGCAATTTGCTAAAATAACTTTACCAATACCATTGCTTAATAGAACATATCTTTCCCTTGTTAAGAAAATATTACCTTCATCTGAAAAATTATTATTTGATGATGTGACAAAATTAATGAAATCACATAGAAATATTTTATACGAATATAATGATGAATTTATTTTGAAAACACTTGAAGAAGATGAAAAAATCAGTGATTTGAAGTATGATTATTGGCAGATGCATGAAGCTGTTGAGAAATTAATCGTCAATACCATCAAAACTTATATGATCATTGATCCAGAAAATGAACAATTTAAGATGTTATTGAAGAATGTGGATGAACATTTATTTCTATACGAAGTGATTGTTATCCCTCCTTCAATGCGACCCATTTCTCAAATAAATCCAACTACAAATTCAGTCGATCAATTAAATCAATATTATTATCAGATTCTAGTCAGAAAAGAAATTATGGCTGCTGGAGATATTGATATAACACGGCATATGAAAATCTATCAAGAATACTATAGTCAATTCCAAAGAAATGTCGATGATTTATTTGATTATATTATCGATAATATATCGAAGAAAGAAGGATTAATCAGAGGCAATATCTTAGGAAAACGAATAGATTTTTCAGGTCGTGCGGTGATTGCACCATCTCCCACAATTAAATTAGATGAATGTATTTTACCATATCGAATGATTCTTGAATTATATAAGATAAAAATTGCTAAAAAATTAATAGATGATGGTCATTTCAAATCAATCCATAGAGCATTGGAATGCGTCGAAGAATGTCAATTTCACAATGATCCGCATCTATTGAAAATATGTGAAGAGATTATTGGTGATGATGTCTGTTTACTCAATAGACAACCTAGTTTACATAAATTAAGTTTAGTCGCATTCAAAATAAAAGTTGAGCCAATTGATGTTATATGTATTCACCCGATGGTTTGTCGTGGATTTAACGCAGATTTTGACGGGGACTCAGCATTATGTACTATACACTTGACAAATGAAAAGAAAGAAAGTATAGTAAAACATATTGCAGATTTGAAAGATACTGATATGTTTAAACACATTCCAGAGAAAGAAAAAGAAAATGTAAGTCATTACAAACCAACTGAAGAAATGCACATCAAAGCAATAAGTTTAGACGATGGAACAATAGCTGAAAAGAAGATTTTGGATTATTCTGAACATCGTAATTTGAAAATGTTTTCCATACATGACCCACAGAATCGATTTGAAGATTTTTGGGTATCTGATGATCATAGTTTAATCGTATGGGATGAGAACGAACAAAAGAATATAAAAATATCTCCTGAAGAATTGTTGGAAAATCCAGAAGGGAGGTATTTAGTTCAACAAAAATATTAGGAGATATTTTAAAAATGTTACATTCAGAAGAAGAAATTGTTAAAGCTCGTGAATGGTGTGTGAATCAAATCGAAACACTGAACAAGAATCCAAAATTTGCAAATGAAAAGAATTATCGTTGGTTCATAGCTGGTGGTTGTGCATATAGAAAAGAAAAACTTATGCTTGCAACGTGTCATTTAGATGAAGCATATCCGAATGCCAAGAAACAGCAATTAACAGTAAATGTCAGATTATGGGCACTGAATAATAATTATCTGACATTGGATTCTCTTGAAAAATGTAAAGTATGTAAAGAGAAATACGCAATTCTTTCATATAAGAAAAAAGAGAAATTGATTTATTTTTCAGATACTTGTTGTCGATCTTGTAGTCTAAAAATTCTGGCAAAGAAACAATCGTCAGAAGAATTTATTCAAAAGAAAAAGGCAACAGCGATCAAAAATTATGGATCTGAAAAAGCTGCCTATATCGATACGATGCAAGAAACAGTAAAAGAAATTTATGGTGTTGATAATATTTCTCAATTGGACACGATTCAACAAAAGAAAATCGAAACATCACAACAAAGGTATGGAACTGATTTTCCGTGGCAGACAGAAGAAGGAAAGCAAGCACAAAAAGCCGGTGTTAGAATGAAGCATGGTGTGGATAATGTTTCTAAAATACCAGAAGTAAAAGCTAAAAAGATAGAAACAACAAAAGAACATTATGGTGTCGAAAATCCATTTCAAGCAGAAGAAGTAAAAGAAAAAATTAAAGAAACAAATATGGAACAATTTGGAGTGGAGAATCCAGCACAACGAGAGTGTCAGAAAGAACAAATGAGACAAACCATAAATGAACATATTGCTAATTCGAATTATAGTAAAAGCAATTCATTGATGTATAACAAAAAAGCATGTAATCTAATTCAACAATTCAATGATTCATGGGGGTATAATTTCCAACATGCTGAAAATGGTGGAGAATTCAAAGTTCCAAATACCAATTATCTTGTCGATGGTTATGACGCACAAAGAAACATCGTAATCGAAATTGATGAAAAACATCATAAAAGAATTAAAGAAAAAGATGATCATCGACAGAAAAAAATTGAGAATGTTTTAAACTGTAAATTTATACGAATTAAATATTTTTAAAAATTTGTTTCTCTATGATGGAAACATAGTTTTTCATCATAGAGAAACGTACAAAATATTTCCTAAAAAGGGGTCACATAGATGAATGATAGAATTCTAATTCCGATATCTGAAATAGAAATAACACATGATCCAGAAAAAACAACGGCTTATGATTTTACAATCGAAGATTATTTTACTTTCGCTACACACGATGGAGTGTTTGTTCAAGATTCGATGGCTGTATATCTTCCAGTGACACCAGAATCTCAAGAAGAAGCTAAAACACAAGCATTATCAACAAATTGTCTGTTAAATCCAACTGATATGAAAATCACTACCACACCAAGTCAGGAAATGGTATTGGGATTATTTATGTTAAGCACTATAACAGATGGTAAATTTGGCGAAAAAGTAAAATATAAGAATGAAGAAATAACAGCTGGAATGAAAATAATAAATGAATGTTTTCCAGATGATTTTCAATTGATTAATAAACCAGTGACATCTGATGTTATCCGACAATATATTTACGACGCTTTCAATAAATATAATGGAAAAATCAGAGATATTTTAGACAATATAAAAACTGTTGGTTTTGTATATGCAACTGTTATTGGTCATACTATTTCATTGAAAGGTATGTTATCACAAACTAAATTGCGTGATGAGATTTATTCTTTGGATAAAGTGACAGATCAAATCAAAGAAATCAATGGTCCAAGAGTCTCTAAATTTTTACGTGAAAATTTCCAATATACAGATATGATCGAATCCGGTGCAAGAGGAAGTTGGGATCAAGCAAGACAATTGATTCTATCACGGGGATTCATATCAAATTTTAAAGGACATATTTTAACCACACCAATTAAAAATTCATTTGTAGATGGATTGACACCAGAAGAATTTTTTACATCATCATTTGGTTGTAGAAAAGGATTATTGGATGTTGCAATAAAAACATCTTTCTCAGGGTATTTATTCAGAAAATTCGCATTCGCTTGTTCTAATCTGATGTTAGATTATGATAACGATGATTGCGGAACAACAGATTATCTTTCTATATTTATTCCAGATGAGAAAAAAGCACAATCTATAATTGGTCGATGGATAACATTTTCACCAGATGATCACGATTCATTATTCATGGTTAAACCATCTAATTTAAAAACACTTGTCAATAAAAAGATTTTTATCAGAAGTGTGATGTATTGTAAATCTGAGAAAGTTTGTAAGAGATGTTATGGAGAATTATATCGTCATCTAAATAATAGTAGATTTGTTGGATCGATTGCGTCTCAAGCATTAGGTGAATCGAATACCCAAATGGTATTACAGACATTTCATAAATCAGGAGTAGCTTCAATCGACGATGATTTCATCAATGATTCCGGTGAGATGGAACAGAAAGATATTGTTGGAGCATTGACATTGATATCTAAAATGGTTCATAAATACGAAAAAAATAGTAATGCTGATCAATTAGTTACAGATTTATTTGAGATTTATTCAAAAGATAGATTCTTTATGCATGTTCATTTCGAATGTCTTGTTGCACAATTGATGTGGTTTGACGATGGACATAAATGGAGAACATTAGAAGATAGGGAAAACAAGCCATATCAGATGAAATCTATTGTAAATATTCCATCATTAGAAAGTTGGATAATGGGAATTTCATTCTCAAATACAAAGCGTGAATTGATAAATGGATTATTGAGGCCTGGTCTATATTCTGGTGGGGTCATTGATAAAATTATGTGTGGTGTATCATACAAAAATATTTAATAATTAGAAAGGAATGAGTGTATGTATCCAGATAATCCAGAATTACATTTACCGGAAAGAAATATATTTACTATACGACAAGAAAATTACGATCAATTAATGGATGATATTGAGGAAATATTAAAAGTCCCTGTTTTATGTGATTTTGTAATTGATAGATTTGAAAAAATAGATACAAGATATAGTGGTCATAATTTGATAAATACGGTGAAAGAAAATATCGTAATCAAATTATCAAAAGGGGGTAAAATTATTGATCTATCAATGCAGATTCCAAAATTGATAAATGGACAATGGTTTTCCATAAATAAAAGAAAGAAGATTCCGAAATATCAATTATTTGATATTCCCATTTTAACTTTTGATACAAAGAAGAAAAAAGAGATACGAATTCAAACAAATGTTGGTAGAGTATCTTTATTTTGGAAATATACGAAGAAGAATAAAATTGATTCGTTCGTAATGATATCTGCTTTTTCACGAAATATTCCTTTTGCGATTGTGTTGAATGCATTTTACGGTCCCGATGAAATTAAAGATAAATTTTTAACAGATATCAATGAAAGGGAATTGATTGAATCAGATCCAAAAAATTTATCATTACACCAATTATTATTATTGGATTTGTTGAATTATTCTGATGAAAAAATAGAACAAGATGATTTCATTCATAACATTGGTTCATATTTTTCTGATCGTAATCCAGTAGCTAAAGGCAATGATTACATGTTTTCCATGAAGCATGTTTTAGATGTCGATGTTATCACCAAACGATTTATTGATGAAGATAATATAGTTGATTGTTTGTTGAATATTGTAGTGAATGATATTTGGTATGATGATCTTAATTATGCAAATAAAAGAATCAGATGTTTCGAATATGCGGTTTTACAGTATTTCATAACAAACGTTTTCAAGTTATGTGTTAATTGTAGAAACGATCCTAAACCAAAATTTAATATTTCTAAAACTAAAATACTTGGAGATAGCAATACATCTGAGATTGTTCAATTTGATTTTAGTATTAATCCAATTGAACAGATTGCTCAGATTGCTCAAACATCTTTAACTGGTCCTAATGGATTTAAAAAGAAATCTGTTCCGACTAAATTGAGAGATTTAAATAGATCAATGACAGGAAAGATTTGTCCCGTTGATACACCAGATAGAGAAAATTGTGGTGTGGTTCAAAATATAAATCCAATGGCTAAATTTGATGATAAATTTCAGTTCATTGATACAGCAGAATCAAAGTCAATAACATCGATTCCAATAACGATGATTCCATTTCTTGAACATACTGACCAGACACGCCTTCAAATGGCTTCTAGTCAGATGAAACAATCAATTCTTTTAAAGGATTTTCATATACCGTTAATTTGTTCTGGTGCGGAAAGAAGTTTTACTAAATATAGTAATTTCTTACACAAAGCAAAAGGCGATGGTGAAGTATTATTTGTGGCAAATAAACATCTTATAATTGGATATGATCGAGGTAATATTGATGTAATCGATATTGGGGTCAGACCAATTACATCTGAAAATATGGATGTGATGATAACTAATTTAAAGAAAGGAGATAAATTTTCAAAAGATCAAGTGTTGGCATATAGTGTATTTTGTAAGAATGAAAATATAACAATTGGTCAAAATTTCAAAATTGCTTTCATGTCATACTATGGATATAATCATGAGGATGGTATTGTAATATCTGATAGATTGGTGAAGGATGGTTGTTTGACATCACAACATTATGTGGATATGTCATTCAATATTAGTCCGACAAAAGTTTTATTGGATCTGAATGGTGGAAAAACAGATGTATATACACCTCTTCATCCAATTGGAACATCTATTAAGAAAGGAGACATTTACGCAATCATCAAAGAAATGTATTTATTTGGTGCAATAAAGGATAATGCTTACAATATTTTTGAAGATAGTCTTGAAAGAACAGCAAAATATGATTTGATGATTGAAGATATCACAGTATATGCAAATGAATGGTATACCAATATTAAAGAATATGACACATGGATGAATAAAGTTATTGATGATCAGATCAAAAAAGATAACAAATTGATTCAAGTTATTGCAGATACGACAGATAAAAAAGATGGTAAGAGAATTATAGCTGAACATAGTCTTGATATACATAGTTATCCCGGTAAATATAAGAATAAAGATGAATTGATCAAAGGTGTGAGAATAGATATAAATGGGATATATGAAAGTCCGATTCAGATTGGAGATAAACTGGCAAATAGACATGGAAATAAAGGTGTTATTACCGCAATTAAAAAACATGAAGTCATGCCACAATTACCAGATGGATCACATGTAGATGTTTGTTTGAATCCAGTTGGTGTTATTTCTCGAATGAATACTGGACAATTGTTTGAAATATCATTGACTAAATCTTTGATCGATATGAAGAACAATATGAAGAAAATGCTTGTTGATGGTAAAGATCAACATGATATTAAAAAATATTTCATAGATTATATTTATCTGACTGATAAGACACCAGAAAAATGGATCATTAGTCATGTAAAACAATTACTCCCTGATATTATCGATGAACAATATATTGATAACATATATCTTGTTCAACCACCATTTGATTCTATAAATAATCAAGATTTACATAAGATAATGAAATACACAAAAACTGATTTCGAAGATAAAATTTTCGATCCCATTTTAAATGATTATATTATAAATGAGATTGCGACTGGATATATGTATATCATGAAATTGATTCATAGATCTGAAAAGAAATTAGCTTATCGAAGTATTGGAATAACTTCACAAAAAACCATGCAACCTGTTTCTGGTAAGGTTAATAACGGTGGACAGAAGTGTGGAGAAATGGAAAGTATTTGTTTAGTTTCAAACGATATGCCAATTAATCAACAAGAATTTTATACGATAAAATCTGATTGTGTTGATGGTAAAAATAATTTTCTAAAGAAAGCTATTGGAACAGAATATCTTGATTTAGAAGAAAATCCAGATATGGAATCAGAAACATTGAAATTATTAAAGGCATATAATTATGTCATGATGATTGATATTGGAGATGATTTGAAATGACATTATTACCAGATATACAAGAAACATCACCGGAATATAGAATCGCAATTAATATAGTAGGCGTGGAAACTATAAAACTGCCTTTTTCATTATTATTGCGAAATGGTGAAACATCACAATTGGTAGCCAATGTATTTATAGCTACCAATCTACGTGACAATATAAAAGGTATTTCAATGTCACGTTTGTTATTGTCAATAAAACCTTATCTCAATAAAGGTCTTAATTGGTCATTGATTAAATTATGTTTGGATGAAATCAGTAGTGCTGTAGGGGAAAGAGATAGTTATATCAAATTTTATTTTGATTTACCTGTCTCTAAAAAATCTCCAATCAGCGATAACGAATTTCCGTTATTCTATCCTTGTTCATTTGAAGCGTCTAGGGTAGATGGGAAATATGAATTTATTCAATCAGTAGAAATCCAATATTCATCATATTGTCCATGTTCAGCTGAATTAGCCAAACATTTGATGACTAAATTAAAGAATATGGGATTCCCACATGCACAAAGATCATTTACAAAAATAAGAATATCGATGGATTTGATAAATAAAAAACAGATATGGTTGGAAGATATTATCGAAGGTATGAATAAAATATTAGTTACACAACCCTATCCGATTATAAAACGAATCGATGAACAAGAATTAGCTAGAGTTGCATCCGAAAATCCGTTATTTGTTGAAGATGCAATCCGATTGATATCATATCAATTAGAGAAAATGGATGGTATTGTAGATTGGATTGTTAAATGTAAACATGAAGAATCTATTCATACACATGAAGCAATAGCAATTAATTGCAAAGGTGTTGAGAATGGATTCAACTATAATTCACTAATATAGAGGAGTGTGAAATGAATTTAGCCAGTATGATCGAGAGATCGATCAATGAAACAATTGAAGAATGTAATGTTGCCCATAGTTCTCCATCTCCAGATATCGATCATAATGCTATGATCGAAGAAGATGGAGACAACTTCTCATCGAGAGAAGTTGTTGATACGGATATTATTTCTAATACTTTTGATGTCAATTCATTGATATATGAAAGTATAAATTTTGAAACTTTTTTAAATAGAACGAATAATTTACAATTCACTACAAAAATCGATTTAACAAATATCAGTGATATTTCTGACAATGGGATTGTTATTTTAAAATCTACAGAAGAAAATAATAATAACATTCAGATATATAAACACATGAATGATTATATGGTGTTTGATAAATCAACCGATTATATGAAATTATTTGGTGAGAATGGTTTTGTGATTAAATATGAATCTGATGGGGATTATCATTGGAAGATTTATGGAACAAAATCAAATTTATGTACAGTGTTGTTTGTAGATTCAAATGATCACAGTTATCCAATATGGTTTGATAAATTTAGACGAAATAAAAATATTGAAGTGAATTTAGATAATTTAATCATATCAGATCCAGAAACTATCGAACGATCTATTGATGATGATTCAACATTTGATGCTGAAGATTGTTGTATATATTACACACCATTTTATCAGAAAATGGAAATGTTAACTTCGAAGAGAATTGTGATCAACACATTACACGATATCTTAAATAAAACAATCGATGTGGCACATTCAATTAAAGTTATCAATGCAATGATCAATCTCATATAATAAGAAAGAATGTCATGATTTGAAATAATCATGACATTCTTTCGAGGTTTTGTATGTACAAAAATCTGAAGAAATATCAATATATCTATAAGAATATATACTCATATGATATTCCATCGTGTCATTACAATATTTTAAAAAATAGCGGTTATGATGTCAGTCATATTGATAGTGAAAATAAATTTGAGAGAAATAAAGAAATTGGTATGATGATGCGAGGAGATCGGGAATTGACAAAATTCCTGAGAAATACTACGAAAGAAATAATAGATTTTTATATATCGAGTAATTCGTTAGCTCCTTCAGATATTATATTGAGACAATATGACGGCTTTTATTCAATAAAATCTTTAAATTTAAATTTAGAACATGATTATCCTGCTACGTTAGAATTTAAGAATTTATATGATATTTTTATTTTTGCTATAAATATGAAAATGTATTTGGGGATAGATTGTTATAATGATTCATTATTGATAAAAGGTATTCCTGCTAGATATGATGAAATTGATAATTTATATAAAAAAATCTTAAATATAAATTTCTTAGATATTAGAAGCATTGTGAAGTCATTGAAAAAATATAAAGATTTCATATACTTCACAGATAAAATGAAATTTTATATGATACCAATAGATGATAAATTCAAATTATTTCTTTCAGAAATGGGAGAAGTAATTTTAAATAAAAAGACCGTTCATATGATAGATATGGAAGATATCGATAGGGAAAAATATTTTCAAATATATTTCGAACCTTTTTTTAAAGCTATCATTTACGAAACATTCTAATTGAGAGAAACTGTGATGGAAAATAATTTAGCACATATTCCAATGGGTAATTTATTAAAGGAAATTGATCGAAGAGAAATTATAGAAAAAAATAAAGAAATAGAGCGAAGAAGAGATTTATTAAAATTGGTAGTTACAAACAGAGAAGTTTTGAAATTGTTTATGGATCATAGTAGAAATTCATGTGAAGATCATGGTAATTTTTATTATCATCCAGAACATGGTGGTGCTGATTGTGATTTATGTTGTTTAGAAAAATTAACTATAGACGATACGGATGTTAATATATCAATCGATATAAAATTATCAAAGGGGTAATTATGTCAGATGTAGCTTTCGATGCAAGAAAAATTTGTGAGATAGTTGATAATATAAACGTTGGTTTATATGAACAGTTGAAAAACGAAGATATATATTTGGAATTTATTTCGAATGGAGATCATCATATTATTAAATTTATCGGTTTACATATATGGGATTCTGAAAATGATGAGAGAGATTATATAGATGAAGAAACTGATATTAAAGAAGATTTAGAAAAATATATTAAACAAATAATAGAGGATTTTAATAAGATTTTACAACTTATTGATTGGGAGAAAATTTAGATGGGATGTTTTTCGTTTTTATGTCAAGTATGTGGAAAAGCTATTCTTTCAAATTCATTTCAAGGAGAAAAAGTTAGACTATTTCTCCTTAAAGATGGGAAAATTATTGAAAGAATGGAAGGTGAATATGATTCATATGGTAAAGTTTTCACACCAGAACAAAAAAATTCTTTAAATTGGAGATTAGATTGGAGAGATGTTTGTGATTTAATGTTTTCTGAAGATAAATCGAATGGGATTGCAGCTATTCATTCTCGATGTTCAACTACGTTATTACCAACTATCAGATCAGAAGATGATCCAAATCAAGGTTGGGGAGATGGGGGTGAACTAATGGGAAATGTTGATATTCATCAGGAATTTGACTAGGAAAATAGGAACATATAAGTGATAGTAATTTAACCTCAGATCGACTTTAAACAAAATATAGAATTTTAGTCGGTGATTCTTAAAGGGGTATATCATGATGTATAGTGAAAAATTAGTTGCGTGTATTAAGATTGATGGGAAAGTGATCAGAGAAAATGGTGATACTGTTTATCTCCCATATGGTTCTGATTATTCAATTTATCTTAGAAATCTACATACTGAAAAATGTAAAATTTCTATTACAATTGATGATGAAGATGTTTTAAATAATTCATCAATTATTTTAGATGCGAAAGAAAATGTGAATTTGAAAGGATTTTTAAACGATAATGATGTTAAAAATAGTTTCAGATTCATAGAGAAAACAGAACAAATATCAAACCATAGAGGCGATAAACCAGAAGATGGTTTGATAGTTATCACTTATCAATTCGTACAAAAGATTGAATTTCCAGTCAAAGATATCCATCACCATCATTATTACCGCCAACCTTACGAAAAAACAATCCATCCTCACCAACCATATCAACCACAACCATTTTGGTATTCATCTGTTGGAGATTATACGGTATTTGATAATTCTTTATCATCTATCACAACATCATGTAGTTTAGAAATGCCTGTAAGTAATCAATCTATGTTAAATGAATCTGGTATCACAGTTAAAGGAAAAGAAGTAGAACAATCCTTTGACCAGATAGAAGATAAATTTAATTGGGGAGATGAAAAGAATTTACACATATATCTGAAAGGTGATGTCAATAATAGAAAAATAAAAACTACCAGAACAATTAAACAAAAAATCGAATGTCAAACATGCGGAACTAAAAGTAAATCAAATGCTAAATTCTGTCGTTCGTGTGGAACATTTATAAAACACGAATAATTCTTTTTTAATTCATTGGAATCTTTATATATATCAAATAGCGATAGAAGCATTTATTCAATTTTTTATAATATGAGGATCCCAATGTTTAGAAAAGCAATTAGAATAGCTAGAGATGCACACGCTGGACAATTTAGAAAATATACGAATGAACCATATATCGTTCATCCATTTGCAGTTGCTGGTTTAGTTTCATCTGTTTCAGATGATATTGAAATGTACATAGCGGCAATTTTACATGATGTCGTTGAAGATACAGATGTTTCAATTGGACGAATTAAAAGTTTGTTCGGCAATCGTGTGATGAGAATGGTATCAGATTTAACTGATATATCTATACTATCACAAGGTAATAGAAAAGTCAGAAAAGAAATTGATTTGAATCATACAGCTAATGCATCACCGGAAGCGAAAACAATTAAATTAGCTGACTTGATTGATAATACTAAATCAATCACCAGTTATGATAAAAATTTTGCTGTTGTTTATATGAAAGAGAAAAAGAAATTAATGGAAGTATTGAAAGAAGGAGATAAAAATTTATATAAATTGGCAAAATCTATGATCCAAAAATACGATGAATCGAAATTAGATGAATGGTTTGATAAGAAAGAGATCAAAACGAAAGTTATATTTGAGAATAAAAGGAGGTAGTACCATGTATCTATGGTTTCATCCTATGTAAGTGTTCTAACAATTTACATAGGAGAAATGAAATGTCAAAAACGATCAGAAGAAAGAATGAACGTCCTGAGTGGATTTATGATGAATCAGGGACAGATTATAACAAAAATAATTTAACATATGGTTGGTTTCAATATTTGCAATGCGAAGAATTTGGTGGGAAAGAACATAAGAAATTAATCAACGTTTATCATTCTGATAATGATAAATATCGTAACAATGCACCAAAACATTTTCGTCAATCACTTAATAGAGAGTTTCGTAGTAAGAATAAAGTTATTTTGAAAAAAATCATAGCTGATGATTTAGATCAGCCATTTATTCGACATCGGAATGATGCTAATTGGTTGTGGTGGTAAATTAAAATCTGGTATGTGTAGATATTGCACATACCAGATTTTTTACGTTAAGGAGATAATGTATGTTAGATGGAACTGAATTCTTCGAATGTGTATGTGGTTCGAGTGAACATACATTAAGAATTATATTAGATAAAAGTGAACATGCTAAAGAATGGCCTCCAGAGATTTTCACAGAATTATACTTACAACAGCGACGAAATATATTTAAAAGATTTTGGATTGCGATTAAATATGTTTTTAATTATAAATGTAAATATGGTCATTGGGATGTTTTTAGTCTACAAATTGAAGATGCTAAACGATTGAGAGGTATGATCGATGAGTTTATACGATGTTATGATGAATACAACAGGAATCAAGATAGTAAAAAAAGAGAAAATAATTCCTCCAAATAGATGCACACAGCGAAATTGTTATGGAATAATGAAACATGGAAAAGCCATCAAAGAAACTGTTGCTTCTGGAATACCAGATTTTTTAGATGATGACGAAGAAATTACGATGTCTGTGGGTGGTCCCGGTAGATTAATCGATTGTTGGAAGTGTGATAGATGTGGACATTCCGAAACAATGATTAAAACGAATGATAAATCACTTCAAAAATAGGAATCTGTAAATGATTAAAATAGCTTTAGTCGGTTTGGCATGTTCAGGAAAAACAACCATTGCGAATCATATTAATAATTTAGAATCTAGAATCATTAAATTCGCTCAACCACATTATGATATTTTGAAAGTTTTGGGTCAAGAAAAACATCGCCTGTTTATGCAAGAATTGAGTGATCTATGTAAAAAACATTTCGGTGATGATATTTTTGTCAAAATATTTGAAAATTCGGCATCTAGATATGAAAACCAAAATTCATTATTAGTTAAATCGTTAATATGCGATGATTTACGATATAAAATAGAATTTGATTCGTGTGTTAAAAATAACTGGTTGATGATTTATGTTGAATCGAAAGATGAATTGAGAAAAGAAAGATCAGATAAATTAGGTTTGGCATGGAATCCTAACCACAATTCAGAACAAACACATTTATTCAAAAATAATTGTGAATACACAATCGAGAATAATGGAACATTAGAAAATTTAAAAATTGTATTCAATGAATTATTTATTAATATGGTGAGATAATTATGGTTTTTATAAATACGCAATGTGACAACAAACCATCCCAAAAAGGTTTTTATGGCGGTGGTGCAATGTGCATATGTGCAAAATGTGCACAAGCCAGAGCGGAAGCTAGTAAATTAAAAAAGAAAGAACAATTCAAAAGAGGAGATCAAATGCTTAATTTTAATGTGATTAGAAGAAATTATGGTCACTGGGATATAAATCACCATGAATATGGAAGACTTTTTCGCATAAGAGGAGGTCCAGGTGCATATGAAGTTATGGATGAGAGGAATGAAAAATATAGAAAGGGAAACATCAAATGTAAAACTGTATCTGTATGTATGTCATATATTTGTGACGAATTGATGCATGAAACATTAGTTGTTGATGGTCAAGATTTTCATTCTATTGAATCGTGGAATATATGATGAGGACAACCAATTTCATACAAGAATGTACTAAAGAAATTCAAGATAAATTTGCAAAAAATCTTGATAATGAAATATGTAAAATGATTGTAAATCGTGAAATAACTGCATTGTCATGTCATATCGAAGAGACATCAATCGATGGTTTTCTTCTAAATGATAAGAAAGAAAAAGTTTTGTCGTGGATCAAACCAGTAATTAAAAAAGATGCTTTTTCTAATAAAATTGTTGTGACATATTCGATAGGAGATACACAATATGTTTTTTAAGTGGAGATTGATATGAAATCTTGGATTTCGATGTTAGATTTACCAGTAAATGAAAAAGAAATTTTAGATAATATTCTTAAAAATATCGATTATTATCCGAATATTGTACCATATGTCTTAACTGGTATATCGACAAATTTATTCGATTATAAAAAGAAATGTAAGAAACAAAATGATCATGATTTGAGAGAAGCATTAGGAGATGCTTGTTCAATTTTGGGACGAAAAAGATTACCATCATTAAAAGATCTATCTACTTTATATTGTCAACGAATCAAAGAAACTATATTTAAAGATGGAATTGAACAATATCATCATGAAGGTGAAAGAAATTTCTTTGAAAAAATGGGTTGGGGTAAGAAAGATAACTGAAGCATCAGTAAATCGATTTGGTAATATTTGACGAAATTTATTTCTACGATTATTATCAGTTCTATGTGTGAGGGGATATTATGTCTGTTGAATGGAATATAGCATTTGGTAAGAGCTGTACTAATTGTATCCATTGTATTGAGGTTAATAAACACCCTCAGAACACTGGTGAAGCTAAAGGTAAAATTTCTGAACCATTTGGATTGGTATGTCTAATGCCGATATGTGATGATATGAAAATAAAAGGAAAAGCGTTATTTTTCAATCATGGTCCAATTGGTTGTGAAATGTGGGAGAGAAAAATTGAAGGAGAGAAAATCTTTGAAAAACAAAATAGTTTAAAGGAACATGAAATAAGAGATTTGATAAATGAAATAAGAGACGGATTACAGAAATTAATCCCCCATCAATGCCTAAGAGAGGTTATTGCTAAATCAGTGAAAAAGTTTCTATTTAAAAATAATCTTATAAAAAAGGATGATAACAATGTCTGAATGGCAATATGAATTAGATGTTAAGAAATCTTGGAAAGAAGCATTGGAGAAAAAAATTACTATTATGGAATTATCTGAAATTATGTTCCATAAATTAGAAAAATTGGAGCAAAAGATAAATTTAAATCAGAAAATTCCTTCACATATAAATGATGATCTCGGAGATATTATATCTGAATTTGAAGATATTTCTTTAGACTATGGTGAAAAAGAAGAAGATCTGACTAGTTATTTCAATGATTGTATGCAACAATTATATGACTGGGCAGATATGTCTTTAGATGATAACTTTGGTGGTAAGAAAATTTGTTGGATCGGAACTAATTTTTAGGGTGATTAATCATGGAAAAACCATATGTTAATTTAAAATTATCAATAGAGCAAGCTAAATCATTATCTGAAATATGTGAAACATTTGCAAGATTGATGTCCGGTCAAATGGATATATTGAGAGATACAATAGCTCCATCTCTTGATTGGGATGACTGTTCAGTTATTAAAAAAATATGTTTTCCAAAATTGAATAATAATAATTATATTGGAATTGGTAATGATGGAATGTCTGATATTGGAAAACAATCATGGGATATGTATCAGGTCATTCGACATCATTTATCATGGAGAACACAAACAAACACACCAGAAACAAGAGATTTCTCAAAACAGATGACTGTTAATTTTGATGATCCAATGCGAAAAAGTATAAAGTGTCCATTACCCGAAATTGAGGAAATAAAAGATGAAGAATGAAATCAATGTTAGTGCATCAGATGGTCGAGATCGAATCAGACATATTGGTGTATATGCCGATATTGAAACATCTAAAAGAATCGAAAAAAACATTGAATATTTTGCTGGTGGTGGTTATACGAACGTATTGAATACTTCAGTCAAACAAAAAACATTTTATAGTAAGGGGATATTTTAATGTCAATTGATCCAGAGAAGATGAAAGTGATAGCAAATGCTAAAATCAGATCTGAACAAATAGCTATTTCAACTTTAGCAGAATTATTAACAATTGATGAATCTGATGAAGTTAAAATGTTAATGGTTAAAGATTTTGTTAATCATATAGTTAATATCAGTCTTTTGGATTTTACAGAAATTCAGACAAGAGCAGTCGATTCTCTTGAATCAAAAAGTAATTCGTAATATTTCTTTCAACATTTGATAGGAGAATTATCATGGCTAAAGATAAAAAAGTTCTAACTCTCAGAGAGAGATTCGCAACAGCAGATGAATTTAAGAATTTGTGTAAAGCAGCTTCGTTCGAACCATCTATCCGTCAATTCAGTCGTTTTCTGAGAAAGAAAGGATTGGTTTACCGTACACAAGTGTTGAAAGAAGCACTATAAAGTGAAAAACCTCCACGCAAAATGATCATTTTGCGTGGAGGTTTTTCACTCTCAAGGAGATTTGAATGAGTGAAAATATAAATGATGCATATAGAGCAGCTGAAACTGTTGATATATTAATAGAAGATAAATACAGTGAATTGAAATCAACAAGAGCTAAACAAATTTATTTACGTACTATTGAAAGTTCTTTATATATTTTAGGTGAGGAATTAAACGATGAAATTCGAGGACATCCAAAATAATATTTTGCTAGAATATTTAGTTGGTTCACATTTATATGGGACAAATACACCAGAATCAGATTTAGATTATTCTGGTGTATTTGTTGCTCCATTGGATTATTATTTTGGATTGAAAGAAGTTAAAGAAATTGATTTATCCTTCAAATCTAAAGATGAAAATGGTAAGAATAATGCCGATGCGATAGATAGAAGATTTTATGATATTAAGAGATTTGTTAAATTGGCTTCTGATTGTAATCCAACGATTATAGAACAATTATTCGTTGATGAGAAACAGTTAAAAATAAATTCTCCTATGGGGATTAAATTATTAGAACATAGACATGATTTTTTACATAAGGGTTTGTATCACAGATTTCTCGGATATGCATATTCACAGAAAAAGAAAATGATTGTTAAATTAGGAAACCATAAAGAATTTGAATTTATAAAAGGTATTCTTGAAAAAGCTGATCCGACTGATACATTACTTCATCTGAAATCAGACATCAGTAAATATTTCGATAAAGAACATCTGAGAGTTGGCGATATTAAAATACCTTTGGGAGTGTTGAATAAAAAAGCACTATCAATTGTAAATAAAAGATTTTCAAATATGTCGCATCGAAAAGAATTAATCAGAAAACATGGGTACGATTTGAAGTTCGCTTCACATCTCATCAGATTAACATTGGAAGGAATTGAATTACTTGAAACGTGTGATTTAATTTTCCCATTGAAAGATAAAGATTTGTTATTATCTATCAAGAAAGGCGATTATAATCTAAACGAAATTCTCGGAATGTTTGATGATCTTGAGGAGAATATTAAAATAGCTTTAGAGAAAACAGATCTTCCAAAATATTCTGATTTTAAAAAATTAAATAATTTAACAATGGAAATAATAGGACATTATCATGACAAGAGATAATTTATTTGAAGAAGTTGGTTTGTTTGATATTATGACAGATTGGGAAAAGATGAATCCTGGAGATCAAAAATATATTTGTGAATATTGTGGGATTTATACTGCATCTAAACCACGGTGTAATAAATGTGAGAAATGTGATTAATGTTTTAGCTAAATTATCAGATTTATTTCTAACTAAACCACATTTCTTATATTTCAATACACAAGAGAAATAAGAAAATCAAGATGGAGGTTAAATTGAAAAAATTTAAATTACCAGTTTCATGGGAAATGTCTGGTGAGATAGAAATCGAAGCAGAAGATCAAAAAGATTTTATGGAAAAAGTGGAAAAATATAGAGAAAATAATGATGAATTGGGATTACCTTCTAATGGTGAATATATTGATGCATCATTTGTTATTGCTGATGATGATGTGATTTTATCAATGGATGATATGGAAGATTATGAGGTTATTTAAATGGATAAAATATTGATAGAAATATCAAACGGAACTGTCACAAATGTTAGATCAACAAATAATGATATTAGTATTCATTTGATTGATCATGATCTCAAAAAAGAAGGATTTTCTCCAATAATCATTGAAGGGATATACATGAGTCCGATAGATTATCATGGCTGTGAATTATCTCAAAAAGAATTTGATAAAGCATTGGATGATATTTCAACAGATGAACAATAAGGAGACTAATTAAATGTCATTTATCCAAGAAGCATTAGAGATGGGATTAACAACGATCGATGATGGATTGTTTGAATATCGTGATAGATATTCTTCAATTTGGTATGAAGTTTTAAGAGGTGTTACAAGAGAGTTGGAATTGCCTTCATTGGCAATTTTCACAGGGAAATCAGATTCATCTATTGATGATAGACAATATATTGGTGCGGTTTCAACAGAATATAAATTCTTTGGAAATGCTATGGCGGTAGATGCTGTTTTGGATTCAATCTCAAATCTATCATCTGGAGATAATAATATATCAGAGAGAACTTTATTCTCTTCAAATCTTACACAAATGTCAACTGAATTGATGATTGTCAATCCAAATACAAATATAATAAATTCAATGGTTGTTCCATTGATAAATATTGAAAATTCATATAACGGAACGAAAGCAGCAATGTATTCTTTCGGTATGGGAATTGTTGATAATGAATATAATGTTTTAGGAAGTATTGCATTTAAGAAGAAAATTCTTGGTATGAGACAGATTCATATCTTACATTCGAATACCGCATTGGAATCGAATATTGGAAGTTATATTGATGTCTTTAATACTAATATTACTGATTTGGTAAATGAAAATTTCAGTACAATTGTTCCTCCTGAAGATGCTATGAAAGCTCTTGGAATGGTTGAGAAATTAGGAAAACGTCGATATGCTGCTGTTGTTCATAATCTTGCCAATTTGACGAACAATGGGAATGATTTCGACGAAGAAAATATTCCTCCAATTACTGCGTGGAATATGTTCATGGCAATTGCTACATATTCATGTAAAGAAGAAAATATAAATGCTAAAAAAATGTTAGATAATATTGCTGAACGAACATTAAACATTCCAACAAGAATGATGGCAGCTTTGACGGATTAGGAAATATAAAATGGATACAGAAAGTATGAGCAATTATCATGCTAGAGAAGCTGCACCATATCGATCGGCTATAATAGCAGCTAAAATATTAACTGGAAGAAAAATCAAAGAGTTAACAGACGATGAATTTAAATTGGTAGAACAGTTAGTAATTGGTGAATTTTTAACTGAAACTGATGAACATTTTGTCGGTGATTTATGCGAAACACATTTTTCAGATTGAATAACAAGGAGATTTGATAAAATGATTTTAGAAGATGTTCGTTTAAATGCTGTCATCTTTGAACAAAAAGATGGAAAGAAATTATATGGTTTTACCATAAAAGATAATTATTCATATGTTTTTTATGATGGCATGACAAAAAATCAATTTGATTTAGAAAATTTAGTATTTTTCAAATATATTTATGATGAAGTGAATGATCTAGGAGATGATAGCAATGAATCATTACATGAAATATTTCAATGTGCATTGGACAATGGAATATATATCAATGGAGAATATTTTGATGATATTGAATTGAATAAAATTATCAAATGATTAATTAATATTGAAAAGAAAATCTTCCATTCGGATTTTCTTTTTTGTCAAAATATAGCTTAAAATACTCCTTAAAAACGCTATATCGTTAAATTAATCTTTCTAACTGGGGGTTATTATATATATTAATTAGTGCTACCAAAGAATTAATCTTTTTTAGTTTCCAGTTATCCTTCTGGAATGTCATCTGACAGAATCAAAAAGTGAGACTCCAATCCACATATGGAGAATAAATAATTGTGGTAATATTCTTAAAGGAGAATGTTATGACGAAGGAAACGTTGCCTTGTCGATCATGCTCAAACTGTATTGAACATGTATTCAATTCTGGATTGAATGCGTTGGATGCAGAGTGTTCGATCATCGGCAAAAGATTTGCCGATGTTGATGATTGTAATGTTAATTTTGAGACATATGGTGTTGAGAGCCAAGAAATTGGCGACACCATGTGTAGTAGTTATCACCATGAAGGATGGATATGGTAACTACGAAAAATCCGCTACCATAGGGATTTTTTTATTTATTTTCCATAACACTAAAATCCAAATCATCCGGTGTGATTATCCACAATCGAATATTATATTTTTCAGTCAATACTTTCAATCTGAAAACCAATTTGAATTTTTTTATATCTTCAACGATCAATACGATGCCAGGTTTTAACTTCATCATTTCCGCATAATATAATGATTGACCAACTGCCTCTGCCCATTTATACGCAAAGTCAACTTCTATCGCATATTCTTCTGTAACAATATCCACTCTCGCTCTATCTGGTAAGATATATTCAATCGCAACAGCATTATTCTTCTCTGCCCAATATTCTTGGTATACTCTTTCTTTATGTAAATGTTTTGCATAAGAATTAGATGTGATAATGGGAACATATAATTGAGAGAAAGCGATCAGAAAAATAATTATTTTTTTCATAATTTTACCTTTTAATTTTATATTATAAATTATTTCAATTATATGTTCCCAAGATGAGGCAATAATTCATGGCTATACCTATAGACGGAGGCAAAAAGTTATTACAGATTGATACTGGTTTTACAATAGAAGTTATTATCGGTGAAAATGATTATGAATCAGATGTTCAAAGTATGCAAATCGTTTCATCATTCAACGGTTCATATCCAATATTTATGTTTAAAATGAATATTAAACCGATTGAAATGATTCAAAATAAAATTCTTGGGCATGAAATAATACAATTATCTATCCATCTAAAAGAAGAAAATGGTGTAGATAAAGTAGATGTTTTTAGTGTCGATTTACTTTTTTTATCTGGTGATTACGATATTCCAATATCGAATCAATTATTAGGATCTGGTAAAACTGATTCATTGCATGATCAAAGACCATATACAATAAAAGCTATTCCTGAACATGCTTATAGAATGATGACATTTAATATAAATCGCATATATAAAAATCAACATATTCAACAGATAATGATTGATTTATTATTATTTGCTAAAGATGAAATAGATAAAGAAGGAATAGATACATCATTTCAATTGAAATATGATTATAGAGGAGCGAATACAATAAATATCGATCAAATTATTTTACCTCCGACGGTATTGAAAAATCATTGTGATTATTTATTGAATGAATTTGGTTTATATGATGGTTTCGGAATATTTTATGCTTCGATAGGAATACCAGACGAAAATTTAGGAGATAAAGTAATTAATTATAATTTGATGAATATAACTGATAGATTATTACATGATAAAGCAACCTTCAATATAATTCATTTAGCTAATGATGATGCAGACAATGCAAAATATATAAACAATTTCGACGAAGGAAATTTTAAAGATTATTTTATTTACTCTGATATCAGTACAAAATATATGGCAAATACAGCATTTTCTGCTCTTGGTGTTGATAATCATTATATCCAAAAACCAGTAGATAAATTTCACAGAATCGATAATGTGAATATGGAAAATTATATATCAAAAAATATCTATTTTAATTCTGAAAGTGATCCATATATATCTGAAAGTATAAGAAAGAGAAATATATATATATCAGACCACATTTGCCATAATAAAGATATTGATAATCATCCCCAGAAAGAATTATCTGGAGAGATGGGAGCTATCCAAGACGAATATTGGTTATCTGCTAAATTGAATAAATCAACATTTAATATGTCTCAAATAAGTGTAAATGTGGAAAGACTTTTCCCTTTACATTTATTTATGAATATTGGTCAGCCAGTAAAATTTGAATCTAAGACGAGTGATTATGATGATATTAACGGAAAATATATTTTATTTTCCTCTAATATTATATTACGAAGAGACAATGCTGGATGGAAATCTACAGCCAAACTTAGATTAGTTCGTCCGACATGGGGAAAAATATTATAAAATGGCTAAACAAAAAGCAATATCTAAAAAACAAAAATATTTAGAAGAATTTCTAAAATGTAAGAAATCATTTCATTATTTTTGTGCAAAATATATATTGTTAGAATTACCAGGCGGTGATGTTAAATTCGATATGTATGAATTGCAGAAAACATTGATTGATATTTTAGAAGATAAGAAACATGCTATTGTTTTGAAATCTCGCCAAGTAGGAATATCAACTACATTACAAGCATATTGTACGTGGTTATTAGTTTTCTTTCCCAATGTTGTCGTAGGAATTGTTTCGAAAGATGGACCAGAAGCAACTACATTCGCAAGAACTATTTCTGGTATGATTGATAAATTACCAACTTGGATTAAACCATCCGGTGGAAATTCAAATCAAGCAGGATTCGCTAAAAGATCTGAACAATCTTTCATTTTGACAAATGGTTCTAAATGTTATGCAGCTACAGTTAATCCAAAAGCTCCCGGTAAAACATTACGTGGTAAAGCCATAACATTTCTAGTGATCGATGAAGCAGCATTTATTGAACATATCGATGATGCATGGACATCAATGGTTCCAGCTTTATCGACAAATCAGAAACATGCGAAAAAAGCTGGTGTTCCTTATGGGACAATTATTCTATCCACACCAAATAAAACATCTGGTGTTGGAGCATTTTATTATAGACAATATACTAATGCAATTTCTGGAAATAGTTTACTTACACCAATGGTTATTCATTGGCGTGATATTAAAGAGTTGGCATCTGATCCAGATTGGTTTAAACAACAATGCATGTTGTTTGATAATGATGAAAGGAAAATCAAACAGGAATTAGAATTAGTTTTCTTACCTTCATCTGGTGCATTTTTCGATGATAAAATATGTGCATTGCTTCAAGAACAAGTGAAAGATATAAAATACAATGAAAGGAAAATGTTCAATGGAACTGTTTACGAATTTAAGAGATATATAAAAGGTAAACCTTATATGATATGTGTGGATACTGCCTCTGAACACGGGACAGATTATTCAGCTATATCCGTTTATGATTACATAACATTTGAATTGGTATGGGAATATCAAGGGAAATGTCCTGTCACAGATTTTGGTAAAGTTGTTTTATATGTAGCAACAGTTTTCGCATCTGGTCCAATTGTAATAGAGAATAATTCATATGGAACACAGATAGTTGAATTCATGGAAAGATCTCCTCATTCAATTAGAGTATACAAGGAAACGACAGCAGGAGGAGTAATGAAAGCTGGTTTGACGACATCATCGAAAACAAGACCGTTAATGATTGATGCATTGTATTCAATGGTAACTGAAGATCCATCCATTGTTAAATCTAAGAGAATGGCTATGGAATTAATTGGATTGGTTGAAAAGAAAAATGGTAAAGTGGAAGCTGATACAAATTGTAATGATGATATTGCGATGTCATTGGCATTTGGTTGTTATGTAAGAAAATATAATCCACCATTGATGTTAGATGTTGACCCTCAAGCTAATGATGAATTCGCTGCAATAATGGGAATGAATGATGATGTATATACTGGATTAGAAAGCCCACAATCAACAGAAAAATTAGTTTCACAAAACATTCACGAATACTTAAATAAACATTCAAATACCTCCAATATCGACACGTTTGAATTTTTAAACTAGGAACATATAATTGAAGAATAATTTAATTTTATAAGGTATATACAAATGATTTTAACAGAGAAAGATTTATTAAAAGAATTATTTGCAGTACCAGTTAATCCACAATTGGTAGCTGTATTAGATGATAAATTAAAATTGTATTCGTCTAATGTCCTAGTTGATAGATATAAAATGTCATTGGCTAAGAATCCATTAACCTCTCCATCATATAAATTCTTAGAGAGAATGATTGATAAACAATTATTGACACCAGCATATTTGACGAAAGGATTGTTATCATATTCTTTTACGAAAATATTTGGTCATGCTATGGATGGAATCAGGGCTTTCTATACTCCAGATGAAAATAGAATATTTTTATTGATTGAAAATAACACTACGTTCGGATTTTCTTCTGATAAATGGTTAGGCAGATTGACTATTCATGAATGTATGCATATGGCAGCTGCACATGGGAAAGGTAAATTTTTATCATTATATTACAACGAATACGCACATTTTTATAATGTATTTTTTCATGTACTAGCAGATAAAAAAATATCCACTGCATCGACAAAATTAATTGCTAAAGATGTAGATGCATATATTAAAATCTTTCACGCATCAGAAATAAATGGTAAAGATTTACAGACAGCTGTTTATAAAAAAGGATTTCAAATTTTTCATAATGTTTTAGTTAAATTTAAAATAGAAAAAGAATTAGTTGGTTTAGTTCAGGATGGATATAAAAAGTTAATTACCATGTTTGTTAATTACGGAATATCTGGAATAATCAAAGCTGTTGAAGATCCAGCATGTCAATATATCATGAAATGCCTTCAACAAACATATCCAGCTATATCCAATAATGATGCTGACACATTAGCAATTCAGGAATTAATTTTCCCATCAGAAATTGCTGCTGTTTTCTCAGAGTTAAGGATATCAGCAAATAAGATAACTAAAGCTATGTCTATGATTAAGGTGAAATAAATGGCTAAAAAGCTATCAGAAGATCTTGGAAATATTTCATTTAATAATTTAGCGCAAAATTCTAAAAATTTTAAATCGAAAGTACAAGATAGTAAATCGAATAAATTATCATACGGAATAAATAAGAAAACACAAAAAAGTATAAATGATTTAGTTATCTCTTCTAATAAAGCAATTATATTAGCGACTAAATTAGCTGGCGAAAGAAATAAAAATTCCGTTGCACAACACACATCAATACCTGATAGAGCGAGACAATTACGCCAAGAAAAATCAAAAATTAGAAGTGAGAGAACATCTACCAGTGTCAAATCAACTGCGTCAGCTGTGTTATCAATAGATAAGAATGTTAAGAAAATTTATAATATTTTAAATAATAAATTTGGAAAAGCTTCACTTAAAAAGATTGATCTAGATATGTCTAATAGTGAATCGTATGATGCAAAGAGATTGGGAAAAGAAGATGGTAAGAAGTGGAAAGCTAGTATCACTAGTTTTATTGGTGCGGCTATTCGTCAAAGTAGTTTGAAAACATTGAATGTAGATCAAGATAGTCATTTCCAATCTAGATTCGGTGAAGATGAGAAAAAGAAAGGTCTGATCAGTTCAGCCATTCGTGCATATAAGATTGCTAGTGATGAAACAACAATGTCAATTCAAGAAAAAATGTTGAAAGCATTGTTGGATATGAACAGATCAATATCTGGAGAACAATCTGTTTTTAAATTAGTCTCGGATAGATTGATGATGGAGCATGGTTTTCTCAGAGAAACATTGGCTACAGTGAAAGAATTATATGGTGGAATGATGACACCGTATAGAATTTACAAATGGGCAACTAGATCAAGAGGAGGCTATGAAAGTAAACTTCCTAAAGGAAAAGGAACTGCTGAACATACTGCCGCTGTTTTAGATATGATTTATGTCGATAGTATGTATCGACTTGATAACATTACGCATCATTTGAAACAACAATATAATCTATGGAATCAGTATATCACCAGTCAGAGCGGTATAGCTGGCGAAGATCCGACGAATATAGCGAGTACTAAATATTCATTTATGCCATCTATCTCTAAGATATTTGGAAAAATAAAAGATAAAATTTCCTCTGCTAGAGAGATGCCTGAATATGAAAAATATGTAGTTACATCGAAAGATTTATTAGAGAAACAAGTTCAGATCGGTCATACTCAAGTCAAACTTCTAAAAATTATTGCACAAAAATCTGTTTCTAGAAATAAGAAAGCTGCAATAGATGCGATTGAAGTTGGTGTCACTGATGCAGATAAAAGAATGCATCAGGATGATTTTTATACAGATAAAGATCATCCCGGTAGAATGGCTGATTGGAAAGTATCTAAATGGAAAGAAAAGAAATTTGGTTCGTTAGATAGTGAAATGTCTGACCGGAAAAAAATAATACAAGATAGAAAAGATGCTAAACTATATAAGAAAAATTTAAAGAAATATAAGAAAAATCAATTCAATCAAGATTTTTCTGATAGAACAAATGAAAATTTCGAATTAGCAAAACAACAACATCCGAATATGGTAAAAGCTGTATTGATGTCAAAAAATCTTGCCGTAGGATCAGCTAAATCTGCCAGTGATTTTGGAAAATCAATTATGGACGATACAATGGGAGGTTTACATGGATCGAAAATAGCTGAAAAAAGAATTCAAAAAGCGCATTATAAACAAGGCACTGGTCAAGATAACATAACAGATCGATTGGTATTAAAATTTGATCAATTAATTAGTTTGAATTCGATAGGAAATAAACTACAGCGAAACAGTTATCGATTATCATTTAAGTCTTTTTTATCTGACGAAAAAGAAAGATTCAAAGCTAAGAATAAAGATAAATGGTGGTATAAATTAGCTGGTACTATTTTTGGAAAATTCAAATCATCTTTTTTATCTATCGGTAGTTTATTAGGTTCGATAGCAACTGTTCTCATAGCTAAATCTGGAATAAAAGGATTATGGGGAGCAGTAAAAGCTAGTGGATTCGGGAAACAGATTGCAACGAAAATGATGAAACCTGGTGTTGCGGCTGGTGCAGCTGGTTTTGCCATGATGGGAATGGATGCATATTCCGGTGTTAAGAAAGCAAAAGAATGGGGAACATCTAAAACTGCTGCTGGTATCGGTGGCGCATTAGGAGGTTATGGTGATGGTGGTGCGGCTGGTGCATTGAAAGGTGTGACAAAAGGTGGAATGATTGGAGCCGGTATTGGAACAATGGTTGGTGGTCCATTTGGTACAGCAATTGGTGGAGCTATCGGAGCAGTTGCTGGTGGTATTCTTGGATATGTCGGAGGGAAAAATATTGCCAAAACGATGCAATGGATCGGAACAAAAATAAAAAATGTCGTGAAAGGAATTGCTAAAGTAGTAATGCTTCCAGTTGATGGATGGCGCATGATTGCTAAATTTATGTCTGATGCGTGGACAAAAATAAAAGATAAATTAGCAAATGTTGGTAGTGGTATATATAAATATCTATATGATAATATTATTCCTAGTTTTGCTAAACCATTCCTACCAAAACCGGGAGAGAAAAAATCTATAGCTGAATCAGCACAAGCAGCTGTCGATGGAAAGAAGAAAGAGAATAAAAAATCTGGTGGTATGTCATTAGTTGATGTAGATATATTGGATATTGCCTCAAAAGAAAGAAACAAAGCAAATTGGGAAAATCAGAAAACATCATCGAATTTAATTACACAACAAATGGCAAATAAGAATAAACAAGCAATCGATAAAAATGCGAATAAATTTGATTTTACTTCTATACGCCCCGGTGTAGCAGAAGCGGCATCAGCAGCAAAAGTAGTAAAAGTGGCGGCAGCAAAAGTGGTGGCAGAGAAAAAAATTAAAGAAGATCAAGATAAAACTGATTCTAGATTAGCTGCTATACCATTAAATACAAAACAAGCAAAATCAACATTACAAAAAATAAAAAATTCCGATGTAATACAACTAGCTTCTGAAGCTACATCAGAATTATGGGAAGGAACAAAAAAAATCGGAAGGAATTTAGTCGGAGCCGCTAGAATCAATAATCCAGAATTTATGGGAAAAGTTGATGCATCAAAAGCTATCCTTCAACAAAATTACACTGATAAAATTGCTCCTACGATGGATATATGGACTACTAGAGCAGAAGGATTTGTTAAAACAAAAAGAATGAAATGGAATCAATCTGATGCTGCTCATCAAGTAAGTATATATAAAACATTGATCGAAGGTAAAGGAAAGAACGCTTGGAACAAATTTAAGAAAACAGAACAATATAAAATGGGTAAAGCCAAATATGATGAAATTCATAAAAGTTCTCTCATGGAACTTGGTGAAGAATTTGTAAATGATCCAAAAAGTAGAGGTGGTACGGTAAGGAAACTACAAGGTGAATTGGGTAAAATTGATATTAAGAAGTTAGGAAAGAATTTAATTGGATCAGGAATTAATGTCGCTAATGATGCTAAAGAACTAGTCATCGAACAAGCATCTACATTAACAACTCCCTCACCAGATGCGAAATATAAACATAGAAATACAGAATTGATTGGTAAGAAAAAGAAATCGACTGTGGATAAATTAGTTGAAATTTCTAAAAATAAAAAAGATGAATTGGTTAATTCAGGAGAAGTTATAGCGATAAAAGCTGAACATAAATTAAAAAAAACTAGAGATTCTATCAAAACTAATGTAGTAAATCCAGTTAAAAAGCAAATAAATAAAGCTAAAGAAAGTGTTACAAAGAATGTGATATCTCCAGCTAATAATTTTATTAGAAATCAATATAAACAATATATTGGTAACTATCAGAAAAATTTAAAAGAATATCGTAGTATTTTAAAGGGTAGGGATATACAAGATATATCGAAATCTGAATCTGATAAATTAGATTTCCCATTAGGGAGAATTTTAACAAATGCTTTAACATTCGTGAAATTCAAACCAGATGATATAAAAGATAATTCACGAGTAGAAAAAGATATGAGAATAGTTGGATCATTAGCTACTTCATATATGACAAACGATACGTCTAAAAATACAATTCGACAAATTTTATCAAAAGCTTCAATGTATCAAAAATCATTGATCTTTGGTCAGAATTCTTTAAATAAAAGAATGGAGTCTGCAAAAAAATCAGGAAATCAAATTGAAATAGCCAAATTAAATAAAGCCCAAATTAAATTAACAGGTAAAATAACAGATGCTGGTATCACTCCGACTATGACTGCGGAAACAATAGCTGCTAGTAAAGCGAAGCAACAACAAATAGCAACAGATGCAATCAATACAAATACTGACAGAGCAACAGATAGACAAATTCAATCCAATAAAAAAACAAGTGATGAAGCAACAGGAAAGATGATAGCTATGACTCAACAATCGACGAATATAATTGTGAATAGTGATAATTCACAACAGTCAAATGTTGAGAATACATCAACTGGTGGTGGCGGTTCTTCTAAATATTCCCCACCAGAAGATCCAGCTATGAATGATGTTTGTTTTTCTAATTTCAAATAAAAATAACATAGAGGAAATATAATGCCAACCATTTTACCACCAATTCTTGGAATGCCTCCAATGTTTGAAGATAACGAATCACACATCAATGAAAAGATGATGGATTCTATGCCAGTCGCTACAATAAGACCAGCATATCCTTCTTTCCTAAAAGGTATGTCAACAATGAAAGTTGATACATCAAAAGGAAAAAACGAATATAATGCATTGTTAAGAAGTCATGGATTTCAATTACATGATGAAAATGCTGGTGTGAAAGTAGCTTTTTTAGCAGATAGTTTTCCCACTGATTCATTTTCTAATTCATATACTGAAGGATTTCTTCAACAATTTTCGAATGGTTTATCTAAAAAAGCTTCAACATTAATTCAAACAGTTGGAGGTAGGACCGGATTTGATGCGGCTGCAAATGTTACGGATGCATTTAAAGATATAACGAAAGGTATGCCAGGTGGTGGAATGATGGGAAATGCCGCTGGTGTTGCTGGTAAATTTCTCAGAAGTGCTGATAAAGCTGTACAAAATAGATCAGCTACAAATAATAATTTAGCTAATTCTATCATGGGAAATGCCAATGCAATTGCTGGTGGTTCAAGAGTAGATTTCCCACAAATTTGGTCTGATAGTCAATTCACTCCTTCGTATACTATGACTATCAGATTATATAATCCAGATCCAAGTAGTGAAGATACTACAAATATATATATTATTGGACCAATCGGCGCATTGATGTTATTAGGAATTCCAATATCGACAGATGGCGAAGGATCAACATATAATTATCCGTTTCTTCATGATATAAAATGTCCCGGTATCTATCATCTTAATCCATGCTATATCAGCAATATAGCTGTGATTAAAGGAGGAGATCAACAACAGATAGCATATAATCAACGTATGGGAATAGTTGATGTACGGATTGATTTTGGTTCATTATTTTCTTCTATGTTGGCTTCGAAAGGAGATGGTATAAATGAATCTAGACCTAATTTGAAATCATATTTATCTGCAATGAGAGAAAATAAAACTTTGAAATATGTTAATCCTTCATCTGATGGCCCAGGTGATAATGGCCCAGGTGATAATGGCCCAGGTGATACACCAGGCCCAGGTGATAATGGCCCAGTTAATATACCAGATCCGAGTGGTGGCGGTGGAGAAAATAGAGATCCAGATCCAGAAATAACTAAGAAAATGTATACGGATATTGTTAAGAATGCAGGAAGTTTGAAAAAAGCTCTTGCTGGTGGTTCTATTATATCAAAAGCTATGGGTAAAGAATTGTTTAAAGATGGTATTATTGATTTAGCAGATTTGATGTCAAGTTTCCCTGATATAAACATATCAGAATTAGAATCTTTAATTGATTCATTACCTTCCACTATTGTATCTAATTTAAATATAGATCAGATAAAAACAATTGGAAAAAGTATGTTACAAAATATACTAGATAATGCTCTCGATTTAAATTTACCAAAAAATGATATATTTAATCTGGGAGAAGGATTGATGGATAATATCTCTAAAATAGCTGGAGATAGTAATTTATCAATAACAGATATCATTTCATCCAAACTATCATTCATTGATACTATGAAAAATAGTTTAACAAATGGTATGGCTATATCATTTGATGGAGCTAAAAATTTATTTAGCTCAATTGCTGGAATCGGAAATAAATTGAATATTGGAACAGATTCTGCTTTAAGTATGGGAACAAGTTTATTAGGAAATCTAAAATCAAATATTGGAGGATTTTTATCGGGAAATCAATTGGTTCATTCTGCTGGCACTATGCTTGGAACAATTTCAGATAAATTGACACCAGATGAAGGATTTAATCTATTAACAAAATTAAAATCAAGTATTGGAGATTTTAATTTATCATCGGGGATTGATTTAGTTAATAAAGTCAAATCTGTTGCAGATGGTGATATTTTTGCTAGTTTGGATTTGGTTGATAGTATTAAGAAACTATCAGGAGAATTTGGAATGGATGATAATAATATGTTATCGTCTGCTTTAGGAATATTTGATAGTGTTAAAAAAACTGTTGCTGACACTGGTATACCTGATAATACTATTGTTAAAGGAGGAATTGAATTATTTAAAAGTAATTATAATGCATATGGGAATTATGATGTATCATTACATTCAACAGCGGATTTATTAAAAACTGCAACTAATATCGCTTCAAAATTAAATGTACCCGGAGTAGATGTTGTTTCATCTAGTGTGAGTATTTTTGATAATTTCACAGATATCAAAACTACTCTTAACATATCAGATATGAATATATTAGATTCTAGTTATAGTATTTTAGGAAATATCCAGAATATATCATCGGAAATGGGAATTACCAACCAAGATACAATGGTGACAGGAAGAAATATCATGGGAAATATGAGTAATATTACCAGCGATATTGATACTATGATGTATATTTTAGATTTATCATAGTTTATTTTTTACAGACAAAATTTTTCAAAGACCAGCAAATGTAAAATATTGTAAAATTTAAATAAGTATATTTACTCTGTTGGGTCAATTTGTTGTATTCCTTATCCAATTTTGCTTCTTTTATCGAATTTATCAATAGTTCAACACTGGCTTCTTTAAAAAATTTTGTTTTCGATGTTTTACCTCTTATTAATGTTTTGATATCTGATACAAATCTATTAGAACATAATGAATTTATATCTTTTAAATTTGAAATATATGAACGATAAATTGTCAATAAAATATCTGAATTTCTAGGCTGGCTGAATTCTCGAACAATCATTTCAGCATATGTTTTATTAATTGGATTCAATCTGCTTGAATCATATAATGCTTTCGTATCGATAAATCTATGAATAGTTATTTTCTCAACCAAATCAACTACCTTCTGAGGTGTTCTTTGTTGTCCACCAATTTCAGAAGTCTCTCCTTGATTGTTTGTTATTTCTGTTTTTGTTTGACTTATTTTATTCCCCTTCTCTGAATTATTATAATATTGGATGGTAAAACTCTTCAAACTTTGTGCATGTCTATGTCTACATTCTCTTATAAATTTAGACATAGACATTGGATTTAATGATTTTTTAAATTCATTTTCCCATCTATAAATCATCTGATTACTAAAATGATATATCGCATTAGCTATTGTTTTCTCTCTAGAATATATATGACTTTTACTTATATTTTCGATCGTATATTTAAAAATATCTGCTTGACAAAATTTAAAATTACGATGGAAAAGATTCGTGTATTGTCTAATATTATAAAATATCATGGTTGCTCTAAATCCAGTTTTATCTTTATTAACTGCAAAATAATGGAGCATTATAAGTAATAGATTTGTTGTTGCATCATTCTCAAGTAACCATTTTTCTGCTGTTGTACCTTTATAAAACTTCGCTATTTCTTTTCGTAATTCAATCTTTGATACATTTACTATATTATATAACAAATCTTCATATTTACGCAATTTGGGAACATAGCAAGATTCAGATAAATTAAGTAATTCTTGACTAGATATGATATGAAAGAATTTACGTAATTTTGTTTTTTGATTTTTCCAATCATCTGTAATAATAGTCTGCATCTATTGAACCAATCTAATTGTTATATTATCTTCAGTAAAATATAACAATTCTGGAGTATAATGAAGTAATTCTTCCGAAGTTAATTCTTCCAATCTGAAATTGTAAAAAATATTAGATACTGGTTTAATTAATCTACAATGATCAACTCCTTCAATTGTTTGAATTGTTGAAATCAATTCACTTCTGTTTAGATAAGATTGACATACCATTCTATTATTATAATCAGATAGAATTTGTGTTTTAATTTTATCTATGAAAGCTTGTTTATCTATTGAATAATTATCAAGCATTTTCACATCTGCTTCAATTATCAATGGAATCTCGAAAATAGGTTCAATCCAGTCATGACCAGTATATATGTATTTCAATTCAGTATTTTTTGCATATATAATATCATCCATTTCTGGTTTAACATATGACCATTCAGAAGCAGATGTACTATCTGCTTCTTTTGTACATATTCCAATATAACCACTTTCAATATCATCCCAAATAGATAAATTATTATTTACGATAAATCTTTCATTTGCCAATGGTTCATGATCGAAAGATGATATTCCAATATAATCTACAGATATTCTTGTTTCAACATTCAATAACATATTTTTTAAATATTGTGATGTATTTGCAAATTTAATATTTATGAAATCTGTTATCATACGTATATTTTTAAAATCTATATTATCAATAATCCGTTGAAAAACATGATATTCAAATTCTTCTTTATTATCAATTTCATCATAATATTTTTTACTTACTACTGGTATATCATAGACAGTTACCTTACCAGTATTTTCATCAACAACAGTATTGGACAACATCATTTGATCAAGATTCTTTCTGAAGGTAAAATTAACAGAATATTGATTCAACTGACCTAATGTTGGATGAGTAAATGTGAAATAATATGTTTCATTATGTTCAGGTAATCTACTATATGGTTCGATATATACTTCAAAATATCCTTCAAGTGTTGTAATATCCGTAACAAGATCATTGATCGAACTTGGTTGATTTATGGTAGATGTTACATTATCCAAACTAATTATCATTGGCACATCAATCATAGTATTCGTAACTGCCATCGAACAAGTAACTATATCATAATCAACTTCCATCGTCTGAAAATAAATTCTAATTCTAATTCTATTATCATACGTCTGAACTAATAAATAATTACCAAAAAAAACATAATCTTCGATAGATACGTTTGTTGATATAAGACTTAAATTATATTTCACACTATTTGTAATATATCTATATTTAGTTACTTCTAAATCTGGATCTATCAATAGATCAAAAGGAGTGATAAATTCTTCATTGTTGAATACGAATGTTTCATATTTATCAATAGTCATATTGGCGGTAGAATCTAATTCAATATATATATTTTCTGTAGGCACGAATGAACCATTGTACTTCAACAGAGAAAATAATTGGATTTCATTCGTTCTAATATCACTTCTTTTCAAGACAGGATATGTGTTATTAGCAAGAGGAGTATTAGCCATTAATACTCCAACATTCATATAATCATTTTCCGAAACTAATCTATGTAATGCAGTCAAATTGCCGATAGCCATATATTTTATTTCTTCCAGATTGGGTTCATCTTTCCCCATCATACCTGGATCAGGATTTATAGTATCATAATTTACTTGAAAGGTTGTTCCGTCATCGTTTGAAATAGCAGTTATTCGTGGCGTAGATTTAACTATACCTTTGATGATATTACCTTTTGTTCCTAATGTTGTATATATTGTAACATATATTTTTCCACCAATAGGAGGTTGTTTACCAATTAAACCATTTCCAAAATAAACAGAATATCCATTATCATTTTTTCTAATAACAAAACCATAATCATCTGCTGACATCAAATAAATAGAAGAAAATCTAGTATATATTTGTTCTATAGTATCACCATCAGATAAGATAACTACTTTAATATCAGATATTTGACCTCTCGTAGTAATAGGATATTCGGAGAATCTATATTCTGTTGATTCTTCGCCGATAGAAAATTCGAATTTTTCTATCTCCATCTGATCAACAGTTAACATTATATTAAATGTATTATCTTCTGGAATGATACTAACAGGAACTATTTCAGAAACGCCATCTTTATATTTATAAACTTGAACCATTGAATTTGCAGTTACAATTACTTTGATAGAATAATTTAAAACAAATTTTATAGAATCGACTACAAATTCAGTCTGTTCTGGAATTTCAAATTGAATTTCTTCGAATGTAAAACGAAATGGAAATGTTAAAATCAGAGGTAATGTTGAGCTACTTGCAGTATCTGGATTATATCCAATACTAGCAGCACCATCATTTACTGAGCTAACCAATTGTGCTTTTGTTAAGAAAAATTCTCTATAAACAGAAATTTGATAAAATAAAATATTAGAAGTTAATGTAGATAATATATTTATAATATATGATAAGAACGATGATTTGGTTAAGTCAACTTCTAATAAATCAAGAGATTCTTTAATTTCTTCAATTATCTGACTTCTGATTGCATCTCTAGATAAGAATATTTCTTTGGATAATTTTGAAATTCTCATATTTTTCCCTATATCAAATAAAATCCAGTATGATCATCATACCTTTCTTTTACTATATTTCTTAAATTCGAATTGGCTTCTAATAATTGCAATAATATATTAGCATTATCTATCGTATGAATTTGTTTAGCATAATCAAAAAACATATAAGTATCTGCCATTTGATTTTCTACTTCTGATATTTTCCTAGATTGATCTACTTCTAATTTTAATTTCCAAAAACGCCTATCAGTATTAGGAGCAATCTCTACACCAGACACATGATAAATCGGATGAGCATTTGGAGATTTCTGCAAATAATCTTGTTCGAATTGAACGATATCATGTGGTAATGGAGTGAATCCATATTCGGAGGGAATGACACAATATGTTTCAGTCATTTTATTTTGTCCAATATCAGATGCATCGAATCCAATTGAAGAAATCTCATCGATAAAAAATACTGGTAACAATAATATCTTATCCCAACGAATACCAGTTAAATCTCCAATTTCTTCATATGCTCCTCCCATAACATATTCATTATCCCAAATAGTTTCATCTTTATTCAAATGATAATATGTTGTTAGAAAAGCTACTGAATCTTTTGCATAATATTCGTATGCTAGATATTGATATTCATGAATATAATGATATAATCTTTCCCATAATTGTGGTGATGACATATTATAATCCTTGACTAGATGTTACGTCTAATGTCAATGTTTTAATTTCACCGTTATATTCAACATCTATTTGCACATTATATCCTTTTTTAGTTGAATTACCTCTTAAATATGTAACAGTTATATTATTAATTGATGCTCTATTATCATAATAATATACGCTATTATAAATCTCTTCTCGAATTAAATTTTGTGTATCAATATCAGCAGGTTGAAATATTAAATCAAATAAGCTACTACCATATCTTGGATCATGATCATATGTACCTCTGGGAGTTAATAAAATATTATTCCAAGAATTGATGATTACGTCAATGTTTTCTATTTTGACGTAATCACCAATCGGAGTTAATTTCTGAATATAATCAAAATATTCAATCTTCTTCTCTCTAGTTCTCGATGTCAATTGAAATCTAGATAAAGGATTTGCCATTATCAACCTCTAAAAAATTGAATAATATCAAGATGAAATGAACAATTGATATCAATTGTTCATTTCTTCCATCAATTTAGATTTTTGTTCTTCTAATTTTTGTTTCCATTTTAAATATGCAGTTAATTTTAAAACAGGCATCTGCACAATATTTTGATATGGTTGCTTACCAGCTTCCATACATGAAAAAATTAATTCATTATTCGTATTGATGAATTCTTCACGGAATTCACTACTAATACATTGCTCGAAAGAAATTATCGACTAAGTCGATATCTATCACCTCCACTTTCCCACATGAAGGACATGTGACTCGCATTTTTAAAGAAATTTTATATTTACCAAAATTTTCATTATATGCATCAAGAATTACTTTTTTATCTTTAGCGGGGAGTGATTCATACGCTGAAAGGATATCGTCAAATTCATTGAAGATTATTGGAGATGTAGCAGCTTCTGGAGTATGTTCGAAACTATCAACAATCAAACATTCCATAACCATATCATTCGTGCCTCTTGCACTATTAGAGAATCTACGATTGATCGTATTTTCATCATCTAGTGTCGGCTGTTTGATGTTAAAGACGACTCCTTCCAATATTTTCAATTTAACTGGAACAATTTTATCTAAAATTGCTTTTTCTTCTCCTGGGTATGGAACCATTGAGAATGTATCAGATGCATTAATGGTTACATCATGAGATTTACTACAACTCCCACATGAAACAGAATAATTTCTAATTTCTTCATATGTGATATGATACAAACCATATAATAGTGCATCACGATCTTTAAGTGTGACGGTTTTTAAGAAATTTTTTAATGTATATCCTTCTGGTTTAGCAGAAATTGCATCATACAAACATTTGTTCAGATGTGTTAGAATTTTAGATTCGTTCATCAAACTACCTTTCATTTTTTCTTCGTCACCGACTGTCATACTTCTCAAAAGAAATGATTGGTTAGTCTGAGGTGTCACCACTTCATACGTTGGCAGGATTGCATTGAAAGTTGTAAACATAATTCACGTTTCTCCTTTGTGTCATCGTTAAATTACTATATGTCTCAGGATATAAATGTATCTTCTATATTCGAGGAATAATTTCCTTCAATAATATGTTCCTAGATTGTAAGATCAAATTACTATTTTTTCAATTTTCTAATTTGAATTTCAATCTTCTTTTTAAATACGCTTGGATCTTTTGATTTGTTTGACATATCTAAACTTTTCTTCAAAACATCTTGTTGTAGTTTATAAGCGTTTTCTCTATAGTTTGTCATACAAGCAGTTTTCTCTTCACCAGATTTACCTTTGCATGATTTGGCAGCTTTCGAGAAATAATTTTTATATATTTTATATGATCCAGCGATGACCAAAGCCGCCAAAGCCGCACCACCAATAACATCACCTTTATCTTTAATTGTTTCCCAAATTGCTTTGAAATCAATAGGAGGACTTTTTTCTGGAGCATTTGAGGAAAATCCTTCTTGCATGATTTCTTTATAATCTAAAACAGATTCTTCAATCAATTCACTTGTTACTTTCGCTCCAAATAAATCAATACAATCACGCTGATTACTTTTCAGGAAAATAAGTGAAGAACCAATTTCAGAAATCAAAACAATTTCACTTAATTGATTTTGATCTTCGTTTAAATCTTGAATAGTTTCAATAAGTATCGACATCTTCAAATTCCTTTCAATTGAAAAAAAGGGGAGAGAGATATAAAATCTCTCTCCCCTTAGATTAAGAAATTAAATTCTTATTAGCCACGCATACTAGCTATTTTAGCTTGAATAGCTGCTCTTGCTTTCTGTGGAGCAGTAGAATTCTTAGCCATAGAAGCACCTTTTTTCAAAGCAGTAAGGCGAGCTCTAGTAGCACTCTGTTTAGCTTTAGCCATACAAGCAGCTTTCTCTGCACCAGATTTACCTGCACAAGCTTTAGCAGCTTTTGAGAAATAATTCTTATATGCTTTATATGCAATGAAACTAGCAGCGGCTACAAGAGCGGCTACACCAATTTTCGTCCCATGCTTAGATGTGAATTCAGTAATCTTTCCCCATGCAGCTGAATCGGTAACATTGTTTTTCACTTTGTTAAACCAATTCATAAAACTACCAGATCCAGCTACTTTATCCATTTGTGATTTTGTTCCATCAAATTCACCGGCACCGTATTGTTTAGCAGTATTATTTGCTTTTTGTTCAGCGGCTACTTTATCCATTTGTGATTTTGTTCCATCAAATTCACCGGCACCTTGATTCGTAGCATGGACTTTATTATCTACCCAATTCTTCAAATTTCTACGAGTACCGCTGAGATTTGCATCGTCGATATTTGATTTAGCCAATTTATCTGTCCGAACACCTTTGATCGCTTCTTGTAAAATATCCTTAGAAGTAATCATGCTCAATGTACCGATTTCATTGACGAAATCCATTGCAGTATAATCTTCACTTTCGGTAAATAGTTCAGGAGCAAGAATAACATTTTCTTTGATAATGCTCATAAGAGCAGTTTCATAGAGAGCAGAATCCAAATCAGCTGGAGCAGCCTTTCCAGTTACCGCATATGAAATAACATCAGTATCAGAAGCAGATTCGATGAAAGAAACCATTTCTTCATTATCACCAACCTGTTCAATCAAAGCTTCACGCATAAATTCAAAAAAGATAGCACTTTCTTCAATATTTGTAGATTCATTAATAAACATTTTAATTTTCCTCGTTATAATTTAATTTAATTTAGCTTGCAAACTAGAAATTTTTGATTGATATTTCTTCTTACAAGCAGCGATATTATTTGTAGATTTACAAGCAGACATGGATTTCTTATATGCTGCAATTTGTGATTTTACGGCACCCTGTTTAGCTTTAGCCATACAAGCAGCTTTCTCTGCACCAGATTTACCTGCACAAGCTTTAGCAGCTTTTGAGAAATAATTCTTGTATGTCTTATATGCGATAAATGCAGAAGCGGCGACAAGAGCAGTGATACCAATGGCTTTAGCATTATTACCAGAATATTTATTAACAAAACCAGTAAATGTTGACCATGCTTTACCAATGTTATCACCAAAACCTTTAATCTTATCAAATATATTACCACCAGCTTCTTCATTTTTTGCAATTTCTTTACCAACACCACCCATATCAGATCTATTACCACCAGCTTCTTCATTTTTTGCAATTTCTTTACCAACACCGCCCATATCAGATGTGTTGCTTCCAGCCTCTGCATCGTTCACAGCATCTAAAGTTGGATTGTGCGCTTTAACGTTAGATGGTGCCTTATCTGGAATAACCTTATTTCCTAATTTTGTTCCAAAATTGTCAATTTTTTTATTAGTAGGATTATTTTTATCAACAAGATTTTTAAAACCAGATTTAAGATTTTTTAAATTTACTTGTTTTCCTTTATTCTTTTCATAATTCTTAATACTAGCATCAATACCATTGCTAATACCTTCTGAAATAATTGTCAAAGAATCAGAATCAACTAAAGACAAACCACCAATTTCCTGCATAAAATTAACAACAGAATAATCAGCAGAGAAATCAAATTCATTTACATTCTCAATCATATAATCTTTTAATTGAGACATAAGAAAAGTTTCAGCAAATACTTGATTATCTTGTGGACAAGATTTACCATACATAGCCAATGACAATACTTGAGAATCACTAGCAGATTCTTCAACATATTTGATCATTGAATCTTCAGCATGATTATCCTTCAGAGATTCAATCAACGACTGGCGCATGAATCCCATGAAAATAGCACTATCATTTGTATCAATACTTTCATTAATAAACATTGTATTATTCCTTGTTTAAAATTTATTTAGAAATTAACCTTTGAATTTTTTAGCTAATGCTTCGCCGAGATGAGATTTAATTGTACCTTCAGAAATAGTTTTAGCTTTTTCATGAACCCATTGTTCATGCCATACATAATCAACATTGAATTCAATTTCAGGCTCTATCTTTCCAACATTTTCAACATCACTAGAAAATAAATCTTGTGGATCTTTCAATGGAAAAACACCTGCATAACATGCAGAATATTCAACAGTGATACCATCTGGAGCAGTTGTCCAATATAACAATGTACCAGAATATGTCTTTTTAGAATATTTATCACGATTTTCACCAGATTCCAATTTACTTGAAACACCAGTACGATAATCACGAATACCTTTAATCCAATTATGAAAAATCTGTGTGATCGGTAAACCGGAATATTCTAAAAATTTAATTGAAATAGAATCTCCATAATCGATACTACCTGGAACTGCCCATTTAGTTCCACCCAAACCAGTAAATGAAACTTTATTAAGTGTTCCACCTGGAGGAGTAACTGAAAGACAACTAGCAGCTAGTAATTCTTGACAATCTGAAGAAGTTAAAGTACCACTACTTCCAGGTGAGCTAACTTCTCCAATTTTAGGAAATTTTAACCAACTGATATGATGATATCCAGTTACATATGGTTCAGCAATACCTTCAACACTACCACCATGATATCTGGTAGCTTGTTGATTAGTTACATTTAAAAATGAAAACTTCATAGTCATGGTTGTTACCTCTAAATTTATTTCTCAATGAATGAAAATAAATTCATTCATTGAGAATTTGTTATTTATTATTTAATAAAAAAGTTTAATTCAATTTTCTCTACAGTACGAGTTGGTTCTAATGTAACATTAATATGGAATCGTTTACTTTTTCTTTCATAATCAGTCGCACCAACATCGACTGTATAAGAATACAATCCACGTTTAGCTGCAACTTCTTCAAGAAATTCATTAACATCACCAGCAACCAATCCCCATGTCATATTGTCATTCTGTTCGAAAATATAGAAACGTGCATACCTTTCCAAAGCTTCTTTACAATATAATACCAAACGAACGATATTCAAATCTTGCAAAGCAGATGGTTTGGCTTGCGTAGTTAACTGTCCCCATACACTATAACCAATATTAAATTTAACAATTGGATTCAACTGACGAAGATACATCTGATCACGATCACCTAAATTAGGATTGTATCGTAATTCAACGATATTATTAATAGCTCCTCGTTGAAATCCCGCAATCGCATACCAAATTTCAGCTACATTATCATTTCGGGGGGCGAGATACGATAAATGAAATAATGGTGATACCCAAATATTGGCACCAGTGAAACCATCATACACTTTATTATATCCTTCATAAATAGCAGCTAAATAAGTATTATAAGTATGATCACTATTCCGTTTCGAAATAGCCATACCATAATTAGCATTATCACCATTATCAAGCATGGCTACGCAATCACGACGAAGCTCAACCAAACCAACAATAGCTGTTTTGACTGCTGTTGGATAACCACAATCAAAAACCATTGTGAAGAAAATTCTTTCTCTATCCTGTACTTGAATGTCTGTTACACCAGAATAACCCCTGATTAATAAATTCTCACAGACAAGAGGATCAACTTTATGATTAGAATCATATATTTCACCATCAGATCCTTTTCGCAAAACAGCCGCACCAGTTAAGAATGGTTCAGTTACATCAGATAAATCTTTCTTGATGATGTATTCGACACTGGCATCAGTTGAGAAATAATCAATACTCCACCAATCAATAATGTCATCTTTATCGGTATCACGTTCATCACTAATCCATCCTTGTGATGCAGTATCTAAATCACGATCATTGAAAACATTGATAGATTCACCATCAACACCAGTAGATGCACCAAGCCAACCATATAAACGATATCCACGTTCATCGATAGCTGTGATTGAATATATTGCATTACCAGTTTCAGTTGCATTAGACCAATCAAGAAAATCTTGTTTAACATCTTCGATTGAAGCAGAACCTGGTGTTAGATCTACGGATGTATAGCCAATATTATTATCATAATTTTTAACTACTAAATCATAGCCGGGAGAAGTTGCACCACTAGGAAGTAAATGATGACTACGAAGAATATTAGAATATTTTTCAAGAATATCTGTGATAAAAATAGAATCACCAGAACGATCTCTTGCATCAATATTTAGAGAAATAGTAAAAGATTCGACAATAACATCATCGCCATCTGTCTGTTTTTCATAAACATCTAAAATATAAACACCTTCATACATCGGATTGACGTGACGTGTCAATCTAACAGAAATCAAATTATAATAATCACCACGACCGATAGGATATAAAATACAAATCGGATATGTATCACCAATTTGAGTCAGTTGTGTTTCAATTTCATCCATACTGTTTAAACCAGATATGTATGTTAATTGAATGTCAGCAGTAGTATCAATACCATCCCAGACAGCATCGATTCGAATATTCGAATATGATGCATCGGTAGGTAATACACGCATGAACCACAATGAACCAGATTCGCCAAGAAAGTTATAAGAATTATATAAACCCTGTCCATATTCCTTACCGAAATCTGTAATACAAGGTTCACCCCATTCACGAATCAAATCATTTCGTGAAGAAACAAAGATAGCTTCATTGTCTCTACCTTTTTTAGTAAGAGCACAAATAAAACCAGTGGTAGCTGGTACAGCGGAAACGTATGTCGAAAGATCGATAATTTTCGTATATACGCCCGGAGAAATATTAGCCATTGTTTAATCTCCAATCATTTTAAAAATTTATTACTCTATGTGTTTTAGAAATATAAATACCAAATAAAAAGAATCTGTCTTGTATTTACTTTAACTACTGGTGGAAAAGTTACTCTTGAAAATAAATGAAACGGTCCAGCATAATTAGGAATTGGACCACCAGCACTTGAATATAATCCAGCTTCACTGATATGTTCACCATCTGAATCAGCGAGAGATATCCGTGAAGTTGTTTTAGCTATCAACCATGAATTATTATTATATGTATCTTGTTCATATTCAACAGATTCAATTGGTTTTTTATAATAAAATCCTCCACGTAAATCTGCACATGTCGGATCAATTGCACTGATCTGAACAGGAACTGCTAAATCAGTATCCGTAGCAACTGGAGGAGATGGATTGAATGGATCACCAACATTGACTCCACCAGAACCAACACCGACCCATGCGATAATATCATCTCTAGTCGAAGGACAGCTAACATTTTCTACATTAAACATTCTTTGTGAAATAGTTTCTCTTCCTTGATATACAACTAGATTCGATTTTGAATGTAAATTCTCAATACCATTCTCATCAATTTCATATACTTCTACCCAACCTTGTGGATGTCTTTCTTTTCCTTTCGAGGCCGTAACTGAATCGACTAAACAATTATCACCATAGAAATCTTTGGTAATAATTTTTTTAATATTTTTGCTCATTTTTATAAAATACCTCAAAAAATTAAATAATATTTTCCTTCAATTATATGTTCCCATTATTAAAAAAATTTCTAATATTTACGTAATAAATGCTTCAATTTTTACAATACTATAGTCGCTTCCAGTATTTGGAACACTGAATCGCATTCCTAATTTATTCCAATTAGTTGTCCATTCGAAAGTATTCGATGGATACGGTGCTATCCCATCAAAGACCATCGAACTATCAGGCCATGACCAAGACACATCAGCCACAAAAGAAACGAATGTAGCCCTCAATTTAGTAACTGTTCCAGCGACAGGGGTAGATGTATTCAAAAATATCAATTTTCCAGCAGCAGCTGATTCTGAATTGAATTGTGTGCCATCCCATGTTCCTCTTGATGATATTGACATATTTGCAGTTATATCTAACCACGGAGATGGTACACTATCAATCACTTGAATCATACAAACATCACTACCATATTGTCCGTCAAAACATCCATCACAATCAAAATCCATCATATTACCAGATTGTGCTTCATAATATAAAGGTTGATTGTCGATATCAGTATTAATATCAATAATACCACCAGTATATGATGTTTCTACATATGCATCTTTTTGATAATCTGGATGTGCTGGATTTTCATAATCAGCTATAACTGTGAATCCAGTCAAACAATTCAACGGTTCAATGATATGATCTTCAATTTCAGTTACAAATGAATTATCTCTACCATCACACGCTCCACCAATATCATAAAATGATCCACAATCATATGTGTCTCTCGAATAGAAACTATCTGGTGTAGCTTCACTACAAGTATCATTACAACACGGTTTACTATTACATGTATCCCAATCATGAATAACTTCTTCAATCGAATTTATTACATTATCTTCAACTATAACTGATTCAGAATTCCGATCATCGTGAATAAATGCTAAATCATATCCAAGCAATCTGGCATGATAAGGTTTGAAAAAATCAATTAAAGGATTCATTAATCGTTTAAATTCTGATGTACCAAATAAAACGAAATTCAAATGAGGTAAAGCTATGGATGCATAACTACTAACCCACTTCATTAAATCTTCTAACAAATTTCCTAATATTATTGTATCTGGTTTTATATCATATAAATCATTAACTCTTTGAAATAATTCAGGATTAATTGCTTTTAAAATAATTCCAGCTATTTTTTCATTTTTTAAAAAATTCCCATCAGCTAATCTTGTAAAATTATCATAAAAATATTCTTGATTTTCCTTTAATTCATCTCTTGTTAAACCAGTTTCTTCATAACATTCTATTTCTATGGGAACATCTACACACGATACATACTTCTGATGTCCTTTTTCAATATATGTTTCAAAATCATTAATAATGTTCATATATGAAGCATCTGTTCCATCATAACAAAGATAATCTCTACCATGATCTCCCAATTGTGATGTCGTATCCCATACTGAATCAGTTGGATGTTTAATTTCTAATTCTGTTCCATAATGACGATAATATGTATGAATACATACCAAATATAATTCTAAAACAGAAGCTTCCATCGTACACGAATTAATATAAACTTCTCTCGGTAACGTAAAAATATTCGATGATGTTTTTTCATTTGTTTTTCTTGTTAATAATGCAAGATGCCATTCTTTATATTGATCTTGAATTTTTCTCGAAATAAAAGACATTAGTTTAATATAATCATTCAGATTGATAAAATGTCTCAAAGAAAAATATGGACTTTTTGTTGGTAAATGCAGTTGATTATTATTCTGACCAAATACAATAGATTTTTCTGAAGTCATATAATGGGGATCCCATTTTGTGACTTCATTGTATGGAAGAATATCTGTTTTTGTTGAATACCATTTGCCGGTATGATCTGATGAAATAGAATGAAATTCTACTTTCTGTGTAGATCTTCTAACATGTGTAAAATATTCAAGTATTTCAATATTAGGAAAACCAAAATATGTTAATGTATTAAGAAGAGTTCTTGGAGAGCCTTTATGTTTATAAAAATTTACAAGATCGTAATAAAAATTAACTTTATTATAATTTATTTGTGTTCCATATGTAGATAATTGTGTAGAAAAATTTAATCCTTTAGATCGGAATGCTTCATCTAAATGTTCATCAGGCATACCATATAAATCGGATATATTTTTCTGAATTGCAGTTAAAGATTTTGATGCCGAATACCATTTTATTAAAAAATCTCTCAATCTATTATACTCTATCGTATTGAATGATAATTGATCAAGAGTATTTTCAAATAATTTAATTGAATTAGCTTCTTCTGATTTAACTACTGCTTGCGTTACATCACTTAAATCAGAAGGATCATTTGTTTTAATAAAATTAAATACTTTCCAAAAATCTTCAATTTTCCACATGTATAATTCCTATGATTCTATTAAATCAGGGCCAGATTTTACCATATATTGAAATACATTATCTATTACATATATCTCATATAAATGTTCAATTAGATTATTACTCAAATGATTTGTTCCATTCCACTGATAGAAAATATAATCTAAATTAACTTTCAGATTCAGATAAATAAAAATCAATTTAGCCAATGGAGAATTTAAAGAACTAAACGAAACGCTCAATAACCATTTATGTTCATCAGGTAATAATACCAACGAATTTGTTGATAAAGTTGTTTGTTCATATATTATGACAGCTGTTGAATCACATCTATAAATATTCAATGCATCCAATAATAGAAAATCCTCTGGTTCTAAACTAAAAACATTTGATGATGATGTCGTATCTATACAACAATCAGATAGATTATGATCGATACTATTTAAATATTCTGTTGATGTCGAATCACATTGTTGATAAACTAAATTCAAATTGGTTGAATCACAACATGGTAAATGATATTCAGTATGTGCATATACCATCAATCTATCTCTAACTGAAATAGGCCATGCTGATCTATCATCAATTCTTGTATAACAATGTGTATAATTCGGATGATTCCAATCATCATCAAATAATAGACGAATAAATGATCGACAATCCGAAAAATGTTCTGGATAAATATCACCTGGAATCGGTACTTCATAACGATCCACTTGATTTGTTTTTAAATATTTGCTGAAATATTTTTGCAAATCAGGAAACAATTTAGCCGAACCTGGATATAATGCCATAATTTATAAATCCTTTCTAGGGAGACATTCAACTACATACTGAACACCTTCATCGTCTGGTGAAATATCTTCTCTATCCGGTGGAACATTCAATGCTTCACCAGTTTTTCTTCCAAATTTATCAAAGAAATACATATCAATATTAAATTTCATACCGACCGTATGAAATGCTCTTTCGATTCACGTTGTAAATGGAAAGATAAATGCTTTATCGTCAGGTATAGATTCATACACAGATAAACCATCTTCCATTTCTTCATATGTTTGAAAGATATATTTATCGTTAAATTGTTTTAAAAATAAATCCATATCAGAAGCTTGTTGCGTATGTTTTATAAATGCCTCGAATAAATTTGATCTCTTTCTCATCTTTTATCCTCGTTTAATTTTAGAGATTTTATCTGCTAACATCTGTTTAAATTTATTTGGATCGGTTGTTTTATTAGCCATTGATTTAGCTTTATTCAATTCTTTCACTTGTGCTTGTTTAGCTTTATTTTTATCACCATATTTATCTTTATATAATTTATATGCACCATAAGCTAGAGCAGAAGCAGCAGCTATAGCCAATCCAATTTTTAAATTCTTTCCATTGTTTTTAGAAAAGAATGACATGAAATTATTTTTAGCTGTAGTAAACGATGAATTTGCTATTTTATTAGAAGATGGTTTTGGTTTTGTTGGAGGATTATTATTTGGTTTCGGATCATCGAATCCTGATTTGGTTGGATTATGTTTTACTTTATCTTTTAACTGTGGTTTTGAATCATCGAATCCTGATTTGGTTGATTTTGGATTAGGTTTTTTAGAAGATTTTCTTAAAGTTCCCTGATAAAAATCAGAGTCATCATCTTCAATCTCAGATGGAGAATATCTTAAAGATCCTTGATAATGATATGAGTCTTTAGGATCAATATATGTTGAATCTTTATTAAAAGTAGCTTCATTCAAAGTCATAAATGAATTATCATCAGATTGAATAAATAAATCCATATCACATTCGAAAAACATCTCACCGAATCCTTCCATTAATCCATCAACATATGATTGATTGTCAACATTAGAAGGTATTACTTTACCAGTCAATGATAATGATAATATATCTCCATCAGTCATATTTTCAGTGATATATTTTATTTGGTTATCGTTCATTGATTCACTCAATTCATCGATAACTTCTGACCTAACCGCATTTATAAAATACAACGATTCAACCAAATTATCCATTTTAAATATCCTCTGCAATTTTCATAATTGTTGTTACAAACATATCTACAAATATAGTATTTTTCATTGTGGCTATTTCTAAATCACTATTATTATCAATAAAAAATGGTTCAATGATAACACAAGGAGCATGTGTATTCTTCAATAAATAACCACCACGATCTTCCGATGTTTTTGGTTTGATTCCTCTATCTTTCAATCTTAAAATTCCAACCATTCTATCATTTATAATCTTAGCCATCTTTTTACTTTTTTCAGATTTATGATAATATAATGTTTCCGTACCAGATGCATGTTCATTGAAAGCATTACAATGAAATGAAATAATGAAATCTGGATTCAATTCATTAATATCATCTGGTAAAGAATTATATGTTCTACGATATACTTTATGAATATCAATATTCGTTGGAACATTATCTTCTATTTCTAAAATCAATTTTTCATTATACCGATATTCTGACATATCATGTTTTCTATTATATGCTCCTTGTGATGTTTTCTTATGACCAATCACTAAGGCTACTTTAATATTTCTTAATTTTTTTACTGGTGTGAATGGATATGGTTCATCTCTACCATCAGATTTCATAGCACCATACCAATCTTTAAAAAAATCATAAATCATATTGGAATCCTCGTCATCTCATTGTTTAATTTCATTATAAATCCCTACAATTATATGTTCCCGAAATCTTAATATAAAACGACTATTATATATATTTATTAGTGCTACCAAAACTATTTATTTTAATTCTTAACTAAAAGGAGATTTAACATGGGAAAATTAGGAAGTTTGATATTAGTCAGAGGCGTACCAGGCTCTGGCAAATCGACGTTTGCCAAATGTTATCCAGATCATAATCATCTGGAAACAGATATGTTTTTTATGGTCGATGGCGAATATAAGTTTGATCATACTAAACTTGGAGAATATCATGATAAGTGTCAACAACAGACACAAGAATTACTGGATCGGGGAGATGATGTCATAGTGACAAATACCTTTGTCCGACTATGGGAATTGGAAAAATATCTCAATATGAATTATTCAGATGTCGATGTTTTCAGAATGATATCTGATTTTGTGAATATTCATAAAGTACCAACTGAAATCATCGATAGAATGAAAAAGAATTTCGATGATTATGTTGGAGAAACTTTAGTTGTCGATTAAAAAATAAAGGAGATTTAAAATGAAGAATTCTAGATTTAAACATGACTGTGACGATTGTATTTATTTGGGACAATATAATGAATTCGATTTATATTTTTGTCCCGGAACTGGTGAACAATATACAGAAACTGTGATTGCTAGATACTCGGACGAAGGAAATGATTATCATTCCGGTATGGAATTCGCCACATCTGGTAAAATCATTCAATTGGTTGTAGCGATGGAAAGAGCAATTAAAAAAGGCTTGTATATCAAACCATTTGTAAAAATGGATAAAACAACCATACAGGGGATTATTGATAAATCAGAATCTCCTTCTGATGCCATTTTGAATTTGCATAAACATCTTTACTCTAAAAAAGTATGGAACCGCATTGAAAAATTAGATGGTTTTGGGTATACTACTTTGAAAACTATCCAGTTTATATGTAACCAGCTAGGGAGTAAATTCGAAGATCAGAAAGAAAATATTGCTATGTTATGGTTGAATCATGGTTTTGGTGTAAGTAATGGTATGATAGATTGGAAAATACAAACTCCAATGATCATATTAAAGGAAAATAAATCATGTTAATTTCAACAACAAATCTAATTGAAACCAGAAAATGGTGGACATATGGGAGTGTAAAAAAATATCTTCTTCCTAAAAAGAAGATAAAAGGGAATAATTTTTATTCTTTCGACGATATCATTGTGATTGAAAAAATGGAACAAATCAAGATATTAAAGAGATATGTTAGTCCAAATATGTTGGTGAGAGGAGATATAGAAGAGATACGAAACATTGTCAGATTGATCCATGTATCTTATCCAAAAGAGATTGATTTACCTCAATTGGTTAAGAAGATGCGATCACATCTTAAATCTATCAAAAATAAATTTAATAATAGTGTTTTGAACACCAAACAGATTCAAAATAAAAATTCTTTGTTGGCTCACATCAGACATAAACATACAAACTATGAGGAGATTATATATCATAAACTCGATGATCTTGTTAAGGAATGTGATATAGATAAAAATCTTCTCATCAAAGAATTGAAATCTTCAATAAATGTTCATTTATTGAAAAGATTTCCAGAGGTACGATCATGGAAAGGTTAGATGGAAAAGCTTTTGATGTTGAATATGATAAGTATCAGAAACAATTGATGTTATTGATTGATAAATATAATGTCAGAGTATCTGATGAGTATATTAAATATCAGAAGGAAAGGAAAGATCTGACAAAAACTTTCATTGAGAAAGTTATGTTGATGGATATTTAACTTTTTAAAAGGAGAAGTATTATGGAAAATTTCAAGAAATTTTGTACAAGTTTGTTGTTGTTGTCAACTACATGTT
>Ga0164315_10000074_pt1 | contig 53467 bp, 47 predicted proteins | sample GuaBasSedimGuay6_FD_113737 | JGI IMG/M metagenome (GOLD analysis project Ga0164315, IMG submission 113737) | Subseafloor sediment microbial communities from Guaymas Basin, Gulf of California, Mexico - Guay6, Core 4569-2, 0-3 cm | ecosystem: Environmental > Aquatic > Marine > Hydrothermal vents... | reverse complement strand
CTCGCTAGAAAAAAATGAGGAGGCAATTATCATTGTCCTAGAAAAGTTTGTCTTGAAGTTACGGGAACGTCCATATATGCCCCGTGAAACGCTTTGGGTATTGTGATCCAACACATCCGGATTCGAGGCGTGAATCGCGCGTAATAGCAAGCTATTGCGAAGATTTACACCAACAGTAGGCGCTTTTAGGCGACGAAGAAGCTGGGTGTTTTGGGCGCAAGATACGAGTTCATGAATTGATCAGAGATTCCCTAAATACGTTTGCGCTTTAGGTCGCGAATAATAAAACGAGCCGGATGCAGGGCTATCTGTAAATTCCGAGGCAGCGCGGGTACATTGTTGGTGATCAGGTCGGCTAGTAATTCAGCGCCGAGGGGTGCATAACTAAAGCCTCGTGAGCCGAGGCCGCAATGGATATAAAGTCCTGGCCAATAGCTGCCACTATGTGGAATATCGGCGCGAGCGTTGTGGCGCAGTGATGTAAAGTCGTTTAAAAAGTGAGCGTAGATTGGCGCTGGCCCTACGATGGGCAAATAATCTGGTGTAGTGCAGCGCAGGCTGGCACGTCCACCGAGTGCGTCTAAGCCCGGGTGGTCGAGTAATTCGGCCAGTGCCGGATCGGTGCATTGCAATTCCTGCAGATTACTTTGATGATCGACCTTGCGAATGCTTTCTATTTTTGTGTCGAGATTATATGTGGCACCGAGGGTATGAAAACCTGCAGTGGCGGGAGCCAGGTATCCGGCGCCACAAATAACGGTTTTCAGTTGCCGGCTTGCTGTAGTGGCCGGCACCATTGAGATTTGCCCTCGAATCGCGTTGAGAGGTAAATGTTGTGTTTGCTCGAAATTTTCTATGTGGTGACTGGCCGCCAGAATCACGGTTTTGGCCGAGTATACGTTTTGGGTAGAGAGTGTGGTTTGAGTAGAGTGCCCGGTTTGGGGAGCGTGCGCGGAAGTATCGCCAGTCTGTAGATGCCAACTATTACTGGGAGTGTCCCAGTGCAACGCGCTGATATCGGCTTGCTCGACATGAATGTTGCGGTGCTTAACCAGCTGTTCGCAAATGGTGCCCGGTTTAATCCAGCCCAGATTCGGAAAATATAGCGCGGTTTTTGCTTCCAGATTCACACCACTGACGGCCTGTAGCTGGGCGCTATCAAGTAGTGATACAAATTGCTGGCAGTTGCTAAAATTACGGCTGATTCTGGCGAATATCTGTTGGTCAGATGCATTTTCGGGCAGCACCAAAATACCACAGCGTTCACCTGCTGGGCTCTGGCGGTTAATGTTTCCTGTATCCCAAAACTTACCATAGAAACCTGCGGCAAAGATCAATGCCGCTAAATTGAATCTGCTCAGGAATGAAGCCTCGGTAGATAAGCGAGGGTAGATAATCCCCTGGGGATTGCCCGATGCACCAGCGGCTAGTGTGGCGGCTTTTTCATAGATGGTGACTTGCCAACCCCTTTGTGCCAGGGCCAGAGCAGTGCTGCAACCAGCGATACCGCCACCGATTACGGCGGCCTGTTTGCTATCGGTTTTATCACGTGGCGTTGCTCGGTCCGTTATTGACCTACAAATGTGCCAGGGGGGAGGGAATTGCCCCTTGCGTATTCTGCTTGGTTTGGTCGGTGGCTGATGGCCTTTTTGCGGATCGCTTGCAGTGCCATTGGTGGTGCTAAATATACCGGCAAGCATCTCTCGCTTGTTTTGATAACCAGCTACTTTGCTCACTTTAAAGCCTGCGCTCTGAAGGCCTCTGCGCACCATGCTCGCTGCTGTAAACGTGCTGAATGTGGTGTGCTGGCCGCTTAAGCTGGCCATGCCCGCAAACAAAGTGTCGGTCCACATGTTCGGGTTTTTGGCGGGTGCGAAACCATCCAGAAACCAGGCGTCAATGGTGAAGTTGTTATGGCGGTTAAAGTCCGGGTGATCACTGGCACGAAGCTGTGACAGGGCTTGCTCGGCGTCAGCAAAAATCAGCGTTAGTGCAATACGCTGGCGGTGGTTTTTGTCGTGTAGATATAAGCGGTGGAAGCCCGGTAGTGGTGGCGGGTAATGGGCGAGCAGTTGTGTGGCTAATGTGGAAAACGATGGGCAGGCCGCGAGAGCGGTGCTCAGGTGTTGGTGAGACAGGGGATATTTCTCTATAGATACAAAATGCAACACCCCTGTATCGGGAGCTTGTTCAAGCCACAAGTTTGCCGAAGCAAGGAAATTCAGACCGCTGCCAAAGCCTGTTTCGGCAATAGTAAAAGTAGCATCTGGGGCCAGTGACGCCCAGCGCTCAGAAAGTTTATTGCCATCGATAAACACATACTGACTTTCACCCAGGCCGTTGCTGGCGGAAAAATAAATATCATCAAAATCGTTGGCGTGGGGAGTGCGCCCCTCCCAGCTGATGTTTGCTGTTTCCAGAGAGCCTAACTTGCGCTCATTATTGTCGCTGTGATCTGCCATAGCGGTAACTAAAATTGGTAATTAAAGTTAGTGGCTAACGTTAGTAGCTAACGTCAGTAATTGGGCGTTGCAACTATCTGCACTGACTAACTGCTGAAAAATGGTCTGTTAAAAAACGCTAGATAAAGGCTGGTATGCGAAAATAATCATAGTTTAAAGTAGTGCTTTAAGCAGAGCGATCACCCTCAGCCTGCAGCAATTCTATAAAGGTTCTTGCTGCATTGGACAGGGTTTTGTCACGGTGATGAATCAGGCCAAGGCTGCGCTCTATAGACAATTTTTCGCACTCCAGGGCAACCAGTGTGGAGTCCAGCATCGTCGCCGGGAGCATGCTCCAGCCAAGACCTACAGAAACCATCATTTTAATAGTTTCGAGATAATTGGTCGCCATTGTAGCGTTGAGATGTTTGCCATTGTTGTCAAAAAACTGTTTGATCATTCTACCGGTGTAGGTATTGAGGCCAGGCAAAATGGCGGGATATGTACACAGCTTGTCGATACTAAGTCGATCTAATATGGCCAGCGGGTGCTCGCGGGCACTTACCAGTTGCAGCGGGTCACGCCAGACGGCGGTGGCGAGGATTTTGGGATGATCCTGTGGTGCAAGAGTGATCACTGCCAGTTCAAAACGACCTTGCCGGACTGCTTCATAAGCCAATTCTGAGTCCATAAAGTCCAATTCCAGCGAAACTTGTGGATGTTCACTGGTAAAAGCCTTGAGGATTAGAGGCAGCCGGTGCAGACCAATGTGGTGGCTGATCGCGAGGCGCAGATTACCCGATATCGCGCCGGACAAGTCGCGGATATGCTGGCGAGTATCGTTCAGTTCACGGAGCAGATTCTGGGCGCGGGGCAGAAGTGCCGTACCCGCTTCGGTAAGGTTGACATTGCGCCCTATACGATCAAACAGGCGGCAGTTAAGATGTTCTTCCAGCTGAGCAATACGTTTGCTGATGGCCGGTTGTGTCAGGTGCTGGTGATCCGCTGCGGCGGAAAATGAGCCGGTGTTGACGACGGCGACAAATGCTTCGAGCAGTTGAGTTTCCATAGCTAAATTTTACATTCCAAACTGGAATCCAATCAATAATAAATATGAATTTGTTTTATCATTTGCGTGGCAGTAGACTGCCGCGCTTAAGGCGGGCATTCATTGTGTCGGGTAATTGCGTGGGGCAATTAACTGAACAAATTAACTAAACATAAGGCACCGGGAGGCAGGTATGGCCGGTAAGACGCTGTACGATAAATTGTGGGAAGCCCATCTGGTTAAAGAGCTGGATGATGGTTCAGCGCTATTATATATCGACCGACATTTGCTGCACGAGGTAACGTCACCCCAGGCTTTTGAAGGCTTGCGCCTGGCTGATCGCAAGCCGTGGCGGATCGATGCCAACCTGGCTACCGCTGATCATAATGTACCGACTTTAGCCAGTGAACGGGCGGGCGGAGTAGCTGCCATCGCCGATTCGGTGGCGCGTATCCAGGTGCAGACACTAGATGATAATTGCGAGGAATACGGCATTGTCGAACATCGCATAAATGATGTGGGGCAGGGTATTGTTCACGTCATTGGTCCCGAGCAGGGGGCAACTTTACCGGGCATGACGCTCGTGTGTGGCGATTCTCATACCGCTACTCATGGTGCACTAGGTGCACTGGCTCATGGTATAGGCACGTCGGAGGTCGAGCATGTGCTTGCCACCCAATGTCTGGTAAGCCAGAAAATGAAAAATATGCTGGTCAGGGTCGATGGCAAATTAGGCCCGGGGGTCACTCCAAAAGATGTTGTTCTCGCCATCATCGGTAAAATTGGCACCGCAGGTGGCACCGGCTGCGCGATTGAGTTTGGTGGTGAAGTATTACGTGATATGACGGTAGAAGGACGCATGACGGTCTGCAACATGGCCATTGAGGCGGGCGCCCGAGTGGGCATGGTGGCCGTAGATGATAAGACCATCGAGTATGTAAAAGGCCGCCAGTACGCTCCTGCTGGAGAGCAGTGGGAGCAGGCTGTTGCCCACTGGCAGGTACTCCATAGTGACGCTGATGCTGAGTTTGATGTGGTAGTGGCATTGCAGGGCGAGGAAATAGCGCCTCAGGTCAGTTGGGGTACGTCTCCAGAAATGGTTTTACCCGTCAATGGTCATGTTCCCGATCCGGCGCAGATTAGTGATCCCGGCAAACGCGATGGCGTGTTGCGGGCGCTCGACTATATGGGTTTGCAGGCCAATCAAGCCTTGACGGATATACCGGTGGACAGGGTCTTTATTGGTTCCTGCACCAATTCTCGAATAGAAGATCTGCGTGCCGCTGCCGATGTGGCGCGGGGGCGTAAGGTGGCTGATTCTGTCAAACAGGTGTTGATCGTACCGGGCTCACAGGCGGTGAAACAGCAGGCGGAAGCAGAAGGTCTCGACAAGATTTTTGCCGCAGCGGGCATGGAGTGGCGAGAGCCGGGTTGCTCCATGTGCCTGGCTATGAATGCTGACAAGCTGGGCGCGGGGGAACACTGTGCCTCTACATCCAATCGTAATTTCGAAGGGCGGCAGGGTAATGGCGGGCGCACCCATTTGGTGAGCCCGGCAATGGCCGTCGCTGCAGCGGTGACCGGCCATTTTATCGATGTGCGTGATTTGCCCGGAGGGGATCAATCATGAAGAGTTTTACCACCCATACTGGTTTGGTCGCGCCGATAGATCGCGCTAATGTCGATACCGATATGATTATTCCAAAGCAGTTTTTGAAATCTATCAAGCGTAGCGGCTTTGGCCCCAACCTGTTTGATGCGTTACGTTACCTTGACGAGGGTCAGCCGGGTCAGGATAACAGCCAACGACCATTAAATAAGGATTTCCCGCTCAATTGGCCCCGTTATCAGGGCGCATCTATTTTATTGGCCCGCGAAAACTTCGGCTGTGGATCAAGCCGTGAACATGCACCGTGGGCTTTGGACGATTACGGGTTTCGTGTCGTGATCGCGCCCAGCTACGCAGATATATTTTTTAATAACTGCTTTAAAAACGGGCTACTGCCTATTGTGTTAGCCAAAGAGCTGGTCGATGAACTATTTGTCGAGATGGAGCGCGAGGAAGGTTTTAGCCTGGTTGTTGATCTTGCTGAGCAAACGATCACCAAACCAGATGGGCAACTTATTGATTTTGATATGGAAGAATTTCGCAAGAAATGCCTGTTGGAAGGTCTTGATGAAATAGGCCTGACTTTGCGACATGCTGATGCTATTGGCGAATTTGAGCAGCACTGGCGCAGCCAATGCCCGTGGTTATTTGATGCTCTGGATTAATTCTTGCTACCCGCTTGTCTGGCATTCCATAGAGGATCGGTAGCGGATGCTTTCATAGTCGTTAATGAATGTTTGTTTGTTGGCCGTTGTGGCCAGGACCAGGTTGTGGTGAGGAGTAGTTTGTAGTGAGGAGTCGATAGTGACAAAAAAAATTCTTATTTTGCCGGGTGATGGTATCGGTCCTGAAATCGTCGGCGAGGCAGTGAAGGTGCTGGAGGCTGTAAGCGACAAATTTGCTCTTGGTCTTGAACTGGAGTGGGGACTGTTGGGAGGCTGCGCCATCGATGAAACTGGTGTCCCTTTCCCGGATGTGACGCTGGCGCAGGCTCAACATGCAGATGCTATTTTACTGGGTGCCGTGGGTGGACCAAAGTGGGATGAACTGGATCGATCAATTCGACCGGAAAAGGGTTTGCTGGGTATTCGTTCGCAGCTCCAGCTGTTTGGCAATTTGCGGCCAGCTATCCTCTATCCACAGCTGGTGGCCGCCTCATCACTCAGGCCGGAAGTGGTGAGTGGACTGGATATCCTTATTGTCCGCGAGCTGACCGGGGGCATCTATTTTGGTGAGCCGCGAGGCATAGACAAAACAGATAATGGCGAGCGCCGCGGCTTTAATACCTATGTTTATACAGAAGCGGAGATTCGCCGTATCGGCAAACTGGCCTTTGAATCTGCCCGCAAGCGCAGTGGCAAAGTTTGTTCGGTGGATAAGGCAAATGTGCTGGAAGTTACTATGTTGTGGCGAGAGGTCATGACTGAGCTGGGCAAAGAGTATCCCGATGTTGAGTTAAGCCATATGTATGTGGATAACGCGGCCATGCAACTGGTTCGCGAACCAAAGCAGTTCGATGTGATCGTTACCGGCAATATGTTTGGCGATATCCTCTCTGACCAGGCCTCTATGTTGACCGGCTCCATTGGTATGCTGCCGTCGGCATCTCTGGATGAGAATGCCAGGGGTTTGTACGAGCCCTGCCACGGTTCGGCACCGGACATTGCCGGCCAGGGGCTGGCCAATCCATTGGCGACGATATTGTCAGTGGCGATGATGTTGCGCTATTCGCTGGATATGGCTGATGCCGCTAATGCCATTGAACTGGCGGTAGGTGCTGTCCTCGACAAAGGCTTGCGTACTGCGGATATTGTCAGCGATGGAACCACCAGGATTGGCACCGCAGAAATGGGTGAAGCGGTGCTGTCCGCTTTGAGTTAACACCCTGAATTTATTGCTTTTAAACTATTGTTGAGCCCCAGTAAATGAAGAGAGTTGGTTTTGTCGGTTGGCGCGGGATGGTCGGTTCTGTGCTTATTTCGCGCATGCTCGAAGAAAAAGATTTTGCGCTCATGGAGCCGGTATTTTTTTCTACATCCCAGGTGGGGCAGGCCGGCCCTGATATCGGTCGCCCATTGCCGCCCTTGCAGAATGCCCATGATATCGATGCTTTGAAGTCCCTGGATATTATTGTTACCTGCCAGGGGGGTGATTACACCAACAGGGTGTTCCCGCAACTTCGTTCAGACGGGTGGTCCGGAGCATGGGTCGATGCGGCGTCCACCTTACGTATGGCAGATGATGCACTGATTGTGCTGGATCCGATTAACAGGGCTGCGATCGAGCAGGGTATTGCCGCAGGCGTCAATAATTTTATCGGCGGTAACTGTACAGTCAGCCTCATGTTGATGGCCCTTGGTGGGCTGTTTAAGGCGGGCCTGGTGGAGTGGGCAAGCACTATGACCTACCAGGCAGCCTCTGGTGCCGGTGCCCAGAATATGCGTGAATTGATTGCCCAGATGGGGGTGATCCACCAGGCTGTTGCTACTGATCTGGTCGATCCCGGTGCCGCAATTCTCGACATAGACAATAAGGTAATGGCAGCGATGATGGCTGACGGGTTTCCCAGCGAGCATTTTGGTCATCCGCTGGCCGGCAACCTGTTACCGTGGATCGACACGGAGCTGGATAACGGTCAAAGTCGTGAAGAATGGAAGAGCCAGGCTGAAGCCAACAAGATATTGGGGCGTGAAACCAGCCCGGTTGCCATTGATGGTACCTGTGTACGGGTAGGTGCGATGCGCAGCCACAGTCAGGCGCTGACCATTAAACTGACCCGCGATGTACCACTGATAGAGATCGAAGCTATGCTCGCCAGTGCTAACGAGTGGGTGGGAGTGATTCCTAATCATCGTGAAGATAGTCTCCGCGCACTTACCCCTGCAGCGGTTAGCGGTACTTTAGAGGTTCCCGTCGGGCGCTTGCGAAAGATGAATATGGGGCCTCGGTATTTGTCGGCATTTACTGTGGGTGATCAGTTATTGTGGGGTGCAGCCGAACCACTTAGGCGGATGAATAATATCTTGCTGGAGCAATAGATGTTTACGGTAAATATAGTAGTTGTAGGTGCGACTGGAGCGGTAGGTGAGGCTTTAATTGAGGCCCTGGATGAAGCCGATTTTACCAGTGGTGATCTGTATCTGGCCGCCAGCGAAAGCTCGGTCGGCGAAACAAAAATGTATAAAAAACGGCCGGTGCTGGTTGAAGACCTGGCAAGCTTTGATTTTTCTCGGGTGCAGCTGGCATTTTTTGCGGTTCCCGAACAGGTTTCGCGAGACTGTGCTGAACTTGTCGTATCAGCGGGTTGTCAGTTGATCGATTTTTCAGCCTGCTTTCGCGATGACCCCGCAGTGCCACTGATGGTCGCGGGGGTCAATTCGCATGTTCTCGAGGGCGGCGCTGATAATCTGGTTGCGCTACCGGATAGTCTGACTGTGGATTTGAGCCATGTTTTGTATCCCATTCACCAGGACGTAGAAGTCGTCAGGCTTAATGTGGCTACCTATCAGGCAGTGTCCAGTGCTGGTCAAAAGGGTATCAAGGAATTGGCCGGCCAAACTGCGAGTTTGCTTAATGGACTGCCGGTAGAGGCGGAGGCATTTGCCCAGCAGATCGCGTTCAATGTGATTCCTGAGGTAGGTGGACTGCTGGACTCCGGGCATTCGCGCGCCGAAGTGGGTTTGGTTGGTGAATTGCGTTGTGTGCTGGAGGATGCTGCGCTGGCCGTCAGTGCAACCTGTGTGCAAGTGCCGGTGTTTTATGGCTCCTGTCAGGTGGTCAATATCGAGACTCGTTATCCTTATGCTGTCGATGAAGTAATTAGTGTGTTAAATGCTGATGAAGATGTGAATATTTTCTCAGCGAGCTCCAATCAGCAATGTCCTGCACCTATAACAGTGGCTGATATGGCTGCCAGGGGGTGCTGCGTTGGCAGAATCCGTGCAAGCATTGGCGTAGAAAATGGCATCGATTTGTGGATTGTGTCAGATAATGTGCGTAAAAGTGCCGTAAAAAATGCTATTGCCGTCGCGAAACTATTGCTAAAAGATTCATTATAATAAATACTTACGCGCATAAATTTGTGTAAGTTATACAGGCGCGTGTGGAATAACAGCAGTTCGGTGCTTGATTCGTTGTGTTGTTCAAGTGGTGTAAGAGCTAGCAAGTTGGAACACTATAAGGACTATAAGGAAGGTAAAGCCATGATGTTGCATATAAGAACTTTAATACTGGGTTTCGTGGCGCTGTTGTATGCAGGGTGGGTTAGCGCTCTAGGTCTTGGTGAAATAAAGCTGAATTCTTCCCTTAACGAGCCGCTGGACGCTGAAGTAGTCCTGCTTAATGTTGGTGAATTAAGTGAGTCAGAGTTACTGGCTAACCTCGCCTCGAAGGAAGATTTTGAGCGAGCAGGTGTAGACCGGGAATATCATCTTGTTAATTTAGGTTTTAGCGTAGATATAAGTGAGCCATCAAAACCGCTTATTCGCATTACTTCTTCAAAACCCATCCGTGAACCCTACCTTGATTTTGTAGTTGAATTACAGTGGCCAGCAGGTAAGTTGCTGAGGGAGTACACTTTATTCCTCGATCTGCCGGTATTTGCAGCGCAATTGCCTCCTGGCAAATCCGCAGCTAAAAGTTACGACGCTAGCAAATCTAAAAAAAAAGCTGAGTCAGTTGTAGCGCCATCGGCGCGAACAGGTGGCGCTATAGCAGGTCGGGCAGACACCTATCGTGTGCAAAGTGGCGACACCCTGTGGAAAATTGCTAGCAGGCATCGTCCTTATAACAGTTCAGTACAGCAAACCATGCAGGCTATTTATGAGCGCAATGCAAACGCTTTCATAAATGGCAATATGAATTTACTCAAAAAAGGCGCTGTGTTGGGCCTGCCTGATCAGGATGCTGTTAATGCTGTTGATGCCGAGATGGCAAAGCAGCGCATTGCTCAATCGGCTGAAGAATTACAAAAGAGTCCCGGTGTTCGTCGTGAGTTAATCGGTGGTGGAGAGTCAGACTCGTCAATTGATGATAGTTCGGAGCCCGAGGGCGTATTACGTCTATCGCCTCCTGGTGGCGTGAGCGAAAGCAGTGGTGCCAGTGGGATGGGGGCAACATCTGATAGCGAGATTACTAACGAAGTGCTAGAAAACGATTTGGCTATTGCCCAGGAAGGCATGGCGAAATCGGAGCGGGAAAATCTTGAGCTGCGCGAAAAACTGGCCAAACTGGAAGAGCAGCTGTCGACAATGTCGAGGATGGTCGAGCTGAGTGACAATCAGTTGAGTGCGATTCAGGAAGGTGTGGGAGCTGATGAGTCCACGGAGCAGCGTGCAGATGCAGATACAGATACTGCGATGGTTGTCGAACCGGTAGAAGATGAAGCTGCGATGCTGGAGGAGGAAATATTACCTCAAGCTGATGATGAGGCTACTGAGGTAGAGGTTGCCGAGATAGAGGTTGCCGACGACGTCGCTGTTGTTGAGGAAGAGTTGCCTGCAGAGGGCCTTATCCCTTCGGTGAAAGACAATCTTTCAATTGTCGCGGGGATATTACTGCTGATCGTGTTGGCCGTGCTATTTGTGTTGGCGCGCCGCCGCAAAGAGGAGGAAGGCGAACTATTTACTCCTGAAACTGCATACTCTCCAGGTGTTGGCACAGCAGCTGATGCTGCGCTAGACACAGGGGCAGACAGCGCGGATAGCGCCCTGTTGCCAGGCCTTGAAGCTGACGACCGGCTTGCTCTTGCCGAGGATGAAGAAGTTGATCCCATCGGTGAAGCAGATATCTACCTGTCGCTGGGTGATTACCATGAAGCTGAAGCCGTCATTCGCCGCGCACTGGAGGATCGGAGCGATGATGCGCGGCTGCACGTCAAGCTACTTGAGTTATTTTCGGCGCAGAATAATCTTGCTCGTTTTGATGAGCATTATCCACAACTGACCTCACTCGGTGATGTGGAGGCCATACAAAGCGCAGATCGGATGCGCAGAGCTATGGTTGACGGGGAAGTTGGCGAGGAAGATGATTCCACCGTCAAGGCAGAGCGACTTGATGAAGATTTTGACCTTGAGCTTGAATTGCCAGCGGAGGAGGAAGGGGCAGCGGATATTGAGCCTGATCTCGGTGATGCTGCTGAGGAAGAGTTAGAATTCGATGATTTTGATATCGACGAAGATCTGGATTTGCTCGGCGGCGGTGATGAGGTGGCTACTCAGCTGGAGCTTGCTCAGGCTTATATTGATATGGGCGATAAGGAAGGCGCCAGGGATATTCTTGAAGGTATTGTTGCCAGTGGTGACGCGGATCAGCAGGCACGAGCACAGGAAATAATGAAGCAACTTACCTGAACAGGATGGCTGTTGCGCAGGACTGGCAGTATCGCGTTAATTATCTGGTGCCCGAGGGAAGAAAACTACCCTCGGGCATTTTTCGTTATGCAGCTGCGATAGAATACGATGGCAGTGGCTATTGCGGCTGGCAACGTCAGCGACATTGTACCGGCGTTCAGGAGGTTGTCGAAAAGGCTTTGTCCGCAGTTGCAGATGAACCAGTAAAAGTAGCCTGTGCAGGGCGAACGGATACAGGCGTGCATGCCACGGCACAAATCATTCATTTTGATAGCCGCGCTATGCGCAGTTCACGAAACTGGATGTTAGGCAGTAATGCGAACATGCCGCGCAACGTCAGGTGTCATTGGGCAGAGAAAATGCCTGATAATTTTCATGCGCGCTTCAGTGCTCATTCTCGAACTTATCGCTACCTTGTCCTCAACACCTCATCGCGCCCCGCTTTATTGCGACAGGGTCTGGCCTGGGAGGGGGCGAATATATCGCTACCGGCTATGAACGAGGCAGTAGCAGCGCTCATTGGTGAGCATGATTTTAGCTCTTTCAGAGGGGCCGGCTGTCAATCGGCTACGCCGTGGCGGTCTATTCATTACATCGATATCTTTCGGCTCAACGACATTGTTGTTTTTGAAATTCGTGCCAATGCATTTTTATTGCACATGGTACGTAATATCATGGGCGCGCTGCTGGCTGTCGGTCGTGGTGAACATTCGCCGCAATGGTTGGGCCAATTGCTGGCGTTACGAGATAGATCGAAAGCTGGTGTAACAGCACCTGCACAGGGCCTCTATCTGGTCAGGGTCGCATACCCGAGCGAGTTTGCTATACCTGTGTTTAAGCCCGGTCCTTGTTTCGTAGGGCGCGATTTATATGATGTTATCCACCCATCCCGACCCGGTGGGTTTTCTACAAAGAATTAGAGCGAGCGCTGTGACAGGTACAAAAGTAAAAATTTGCGGTATTACCAGTGTCGATGATGGTCTGGCTGCGGTCGATGCGGGCGCGGATGCTATCGGCCTGGTTTTTTATCGTGGTAGTAAACGCTTCGTTGAGCTGGAACTGGCGACAGAAATTGTTGCTGCGGTAGGCCCTTTCGTTACCACGGTTGGCCTGTTTGTTAATGAGCAGATAGAGTATGTAGAGCGTGCGTATCAGCACACGGGTATTCATATGGTACAGCTCCATGGCGACGAGGATTCTACCTATTGTGGCCAGCTAAAAATGCCCTTTATAAAAGCGATACGCATGGCTCCGGATCTTGATCCGCGACAGGCGATAGAGGGCTTTCCGCGTGCTGCGGCTTTCCTTTTTGACGCCTGGGAACCTGATCAGTATGGTGGCACGGGGACCGGTTTTGACTGGCTTCGAATAAGTGATATTGCCGGTCGAGCGACTATTCTTGCTGGTGGCCTCAGCGCGGATAATGTTGGCGAGGCAGTTGCAATGGTTGCCCCTTACGCGGTCGATGTCAGTGGTGGCGTGGAAACTTCTCCAGGTCGCAAAGATGCGTTATTGATGCAGCGATTCGTAAAGGCGGCCAAATCAGTGTGAAAATTTCACAACATATTACCCGCATCGTGTACGATCCATTATGTGGACAGAATGTGCAGGAACCACTTGTCTATGCTCCTGCCTACACTATTAACCAGGTTATTGGTATTGTCGGGTTAGTAATGTATTAAATCAGGATTCAACGGGACAAATTAATGAGCTGGTTAGACAGGATTAAACCCACCGGGTTGTCGAGCAGAAAAAAGGAAGGGGGAGGTACTGTTCCTGAAGGTTTGTGGAAGAAATGTCCTCGTTGCAGTGCTCCTTTGTATCGGCCCGACCTGGAACGGAATCTTGATGTCTGCCCGAAGTGTGAACACCATCTGCGTATTGGCGCTCGACGCCGGCTTGATATTTTTCTCGACGTGGATAATCGTGAAGAGCTGGCGATAGAAGTTGAACCTGTTGACCGCCTGAAATTCAAGGATATAAAAAGATATAAAGATCGCTTGTCTGCAGCGCAGAAAAATACCGGTGAGAAAGATGCGCTGGTGGCGATGCGTGGTGAGCTAAAGAATATGCCCATTGTGGCTACTGCGTTTGAATTCGCCTTTCACGGCGGTTCGATGGGGTACGCAGTCGGAGAGAAATTTACACGCGCGGCGAAACTTTGTCTCGACGAGAATATCCCACTGGTTTGTTTTTCAGCAACGGGTGGTGCGCGTATGCAGGAGGCGCTCATCTCGTTGATGCAAATGGCGAAAACAAGCGCTATTCTGGAAAAATTGCGCCAGCAGGGCACGCCCTATATTTCTGTTATGACCGATCCGGTATATGGAGGGGTGTCAGCTAGCCTCGCTATGCTGGGAGACATAAATATTGCCGAGCCCGGTGCCAGGGCTGGATTTGCCGGGCCTAATATTATCGAACAAACTATTCGCCAGAAATTGCCAGCAGGTTTTCAGCGCAGTGAATTTTTGCTCGATCATGGCGCGATTGATATGATTCTGTCGCGGCTTGCCATGCGCGATACCATCGCCAGTTTGCTCAGTAAAATGACAGGACGCCCGGAACCCGCAGTAGATAGTCCTGATGTTCTTGAGGATGCAGCAGAACCGGAAACAACCGCACTCAGCGGTGAGAGTGACCCTGAAGCAGATATTGCTGACTGAATGGCTGGCACTGCTGGAAAAGCGCCATCCCCGGGCCATTGAACTTGGCCTTGATAGAGTTCTGCAAGTCGCTGAGCGGCTGGATCTACTGAGGCCAGCAACACAGATAATCAGCGTAGCTGGTACCAATGGCAAAGGTTCATGTGTCGCCTTGCTAGAGAATATGTTGTTGTCCACCGGCGTTACGGTGGGTTGTTATACCTCACCTCATTTGTCCCACTATAACGAACGCATATGCATAGCGGGTCAGCCGCTTGATGATGCGCTAATTTGCAGAGCCTTTGCCTGTATTGAGCAGGCGCGTGGTGATATTAGTCTCACCTACTTTGAATTTGGCACACTGGCAGCGCTGTGGGCTTTTAGCCAGCAGGAACTGGATGTGGCCATACTCGAGGTTGGCCTGGGCGGACGTCTGGATGCGGTCAATATTGTCGATGCCGATGTCGCCGTGATCACTTCCATTGATTTAGACCATGAGCAATGGTTAGGTGAAGATCGACAAACGATTGGTGTAGAAAAAGCTGGAATAGCCAGAGCTGGCAAGCCATTGGTGTGTGGTGACGCGACTGTGCCTGCGGCTGTGCTGGAACAGTTGGCCGATGTGGGCGCCGATGTATATTTATTAGGCACTGATAATTTCAGATGCCAGTATCGTGACGGCGAGATGGAACTGATTTGCTCAGATCTGACCGATAAACAGGTGGCCTATAAGGCCTTACCACTGCCGCTATTGCCCACTGAGAGCGCTGTATGTGCCGTCCAGGCATTAGTGTGTGCCGGTAGAGCGCCCAGTCGTCAAACAGTATGCCATGCTTTCGTTGAGACGCGTTTACCCGGCCGGTTTCAACATGCGCGGTTCCGGGGTGGCGACATTATTCTTGATGTGGCGCACAATCCAGCAGCGGCTCGTCTGTTGGCGGATAAGTTACGACTCACGACCCGGAAACGCTTATACGGCTTGTTTGGGGTACTAGCTGATAAGGATATTGCTCAAATAATTGCGCCGCTACTCCCTGTGATCGACCGGTGGCATGTGTGTGAATTGGCAGGTGCGCCGCGGGCAGCAAGCGCCGAGCATATTTCCGCTTTGCTCGACAATAATGGCGTGTCAGTGCAATGCCATAGCAGTGTTAGCGATGGGCTGCTGTCGATCATCGGGCAAATGGGGGACAATGACCTGTTAGTTGTATTCGGTTCCTTTTATACCGTAGCAGAGGCAATGCAGTTACTCGACGAACAACGTGACGGAGTTGAATAAGAGTATGAGGCAAAGAATAGTAGGGGCAGTTGTACTGGTGGTGCTGGCTGTTATTTTATTGCCGCTAATGCTCAATTTTGATGGTGATTACGTTGTTAATCAACGTAGCCAAATCCCCGCGTCACCGGATATTGTGCCGGTTAAAATCGATCAACCGCAGGCACGGGCGGATCTTGAAGACACAAAAAATGCCGAGCAGATGTTTAATTTTGATGCGAGTCGGGAACAGGCCGAAAAAAATGAGGGCGGTCAGGTCGACCTGCAGGAGCAATCGCCGGCGTTGACCGCTGAGGGGATGCCGGAATCGTGGATCCTTCAGATAGCTAGCTTTGTCGATCCCGATAAGGCGAATTCATTAAAAGAAAAACTACTAGCTGACCAGTATCATGCTTTTTCGAAGCGCTCTGTTGTGGATGGCAAGACCATTTATCGTGTCTATGTCGGGCCGAAAATCCTCAAAAAAGACATGCTTGATGATAAGGCCGCTATTGATAGAAAATACAAAATAAAGACTCTTCTACTACGTTTTGAACCCTGACCGGAATAAGCTTCTTTGCTAAACTGGCGAGTCGATGGTGTGAACTGGCATGGCTGTGAACTGGGCTGACTGGGCGATAGTGGCAATTTTCGGCATTTCGGTGCTGATCAGTTTAATAAGGGGCTTTGTACGAGAAGCGATGTCGCTGCTGGTGTGGGTGTCAGCGTTGGTCGTGGCGATGGTATTTTATCAACATCTGGCGGAATGGCTGGTGGATATTATCAGCACACCATCACTGCGTATGCTGACGGCCTGGTTGACGTTGTTTGTAGTGGTGCTAATAGTCGGCGGCATTATTAATTATTTGCTGGGCAAGGTTATTGAAGCTACTGGTCTCAGCGGCACAGATCGTTTCCTTGGAGCCTTGTTTGGTGCGGCCAGAGGGATCATCGTGGTGCTGGTAATTTTGATTCTGCTGCCTGGTATTCTTCCTGTTGATCAGGATGTGTGGTGGCGAGAATCGTTGTTGATCCCTGAATTCTTAAAATTTGAAGATTGGGCAACAGAGACGGGGTTAGCAGTCACGGATTTTTTCAGGCAATTGTTCTAGAGGGCATCCTGATGTGCGGAGTAGTGGGAATAGTTGGCAATACAGTTGGCAACAGTGACGTAAATTTACAACTTTACGATGCTTTGATTATGTTGCAACACCGTGGGCAGGACGCCGCCGGTATTATGACCTGTCATCATGGCCAACTAAATCAGCGCAAGGACGTTGGTCTGGTTAGCGATGTGTTTAAAGCACGCCATATGCAGCGATTGCGAGGTAATGTAGGCATCGGGCATGTGCGTTATCCTACTGCGGGAAGCTCCGGTTCTCCCCTGGCACAGCCTTTTTATGTTAATTCGCCCTACGGTATCTGTATGGCACACAATGGTAATCTGACTAACGCCCATGAACTACTTGAGCATATATTTAAGTCAGATCTGCGTCATGTAAATACCGATTCCGATTCCGAAATTTTGCTTAATGTCTTTGCCCATGAACTGCAATTGCAGGGCAACCTCCAGCTTAAAGCGGATGATATTTTTTCAGCCGTAAATAGAGTGCACCGGCGTTGCCGCGGTGCTTATGCAGTGGTAGGTCTGGTGGCTAACTACGGTTTATTTGCGTTTCGCGACCCGTTTGGTATTCGACCGCTGGTGCTGGGTAGCCGCACTAGCGAAGCCGGCATCGAATATATCGTGGCATCCGAGAGTGTCGCCTTTGATACGCTTGGTTATCAGATTGAGCGAGATTTGGCACCTGGAGAAGCGGTATTTATTGACAATGACGGTAAGCTTTATAGTCGTCAATGTGCCGATCAATTTGAGTTGACTCCCTGTATTTTTGAGCATGTTTATTTTGCTCGCCCTGATTCCTTAATTGATAATATCTCTGTCTACAAAGCAAGACTGCGTATGGGTGAAAAGCTTGCTGATAAAATACTCCGCGAACGACCTGATCACGATATCGATGTTGTGATTCCGGTGCCGGATACCAGCAGGGTATCTGCTCAATCGATAGCTGAAACGCTGCAAATAAAATTTCGCGAAGGTTTTATGAAAAACCGCTACATCGGTAGAACTTTTATTATGCCTGGCCAGACTCAGCGTAAAAAGTCGGTCCGTCAAAAACTCAACCCGGTAAAGCTGGAGTTTCAGGGAAAAAATGTCCTGTTAGTCGATGATTCGATTGTTCGCGGCACAACCTCCAGAGAAATTATTCAGATGGCACGGGATGCCGGTGCTGCCAGGGTTTATATGGCTTCGGCGGCACCACCGGTGCGTTATCCAAATGTCTACGGTATAGACATGCCGGTGGCAAGTGAGCTCATAGCTTATCAGCGGACTGTCGATGAAATTGCCCATGCTATAGGTGCGGACTGGTTGATCTATCAGGATATTGAAGACTTAATAGCCAGCGCGCAGGAAGGCAATCCAGACATCCGCCATTTTGACTGCTCGGTATTTACCGGGGAATACGTTACCGGAGATATCGATCAAAATTATTTTGATAATCTTGCCATAGAAAGAAGCGATAAGGCCAAAGCACAAAAAGATGATGGAATGGATGACAGCACCAATGAAGTGATCGGTTTACATAACTCGTCACGAGAAGCGACCCAATGAGTAAGCCAAGCAATCCCGAAAATTCCAGCTTGAAACCTGTGGAAAGCACACCCGGCGATGAACCAGGCAATTCATCAGGTAATCCATTAGGCAATCCATTAGGGAATCCATTAGGGAATCCATTAGAGAATCCATTAGAGAATCCATTAGAGAATCCATTAGAGAAAGCCCTGGAAAATGCTTCACTGGATACCCTGGCCGTTCGTGCTGGACAGTGTCGTAGTGCCGAAGGGGAGCATAGCGAAGCGATTTATACGACATCGAGTTATGTTTTTGCCAACTCAGCACAAGCGGCTGCGCGGTTTAGCGGCGAGCAGCCGGGCAATGTATATTCCCGCTATACAAATCCCACGGTGCGTAATTTTGAACAACGCATCGCCGCCCTTGAGGGGGCGGAGCAAGCGGTAGCGACATCGTCTGGTATGGCGGCCATACTGAGCACTTGCATGGCTCTGTTGAAAAGCGGTGATCATATAGTTTGCTCGCGCAGTGTGTTTGGTACTACGACGGTTCTGTTAAATAAATATATGGACAAATTTGGCGTTGCCTCAACCATGGTCCCGCTTACTGATTTGTCGGCCTGGGAAGCGGCTATCCAGCCGCAAACGAAACTGCTTTTTCTTGAAACGCCATCCAACCCGATGAATGAAGTTGGCGACCTGGAGGCTTTGGCTGCTTTAGCCAGAAAGACCAATACTTTATTGGTAGTTGATAATTGTTTCTGTACCCCGGCCTTACAGCGGCCTTTTGAATTTGGTGCCGACATTGTTATTCACTCCGCCACAAAATATCTGGATGGGCAGGGCCGCTGCATGGGTGGCGTAGTATTGGGGTCGGCTGAACTGATGGATGAAGTGCTTGCTTTTGTCCGCGCTGCTGGTCCAACGATGAGTCCATTTAATGCCTGGGTGTTTTTGAAAGGCCTCGAAACGCTGCGTCTGCGCATGGAGGCCCACTCTACTAACGCGCTGGAACTGGCGCGTTGGCTCGGCGAACAACCTGAGGTGGAAAAGGTTTTTTATGGCGGTCTGGAAGATCACCCAGGACATGCTCTGGCAAAGCGTCAGCAGCGGGCTTTTGGTGGGGTGTTGTCATTTCGAGTCAAAGGCGGTCGTCAACAGGCCTGGCAGGTGATTGATAGCACTCGAATTTTATCGCTTACCGCGAACCTGGGGGATGCAAAAACTACCATCGTCCACCCGGCAACGACGACGCATGGCCGACTCAGTGAGCAGGAGAGAGCCGATGCCGGGATTTCCGAAAACCTGGTTCGGGTGGCAGTAGGGCTGGAAGCGATCGAGGACATAAAAGCAGACTTGCAACGAGGGTTGAACGCGCTTTGAGTGCTGTCAAAAAAGTTACCGAGAAGATTGTCTCTCGTATTGGCGATGTTCTTATCGGTAAAGACCACGAAGTTCGTCTGGCCCTCGCCTGTTTGTTTGCTCGTGGACACCTGTTGATTGAAGATCTACCGGGGATGGGCAAAACCACATTAGCTCAGACCCTCGCCAAAGTGCTCGGACTAAACTATAAGCGCATTCAGTTTACCAGTGATATGCTGCCCGCCGACATCATCGGGGTGTCGGTTTACGATCGTAATAATGGTAGTTTTGAGTTCTATCCCGGACCGGTGTTTAGTCAGGTGGTGCTCGCTGATGAAATCAATCGCACCACACCGAAGACACAAAGCGCCCTGCTTGAGGCGATGTCAGAGGGGCAGGTCAGTATCGAAGGCGAGACTCGCCGCCTGCCCCAGCCATTTTTCGTTATCGCTACGCAAAACCCGGTCACTCAGTCGGGCACTTTCCCCCTGCCTGAATCCCAGCTGGATCGGTTTTTGATGCGCATTAAGCTTGGTTACCCAGACCCCGCTGCAGAGCGGTTGTTATTGTCGGGGGATGATCCTCGCAATGGCGTGAAGAACCTTAAGGCCTGTATTAATGACAAGGCCTTAATGCAAATCCAGGTACAGGTTAGTAAAGTACAGGTGGCTGACAGCCTGATCGATTATCTACAAAGGCTTTTGCAACAAACCCGATCATTACCCGAGCTCAATTACGGAATTTCTCCGCGCGGTGGTATGGCCCTGTTGCAAAGCGCCCGTGCCTGGGCGCTGATGGATGGTCGGCAGTACGTGATACCGGAAGATGTGCAGGTCTGTCTGGGCCCGGTTTGTGGTCATCGTTTAAGTGGCACAGTCAATAATCAGGAAGTCGATAGCCTGATACAGGAAGTTCTCAATACGGTAGACATCATCTGAACTTTCAGGAGTGATCCCTCGATGTTCAAAAGATGGCGTGACAGATTCCAGCAACGCTATCAGCAATGGGTTAACAGGCGCCTGCCCGCCGCATCAAAAATTCGCCTGAACAGTAAGCGATTATTTATTTTTCCGACTCGCACAGGATTTTACTTTGGCGGGGTGTTGGCCGTGCTCTGGTTAATCGCCACCAACTATGAAAATAATCTGGTGTTTGGCGCCACATTTTTACTGTCAGCGGTATTTGTGGTAGCTATTTTTCATACCTTTCTGAATTTATCATCATTGTCTGTGGAGGCGGGGCGTACTTATCCATGTTTCAGTGGCGGCAGAGCGGAGTTCGGTATCCTCCTGAGTCAGCCGGGTCACCGGCATCGCGACAGTATTAAGCTGCATTACCAATTTTCGGATCCGGTAACCACTTCGCTTCCAGGTACCGAGTTGGCCGAGGTGTCACTGGCTGTAGTGGCGAAGCAGCGGGGTTGGCTAACACCAGGTCGAGTGACGGTGGAGACAGTCTATCCGCTCGGTTTATTGCGTACCTGGACATATCTGGATCTGAAAATGCGCGCACTGGTTTACCCGCGACCCATTGATGCTCCCGGCCGACCTGCGAGTGTGGCAGCCGGCTCAGGTACGCAGCAAATGGTGCGCGGGCGAGAGGATTTTTGTGGTTTGCAAAAATACCAGGTCGGCGAATCCCTCAACCATATCGCCTGGAAGCATTATGCCCGTGAACAGGGCCTGCAAAGCAAGCAGTATTCAGAGCCGATAGATGAACAGATCTGGCTGGACTGGGATGCTTTTTCGGGCATGGATACTGAAGCTCGATTGTCGCGTCTGTGCGGGGGAGTGTTGCGTTTCTCAGCAAGTACGGCTGCTTATGGATTGCGCTTACCAGGCATTGAGCTGGCACCTTCGCGGGGTGATGCTCACCGCGACAATATTCTCAAAGAGCTGGCGCTATTTGAGTTGCCAGCTTCGGGGCGGCCTTGATGCGAAAGACGATGCAACCAAACTGGCAAACTCCCCGTGGCGGCCTGCTGTGGATGCTGGTTGGTGTGGCTGTAGCGGTTGGCCTCCATATTGCTCACTTGCCTATCTGGATAGTTGCGGCAGCGGTACTGGCAATTATCCTGCAAGTGCAGGTTTATCGCGGTGCCTGGGGGCACCCACCGAAATACCTGAAAGTGTTACTGATGGTGTTTTGTATTGGCGGCGTGCTAAGTAGTTATGGCCGACTGGTGGGGCTTGAGCCCATGGTAGCCCTGCTTATTAGCGGTTTTTTGCTCAAGCTTCTGGAGATTCATCACCGCCGGGATGCACTGATATTGGTTTTTCTGGCGTACTTTGTCGTTGTTATTCAATTATTGTTTGAGCAAAGTGTTGCTGCAGCGCTGCTAGTGATATTGGGTCTGATAATTGTTACTGCAGCTCTTGTCGGGCTTTATCAAAGTGCCGAACAGAGTCAGTGGGGTCGCCCACTACGCCAGAGTTCTGTGCTGATTTTGCAGTCTCTGCCATTGATGTTGGTGTTGTTTATGATTATGCCCCGAATTGGCGCCCTCTGGTCGGTACCACGGCAGCAACACAGTGCTGTAACCGGAGTTAGCGATAGTATGTCGCCGGGCGATTTCACCAGTTTGAGCGGTAGTAGCAAAGTAGCATTTCGTGTCGAATTTGACGGCGAGGTGCCAGCACAATCTGCTTTGTACTGGCGAGGACTAGTGTTTTCCAGTTTTGACGGTCGCCGCTGGAAGCAGCAGGGGTCCGGTGGCTACAGTGATGGCAATATATTGCAGTGGTACGGTGCTGAGTTAGAGCCCTGGGACAGCCTGGTGCAGCGCCGAGGTGAACCCCTGGCCTATGCGATAACCATGGAAACCAGCAATAGCCCCTGGCTGTTCGCGCTGGCCACCCCTGTCCCCGATTCGGCAGGGATAGCTTTAACCAGGGATTTTCGTCTCTATAGCAAGTTACCGGTTACTTCGGAAAAACGCTACCGAGTAAAATCCTGGCTGGATTACCAACTGGAGCCGCAAGTGCTACCAGCATGGCAGCGGCAGATGGCGCTGGCATTGCCCGATGGTTTTAATCCGGAAACGAGAAAAGTGGCTGAGGCCTGGCGTGATGAAACACCCTCCCCAGCCGTATTGATTGACAGGCTACTAGATCTATACAACCGAGAGTTTGTGTACACATTAAAACCACCGTTGTTGGGCAAGCACACTGTAGATGAGTTTCTATGGGGTACGAAGCGAGGCTTTTGTGAGTTTTTTGCCAGCAGCTTCGTGGTTTTTATGCGTGCGGCAGGTGTTCCGGCAAGAGTGGTGGTCGGCTATCAGGGCGGTGAGCGACATCCCGGTGAAGACTACTTGCTGGTTCATCAATACGATGCACACGCCTGGGCCGAGGTTTGGCTCGATGGTCGAGGCTGGGTGAGGGTGGATCCTACTGCAGCGGTAGCGCCGCAGCGCGTTGAAAGTGGTTTTGCCGACTTATTTGCACAAACAGAGGGCTTTCTGGAGGACTCGCCGCTGTCCCTTGAACGTTACCAGCATATTAGCTGGCTTAACAATATACGCCTGCGTCTCGATGCACTCGACTATGCCTGGGCAAAATGGGTGCTCGGTTACGAAAATGTTCAAACTGGTTTGTTAACGAGAATTTTAGGGAGTATAGAGCCATTGCGTATCGGTCTTTTTTTGTTGGTGGCTGGTGGTATAGCAATGCTCCCGATGGTGGTAATGCTGTATTGGGGACGAGAGAAAATATATCGTGATGACCTCGATCAGTTTTTTCTCCAGTTTTGCCGGCGCATGGAACATGTAGGGATCAAACGCCACTCAGGCGAGGGTCCGCGGGACTATGCTATGCGTATAGCGTTATTGAAACCAGAGCTGGGTGACGAAGTTGGCAAATTGTCCTCGCTCTACGAGCTGCAACGCTACCAGGGCAGAACCCTCAGCGCCAGCGCTTTGCGTTCAAAGTTGCGCCGCTTTCGTCCCGCCTTTAAATCAAGAAATTGAGTGATTTACTGGCATGAGTTACTTTCTTATCTGGCACTCGTTTGGAGCGGGGAAACCACATTTTTCGCCGCTCGGTTGGTGCTTCCATAGCCGCTATAACTTGCTACAACAACCATAGCTACAACAACTAAAGCCGCTAGAACTATAGCTATGACAACTACAGCTACGACAACTACAGTCACAACAGTTATAGTTGTAACGTTTATCGTTAAAAAAGTGGAGTAAACAGTGGTAACAGATTCCAGGTCGGCTCACATAAATGAATCAAGTCAGGGCCGGGTCGCTCAGCATGTGGCTGCGGCGCAGATTTCCGCCATCAAACAAATGGCGATACTCAGTGCCAAAGTTGATGGCGCAGCATCGCTGACCTGGGGAGTGCCATCATTTCCTACACCGGAGATCATCCGCCGAGGTGTTCAGCGGCAACTCGACAGCGATCCGGCCATTGGCAAATACACACTGCCCGATGGGCTGCCGGAATTGCGCCACCTGGTTGCAGAAAAACACCAGCGTGAGACCGGTGTGGACATCGACCCGGACGACCATGTGTTAATCACTGCAGGTAATATGCAGGGTCTAAATACATTGTTTCGCGTCATCATTAACCCCGGCGACGAAATTATTTTGACTGACCCCGGATTTGCATCTCATTTTCAGCAAATAGCGCTTTGTAGCGGGCGACCAGTGGGCTGGCCGCTAAATGAGCAAGCGGGCTGGCAACTGGATGTCGACACCTTGCCCGATCTGATTACTGAAAAAACCAAAGCTATTGTCATCGTTTCCCCATCTAATCCCACCGGGACTATATTTAGTGAAGAACAACTTGTTCGCGTCGGTGAAATCGCCCTGCAACACGATATTCTGATCATAGTAGACGACCCTTATTCGCATTTCACCCATGAACATCGTGACCGCTATTTCAATTTGGCCTCGGTCAGGCGTTTGCAGGAAAACCTCGTTTATTGCTTCACCTTTTCCAAAGCCTATGCGATGAGTGGTTGGCGGCTCGCCTACATGGTGTTACCTGCTGCGTTAAAAAAACAGGCGCTCAAAGTCCACGATGCCAACCTGATTTGTACGCCACATATTTCACAGGCCGCCGGAATCATCGCGCTGAGCAATCCGGCGGATTACATCGCGGAATTTGAAGCAATTCTCAATGAACGCCGTACGCTGATCTGCGAACGACTTGATCGCCTTGCCCATGTATTCCAGTATGTTAAACCCGAAGGTGCCTACTATGTGTTTCCGCGTATTGTGGCTGAACACCGCGATTCCTGGGACTTCTCCACTACCTTGCTGAGCGAAGCCAAAGTTACGGTAACGCCCGGTAGTGCTTTCGGGCAGCATGGCGAAAGCCATGTGCGTATGGCCTATTGCGTCCCGGATGATACGATCAGTCTGGCTTTTGACCGAATGGATGACTATTTTGGCATTGCTTGAAAGCCTGAATATTTGTGCAAAAAAGGCGGCCCGCCCGGCGCCTGAAAAGCGCAGAGTTTCATAAAGTAAACGGCCTGACGAAGTAAACGGTCTGACCAGATCAGCGCTAACAGATCCGGCTATTGCCCTGACAATTAGTGTTAGCAGGCCCTAGCCAAATTGAAACGCAGAGACTGTCGCCCCCAGCATCTGATCTTTGTAGATTGTTTTTCCTTCATCCTCTCCGGCCGCTCCGGCCATCACCATTAAGGGAATTAAGTGTTCTTCTCTAGGGTGAGCTGTCCGCGCAGCGGGAGCTGCCGCCCATTCGCAAAGCGCTTTATTACGTACGGATGGCGGAGCTTCACAGGCATCGGTAAGCCATTGATCAAAGGTATCGGAATCAGTATTTGGTCCTGACTGAGATGTCGAGCCGCTCATAAGTGCCTCCATATTGTGATAGCTTAATCCACTGCCTACCAGTAACACATTTTGCTTACGTAAAGGTGCGAGAGCCTGGCCTATGGCGATATGTTCAGCGGGGTCAAGGGAGGTGGTGAGAGAAACCTGGACGATGGGAATGTCTGCTTTCGGGTAGATCAACATAAAAGGAATAAATACACCATGGTCAAAACCGTGCTTGGCGTCCTGGCGACTGCCAATACCAGCATTGGAGAGCAAACCTTCTATGGTATTGGCCAGGGCTGGATTACCGGGTGCAGGGTAGGTTAGCTCATAGGTGTGGGGAGGGAAATTATAATAGTCAAAATACAGCTCTGGTTGGGGTGAGCTGTTAATGGTGACGGTGTCATTTTCCCAGTGGGCGGAGAACACGACGATGGCATCTGGTCTTTTATCTGCTTTATCAGCTACGTTTTTGCTGGGTTTGTTTTGTATCGAAGCACCAAGTTGACGTAACCACGCTTCCATTTTGTCCCAGGTATCTGCTGGGCCCATAGTCCAGTCCATAAAAAAACAGGGCCCACCGCCGTGGGGAATGTACAGGGTGGGTAGTGGATTGTTATTCGTATCGTACGTAGCCATTTGCTCATTCCTCGTTGATACAGGAGAAGCAACGCTACTGTTTTAAGCAATCAGTGTAAAGCAGATGAAGCTGTTAGGATATTTTGGGAGGAGGAGAGAATAAAAAAAGCCAAGCAAAGCCCGATTAACAGGCATCTGGTTGGCTTTTTAGCAATACCACGTAACAAGTAGTAAAGGCGCGGTGTTTGTGCTCAGGCCCTGTGCCTAAGCAGCTAGCAGCGATTGCCCCGGTAACTTACGCACTTCAGGCAAGACATCGCGAGCAAACAAACGCAGGCTTTTCTCGACGTCAGCATAGGGCATGCCGCCATAGCTGAAGACACCGTTATAGGAACCAGCGCCAGTGCGCTCGGTAAAGTTTTTAATAGTTTCGTAGCATTTCTCTGGTGTGCCCCAGACCTGGATGCTCATAAAGAATTTAATGGCGTCTTCGACATTTTTATTGACGTGTTCCTGCATCGCGCCATAGCTTTCGTAGCCTTTGACATTTTTCAGGTGATCACCTGCCATTTCATAATGCTCAATGACTGATCGGTAATAGCCGCCGATGTACTTGTAGGCCATTTCTTCAGCACGGTCAGCGCTTTCGTCACAGAATGTCCAGCCAGCAAGGATTGGCGGTGGTGCCTCAGCGCCATTCACGTCCAGAAATATCTTACGATAATCTGCTAATTCCCTGTCCACGTGTTCCCAGGGCTTTTGTGGAATAACTAAAATGCCAATACCGAGTTCCGCCATAAGTCTTGACGACTCAGGAGATACCGCTGCCGCGTAGGTTCGGCCCTTGAAGCTTTTGTAGGGGGCAGGGCGGATGGCACGGCGAGCCTGTTTGACCTGCTTGCCGTCATATTCGCAATAACCGGTTTCGAGGCCTTCAAGAATCATCTGGGCGGATTCAGTGAAGTGCTCGCGACTGACATTCATATCACGACCAAAACCTTCAAACTCAACCCGGCCAAGACCGCGGCCAATACCGAGGATAACTCGGCCATTGGACATATTGTCGAGCATGGAGATTTCTTCGGCGACGCGCATGGGGTCATGCCAGGGCAGTACCACGACCATTGAACCCAGTCCCAAATTCGGGTTGCGCCCCGCCCAGTAGGATAAATACTGCAGCACATCAGGGCACATGGTGTAGTCGGTAAAGTGGTGCTCTACACCCCAAATCGACTGGAAGCCCAGTTCTTCGGCGAGATCGCCCATTCTTAAATCATTGGTATAGACCTGGTGGTCGGTCATGTTCGGGTCGACACCCTGAAATATTAACGATAATCCTACGTCCATTATCCTGTCCACTGTTTATTGGTGTTGTGGTTTAAAAAATAATAGTCAATGTAAGCAGGTTTTCTACTTACATTGACTATATGGCCAGAGAGAGACCGCCATCGGCAACGATGATAGAACCGGTTATAAAATCCGATGCGCTGCTGGCCAGTAATATCGACAGCCCGTAAAAATCTTCCGGCACTCCATACCTGCCAACCGGTGATTTGCCGGACACAAATTTCACAGCTCCGGTCATTGCGTTGGGTCCGGAGCAGGGCATCATCTCCGTATCTACCAGCCCGGGAAGTACAGCGTTGACGTGGATATTGTGCCTGCCCCAGCCCTGGGCCAGGCTTTGGGTCATATGATCCATGCCACCTTTGGCTGCGGCGTAATGGGTCAATTTGCCAAAACCCAGCTTGGTGATCACCGAACCCACGTTAATGATCTTGCCACCACCGGCCTCTACCATGTGGGGAAAGCAGGCTTTACAGGTAAGAAAGCATGATGTCAGGTTGTTGGTGATAAAGTTATTCCACTCATCCAGAGTCATTTCCTCGGTTTTGATACCCCAGCTGATAGCGGCATTGTTAAATAAAATATCAATGCGGCCAAAATGCTCGGCGGTGGTGGCTACCATGCGGTTAACATCGTCTTCGCTGCCTACATCGCAGGATATACCCAGCGCTTCAGCACCCTGAGCTTCGAGTTCTTTAACGGCCCTGTCAATTTTTTCCTGTTTGCGGCCAACTACAGCGACTTTTGCGCCAGCGATGGCCAGAGCTTTGGCAATGCCCAGGCCGAGACCGCCGTTGCCGCCGGTGATAATGGCAACTTTGCCACTTAGATCAAATTTGGTGTTATTCATTTTGCGGCCCCGTAAATTTTTGAGCGTCGCCACTTTGTTTTTGATGGGCTACTATTTTTATATTGTTTTTTTATTGTTATCGATTTTATATTGGCTATGGAAAGACAAATTGAAGTTCTCAACGAGTTGTCCGGTTTTATATGCCCAACATCATTCCGCCGTCGACGACAATAATGGAGCCGGTAATAAAGCTGGAGGCTTCGCTGGACAACAGCACGGATATACCCTCGAAGTCATCGGGCATAGCGTAACGGCCAACCGGGGTCTTTTTCACAATGTAATCGACAGGGCCTGCCTTTTTTGGTCCTTCACAGGGCATCATTTCGGTGTGTACCAGCCCGGGCAGGACGGCATTAATCTGAATATTATCTTTACCCCAGGCTCGAGCCAGACTCTGGGTCATATGATCCATACCGCCTTTTGCGGCGGCATAATGCACCAGCTTGCCCATACCTTTTTTGGTAATCGCTGAGCCTATGTTGACGATCTTGCCCCCGCCAGCCTTAACCATTTCCGGGTAACAGGCTTTAGAGCAGAGAAAGCAGGAGGTGAGGTCAACAGCGATAAAGTTGTCCCATTCCGCCAGGGTCATTTTCTCTGGGGCGATCCCCCAGCTGATAGCAGCGTTGTTGAACAGAATGTCCACACGACCCAACTGCTCAACGGTTTCTTTGACCATACGATTGACATCGTCTTCGACTGAAACGTCGGCCTGAACACCGATAGCTTTAGCGCCAAGCGCTGCCATTTCGGCGACCGCGTTATCAATCTTGTCCTGATTACGGCCGACCAGGGCAACTGCGCAGCCTTCTTTAGCTAAACCTTTAGCGATGCCAAGCCCCAGCCCGCCATTGCCGCCGGTGATGATGGCTACCTTCCCCGTCAAGTCAAAAAACTTCATTTTTATCTCCAATACTGTGATTTGTTTTGTTTGTTATTGCCGATACACAAGTTCGTAGTGTGACGCCAGAGCGATCGAGTTTGTATGCCTAATCTTGTTATATCCGTCCAGAATAGCATCATAGACGGCAATTCTGTATCAAGTGCCGGTAGATTAGTATTTTGCGATGTCCTGATGATTGAGAGTAATTGAGAGTAATTGAGAGGAACATAAAAAAGGGTAGCAAGCGTTATCGCGTGCTACCCGTGTCGAACTCTATTTGCCGCCCAGCTTAGATCGCCAACGAAAGTCCGCCATCCATAACAATGATTGAGCCGGTAATAAAGTCTGAAGATTCACTGGCCAACATGATCGAAATACCATAGAAATCTTCCGGTACACCGTATTTTCCAACCGGGGTTTTCTTGACGATTACGTCTACCAGAGGGACTTTGTTAGGCCCTTCACAGGGCATCATTTCGGTATCAACCAGGCCGGGGAGTAAGGCATTAACCTGAATATTGTGTCGACCCCAACCCTGAGCCAGGCTCTGGGTCATATGATCCATGCCGCCCTTGGCTGCCGCGTAGTGCACCAGCTTGCCAAAACCGAGTTTGGTAATTATAGAGCCGACGTTAATGATCTTGCCGCCCCCAGCCTCTACCATATGGGGAAAGACGGCCTTGCAGGTAAGAAAGCAAGAGGTCAGATTGTTAACAATAAAGTGGTTCCACTCATCGAGGGTCATGGTTTCAGCGGGTATACCCCAGCTGATGGCGGCATTATTAAAGAGGATATCAATGCGACCAAAATGCTCTGCTGTCTTCGCAACCATACGGTTAACATCTTCTTCACTACCCACATCGCAGGATATACCCAGGGCTTCAGCGCCCTCTGCTTCAAGTTCGGCAACGGCCTTGTCGATTTTTTCCTGTTTACGGCCAACCACAGCCACTTTAGCGCCAGCAATAGCCAGACCTTTGGCAATGCCGAGGCCGAGGCCACCGTTGCCGCCGGTGATAATGGCGACTTTGCCCGTTAAATCAAATTTTGTGTTGTTCATTTACTTACTCCTCATCCGGTATTCAGGTGATCCACAAAGGCGTGGAGTTATATAGCCAGGGTCATACCGCCATCGGCGACGATAATTGAGCCAGTAATAAAGCTGGATGCCTCGCTAGACAGCAACACCGAAATGCCTTCGAAATCATCGGGCATACCGTAACGGCCGACAGGGCTTTTCTTGGTAATGTAATCGACCACAGGGCCAATTTTGTCCGGGCCAAAGCAGGGCATCATTTCAGTGTGGACCAGGCCGGGTAGAACTGCGTTGACCTGAATATTATCCTTGCCCCATGCACGGGCCAGGCTCTGGGTCATATGATCCATGCCGCCCTTCGCTGCAGCATAGTGCACCAGCTTGCCGAAGCCTTTCTTGGTAATGGCAGAGCCGACATTGATGATTTTTCCGCCACCGGCTTTGACCATTTCTGGATAGCAGGCCTTGGCACACAGGAAGCAGGAAGTGAGATCAATGGCGATAAACATATCCCATTCTTCGAGGGTCATTTTTTCAGGAGCGATACCCCAGCTGATGGCAGCGTTGTTAAACAGTATATCGACGCGGCCCAGCTGTTTCGCGGTTTCTTCGACCATACGATTAACATCATCTTCTTTGGAAACATCGCATTGAACGCCAATGGCTTTTGCGCCCAGGGCTTCCATTTCGGCAACGGCTTTATCAATTTTGTCCTGGTTACGTCCTACCAATGATACGGCACAGCCTTCTTTAGCCAGGCCTTTGGCGATACCGAGGCCGAGGCCACCGTTACCACCGGTGATGATGGCAACTTTTCCAGTTAGGTCAAAAAATTTCATTCAAATTCTCCTCTTGTTTACTTACTTCAGTGTGCTGCTTTGTCTTGTCTATTAAGCCGGTTAAAGGGTGTTAAATGGACAGTGATACGCCACCGTCCATAACAATAATGGAACCGGTAATAAAATCTGAGGCCGAGCTGGCCAACAGTATGGATATGCCGTAAAAATCCTCGGGCCTGCCGAAAGTGCCGGTGGGAGTTTTAGCCACCGCGTAATCAACCAGGGCGTTTTTGTTGGGCCCTGTGCAGGGCATCATTTCCGTATCAACCAACCCAGGTAGCAGTGCATTGACGTGGATATTATGCCGGCCCCAACCCTGAGCCAGACTCTGGGTCATATGATCCATGCCGCCTTTGGCAGCAGCGTAGTGGGATAATTTGCCGAAGCCAAGCTTGGTGACGATTGAACCGACATTGATGATTTTGCCGCCACCGGCTTCGACCATATGGGGAAAGACAGCCTTGCAGGTCAAAAAGCTGGAAGTCAGGTTGTTGGTGATGAAGTGGTTCCATTCATCCAGGGTCATGGTTTCAGTGGGGATGCCCCAGCTAATGGCAGCATTATTAAAAAGAATATCGATGCGACCAAAGTGCTCAGCGGTGGTCGCTACCATACGGTTGACATCGTCTTCACTGCCGACATCGCAGGAGACACCTAAGGCATCTGCGCCCTCGGCTTTGAGTTCGGCAACGGCCTTATCAATTTTGTCCTGATTACGACCGACCACTGCTACTTTAGCGCCGGCAATAGCCAGACCTTTGGCAATGCCGAGACCGAGACCACCGTTGCCGCCGGTGATGATGGCAACTTTGCCCGTTAAATCAAATTTGGTGTTGTTCATTGACTTACTCCACATATAATTTGTGCTGTCCTCTGAGTAGCTGACAGGAATGATATTTTTTGGCTCATCCGCAAAGAAATCATATGGCCAGGGTCAATCCGCCATCGGCGACAATAATAGAACCGGTGATAAAGCTGGATGCTTCGCTAGATAACAAAACAGAAATGCCTTCAAAATCATCGGGCATTCCGTAGCGATTGACCGGAGATTTTTTCACGGCGTAGTCTACCAGGGGGCCAATTTTGTCAGGACCAAAGCAGGGCATCATTTCTGTGTGAACCAGGCCGGGTAGAACCGCATTGACCTGAATATTGTCCTTACCCCAGGCGCGGGCCAGGCTCTGGGTCATATGATCCATGCCACCTTTGGCTGCAGCGTAATGAACCAGCTTGCCGAAGCCTTTCTTGGTAATGGCTGACCCGACATTGACGATTTTGCCGCCGCCAGCTTTGACCATCTCCGGGTAGCAGGCTTTGGAGCATAGAAAGCAGGAGGTGAGATCAATGGCGATAAATTTATCCCACTCTTCGAGGGTCATTTTTTCAGGAGCGATACCCCAGCTGATCGCGGCGTTGTTAAACAGTATATCGACGCGGCCCAGCTGTTTAGCGGTTTCTTCGACCATACGGTTAACATCATCTTCTTTGGAAACGTCGCATTGGACGCCAATGGCTTTTGCGCCCAGGGCTTCCATTTCGGCAACGGCTTTATCAATTTTGTCCTGGTTACGACCTACCAGGGAAACTGCGCAACCTTCTTTGGCCAAACCTTTGGCGATGCCAAGGCCGAGGCCGCCGTTACCGCCGGTAATAATGGCAACCTTTCCGCTTAGATCAAAAAAATCCATGGGTGTCCTCTTCTGCAATAATTGAATATTGTGAAAATTAGGGGAATAAACCTAGATGGCCAGTGATAATCCGCCGTCGACAACGATGATCGAACCGGTAATAAAGTCAGAGGCCGCGCTGGACAATAAAATTGAAATACCGGCGAAGTCATCCGGTGTACCGTGGCGTTCGCAAGCCGATTTGCTAATGGCGTAATCGATAAGGGGCGAGCGAGTGCCTTCAGGCCCAACTGGCATCATTTCCGAATCAACTAGTCCGGGCAGCACCGCATTGACCTGAATGTTTTGCGGGCCCCAGGAACGCGCCAGGCTTTGGGTCATATGATCCATGCCACCTTTGGCCGCAGCGTACTGAACCAGCTTGGGATGGCCCAGCTTGGTGACAATCGAGCTAATGTTAATGATTTTGCCACCGCCGGCCTTGACGAATTCGGGGTAACAGGCTTTTGAGGTGAGGAAGCAGGAGGTCAGGTCGATGGCGAGAAACATATTCCACTCTTCGAGGGTCATTTCTTCGGGCCGAATGCCCCAACTGATCGCTGCATTGTTAAAAAGTATATCGATGCGACCAAAGCGCTCGACCGTCTCGGCAACCATGCGATTAACGTCATCTTCAAGCGAGACATCGGCCTGAATGGGCAGTACAGTTGCACCGCCACCCTCCAGATCCTGCACAGCAGTTTTCAATTTATCTTCGTTACGACCGACAATGGCGACAGCAGCGCCTGCAGCGGCGAGGCCACGCGCGATACCGAGCCCAAGGCCGCCATTGCCGCCGGTGATAATGGCAACTTTTCCTGTTAAATCAAATATTTTCACTGCGAACCTCTCTTAAGTAATAGTTAGCCAGAAATCTATGTCAACAGGGTGCGCATCTTCGCATCATTTTTTAAAAAAAGGAACTATTTTTTACCCCTTGGTAACATCAATCGTTCCGTAGCCTGTAGAGTACCGTTGATTAGAGAAAAACATAGTAATTGTAGCCACTCGCGTCCCGAGAGAAGTGGCTCAAACTGCCCGAAAGCGCCTGAGTTAGCGGTGTCTGTCGCCGCGAGCTAAACCGGTCGTGTGCTAACAGCTGGCATCATGAGACCGTAACAGGCGCTGTCGTATGCTGCTGAGTAATAGATACAATGTTATTGTGCGGAGGTTACCTTGTGACCCGCCGGTACGTCGTCTTCGATTTGCCTGATATGCCCTTAGGGAGCCACCGAACAAGCCGTGAACTCGCATTTTGAGTACGCAGTGTAGATCTTCTTTGTCGCTTCATACCGTTTAGGTACCGCTTTGAAGGTAGTGCCTTGAAATGGTGCTCTGATACTGTCTGGCTACTGTCTGGATAGCACCTGGCAGCCCAGGGGTGTTACAAATCCGTATATTTTTGAACCACGATCACTCGAGTTTTAAATGAATCCAGTGTTTGAGTGTTTGAAAAGGGATTGTTCCCCGGGGTGCAGTAACATCGACTAAATTTTAAGGTATAGTTTGCGCCCAGTTTAAGCTGGCTGATAACAAAGCCGAACAATAGTTTTACCGAACAGGAGAGCGCTATGAGTGGTTATCGACTTGATGTGGCCGATGAATATAGCCATCAGCCGACAGCAGAGACTAATTTTAACGAGAGCGTTTATGTCAATGGCTGGGATGGCAGGCAGAAGATTGGTCTTTGGTCGCGAATTGGCAATCGTATTAACGAGGGTCATGCTGAGATGTCCGTGTGCATTTACCTTCCAGATGGCCGTGTCGCCTGCCAGTTTCTGCGCCCAGAACTGACCAGTAACGATAAGCATGCTGCGGGAGGGCTGGAGTATCAGGTTATTGAGCCTTTTAAGTCGGTGACCATGAAATATTCTGGAGAAGTGATGATTCTTGACGACCCCCAGGTGTTGCGCACTCCCGGGGTCATGTTCAAAACCGCACCAAGGGCTCCATGTGAATTTGAATATGACTGCGTCGGTCTGTCGCCGATGAATGGCGGTGAACCTACTGACCCCAATGCTGAAACTATGTATGGCCGGGATTTTTCTCTCGGACATTTTAATCAACATACCCGCACTACCGGTCGCATTAGTGTCGGTGATGAAAGCTGGGTTATCGATGGCCACGGCTGGCGTGATCATAGTTGGGGGCCGCGTTTCTGGACCAATATCTATTTTTATCGACTATTTATCGCTAACTTTGGCGATGATCGGGGTTTGATGATGCTCAAGCGAATAGACCGTCAGGGCGTCACCCATCGGCGTGGCGTATTGATGTTTGATAACAAGTATGAGCAGATTATCGACATGGATGTGATGACTGAGTGGGACGACAACAAATATCCTTCGTCAGTACAGCTGGGCATTCGCACAGAAAAACGCAAGGTCAGACTCGAAGGCAAAATCCTCACCGTCGCGCCACTGAGGAATCACCGTGAGATCAATGGTGAAAGCCTGGAGTCGAGTATTGTTGAGGCCTTTACCGAATGGAGTTGGGACGATGGCCGGCCCGGGATCGGCATCACCGAATATATAGAATTTATGGAAGATGGTGAGCCAGTTGGGTATCCACTTTGAGAACTGGTTTACTCTTGTCTGCTCAATACAAGGCCACTAAAAGCACGGGAACCAATAGATTGTGAGCGGCGCTGATGATCCCGGGATTATTGATGAGATCGTCGATAAACTGACTGTGGCAGTGCAGCAGCGCTTTGGAAAAAACGCATCGATAGAAAATATCTCTATCGCAACCCTGGGTGCATCCAATCGCACCTTGCTATTTGATCTGCTTGAAGGCCCGACACGGCGACGTCTGGTGTTGCGCCAGGAAACCGTCAAGTCCGAATTTTCACCGTTTATATCCACCGCGGATCAATATCGAATACTCAAAGTGGTTTACAGCCACGATTTGCCGATTCCCGAGCCAATATTTGAACTGGAAGCGCGTGATGATCTTGATAATGGCTTTGTCGTTGCTTGTGTTGAGGGCGAGACTTTACCTAAAACGCTATTAAGCGATCCGACATTGGCAACAGCTCGAAAACGCTTTGCCGCACAGTCAGGGGAGATCCTGGCCCGACTCCACGCCATTGATCCGGCGGAAGTAGCATTTTTAGAGGCTACCAGTGACAGTATTGATCCTCTGGCAGCCCAGGTAGCGCGCTACGAGGGTTACGGAAATTGCTTTCCGGGCCTGGAGGTTGGGATTCGCTGGCTGGAAAATAATCGCCCCGCCATTAGCCAGCGCAAGTTTATCCACGGCGAATATCGCAATGGTAATGTCATTTTGGGTCCCGATGGCATTCGCGCGGTACTGGACTGGGAGTGTGCGCATATCGGTAGTGCCATGGAAGAATTTGGGTGGTTGTGTATGCGTTCATGGCGCTATGGTGAAATCGACAAACCTGTCGGTGGTTTCGGCCCCCGTTTAGAGTTATATCGAGCTTATGAAGCTAATGGTGGCGAATTAGTTGATGAGGACGCTGTCCGTTGGTGGGAGATATTTGCTACCTTTCGCTGGGCGGTGATCAACATGATGCAGATTGATGGCCATATGAGTGGTGTACGTCGCTCTTTGCCCTTTGCCTGTTGTGGGCGAAATATCGCCATGGTCGAGTACGATATGCTAATGGCTATTCAGGGTAAATATAAATAGCTACAAAGTCTCAAGTCAGTACATAAACCAACAGATAATTAGAGTAATAAGGGTGACGGAAAATTGAGTCAGGATAATCCAGATATTAATCAGATACTGACGACAGTAAAAGAATTCGCAGAGGGTGTTGCTAAACGATCCAGTGGTGCCGAGCGCTACGATGCCCTTTGTGCAGCATTTTTAATGGGCGTGGTGCAGCGGGAGTTAAAACTTGGTGAACGGCAGGATGATGGTCAATTGGAGCAGTTACAAAGCATGCTTGGTAAGCAGGGTGATCTTGCCGAGCTTTATCAGGCCTTTAGTAGTAGCGTTCGTGAAGGTCATTATGATAACGATTGGCAGGCCGCCTTTGACTTTGCATTTAAACAGGTGGTTGATAAGGTAAAAGTAACCAACCCTAATCATTTAGAAGTGGAGCATCGGGATTCTTAGCACAGGCATGGGGCGGTAAAGCGCTCCCTCGTAGTTATATGAATTTAGTAGTTACATGATTTTTGATCAACACATTAGAGTTTTATAAACAAAACCAGGAGAAAAAAATGGCTGGAATAGTAGAAGGTAAAGTAGCGGTTGTGACCGGTGCTGGCGGCGGCATAGGCCGGGCAGCGAGTCAAATATTTGCACGTGAAGGCGCCAGTGTGGTGGTTGCTGACATCAATGTCGAAGGTGGTGAGGAAACCGTTAAGCTGATTCAGGAAGCCGGTGGTACCGCCATGTTTATAAAGTGCGATGTGTCAAAAGCAGCGGATTGTGAAGCACTGGTAAACGCGGCAGTGGTTAACTATGGCAGTCTGGACTGCGCTTTCAATAATGCTGGCGTGGAAGGTGAACCATCCAGATTGGCAGATGCCACTGAAGAAAACTTCATGCTCAACTATAACGTTAATATTCTCGGTGTATTCCTGTGCATGAAGTATCAGATCAAGCAGATGCTGAAGCAGGAAAACGGCGGAGCTATTGTTAATACCGCTTCTGATGCTGGACTAATCGGCGTTAAAAATCTTGGTCAATACTCGGCCGCTAAACACGCTGTAGTTGGCCTGACTAAATCTGGTGCTCTGGATTATGCGCCCAAAAAAATCCGCATCAATGCAGTGTGTCCTGGGCCTATTCGAACCCAGATGTTACAGCGGGTGTTTGATGAAAACCCCAAGATGGCTGATGCCATGGTCAGTGCTCAGCCCATAAAACGCCTGGGTGAGCCATCAGAAATTGGTGATGCGGCGGTATATCTATGCTCCGATGGTGCTTCCTATATTACCGGCCACGCTTTGCCCGTTGATGGTGGTTATATGGCTACCTGATCGTGGTTAAATCGACACTTGTTTTGTTGATGACTTGATTAAACCATTTTCGACTTCCCAGGGCCTTCCAAGTTTGTGTAGTATGGCCCGGGTTTCTAACTAAAGTATGTCCCGAATATATAAGGGCAGGAGGATTTATGAAGATTAAAGCTGCGGTTTTACGCGGTGTAGACCAGCCGTTCGAAATTGAAGAACTGGAACTCGCACCACCCAAAGAGGGCGAAGTGCTGGTAAAAACAGTTGCCAGTGGTATTTGCCACAGTGACTATTCTGTCGCACACGGCATTCTACGTTCGCCGTTTCCTGTGGTGCTGGGACACGAGGGAGCAGGTATTGTTGAAGAAGTAGGCCCAGGCGTCACTAACGTCAAGCCTGGCGACAAAATTATCGCCTCCCTCACCCCGAGCTGTGGCGAGTGTCGTATGTGTAAGGAATCAAAAGAATACCTGTGCTCACAAATGGGTAAGTTGTTGACCGATTGCACACAACTCGACGGCACCACCCGACACAAGACAGCCAGTGGCGAAGACGTTTTTGCATTGTGCGGTGTTGGCTCGTTTGGCGAATATATGATCATGCCCGCTGGCTCTGCGATTAAAGTGCCAGATGATACCCCCCTCGAAACCACTTGTCTGATAGGTTGTGGTGTGACCACCGGTACCGGCGCAGCTCTCAATACGGCCAATGTTCAGCCCGGCGAGTCCACCGCTGTGATTGGTTGTGGCGGTGTTGGCCTGTCCATCATCCAGGGATGTCGTATTGCTGGCTCACCCATCATTATTGCTGTCGATCCCATGGAAGAAAAGCGTAAGCTGGCTATGGATATGGGTGCCACTCATACCATTAATCCTTTTGAAGAAGATGCTGAAGCCAAAGTCAAAGAGATTACCGGTGGGCTCGGTGTTCATTATGCCTTTGAAGCATTGGGTCGCGTTGAAACCATGTCGCAGACCTGGGGCATGATTCGTCCTACCGGGCGTTGCATCATCGTCGGTGTCGCGGCACTGGATCAATCGGTGAAAATACCAGCGGCAGGATTATTGGCTGAGTTTGAAATTCAGGGTTCCTGTTATGGATCTTCGTCGCCCAAGAAAGATATTCCCATGTTCGTCGAACTTTATAAAAGTGGCGAGCTGATGCTTGATGAAATGATTACTCAGCGTATTGATCTTAAAGAAATTAACCGAGCCTTCGAAGAAATGGGTCGAGGTGAAGGTGCCCGCTCGGTCATCATGTATTGATCAATCACTTTAAAGGTGCAATTTAATATAATTTTTGAGGCCAGCTAGTTATGCCTGGTTTTGAAAACACAGGTTTGGAGAACATAGAATGAAGACAAAAGCAGCAGTATTGTACGAAGTAGGGGAGCCCCTGGTTATTGAGGAGCTGGAGCTAGATGCCCCAAAAGAAAATGAAGTGCTGGTTAAATATGTCGCCAGTGGTATTTGCCACAGCGATTACTCATTTCGCTATGGCGTATTGCCGACCTCAGTGCCCTCAGTACTGGGCCATGAAGGCGCAGGCATTATTGAAGAAGTCGGTCCGGGCGTGACCCACCTCAAGCCGGGTGATCACGTCATTGCTTCACTGACACCGGCCTGTGGTAAATGTGTATTTTGTCTGGAGAGCAAGCCTTTTCTGTGTGTTGAAATGTCGGCTGTGATCTGGGAAGGCTCCTTGCTCGATGGCAGTAAGCGCTTTACCAACTCCAAAGGTGAGAAAGTCGGGCAGCTGGTTTGCGTAGGCACTTTCTCTGAGCGTGCCGTGATTCCTGCGGGCATGGCTGTGAAGGTCGATGACAAAGCACCGCTTGAAACCATCTGTCTGATTGGCTGTGGTGTGACCACCGGTGTTGGTGCTGCACTGAATACCGTTGATATGAAAGAAGGTGACAGCTGCGCCGTGATCGGTTGTGGCGGTGTTGGTCTGTCGATTATTCAGGGTGCACGTATTGCCGGTGCTGGCATGATCATCGCCATTGATCCTGTCGAAGAAAAACGTGAACTGGCTCTGAAACTTGGCGCTACCCACGCGGTTGATCCTACCGATATTAATATTGTTAAAGAAGTACGCAACATTAGTCGCGGTGGTGTGCATTTTGCGTTTGAGGCCCTGGGCCTGAAATCGACTATTGAGCAAGCCTGGTCTATGCCTCGTGCTACTGGCACAGCGGTAATTGTTGGTGTGCCATCCATGGATACCGAGCTTGATCTGTCCGTGCTGGGTTTCTTCGGTGAAAAGCACTTCAAAGGTTCTGCCTATGGAACATCGATACCCTCCCGTGATGTGCCGAGATTCGTTGATTACTATATGAAAGGCGAGCTGAAACTTGATGAGATGATTACCAAGCGCATCAAACTTGAAGACATCAACACTGCCTTCGATGAGATGGGTCGTGGTGAAGGCGCTCGTTCAGTCATAATGTATGACTAGGTTCTAACCTTACCCTTTAACTTGAGATAGGGATTTGATTATGAAAGAGTTAACAACGACGCCTCTGGCTGATGACTTTGTTTTTCTCGAAGGCCCGCGCTGGCATGACGGTAAGCTTTGGGTATCCGATATGTTTGGTTTAACGGTTTATACCGTGACGCCGGAAGGTACTAAAGAAGCCGTGGTGGAATTACCCAACCGCCCATCGGGAATTAATTTTATGCCTGATGGTTCCGTGGTGATTGTCTCCATGGGCGACCGCAAATTAATGCGTCTGCAGGATGGTGAACTGTCTGAATATGCGGACTTGTCCGCCGACCTGGCCTACGACATTAATGACTGCGTTTGTGCTGCCAACGGCAATATCTATGTCGGCACCTTTGGTTATGATGTCTTCGCTCATGAAGAGCCGAAGCCGGCCACACTGACCCTGGTGAAGCCTGATGGGACGATTAAGACTGTCGCGGAAGACATTCACTTTCCTAATGGTGCGGTAATTACGCCTGATGGTAAAACCCTCATCATTGCCGAAACTTTCGTCTGTCGTATTTCCGCTTTTGATATTGAAGAGGATGGGTCGCTGACCAATCGCCGTGTGTTTGCCGAGTTGGGGCACTACACTCCCGATGGTATTTGTCTCGATCAGGAGGGCGCGATATGGGTATCAGCCTTCGATCAGGGCGAGTTTATCCGCGTGCTGGATGGCGGTGAAATCACTCATAAAATCGATACGGGTGGACGCAGGGCCGTTGCCTGTAATCTCGGTGGTGCCGACGGCAAGACACTGTTTTGTCTGATCTATGACGGCGATCTGGATGATATCCCCAAGGGAGCGCGCAATGCCAAGATCGAAACAGCGACAGTGGAAGTGGCTGGAGCGGGTTCGCCATAAACTAATGGTTGTTTAATTTGCTGTTTAATCTTCTGTTTAATTAAAAAAGGCCGGGTTTCCCCGGCCTTTTTTAATTAAATAATCTACAAGGCAGAGCCGATATCTGCGGGTTTTGTGCTCAGCATAATTGCCGCTATTTTTGCTATTTTCCCTGATCGGTTTGACCAGGCATGATTGGTGCCGCGCTGAATCAATACATCACCTTGCTTTAACAGTTTTTCGCCGGTTTCCATCATCGAATAAACTTCACCTTCGAGGACAATAATAATGTCGGTGGTGTCTGTGATGTGAAAGCCAGGGTGGGACTCCAGTCCTTTTCCAGGTTTGGCGATGCCCTCAGGTTCGGGAGGGAATTCTGCAATGCGCACCATCAATGTGCCCGGATCCGGATTTAGATCATAGTCGCCGGGACGTTCGCCATAATTTGAACCGGAGTTATTCGAGGGCAGGGTGCCCATCCACAATTCAGCCATGGCCAACTGCCCCTGGTCTGCAAAATCTTCCATGCCGCTGCCGCCAAAAATGTCGGCCATTTCCGTATCCTGAGAGAATACCGATTGACCCTGTTCATTAACGCCGGTAACGATTCTACGTATTGATTTCATGGTGAATTCCTTCCTGATAAGTGTTATTCGGTTAGCGTATGTGCGCTGGTATTAAAACATGACTGCTGGTGATCAACTATCTATCCTGGTTTACTTGTGGCTATTAACCCGGCAATGGGTGTTACTACTTAAGGAGTTACCAGGTAATGAATTGCCAGGTAAACAGGTTTCGATCCCGTGATAGATAACAGGGGTATCAACAGGAATATGTATGTTGTGCGGTAAGGCAAAAAAGCCGGCAGGTGATACACCAGCCGGCTTTTTTGTTACCTGATGACGAGACTATTAATTAACTGTGCTCATAATCAGGCGTATTCAGAGACTTGCCTGTCAGGCTGTCTTTGCTGCGGCGATGGCTTCGGTCGGTAGATTAAACAAATCGATACAGTTCAAACCAAGTATTTTATCCTTGACCTCCTCGGTAACACATTCTGCATGCTTTTCGAGCATGGGCATAGAGTCAGGCCAGGTCGAATCACTATGCGGGAAGTCATTGGCCCACAACAGGCGCTCGGGATTCATGCGATGAGAACATCCAAAAGCTTCCCAGTCATCCTGAAAGGTGAGCCAGACATTTTCGCGAATGTACTCACTGGGCATACGAGGCAACAAGCGACCATGCTTGCCGTAACCGTGGCGCTCAACCGCGTGATCCATGCGCGCCATATAGTGAGGCAGCCAACCAGCATCGCCTTCAGCACCTACAAAGCGGAGTTTGGGGTTGCGTTCAAATACTCCACCGAGAGTAAATAAGCCAATTAAATCCTGAATAGCGCGTATCAGCTTCATAAAGCCATTGAGCCGGTGACCGCGATACTGGGAGATACTAGCGGCACTTTCTTTCGAGGTGAGAATATGGAAACAAATGGGTAGCTCCAGATCCACTGAGCAATCCCACAGTGCGTCATACATGACGTGATCATAGTCTTCCTGAATCGGTTGACCGGGCATCATGACGCCAACGAAGCCCTGGTCTTTGATGCGGCGGAAGTCTTCAATGGCGGAATCAACATCGAGAATAGCCGTTTGTCCTAGCCCAAACAGACGTTCAGGCGCTCCGCCACAGTAGGTTTCCAGCCAGCGGTTGTAGGATCGAAACAATGCATCTTTATAGAGAGGATCTTTGGCGTTGCACAGCACCATGCCCACGGAGGCATAGATGATTTCCGCATCGACACCATCTTTGTCCTGATCGGCTACTCGAACCGATGAATCCCAGCCACTGCGGTGTAAATCGGCAAATTTCCGGTTCGGTCCCTCTTTAGGCATTATCTCCTTGGGAATACCAGCGGCCGACATAAGACCGAGATCAAGAGGGCGTTTTATCCCCTCCCATAAATAGCCTTCGCCGCCTTTACCGTCTGCGACAATATGCGGCAAATTATCTCGATACTTGGGGTCAATATGCTTTGAGTAGGCTTCTGGTGGTTCGACGATATGTGAATCTGCTGAAACAACAAGTGCAGTCATGATGTTGTACCTCCTAATCAAGGTTTATGTGAAGTTTGTAAATTTGATGTGCCTCTAGTGGAATTGATTTAGCATTGAAAATCAACCTTTAAAAAGAAAAGGCCCCGTTGGGGCCTCCTCGTACAATCTCGGTACGTTTTTGCTGTTAACTTCTTGCTACATCATCGCGGGTAGTCCGGTATGGGCAGTCAGGCCGCCATCCACGATATAAGCCGCTCCGGTAATAAAGGATGCCTCATCGGAGGCCAGGAACAACACCGTGTTGGCGATTTCTACTGGCAGTCCGAGGCGACCAATGGGGTGGGCGTTCATCATCCTTTCACGGATCTGTTGACTGACCTCGGCGGACAGTTTGGGCAACTCGCCTTTCCCCGCCAGAGATACGTGGGGTAATGCTTCTTTGCCAGCACCGGTCATGGTCTGGATGGCCGGCGTATCGATGGCCCCTGGGCATACACAATTCATGCGTACGCCAAAGCGTGCGTTTTCGATTGCTGCTGAGCGGGTGAAGTTAATCACCGCTGCTTTGCCCGCGTTGTAGGCAGACATACCGTAATCACCGCGGGTTCCAGAAATAGATGCGGTGTTTACAATCGCGCCACCACCCTGCTCGATCATAATAGGCAGCACATGTTTAGTGGCCAGGAAAGGTGCCGTTACGTTGACCGCCAGTGTTTTATTCCAGCCTTCCAGGGTGAGATCCCTGACCGCCCCGACTTCCAGCGCGGTAGCGTTGTTGTGGAGAATATCCAGGCGACCAAAAGTGTCTACTGCATGTTTGATCATTGCTTTGGTAGCCTCTTCATCGGCCACATCAGCTACAAAGGCTGAGGCGCTACCGCCATTAGCATTAATGTTTTCGGCCACTTTCAGAGCGCTTTCGCGATTGATATCAACCACTATCACCTTGGCCCCTTCCTCGCTAAAACGTTGTACCGTTGCCGCGCCGATGCCTGAACCGCCACCGGTAATCAGTGCGACTTTACCTTCTACTCGTCCCGTCATTGTTTAACCTCGCGTAAGCCAAAATTATTAGATTGCTTATGGGTCATACTGAAGAAAACGGCCTAAACAGTTTTCTCTTTAATAAATTCGCCGATTCGCGCGATAGCCTGCCGACCTTCGGGCAGCATAGGCGCAAACAAATGCCATACGTGGATCATCTCATCCCAGACTTCAAGTGTGACATCGACTCCCTCTGCTTTAGCTTTTGCCGCGACTCGGGTGGCGTCATCATGGAGGGTTTCCAGCTCGCCAACCTGAATGAGTAAAGGCGGCAGGCCCGCATAGTCGCCGTGCAGAGGAGACGCTGTGGGCGCCTGGTAATCGCCATCGCCCATATAGAGCCTGGCCATGCCCATTAAACCGCCGGGCTCCACCATCGGGTCGAGGTCGACTTTAGTTTTCATGGATTCGCCCGTACCTTCCATATCCGTCCACGGTGAAATCGGCGCCGCCGCTCCCGGTAGCTCATCGCCGGATTCTTTCAAGGCCAATAAGGTGGCGAGGGTCAGGCCGCCGCCTGCGGAGTCGCCGGATATGGCGATTTTATTGGCTGCGATGTCCTGGTTTAGCAACCAGCGGTAGGCCGTGGTGGCATCCTCTACAGCCGCAGGATATTGATGCTCTGGTGCAAGGCGGTAGTCAAGCGACAGCACACGGCAGTTGGCAGCTTTCGATAACGCAGCAGTCAAACCGCGATGGGTGTCAATGGAGCCGATGACGTAGCCACCACCGTGTAGATAGAGCAGCACACGGTCGGAATCGACACCCGGTGCCGCCAACCATTCCGCAGGAATGCCGTCGACGTCTACCTGGTCGATCTGAGTATCGGCGGGTGGTGCTGTGAAATTTTTGGTCGCCTGCACAAAGTTATCGCGCATTTTGTCGACCTTGTTTTTCATTTTTTCATAATCAGACGGGCCGGGGTAGTTTTTCCACAACAGTTCAATCAGTTTTTTGTTTTCAGGGCTGGCCATAGTACTGTTCCTTTTATATTCGATAGGCTGTTTCAAAAAGTTTTAAAGTGTTTCGCTGGAGTACGGAAGGCGCGGGTGCTGTCGTCTCGCTCCAGTCATTTATTCTGTCATGCGCTTACTGAAGCTTTTGTTTCAGGAATGCGCCAATTTGCTCGACGGCCTGCTGTCCTTCTTCCAGCATGGGTGCAAAGGCGTGCCAGACATGGAAGAGTTCTGGCTCATCGACGAGTTCAACTTCAACTCCGACGTGGCGGGCTTTCTTTGCAATAGTGATGGCATCGTCGTAGAGAATTTCTCGCCCCCCCACATGAATACACAGTGGCGGCAACCCGTTCATACCGGCAAACATCGGCGATGCTAACAGCGTTTTTGGGTCAGCGCCGTTGAGATATTGGCCGCCCAGTGAATATAGACCGTCGGGCTTAATCATCGGATCCGAGTCTGCCCGCGAGGTTACCGAATCGGCTTCGCCGGTCAAATCGGCCCATGGCGATATCAGCACACCTGCAGCGGGCAGTGGATCACCCTCATCGCGCAGGTTGATCAGCGTTGCCAGCGTCAGACCGCCGCCAGCAGAATCACCGCCGATAGCGATATTTTCTGGTTTATAACCCTGGGCGAGTAACCAACGGTAAGCTTTGGTGGCATCTTCCAGCGCAGCGGGGAAGGGATTCTCTGGTGCCAGGCGGTAGTCGATACCGAGTGTTTTTGCGCCGGAGTGCCTAGATACGTTCTGCATTAAATAGCGGTGGCTTTTGATTGACCCAATGGCATAACCACCGCCGTGGAAGTAGAGCACGACGTTGTCGTCGCTGGCACCGGGTGCGATAAGAAACTCGCCGGGCACGCCATCGACATCCACCGGTTGCAGAGTGACATCCTCGGGTACTTTGAAGCGTGCGCCGCCTTCATCAAGGTTTTTGCGCTCTTCTTCGATTGACAGTGCGCCGAGAGTGGGCTGTTTGGCGAATATAGCCAACAGTTTATCTAGTTGTTGTTGTGACATGGATTAATACCCCTAATTAATATTTTGAGCTTGACCGGTGTGCCTTGCCTCTAGCAGGTAGCGCGCAGTAAACAAGCTGGATTAATAATTTGAAGCGGGGATTATAGACACAGCTAGCGCCTGAACTTAACTCAAATTTATTTTTTTGCTTATTTCTTTAGCAATAGCGATCATCGTTGCGGCACTAAGATGATCGATACCCTCGGCTATAATCGACGCTCTGGGCTATAATCGATGCTCTGGGGGATAGACGCTCTAAGTAGTAAAAGCCTTGCGCAATATCGCCGCAGCTTCCCGTAAAAACTGCTTGCCTTCGTCAAGCGCGCCGGCCATAGACACAAAGCCGTGTATCTGTCCCTCGTAGCAAACATAGTCGACAGGGACTCCAGCTTCTTTAAGCCGATCAGCGTAGGCTTTGCCTTCATCCCGAAGCGGATCAAAGCCTGCTGTCATGATGTAGGCGGGCGCCACACCACTCAGATCCCTGGCCAGTAATGGCGAGGCCAGTGGATCATCCCAGTGTTCGGTTTTGCTCAGATAGTGATTAAAGAACCAGTTCATGGCTTTACCGGTAAGAAAATAGCCCTCTTTGAAATCTTTATAGGACTGGGTGGTGGCGCCCATGCGTGTTGCCGGGTAAATAAGCAGTTGCAACGCGATATCTGGACCATTTTTTGCCCTGGTCATTTGCGCGACTACGGCGGATAGATTGCCACCCGCACTGTCGCCGGCAACGGCTATTTTACTGGCGTCACCACCGATACCCGCGGCGTTGGCAGCAGCCCACTCCAGTACGGCATAGCAATCTTCCGGAGCCGCCGGAAACGGATTTTCAGGGGCCAGCCGGTAATCCGGCACCAGCACAATACAGTTAGCTTCGTTGGCGTAAAAGCAGGTTTCGCCGATATGGGTTTCCGGGCTGCCGATAACCCAGCCACCGCCATGATAGTAAATCAGGATCGGCAGGGCATCGGTGTTATCGGTGCTGGTTGGGGTGATGATTCTGGTGCGTATATTGCCATTAGGGCCAGCGATTTGTACTTCTTCAATTTTTTTGACCTCTGGCGCGGGCAGACCAAGTAATGCCGTGGTGCCAGCAAATACTTCCCGGCCTTCATCGGGTGTGCCTTCACCCAGCTCCGGTGCGCCGCTCTCTGCGGCTCTCTTAAGGATTTCTGCAGTTTGCGGGTTAAGTGCCATGGTGTTCTCCTGTTACTGTTGAATATCTGTTGGCCTAATTTACCAGTAAATGGTCGAGCCGTGTGGCTATTTAAAACCTGGGTGGGCGCAAACTGACCAGTATCAGCAATGGTTGTTTGCTGAAGCTGCTTCCCCTCGGCGCTTTTTATTGTCGTAACTTTTTATTATCGTAACTTTAGCAATTTTTGAGAAAGGGTTTTGCGATTCTTTCTAGACGCCATTGTCATCTTCCTATACGCTCAGCCGTAGAGAGAATCGCGGCAAGCGACTATTCCTGTATGTAATAACATTTCTCAAGCGTGCCGCAAAACCGATCTCGGCTAGCGCTCCGCGTTAGTCTATTACTGTGTCTATTACGTTATATAAAGGAGAGCTTGTGATCCGCCCTGACAAAAAACTTATCAAAGAGATCAGCTATCTCAAGGGCCGCGTAATGCCCGCGATGATGCTCGTAATTACTCTGCTTGCATTGCCTCAGATTGGGCTGGCGGGAGCAGATGACAGTCCTACAGTAGACTGGGGTAGAGATCTTTATATGAGCTACTGTGTTTCCTGCCATGGCTGGACCGGAAAAGGCGACGGTCCGGCTGGTCTTGCCCTTAAAACGCCCCCTGCTGATCTTACCCAGCTAAGCGCCCGCAACGGGGGTGAATTCCCGCGCACACGGGTAAGGCGATACATACAGGGAGAACTACTTGTTCAGGCGCATGGGTCGAGGGAGATGCCGATATGGGGGAAAACATTTCGCCGGGAGAGTACCAACTCCGAAGCCCGAATGCAGTATTTTGCGCTGGCAAAATTCCTTGAGTCGATTCAATCTAGCCCCGCACCGTAAGCTATCGACTAGTCCCCATATAGTGATCGGCGGGCTATCTAAAACTCACCAAACCAACGCGGCATAGTTTTCCTTCATTGGCCCACTACTCGCAGGCTTTTCCAACAACAACGGGCATCGACGTTTTTTAAACACCCATAACAAATATCAGAATAAAATTGTTATTTTTGTAATACTGTATTAATATCAAAAGATATTGATAGATAAGAGCTGCTCCTATCTCAACCTGATAGGGTGTATTACTGTTTGATTTAGTTGAATATTTTCTGTTTTCTCGTAGGTATATCATTGGAGCAGAGCTAACAGACAAAGGATTGGATTTATAGTTTTATACTATCAAAATTTTCTTTAGCTAATACGTAAGGAAAGGCCAATCATGAACGAACTTACTCTACATCTTCTACGTCGTCCAAGTCTACACCGTCCGAAATGCCCCGTTCATTTCCACCGTTTCCCGACAATCTCACTTGCATTGATAACAGCTGTCCTGCTCTGGATGCCAACTCCATCATATGCAACCGAAGATCAAAGCTACCAGGCGCTGCGCAACTGGATCGATAACCCCCCCGCTGGCGCCCCCGCCACCCCCGGCCAACACCTGACTTTGAGTGATCGCGAGGCTGTGCTGGAAGCACTAATCCCCCAAGCAGCATGGAAATATTATTTTTTCGATGACATGGATATGGAGATCGCTGCGACCAGACACTACCCTGCACCTGATGACTGGGGTAAAACTATGGCATCTGATTACACGATGGATGAAGACGGCACTCTTAAAGGCTTTACCGGCGGTGGCTTTCCCTATAAAGATATTAGCGCTGACGATCCATTCGCTGCCCAGAAGGTCATCTGGAATATGCTATGGAGACCCGGCGCGAATGATTACGACATGCCCATGGTAACCTGGTTACGCGGTGAAAGTGGCAAGCTTGATCGTGTCATGGAATATACCTCGGTTAATGCGACTTATGCTCGCGGTGACAACTCTTTGGTGCCCGGTTACGAAGAAGTAAAAAGTAAACAGGTCATGGAGTTTCGCTCTCCACGGGACATGGCTGGTGCCAAAGATATGTCTATCCGCTATGTCGATCACCACAGGGAAAATTCGGGCTGGTTGTATATGCCATCTCAACGAAAACCCCGTCGCACCCTGGCCTCTGAGCGAACCGGTGAATTGATGGGCATGGATATGATCCGCGAAGATTCGATGGGTTTTGGGGGCAAGATCTATGAAAACAACTGGACTTATCTTGGTAGGCGTAAAGTGCTTGCAACTATTAATGTAAGTACCAACCCAGAGTTTGGTGGTCCTAGTCTATGGGTACCACACAAGACCCGCTGGGAAGTGCGCGATACCCATGTCGTTCTCGTTCAGCCCAAAGCTGATAATCGTCCCTATAGTGCGAGGATAGTATTCATTGATGCGGAAACATACTGGACCCACTGGATGTTTGCATTTGACAAGCAGGATGATCAGTTGCTGCGCATGAATCAGCATTTTCTAAAATATTCAGAGGATTACGGCACAGAACCGCCAACACAAGCGCCTTATATCAAGCAGGATTTTTCAAAAAGTGTGGGCCACCAGGTCTTCCTGCATCTTGGTCAAGTAGATATAAATGCCAAAAAACCCCATGCCACGATGACCCACTGTTTCACCAACAAGCGTGAATTTACTGCGGCACGGGCCAAGCAGTTTTACTCCCTGCGCAATATGATCAGTGGTCGACGTTAAACATTACTGATTGACATTCCTAAACCAGGAGGCCACGTCTCCGGCCTCCTGTGTATAACCACTATAATAAATTCCGGAGCTAGACGAATGGTTAAACCTCGACATCAGCTTACCAAAATTTTACTCCTTTTGTATCCAGCACTATTCACACCTCTGTCGTGGGGCATAGTTAATCTTGGGGATGATTTCGAGATTGAGGGCTTTATCAAACAGATGAATGTTATACAGTCTAAAGACTTCTTTGATGATGCCGAGTTAACGATGCAACGCAACACAGCGCAGGTGGAGGGCAAGTACTACTTTCTGCGCGACGGCACGCTCTTTAACAATTGGGATAACGATTTTTTAGATTCGGCAACGTTCACTTTTCTTGCCCGCGGCGTTTACGATTCGGCCTACGATATTCGTGACAGTTACGATGTGCTAAAAGACAGAGGTAAAGAGGAATATAAAATACGCGAGTCCTTTATTGATTTTGTCAAGGCACCCTATAGCCTGCGCATTGGTCGTCAACAGGTGGTCTGGGGAGAAACTGACAACTTTCGTGCCATCGATATCATCAACCCACTCGACTTGTCGTGGCACGGGAGCCGCGAGTCATGGGAAGACATTCGAATTCCATTGTGGATGGCCCGCGGTATTGTGGATATTGGTAAGATAGGACCACTCGACGAAACATTTCTTGAATTTATATTTATTCCCGATGACTTTCAAAAAACAAAAGTGGCCACCGAGTACCCTCGCCCGTGGGCGTTCAGGGGCATCGGGCTACAGGATGTGGGTGCAAATTCAATCCTCATAGATGACACACTGCACGACCTCAATGTCACTGTGATTGATGGTTCACCGAGCCATAAATTAAGCAACGCCCAGGGGGGAACCAGATTTAAGGGGATCTGGAATGATATTGATTTCAGCCTCAACTATTACTACGGTTTCTCGCAAACGCCGGGCGTAAAGATTCAATCGGCAGGGTTAGACGATATGGGCGTTTTCCAAACAGAGGTTAAGACCGAATTCCCGCGCCAGCACGTATTTGGAGCCACCGCCAGTTTCTCTGAAGACCGTTATACGCAGGCAGTTTATCGTCTTGAATCCTCTATTACCAAAGGGGTTCCGGTGTCCATTAGCCCACCGGGTTCGTCTTCGAGTTTAGATTCAAATGGAAACGGGTACGATACGGTCAAGCAGTCGGTAGTCATGCTGGGTATTGATCGGCCCACCTGGATTCCCGCGCTCAATAAATTACGCACGTTTTTTATATCGACACAGTTTTTCTGGCGACGCTATCTTGATTATAGCCCCCATATGCATGGAAGCGCATTTTATGAGGTGAATCCAGCGGTGGTAGATGGCGAAGTGGTAGCGGATCGTTATGTGAGCGAGAATGACGATAAACTTGATCAGGATGAGTTTGTCTTTACCTTTTCTGCATCTACTACCTATGGGCGTGCAGGTCTTTTGAAGCCATTGTTCGTATTCGCTTACGATCCCCGTTCAACCGGGGCCTATAACAAGATACAGGTGGAGTACCTGTATTCGAAACATATAGTGTTTCGTGCTGAGCAGCATCTTTATTGGCGGACAAGCGATGATGATATAGGGCCATGGGGTCTTGGCGATTACCTGGCCAGGCCCGGTATTCGTCGCAATGAAACCGTGTTAACCGCGACCTTTCAGTTTTAATGGTATTGAACTTTAACTTTAACTTGAACTTGAACTTGAACTTGAACTTGAATTTGAATTTGAATTTGAATTTGAATTTGAATTTGGGAATTATAGTTTTCAGGGGCGGACCGAGGTACTGACCAATAACAAAGGAAAGCTGATGGCAGCTAATGTAGATGTGTACTGGTCTTTTCGAAGCCCTTACTCTTATCTGGCAACACCCGACATGCTCGCGTTAGCTGATAAATACAATGTTCAGGTAAACCTGCGAATCGTCCTTCCTATCGCTGTGCGTGCTCCGGATTTCTTTAACCCTGAAAACGCCAAAAGAGGTCGTTATATACAGCTAGATTGGCCGCGTCGGGCAGAAATTCTCGGTATGGCGCATGCGTGGCCGTCCCCTGACCCCATCGTACAGAATCTCGAAACATTCGAAATTGCTAAAGAACAACCTTATATCTACCGGTTGAGTAAGCTGGGTGTCGAGGCACAACGACAGGGTAAGGGTATTGAGTTTACAGCGCAGGTATCAAAATTATTGTTCGGCGGTACCAAAGACTGGCATCTCGGCGACCACATGGCACAGGCTTCTGCACGTGCAGGGTTGAAGCTTGAAGAGATGGAACGTGCAATTGACCAGGGTACTCATCTGCAGGAAATCGAAGAGAACCAAAAGCAACTTGAGCAGTCCGGTCACTGGGGGGTGCCCACCTATGTGTTCAACAATGAGCCTTTCTTCGGTCAGGATCGCATTGATTTGCTTTGCTGGCGTTTAGATCAGCATAAATTGAAGCGTGCCTAGTATTATTAACAGGTGCGATTTTCTGGTGGGTTTTTTGTAGGCTTTTAAGATGGACTTTTTAAGATGGACTTTTTTAAAAATAAGAACAGACTGTTTTTTGAGCCTTTTCGAGAGTAGATTATGCGTAGGGTCGCGTTAAGGCGCGTTCGACCATCTCCAGTCGGTCCTGACCATAAAACATATCTCCATCCACAAAGTAGGTGGGTGATCCAAACACAGATCGTTCAATTGCTTCCTCCGTATTTGCCGCATAGATGTCGAGGATCTGCTTGTCAGTTGCCGCCTCAAGAAGAGGGTCGGCAGCATATCCGGCTTGCTGCGTAATCGTCGCCAACGTGGCTGGATCAGCGAGATCGGCGTCTTCGGTCCAGTGCGCGGCAAGCAGTGCATAGGCCAGCGAGTCGATATTCAGACCCTGTACAAGGCCCGCGATAAGAAGGCCATTGGCGAGAGCAATATCGTTGCCGTGGTGCGTGGGCATGTGGTCCATCAAAGATACACCGCGTTGCTCACTCCAGCGTTTCATCTCGCGACTAAAAAAATAGGCTCGATGTCCGGGACTTCGTTCGGAGAAGGGGACAGAGCCCGAGGCATTGACCACCCGGTTAAGATCAATGGGTCGGTGTTCGATTGTCCGTCCAGCGGCTGTTGCGATCTGCATGAATCGCACCGAGCCTATGTAGGCATAAGCAGAATGAGCAGCATAAAAATATTCGATAACGGACATGCCTTCCCTTCAGCATTAAACTGGCTACAAACGAAGTCTACCAGCTGTTGCGCTATTTGGCGCGACGGCACAAGCGCAGAGAGAGGCACACCTTTTGGTGGTATATTGGCGGCCACGTAATCTAATTAAATCAAGTCGGAGGTTTACAGTGGGTATGTCCAAGACAGGTTTGCCCTCCCCTGAAGAAGCGTTGCCAGGAAGAACAGCCACCATGCGTGTCCCCGAAGAGCACCATGTGAACAGGAATCCGTTACAGGGGCCTTTCCCGGAGCACCTGGAAAAAGCGGTATTTGCCATGGGATGTTTCTGGGGGGTAGAGCGTCTTTTCTGGCAGCAGGAGGGCGTTTATACGACGGCTGCCGGCTATGCTGGCGGGCTTACAGCAAACCCTTCGTACGAAGATGTTTGTAGCGGCATGACGGGTCACACCGAAGTGGTATTGGTAGTTTACGATCCGGCGGTGATCAACTATGGAGACCTGCTCAAGCTGTTTTGGGAGGCCCACGACCCGACTCAGGGTATGCGTCAGGGTATGGATACGGGAACCCAGTATCGCTCGGCTATTTATTGTTACGGCGAAGACCAGCTAAAACAGGCATTGGAGACTCGCGAAAAATACCAGGCGGCACTAAAAGAAAATAACTATCCGGATGTGACCACGGAAATTCGTGAGGCGCCAGAGTTTTACTACGCAGAGTACTATCACCAGCAGTATCTGGCCAAGGAGCCTAATGGTTATTGTTCAATGCGCGGCACCGGTGTTAGCTGCGTGTAGAAGATTTCTGCACCTGAGCGGTCATGGGCGAATAGTAAGATCATGG
>Ga0164315_10000073_pt1 | contig 53652 bp, 44 predicted proteins | sample GuaBasSedimGuay6_FD_113737 | JGI IMG/M metagenome (GOLD analysis project Ga0164315, IMG submission 113737) | Subseafloor sediment microbial communities from Guaymas Basin, Gulf of California, Mexico - Guay6, Core 4569-2, 0-3 cm | ecosystem: Environmental > Aquatic > Marine > Hydrothermal vents... | reverse complement strand
TTAAATCAATTTGTTAGCGGTTTCTTGATGGGGAGTTACGAAATCATATTTGATCTGTTGGTGCTGATTAGCTTCTGCGCCATTGGCTATTTATTGTTCGCCAATTTCAGCATCATTGAACTTCGCAAAAGCAGAAAAAGACCCCACATTCCTTCCGGCTTCACACCACCGGCCACGGTGCTTAAACCCATCTGCGGCCTGGAACATGGTATGGATGAGAATTTAAGATCGTTCTGCGAACAAGATTACCCCGAATATCAAATTATCTTTGGCTTGCATGGCGAAGATGACACGGCAATTCCTGTGATTGAAAAAATTATCCAGGATTATCCGCAACTGGATCTGGAAATGGTCATCGACACACGGCTACATGGCTCAAATCACAAGGTTTCAAATCTGATTAATATGTTCCCTACAGCAAAACACGACTTATTACTGGTTGCAGACAGTGATATGCGCGTAGGTAAAAACTACCTGCACGATATTGTCGCGCCATTTGCCAATGCGGCAAATGGTGCTGTCACCTGTCTCTATTCAGGCCGCTCGGAAGGTGGCCTGGCATCAAGACTGAATGCCATGTTTATTAATGAATGGTTTCTGCCTTCAGTACTTATATCTAATGCGCTAAAAGATATTAGTTATTGCCTGGGTGCGACGATGGGCGTACGCCGTGAAATATTGACCGATTTTGGGGGCTTTGAAGCCCTGAGCGATTATCTTGCCGATGATTATATGTTGGGTCAAATGGTCACTGAGCGCGGCTATAAGATTCATTTATCACACACAATTGTAGAGAACCTGTCTTACGAATCAAACTGTAAGTCATTGTTTTTACATGAACTTCGATGGGCAAGGACACTCAGGGCCGTTGAACCGCTGGGCTATCTGGGCACCTTCCTGACAGATACATTAGTGATAAGCAGCCTGACCGCACTATTCGCACTCATATTCACGCAGCACACCTTTTTACCTGCCTCAATACTGGGAATCACGATTACTGCTCGAATTTTGCTGCACCTGCAGGTAAAATCCGCGCTTGGCCTGAATGGTCGAGGATCATGGCTGCTTATTCCTGTGAGAGATCTACTCTCCTTCGTTATCCGAATCGTCAGTTTTACGGGACATTCAGTTGAATGGAGGAACCACACTTTTTCTGTGGATGATGAGGGATTGATGCATGAAGATGTAGAAACTGATCCAAATGAACTGATAAAAGAAGATAATTAAGAACACATTAAAACTACCGAATGTCATTTCTGTAGTTAATGAAAAATTAGGAGTCCCATCGGGATGTTAAAAACATTATTTTTAAATCCGCCTTCCTTTAATGGCTTTGATGGCGGAGCCGGCTCACGTTACCAATGTACACGAGAAGTGAAATCCTTCTGGTATCCAACATGGTTGGCTCAACTTTCAGCCCTGGTTGAAGGTAGCCGTTTGATCGATGCACCAGCAGCTGACATACCATTAGAAGAAGTTTTACCACTGGCCACTGATTATGAATTTCTTGTGCTGTATACAAGCACACCTTCATTTCCAAACGATGTAAAAATCGCAGAAGCATTCAAGCAGGAAAATCCAGAATTGATTATTGGCTTTTGCGGCCCGCATGTTGCGGTGAACCCGGACCATACCGTACTTGCCTCTGATGCTATTGATTTTGTCGCTGGTAATGAGTTTGATTTCACCATCAAGGAAATCGCTGAGGGAAAACCTCTCGAAGAAGTCGATGGCATTATCTACAAAAAAGATGGCAAACCTGTACACAATAAAGATCGCGCCTTGATAGAAGACATGGATTCCCTACCATGGGTGACCAAGGTTTATAAAGAAAATCTGGACACAAAAGATTACTACAATGGTTATATGCTTCATCCTTATATGTCTTTCTATACTGGCAGAGGCTGTAAATCTCATTGTACATTCTGTCTCTGGCCACAAACTATTTCTGGTCATAATTACCGCACGCGTTCGGTTGACAATATTATCGGGGAATTAACTTATGCAAGAGATAACTTCCCTGAGATTAAGGAATTTTTCTTCGATGATGATACCTTGACGGACAACATCGAACATGTAGAAGCCCTGGCAAAAGAGATTGGCAAACTGGGCATCACCTGGTCCTGTAATGCCAAAGCCAATGTCCCTTATGAAACACTGAAGATAATGAAAGACAACGGTCTGCGACTGTTACTGGTAGGTTACGAATCCGGTAATCAGCAGATCCTGATAAATATCAAGAAAGGTATTCGAATAGATATTGCACGTCAGTTTACCAAGGACTGCCACAGTCTGGGCATCCTCATTCACGGGACTTTTATTGTTGGCCTTCCTGGTGAAACAAAAGACACCATTGAAGAATCAATCAAATATGCCCAGGAACTGAACCCGCAAACGATTCAGGTGTCACTGCCTGCTGCCTATCCTGGAACATTTCTCTACAAGCAGGCCATTGAAAATGGCTGGTTGATTGATGATACGACACTGGTGGGTGATGATGGTGTTCAACACTCAGTACTGAATTATCCACATCTGCCCAGTGATGATATCTTTGAAGCTGTTGATAATTTCTACAAACGTTTCTATTTCCGCCCATGGAAGATGGCAACACTATTTTTCGAGATGTGTCAGGACTGGGAGATCATGAAGCGTCGTCTGCGTGAAGGTGTGGAATTCTTTAAATTCCTTTTCGTACGGGAGAGCACAGCCTGAAGAAACTAATAGTGACAGGCGATGATTTCGGCCTGTCAGTTCCAGTAAATGAGGCTGTTTCACAGGCACATCAAAAAGGCATCTTAACCAGCACCAGTTTGATGGTCGCTGCGCCTGAAGTAGATGATGCCATCGCACGAGCCAAAGAATTGCCTGAGCTTAATGTCGGTTTACATCTGGTCTTGTCTAATGGTCATGCCTGCCTGCCGGCGAGTGATATACCTGATCTTGTCAATGCTAATGGTGAATTTTCAAACAAGCTTGTCAGCAGCGGCATCAAGATGTTTTTCAACGCCAGTGTCAAACAGCAAGTGAAAGATGAAATCCGCGCACAATTCGAGGCATTTAAAGCAACTGGACTACGTCTTGATCATGTTAATGCGCATAATCATATGCACCTTCATCCAACCATCTTTGATGCCATCATCGAGATTGGTAAAGATTATGGCATGGATGCTGTCCGGGTCCCTGATGAAAAACCATTAAAGTCATTAATAGACAGTACCAGAGAAAAAATTACACGATTTGCAAGCTGGTTATTGCTCAAACCATTCACCTCCAGAATGAAGAAGCGACTTATCCAGAATAATATTAAATTCAATACGCATGTTTTCGGTTTTCATCACACAGGACACATGAACCTGGATACACTGGTCCGAATACTTCCCAATCTTGAAGACGGCCTATCAGAGATTTATCTACATCCAGCCACAGGACCATGGGATGGAATCGATCCGGGTGCAAAAGATTATGAATTTGAAGCAGAATACAAGGCACTGATTCATCCACGAATCAAACGTATTATCAAAAAATTCTCTATCGAGTTAACCAGCTTTAAAGAAGCATAGGTGGCCTACAGCCCGGATATTTCACGAAGGCAGTAAAATAAAGTTATTAAAATTCTGGTTAATTAAATAAGTAATATTGTGCTAAACATCCTTTACAACGATTACAGTTTGTACCTGAACAAAGTCAGGAAAAATCTGGCTGCCAATATTCAACAATTACCCTCAAACCATAGCTACTGCTATGCTTTTTCGTGGAATCGTCAAATCTTGATTACCATATTTCCCCTGCTCTTTGTTCCCTCATGAAGTATCCGGGCTAACATGGTCGGCGATTCCTGGACGCATAAAGTAGCACGGTTTTGTATACTCCCACTTGTTAATACCCCCGTCACACCAAATCATCTGACGACACTAAGATTAATTACCGGCGTGGTTGCCTGTAGTCTGTTTGCCATAGGTACGGCAGAGTGGAATCTCTATGGCGGTTTGATGTGGTTATTGTCTGGCTTTCTGGATCGTGCGGACGGTGAACTGGCTCGAGTCGGCGGCAAGACCACCCCGTGGGGGCATCAGTATGATTATTTTTCAGATGTGTTTGTTACCGCATTATTTTTTATCGGTATCGGTATTGGCCTCAGAAATACAACTTTCTGGAATGTGGATCTTGGGCTTTGGACAATTGTTATGGGGATCTGTGCGACAGCCGGTGTAATTGCCGCCGAGATCCTTGCTGAAAAGATTGATCAGGCACAGAAGGATACTGGTGAAAAAGCCTATGCCGGTTTTTCCGGTTTTGATTTTGATGACATCCTGTTTCTCTTCGCACCCGTTGTCTGGTTGAATCTACACCCACCCTTTCTGATTGGTGCTTCAGTAGGTGCGCCAGCATTTGCCCTGCTAACATGGTATCGTTTCAAAAAACTTTAAGCTGAATTATTTAATGGATACGAGGCTAAAATCATGAGTATCAATGAAGAGGCTCAGGAATTACAAAGCCTGCTTGATACCCTGCTTGATGATGTTGCATACAATGATGTAACACTGAAAAATTTCCAGGCCTTTGAACTTGAGCTAATGAATTCAAGTTCACTGAATAACCTGATTGAATTATTGCTGAAAGACAGTCTGCTTGACCTTGATCTGGAATTTGCCACCCTGACACTGGTAGATACTGAATATGAAATTCAACGACATCTTGAACGCACGGGGAGTAAATTCCTTGAATGTCCGGAATTAAAGTTTATTGATAGCAATGAAGAACTGGAAAAGCTTTATAAGCAGAAGTTATTTCCTATATTTCAATCGTATAATGATGCTCACCTTTTTCTTTTTTCCTCAGAAGTAAATAAACCTGATGCTGCCTGGTCACTTCCACTAAGCAGAAACCATCACCTGACTGGAAGCTATAATATCTGCAAACAATCAGGGAATCATACTCAGGAAGATTCTGCCACAGATTTTTTACAACGTCTGGCAGCTGTGGTTTCAGTAAGCCTGGAAATAAGTATTAGCAAGGAAAGTCTTAAGACCCTTGGCCTGATTGATCCTCTTACTGGCGTTAATAACAGAAGATTCTTTGATCAACGCCTGATTGAAGAAGTCGCCAGTGTCATTCGTGCAAATGATGAGATAAGCTGCCTGTTCATTGACATTGACCACTTCAAAAAAGTAAATGATAACTACGGCCACCAGGCTGGTGATGAGATCCTCAGGGGAGTGGCACAAATCATACGTGAACTGGTCCGTAGCACAGATGTTGTAGCCCGGTATGGCGGAGAAGAATTTATAGTGCTGCTATCACATAAGGGCAAGAAAAAGGCAGCAGAAATAGGGGAAAGGATCAGGAAAACTATTGAAGAACGAATATTCACTGATCCACAGCATGGGGATATTAAGGTCACAACCTCAATCGGCATCAACTCACTTAATACCAGCGAACATGAAGGTGAGGTCAAAGATGTTGCTTCCTTATTTGTAGTACGTGCAGACCGCGCACTCTACCAGGCAAAAAATAATGGTAGGAACAGAATTGAATTCTACGCTGACAACGAATAAAGCTACTTGATTACTGCACTTTTTCTGTAAGGGAGAGTCAATATGGTAATTGTTTTAAAGATGACGATACAGAAATCAATAATATGCCCCCAAGTCTGAAGATATCACTGCTGTCTTTTCTGCTTGTCTTCCTGGCTGAATCAAGCCAGGCAGAGGCCCCTGATGTCGCCCTTGAAGACCTGAACGGTAATTATCACAGTATTTCAGAATATATTGGCCATGGTAAATGGACGCTGGTGAATATCTGGAGTCCGACCTGTATCCAGTGTGTTGTCGAAATGCCCGACTTGAATAAATTTCATCTTAAACACCGTGATACAGATGCAACAGTCCTGGGGATAACGATTGATTACCCAAGCTTTAAATACGGGAAGAAAAAACTGGCAACTGCTTTTATCAAGAAACACGATATCAGCTTCCCCATACTTATGGGTGACCAGGAGCTTGCATCGAAGGTAGGTGGCAAACACCTGAAAGCAATCCCTACTACCTATTTCTTTCATCCCGATGGTAAGCTCGTTGCCCGTTGGCCCGGTATGGTAAAGAAAGAAGATCTTGAAGAATTCATTCAGGTGTATGAACCAGAATCCGATGACTGGTTTCAACAGCAATAGTAAACGTACCTTTGAATAACAATTACCGAATCAGCAACTTAAATCACGATAGAACATCTTGCTTGATAGTTTGTGATAACATCAGGCAGATGGATATAACAAAAACACAACAAAAATTTCTACGCAGTAAGGCTCATCATTTGAAACCAGTTCTCTGGATTGGCCAAAATGGATTAACTGAAAGTGTGACAGCCGAGATTGAATCGGCACTTGATCATCATGAACTTATCAAGATAAAACTACGCGTTGGAGATAGAGACTTAAAAAATAAAACAGTTGCCGATATTTGCCAGACAACCCACGCTACTCAAGTTCAAAGCATCGGTAATATTGTCTCCATCTATCGTAGAAACGACAAACAGCCCGTCATCGACCTGCCGAAATAAAGCGAACATCAATGTAGTTAACCACGTGGATCAACAGACTCCTAAACCTTCTTCAGTACCTTATCCATCATTTTGGTAGAAAGAACGCGTTTTAAGTATCCAAAAAGATAGGTTGGAAAAGTAACATAGTATCGGGCTTTTGGTTTCATGCTTTCCAATGCGTGGTACACCTTATCAAGCACGGCTTCAGGCTCCAGGGTAAAAGGTACCACAGGACCCTCTGTCTTTAATCTTTCTACCAGCTTTTTGTAGGCATTTTCAAAGGGACTATTTTCAACCGATATATTTTCTTCAAATGCGGCCAATGCATTTTTTCTGAATTGACTTTCAATAGGTCCCGGTTCGATAAGCGAAATATGAATGTTTGTTCCCATCAACTCAAGGCGCAAGGTATCGGTTAAGCCCTCCAGGGCATATTTAGTCGTGTTATAGGCCCCCCGAAACTGCAAGGCGACAAACCCAAGCACTGAACTATTCTGAATGATTCTTCCATACCCCTGCTCACGCATCACCGGCAGCACCAGGTTCGTCAACTCATGTGTGCCAAACAGATTTACTTCAAATTGTTGCCGCAAAACATCTCTGCTTAAATCTTCGACTGCACCGGGTTGGCCATAAGCACCATTATTGAACAGTGCATAAATCTTACCATCAGTTTTTTCCATAATTGTTGCAAAGGCAGAGCGAATGGACGCCGAATTAGCCAAGTCCAGTTGCACTGATTCAAAACCTTCGGCGATCAAGATGTTGACATCTGTTTTTTTACGTGCTGTCGCAAACACACGGTAGCCTCTTTCTCTTAGTCCTGCTGCAACACAACGACCAATTCCTGATGAACATCCGGTAATAATCACATTGCGCTTTTTCATTAGTTTTCTCATTAGAAATATTTGCTAACCTTGTTCATGACAAACAGGGGGTCTTGCCAAATGTTAATTATTGATTCTGTTCATTTGTCACAATTATTTTTAACAAATTAATCATCAAATCAATAATAATGATGTCCTTTAAAATTAAAGAGATACATTTTAAACTTAAGAAACCCCATTATATATTTTCACCTGTCCCTGTATTTCAAATACAAAAACCCTGCTCCTAAGGCTATCATGGGGTTTAAAATCACACTATAATCAAGAAGTTACAAAATTACTCCCAGATATTACATTGGGACATTACTTGGGGCATTGCATTGGGTGTCTATTTTACAGGGAAATCGCCACTCCAGCGGCAAAAAATAATAAAGCACGGTGAAAAAAATATTAAATAATCACTTCATGGCATCTGCCCTGATTACGTCTGTATTTTTGGCTCCAGTTATGCCCACCCGGGCAGATGAGCCAGAACAGCAAGAGTCAAATTGGCCTTTATGCACGGACTCATTAAATATCCCTGCCCGGCCAGTTGTTGAAGCTGAACTGGAAGCAGGCGATGTGCATGTTGCAGCAGATGATGCTGATCTGGAGGAAGAAGGGATCTCGACACTGGATGGAAATGTTGAAATCACACGAGACGATCAACAGACTCGAGCTGACCATGTTGAATTTAACCAGATAGATGATACCGCTGATCTGGAAGGCAACATCCAGTATTGGGATGAAGCAATCTACCTGGAAGCTGACAAGGGCCACATCGAATTCAATTCAGATACCGGTCAATTCGAAAATACCAGATATACGATTAAGGATAATCGTGGACGTGGGAAAAGTGCCGATCTGGAAATGAAGATGGGCACAGAGACAAATTTAAGAAATGCCGACTACAGCACCTGTGATCCGGCAGACAAATTCTGGTCCATATCCGCAAGTGAAATCCATCTTGATCATGTCGAAGAATGGGGCAAGGCCAAAAATGTCGTGCTCAGGATTAAAGATGTGCCAATATTTTACAGCCCGTATATGTCATTCCCGCTGAGCAAGAAAAGAAAGACCGGTTTTTTAACTCCTGGTGCAGGCAGCTCAAATCGAAGTGGTTTTGAAGCGCGTACGCCATTTTACTGGAACATCGCCCCGCAGATGGATGCGACATTGACTCCCAGGTTAATGACAGACCGTGGCGTCATGCTGATGGGTGAATTCCGTCATATGTCAAAAAATAGTATGAGTGAGCTCAGTGGCGAGTTCCTTCCCAGTGATAATGATTTCGATGATGAGAACAGAAGCCTCATTCGAGTGAAACATGACCGTAGATTTGCAGACAGGGGCAAGTTCTCACTGGATTACAACAGGGTATCTGACAAAAATTATTTTGAAGATTTTGGTAACTCCCTCGGTGTTACCAGCACACGCTTTCTACGGCAGCGTGGTGATATTTCATATAGCGGAAAGTTGTATGGTGGCAACAGTTGGAGTGGCAGAGTCAGGCTGGAAAATTATCAAACCGTTGATTCAACAATTGATGCCGTTAATAGACCCTATAAACGTCTTCCACAAATCAACTTCTATGCACGTTCCCCTGGTGGTAGTAACAAGTTTGTCTATAATCTTAGAAGTGAATTTACATATTTTGATCGCGGCGATGATGATACAGGCACTGTAGATGATGTACTTGGTGCAAGGATGGATCTGCTGCCTTCAATCAGCTATCCATATAGAACCGCTTCTGCGTTCGTTACGCCAAAGGTTGCTTTACGTTATACACAATATGATCTACACAGTACAAACACATTCGATTCAAATCCCAATCGCTTGTTGCCCATAGTCAGTGTTGATAGTGGTGTTTTTCTGGAACGTGACTTCTCTTTATTCGGGAAAAAATCATTGCAAACGCTGGAACCGAGGCTTTTTTATCTTTATGTTCCGGAAGAAAACCAGGATGACCTGCCTGTTTTTGATTCTAATCTGTACGATTTTAACTTTGATGCATTATTCCGGGAAGATCGCTTTAGTGGCGCAGACCGTGTTGGCGATGCCAACCAGTTCACAGTAGCATTGACATCACGCCTGTTAGATCAGGACACAGGAAGAGAGAAGGCCTACGTAAGCCTGGGACAGATTTATTACCTGAGCGATAGAGAGGTAACTTTACCTGGTGATGCAGTGCGTGATGACAACAGTTCACCTTTCATTGCGGAAGTTGGTACTACCTTGTTAAGGCACTGGAAATTAAGAGGAAATATCCAATGGGACCCTCACAACAACGAGACTGAGCGATTACTTGCACAGGCCCAGTACAAACCAGCAGCAAACAAGATTATAAATTTCACCTATCGTGTTCGCAGACCCTCATCTAATGTTTCAGGAGTAGACATAGAACAAAGTGATGTTTCCTTTCATTGGCCGGTCGGCCGAAACTGGAGCATGCTCGGAAGATGGAATTATGCGGTTCCGGAAAGAAAATCACTGGAAATTTTTGGTGGTGTTGAATATGACAGTTGCTGTTGGGGCTTCCGGGCAGTTGCACGACGATTCCTGACCGATGTAGACGGGGATTTTGATACAGGTGTATTTTTACAAATTGAACTCAAGGGGCTGGCGGGAGTTGGACGGAAAACTGTAGATTTCCTGAAACAAAAAATCCCTGGTTACGAGAGCGAATTTTAAGTTGAAATTTCCTTACCTGCGCCTGCTATTTGCAGGCCTTCTTACGTTACAAATATTTAATTCACAGGCAGATGTAGAATTAGATCGTATCGTCGCAGTGGTTGAAAATGACATCATTATGCAAAGTGAACTTGATGCGAAACTTCGCACGGTAGTCGCTCAAATGCAACAGCAGAATGTTCAACTCCCCCCTAATAACATTCTGGAAACGCAAATCCTTGAACGTATGATCCTGATGAAGATTCAGCTTCAGAGGGCTGAAGAAACGGGGATCCGTGTCGATGATGAAACATTAAACAGAACCATCAGTAACGTCGCAGCTGGAAATAATGTCAGCCTGAGTCAATTCAAGGAAATTCTCGAAAAAGATGGATTTAATTATGAGCAGTTTCGAGAAAATATGCGTGAGGAGATTGTTATCTCCCGACTGCGTCAACGTCAGGTAGATAATCGAATTTCTATTACCAGTAAAGAGATTGACAATGCCCTCGCCAATATGGAATTTCAGGGAGAAACAGAAACGGAATACCTGCTTCAGCATATACTCATCTCCTTGCCGGAAGCCCCGACCCCGGATGAAGAGGAACAGGCCAGACTTATTGCTACAAAGGTACTTGAAGATTTAAACACAGGACAGGATTTTACAACCATGGCAACGACTGTGTCAGATGGTCAGAGAGCACTTGAAGGTGGTGACTTGGGCTGGCGTAAAAGGAATGAAATTCCTAGTATATTTAGCGCCCAGGTTGCGGCCATGAAAAAAGGGGACATCAGTGATTTGATCAAAAGTTCATCTGGCTTTCACATTGTTAAATTAGCTGATGTACGCAGTAGCGAAATGCAAATAATCACTCAGACACGTGCCCGCCATATTCTCATTAAAGTTGATGAGCTAACCACAGCTGATGATGCCTGGGTAAGGCTGGATCAGTTAAGAATACGTATTGAGGGTGGCGATGATTTTGCAAAACTGGCAAAGGCAAATTCCGATGACAAACTTAGTGCGGCTCAGGGTGGAGATCTTGGCTGGTCAAGCCCCGGGAGACTGGTGCCGCAATTTGAAGAGGTTATGAATCAACTCGAAATTGGTGTGATCAGTCAGCCGTTTGAGACACAATTCGGATGGCATATTCTTGAGGTTACCGAGCGTAGAGAATATGACGATACCGAAAATGCCAAGCGAGAAAAGGCATCAGACACCATTCGCAGAAGAAAATCGGAAGAAGCCCACCAAAACTGGTTAAGGCATCTACGTGATGAGGCCTATGTCGAGTACCGACTGGATGAGAGGTAACAACGACCTGCCGCGCATCATTATAACAACAGGTGAACCTGCAGGCATTGGCCCTGACATCACCGTTCAGATTGCCCAGAAAAATATTAATGCTGATATTGTTGCCATAGGTGATCCGGATTTGTTACAGGATCGAGCATCGTTATTGGGACTGCCCCTGTCATTAACTACATTTGATGATGCATACAAACAGAAACACGTTGCCAAAACCCTGAGAATAATCCCTGTTAAAACTGAAACTCACACCATTGCAGGGAAACTCGATGTACATAATGCTGAATACGTTTTAACCCTGTTAAAAACAGCCTGTACAGCTTGTCTCAATAATGAATTTGATGCCATGGTTACTGCCCCGGTACAAAAATCTATCATTAATGATGCTGCTATTGCATTCAGTGGGCATACAGAATTTCTAGCCGACCTTTGTCAGCAAGCTACCCCCGTCATGATGCTGGAAAATAAACTATTAAGAGTTGCACTGGTCACAACGCACCTGCCCTTATCAAAGGTAAGCGATGCTATCACAAAAGATAAATTGACCGAGGTTTTACAAATAGTCGATAAGGATCTTCGGGATAAATTTTCTATCAACAAGCCTCGTATTCTGGTTTGTGGTTTGAATCCACATGCGGGTGAGAATGGTCATTTAGGTAATGAAGAAAACGAAATCATTATTCCCGTTATAAACACATTAAGGGATCAGGGCCTGGATCTGACAGGCCCTCAACCCGCAGATACTGCCTTTACGCAAGAAATGATTGATAGTTTTGATGTTGTTGTCGCTATGTATCATGATCAGGGACTGCCTGTTTTAAAATCTCTGGGATTTGGTGAAACAGTCAATATAACTTTGGGATTACCTATAGTCAGAACTTCCGTTGACCATGGCACAGCGCTTCATCTCGCTGGCACAGGAAATGCCTCCTGTTCAAGTTTAATGGAGGCAATTCAGTCTGCTATTGATCTATCGTCTAACACATCTGATCATTCTGCATCTGCAGATCCACCAGCACAGATTCTTAATGGCTGAAACAGCCTGATGACAGAACACAGGGCAAGAAAAAGATTTGGTCAGCATTTTCTCCATGACCAGAATATTATTCAACGTATTATTACGGCCATAAATCCACAGCGGAACCAGACAATCATTGAGATAGGTCCTGGCAAAGGTGCACTTACAGTTCCATTGTTAGAACACCTGGATTGTTTACACGTCCTTGAAGTTGACAGGGATTTGGCATATGCGCTGGAAAAAAAATACGAGAATGAACAAAAAATCATTATTCATTGCCTTGATGCTTTGACTTATGACTTCAAGGAGTTGGGCAATCAGCACTTACGTATCATTGGCAATCTGCCCTACAATATCTCAACACCTTTAATTTTCCATCTACTGGAAAATAATCAGATTATTGATGACATGGTATTCATGCTTCAGGAAGAAGTCATCGACCGCACGTGTGCTTCACCAGGAAGCAAGGATTTTGGGCGTCTGTCTGTGATGGTTCAGGCGAATTGTCAGGCTGAGAAATTGTTTACTGTCAGTCCAGGGGCTTTTTCACCACCACCCAAAGTCATGTCAGCCATCATAAGATTGAAACCCTTTGATAAGGTTTTAAACCAGATTTCGGACTATCCATGCTTTGCACATGTCGTAAAACAGGCATTCTCTCAAAGAAGAAAAACACTCAGAAATTGTCTAAAGGGTACGCTTGATGAGCGACAGATAATCAATCTTGGAATTGACCCTGGGGCACGAGCAGAAACCATAGCAATTGAAAATTTTATCCAACTGGCAAACGCCTACCATAAGGAAAATCAATAGCTTAGCCTGTGGAAAACTCTGTGAATAAATTTTCATAGTACAGCCAGTTTTTTTCTGAATTCAGGTTTCACATTATTGTTTCACTGCAATATAAACAATATGTTTTTCCTATTCAAATCAAGTGGTTATGTGTTTTTATAGTTATCATGAATAGTAGGCACTATCGATAAATCACATAATTTATTACCACTTGATTTGCTTGTGCATAAAGCCAGTGCAGATCACTAAATCGTTTGACAATACAGGCACCGTCAAGACAAATCATAGATGACTACCCAAACCATCTGGATATGCAGAGTTCAGCTATAGTATTTATTCCTGTTCCAAATAATAATACGCCCTGACAATAAGGACTCCCCCAACAGGTATGAAACGAGACGACACCCTGCTTTTGCTGCAACAAATTTCAGATAAGCTAGACCAATTCAGTGAGTTCTCAGGCAAACTGGTTTCCTGGCTTGTGTTGGCCATGGTCTTACTGGTCAGTTACGACGTCGCCATGCGCTACTACTTTCTCAGCGGTTCTATTGCATTACAGGAAATGGAATGGCATCTGTTTTCCCTGATATTCCTGATTGGAGCCGCGTATACATTAAAACATGATGATCATGTCAGGTTGGATCTTTTCTATAAAAGCAGGTTCATGAATGATCAGCACAGGGCATGGGTTAATTTACTGGGGAGCCTGCTACTGTTAATTCCCTTTTGTATATTAATCATAACCACTTCCTGGCCATTTGTTTTTCAAGCCTATATCCACCTGGAAGGTTCTCCCGATCCAGGTGGCCTGCCTTACCGCTGGATACTAAAGGCAGGCATTCCATTGGGATTCACACTCCTTTTACTACAAGGCGTGGCGGATATTGCAAAGAATCTCAAGCTTATCCTGCGAGATAAATCATGACTGCCGCCATCATTGCCATGTTTGTCACGCTCATGCTCATGCTGCTGATGGGTTACCCGGTTGCCTTTACTTTAGGTGCTGTAGCACTTTTATTCGGTAGTATCTTTTTAGATCTGAATTTTTTCAATCTACTTCCTCTGCAAATCTGGGGAACCATGAATAATTTCACCTTACTTGCTGTTCCATTATTTATTTTCATGGGCGTGACACTGGATAAATCAGGTTTGGCTGAAGATTTGCTGGAAACCATGGGCTTATTATTTGGCAAGATGCGGGGTGGTCTCGCGGTATCTGTGGTGGTGGTTGGCGCCCTGCTTGCCGCAACCACAGGTATCGTCGGTGCAACCGTTGTGACCATGGGAATTATTGCACTACCGACCATGCTCAAACGTCATTACTCTCCCTTACTTGCCACAGGAACTATTGCCGCATCCGGGACATTAGGTCAAATCATACCGCCCAGTATTATACTGATTCTGCTTGGTGATGTGATGGGTGTACCTGTAGGTCGTCTTTTTGTTGGTGCCGTTGTTCCAGGGACAATATTGATTCTGTTGTTCCTGTTATACATTCTTGGTATGGCCTGGATAAACCCGGGCATTGCCCCCGCACTGAAAAATAATGCCAGCGAACATCTGTTCAAAAAAGTCATATTTACTTTATTGCCACCCTTGTTACTAATCATCAGTGTCCTTGGATCAATCTTTGCCGGTATCGCATCACCTACCGAGTCGGCTGCAGTCGGTGCCCTTGGGGCGATGATACTTTCTGCTGCCCATAAACAACTTACTATGGACAGACTGAAAGCCGCCATGGAACTCACTGTTCGCCTGACCAGTATGGTGTTTATGATTTTAATTGGTGCCATCGCATTTGGTCTGGTGTTTCGTGGTATGGGAGGAGATACACTGGTTCGTGAAGTAATGACAAACATCCCCGGAGGTGTATGGGGATTTATGTTTGCCAGTATGTTACTAATCTTTGTTCTGGGCTTCTTCCTGGACTTTTTACAAATCTGTTTTATCGTGGTGCCAATCATCGCCCCTATTGCCAACCTTCTGGGTATCGATCTACTCTGGTTGGCAGTTTTAATTGGCCTCAACCTGCAAACATCTTTTCTGACACCACCATTTGGCTTTTCATTATTTTATTTGAAGGCTGTTGCACCACCAGAAATACGAATCCAGGATATTTATCGCGGGATAATACCTTTCGTCATGATACAGATTTTAACCCTGATCTTATTGCTCCTGTTCCCGAAGCTAGTGACATGGTTACCCGATTTGATGGACAGAATGAATGGACTTTAATATTTGAAGTGAAGAGTGAAAGGTGAAACGTGAAAAGTTTAAAGCACAATATAGGAAGAGTCGTTTTACCCTTCACTCTTCACTCTTCACTCTTCACTCTTCACTCTTCCAAGTAATTTTATTACCGATCCTGTTTCTGGTCTAACTCCACGCCAGATAAAGAAAGACTCCGCAGCCTGTTCAACAAGCATACCTGAACCATCGGATGCTTTAGCTGCACCATGTGCCTTGGCCCACGCAACAAAAGGTGTATCGGTCAATGAATACATCATGTCGTAACAACAGGCGTTGTCATTGAGAAGACGCTCAGGTAGCGAAGGAACTTCACCCTGTAAGCTGGCCGAAGTACCATTGATGACTATATCGAAACTGCTTCCTGAAAGTTCATCAAATCCACAAGCTGAGATTTCACCACGGTCTGAGAAAATATCAGCAAGCTTCTCGGCTCGACTAACTGTACGATTAGCAATAACAAGCTTGCCTGGATGTTCATCGAATAGTGGATCAAGAATTCCTCTGACGGCACCACCTGCTCCAAGTATCAGAACATCTTTATCTTTAATTGCAATATCCTGATTAATTGTCAGATCACGAACAAGACCAATACCATCTGTATTGTCACCAATGATTTTACCTGCATCATCAAAGCTGATTGTATTGACTGCCAGTGCACGTTCAGCCCTGTTGCTTCTAACCTCTGAAACTTCCCATGCATCACCCTTGTATGGCACGGTAATATTCAGGCCCTTGCCGCCCTGCTCCTGAAATTCTTTTATTGCCGCTTTAAATCTTCCATCATCAACCTGAATGGCCTGATAGAAAATATGTTGTTTGGTTTGTTCTGCAAACGCAGTGTGAATTTGAGGAGATTTACTATGTGCGACGGGGTTACCCATCACCGCATAATTATCGATGGATGAATCTAGATGTATTTTCATTCAGCCCCAACAGGCCCAGACGGAAGTGACGTTTACTTTAAGCTTCACCGCCACCCATTATGCCATCCTTGAGACAAGCAGCATCAAGACCACGTTCACTCAATAGAAACGCTGCGGCTGCACTGCGTCTGCCGGTATCGCAATAGAGGATATATTTCTTGTCTTCAGAAAGTGTCGCAACCTTCAGTCGCAACATAAATAATGGAATATTGATACTTCCTTCAAGTCCATTGTGTTTATGCTCACTATCCAGTCGCACATCGAGCCAAACAGCACCGTTCTTTATCATTTCGTCACCTTCTTCCCTGGTAACCCAGGTCAGCATAGGCTCTTTCAATAATTCATTAAAATCTTCCTTTGATAAACGCATCAACATACCATCTGTTGCCATTACGATATTGGCATTACGTTTGGCATCTGATAATAGCGCCTCTTCTCCAAAGGCATCTCCACCTTTAAGTTTTGCAAGTGTCAACTCGGAACCTGTTTTCGATGTTCTGGTGACTTTGCATTCCCCACTCTTAACAACGTAATAATAATCACCATCATCACCTTGCTTGATAATGACATCTCCTGCCTTGGCAGATACCTCCTGGATTCGCATAAACATTGCCTGAATGTTTCCTGGCGGTACTTGCAAAAATGCTTTTGATTGCAGGATCCTGGTCATCCAGTCCCCACCCTCATCTTCATCATCTGCCTGGATTTCATCAACCTCGATACCTGACATTTGATCCCAGGTCATCAGAATATCCAGCAGATCGCTATCTACACGAGTGATCTTGCATGCAGATTTAGCAACTGCGGTATGCCGACGCGGCTGGAAGTTAGCCAGAGGATGTTTCCCGGCTTCAGTGCCTGCAGTCACAGTATTGCTTTCACCACTGTCCGTGGTCAGAGTAGCTTCACCTTCAATCAAATATATTGTTTTTTTATCAGTATCACCTTGCTTGAAAAGTGTTCTGCCTGCAGCAACATCTTCAACAAATGACTTGCCTGCAAGCTCCTGAAAATTCTCAGCATTTAATGCGCTAGGTGGGACAAATGATTTTAATAATGCCTTATCGACCAATTCAGCCATGAATTCTTATACCTTTTTCTTCGTTATTCTATATTTAAGCTGCGAAGCTTTGATTGTATTCGCGGGTTATCCTGCTAGGAAACGCCAATTTTAGACTATCGGAGACACTAAATATATACCCAAACTACTTGGAAATGCAGACTTCAGACTAGTTTGGGTATATATCCATTAGCACATTCTTATACGTTTGTATCACCCTGTATTTCTCAGAAAAATTAAGGGGCACATGACTAGATGTGCCCCTTAGCTATAAGCCGAAGATATTATTGATCAGAGTATGTAACCACGTTCATTATGTAATACCGTGTCCAGACCTTCTGTTTCCTCATCTTCACTCACTCTCAAACCAATGACAGCATCGAGTATTTTGAATAAAACAAAGCTGATGACGCCACACCAGACAACCGTTGCTACCACACCAATCGCTTGCGTAACAAACTGTGAACCAATTGAGGTTTCAAGACCCAGGCCACCCATGGATTCAGCTGCAAATACTGCTGTTAGCAATGTACCTAAAATACCACCGACACCATGCACCGGGAACACATCGAGAGAGTCATCGATTACCAACACCCGTTTTATATATTGGGTTGCGAAATAACAGACCACACCAGCTGATAAACCAATTATTAGACCACCTATAGGTCCAACATATCCTGATGCCGGTGTGATGGTTCCCAGACCAGCAACCATACCGGTGACAATACCCAGAACACTGGGTTTGCCATATCTAATCCATTCACATGCCATCCAGGACAGTGATCCAGCTGCCGCCGAGATATGTGTGACCGTCATAGCCATTCCCGCACTACTCCCTGCTGTCAGCGCACTACCGGCATTAAAACCAAACCAGCCCACCCAGAGCATTGAGGCACCGGTGACAACGATTGTCATGTTATGTGGTGGCATAGCTGTTTGCGGAAAGCCCTTTCTATTGCCAATGACTAATGCAGCAACAAGTGCGGCAATACCCGCATTAATATGCACGACTGCACCCCCGGCAAAATCCATAAATCCGAGCTCAGACAGCCAACCACCACCCCAGACCCAGTGGCATACAGGCGCATATACAAGAATTAACCAGAAGGCGCTAAACAAAAGTACTGCAGAAAATTTCATTCGCTCTGCGAAAGCTCCCACAATCAGTGCCGGTGTGATAATGGCAAAGGTCATCTGGAACATAAAAAATACGGTTTCAGGCAAGGTTGTGTCACTACGCACTGAATCCAACCCAACACCCGACATCATAAAATAGCCCATTCCAACTATCTTATTTAACTCACCTCCGTCGCCAAATGCCAAACCATAAACACCAAACATCCACAGAACGGATACCATGCAGGCAATGGCAAAACATTGCATCAAGACGGAAAGGACATTTTTCGCCCGTACCAGGCCGGAATAAAATAAAGCCAGGCCAGGTAGTGTCATGAACAGAACCAGGGCCGTTGATGTTAATATCCATGCCGTGTCTGCACCATTGATTTCATCGGCAAAGACTGCCGCTGGTAACATTAATGACAGGCCTGATAGCAAACCGATAATTTTCTTAATAGACATACCTTACCCCTCTCCCCGTTTCATTCTTTAAAGTGCATCCGAATCTCTTTCACCTGTCCTGATACGAACTGCCTGCTGAAGATCCTGCACAAAAATCTTGCCATCCCCAATCTTGCCAGTCCCGGCGGCCTTGATAATTGCTTCAATCGCGGCATCTACCTGATCATCATCCAGTGCGATTTCTATTTTTGTTTTCGGTAGAAAATCCACCACATACTCTGCACCACGATAAAGCTCTGTATGACCTTTTTGACGACCAAAACCTTTAACCTCAATCACGGTCAGGCCTTGTACGCCAACCTCTGACAAAGCATCTCTAACATCATCCAACTTAAAGGGTTTTATGATTGCGACTAATAATTTCATTTAGATAATTCTCCCGGGATTTAATTTCGACGACTCATATGCCTGAAATATATTGCACAGATAGTGTGCAGGAAGACTAACATAATTTCATATCGGTGCATCATGAGATTGCCCTGAACCAGATTGGGGCACAAAAAAAGGGCGCCGAAGCGCCCTTTCCTGATACTGAGTGTGATGAAAGATTACAAGATGTAACCACGTTCGTCGTGAGCGGCAAGATCCAGCCCCTCTGACTCTTCATCTTCGGCTACACGAAGTCCCATAACAACATCCAGCACCTTAAGAATAACAATACTCAAAGTACCCGTATAGATAATGGTAAACAATACACCCTTAGTCTGTATCCACAATTGGCCAGCAATTGATACACCATCAGCCAAACCAGAGCCACCCCAGGACACATCGGTAAAAATACCGGTAAGGATCGCACCGATAATGCCACCAACGGCATGGACACCAAATACATCCAGTGAATCATCATAACCCAGGGCTCGCTTAAGTGAGGTTGCCGCAAAGAAGCAACCGCCACCAGCTGCAATACCAATCAAGAGTGCACCCTGTGGACCAACTGATCCTGATGCTGGTGTAATTGCAACCAGACCGGCAACCGCGCCAGAGGCGATACCAAGGACGCTCGGCTTCCCGTGTCTTATCCATTCAACAAACATCCAGGTTAAAGCTGCCATTGCTGTTGCTATCTGCGTTACCAGCATGGCCATACCTGCTGTGCCGTTAGCAGCGACTGCGGAACCGGCATTAAAACCAAACCAACCAACCCACAGCATTGCTGCACCGATGATTGTGTAAGTCAGGTTATGTGGTGGCATGGCAGTGGTTGGAAAACCTTTACGCTTACCCAACATTACCGCAGCGACCAGTCCAGCAATACCTGCATTAATATGCACAACAGTACCACCGGCAAAATCAATTACACCCCAGTCCCACATTAATGCACCGTCACCAGACCAAACCATATGAACCATAGGCACATAACAAACAGTTACCCAGATTGTCATAAACACCAACATGGTTGAAAATTTCATACGCTCGGCGAATGCACCAACGATAAGTGCAGGCGTAATAATCGCGAATGTCATTTGAAATGTTGCAAATACAGATTCTGGTACCGTACCTGTCATTGAATCAACCTTGATTCCCGACATGAATGAGTTACCAAGACCCCCTATAAATGAACTCATATTAAGGACGCCGGCTTCCATACCCGTTGTATCAAAGGCCATACTATAACCATAGACAACCCACAGAATAGACATCAGACTGGTAATCGCGAAACACTGCATTAATACTGATAGTACATTTTTGCTCCTGACCATACCTGCATAGAACAATGACAATCCGGGGATCGTCATAAACAAGACCAGTACGGTTGCGGTAATCATCCAGGCCGTATCACCAGTATTCAGATCATCAGCCATGGCCAGAGATGGTACGAACAGCCCCGCCATTAATACATAGAGGCCTGTTAAGCCCCTATGATTTTTAAAACTACTAATTAATGATTTCATTATTAAGTTTCTCCCAGGCTGTTAAAGTGCTTCAGAACCGGTTTCACCGGTACGGATCCTGACAACATCGTCCAGACCTGACACAAAGATTTTGCCGTCACCAATCTTGCCTGAGTTTGCTGATTTGGTAATTGCTTCAATAGCGGCGTCAACCTGATCGGCAGCAACTGCGATCTCAAGTTTTACCTTGGGTAAAAAGTCGACAACATACTCTGCACCACGGTATAGCTCTGTGTGCCCTTTTTGACGACCAAACCCTTTTACTTCTGTCACCGTCATGCCCTGCACGCCGATTTCGTGTAATGCCTCTCTAACATCATCGAGTTTGAAAGGCTTTATTATTGCTGAGATAAGTTTCATTTTTTACTCTCCCAAATAATTAAGCTGTATTTTCTTGTAAACATTTAAATAAAAACCTCCAGTTAAACTAATACGGATTTCACCCGAGTCTAAATTCATCAATCCTGCGTCAGGCGAAGCTATTAAGTTACGGTCATATAATGTGTGCAGAATTTGTGCCAGATATACTATTTACGTTTAAATCAATAAGTTACCTAGAACTTTTATGGGAGGATTAAACAGTTAGCCTTGTATTTATGCACAATAATAATGCGCTAAAAAGCATGATGTTCTAGATTGGTGCGTTAGATTCACCTGATAATTGTTTCGTCATAAACCAGGTTTGTTCTGTATTTACTACCTCGACGTAAAATGAGAACGACCAGAATCACTTACCGGGATTATTTACCAGGAATATATTCATGCTGCAGTTCACAGGCTTTTTCCAGACCCATCTGACAGGCTCTGCCCACATACTCGTAGGCCTTTAGTTCATCTTTGCTGACCCCTGTTCCAAACTTGTAAATATCACCTAATTTTGCACATGCATAGGCGTTACCTTTATCACACTCAGCCAGAGTCAAATCATGTTGTGTTTTACAGGCCTTTCTCAAATCCTGACTACAGGCCTGGGCCCAGAATTGAGACTGGCTACCAGGGTGGGAACGACCAACATGACCACTGCTATACCAGGCAATAAAAATCAGTATCCAGACGCCCATAAATATAAGATTTAGTCTGTATGAACTCAGTTTCAGGCTATTTAATATGCCAGAAAAATGTGCTCCAAGTTTATCAAGATAAATAACACATAGATTGATAAGTGGGATGCACAATAATTTATCGTAGAAGGTTGGCTGGCCATAAAATTCCAGTACCTCAAACAGCGCCATGACGCTGACACCATAGAGAAACCCAAACATAAATTTCCCAACAACTGTCCTGGGTGAGGTGGAAGGATCGGTGACCAGAAGATGCAGGCCAAGAAAAACGGCAATAGGTATATCTGAAGTATAAAAGAAATAGACGCCTGTTAACTGATAGTAAATAGTCCCTAATAACAGCATGGATATCACCGATGCCAGTGTCACCAGTGTGACCTGGAACAGGTACTGAACGATCAAACCCAGAATAAATATTTCAATATACATATGGGGTGGATTATTCAGGGTATTCGAGATTTCATGCCCCCAACCAATATGTGTGCTATCCGTAATTATCAGTAGCAGTGACGCAACTGATAATGATATTGCTGATGGATTAAAAATATGAGTACGACGGCCTTCCCTTACCCATGTGAAGTAATCCTTGGCGATAATGCCAAAAGCAATCATGATGAACTGGAAATAAAACCAGTCATCACGAAACCATAAAAACAGGTTGGTACTTAATATAATGGGGAATCTGCCAAACCCCAGTATCCAGGGCTCTCCTCGAGACCATCGGAACAACAAATCAACAATGTGAACGAAAACCAGCTGAGCGAATATTAATATGGCCTGCTCATAGACCTGTGGCCAATACCAGCCCCAGTAGGCAAAAATGCACAGATGCATGATCATCTGTACATAATGAGGTTTCATAACTATCAGAATAATTTCGGTTGCTGATTTTCTGATACGAATAAAAACCAGCATCCCGATATAACAAAACAGCAATAATCCACTGATTGTAAAGAAAGTGATTCTCAGGGTGTCATTCTCAAGCACCCTGTCACTAAAGCTCAGTGAAAAGAATAAGGAGATCAGTGCCAGCGGGATAAAATAAAGCCTGGTGACATCGTTTATTTTAAGTGTTGTTGGCTGCATAGAATATTAGTTGCTACTTTTGTTCATGCTCATCATATCAAACTAAAAAAAAAGCGACCCAGGGGCCGCTTTTTTAACTACATAAAATTTCTCTACGTTCTTAGAATGAAGCACCAACAGTAAAGACAATTTTTTCTGTGCCATCACCTTCAAACGTTTCACCATTACCATCTGTATCGCTATAGCCAAATGTGAAGTCAAATATAGACAGCGACCTGCTGATATCAATACCCCAGTGGTTATACCCGTTTATACCAACTTCATCTGGATCGAAAGCCTGATAGCCATAAGTGAAATTAAAACCGAACTCATAAGGGAGGCTCAAACCAAGGGTATGTTTGTAGTATGTCTCACTATCGGTACCATCAAAACCATCCTCAGAATGCATAATGCCGAAACCAAGGGTTGGTTTCAATGCGACATCCCATGTGTAACCCAATGATCCACCGAATTCGAAGAAATCAAGATCTCCGCTATCACCTGGATAATAGTAGTACAGCAGGTCTATTGTGTATGAAATGCCCTTGAACTCATTGCCATAACCACCATACCAATCAATCTCTACAGTTTCGTCTGCAACTGGTGATATTGAGCTTGCCCAGGTACCCAGGTAGAAACCTTTGTGACCCCAGTCAAAACCACCACTGACTGCGGCGTTATCATCTGACAAGGAAATACCACGGTAAACATAGTCTGTTGTATAAGCTACATTGGCACTAAAGTTTCCTTTGTCCAATGCACCTTCAGCCATGGCAACAGGTGCCGCGGCAAAAATCGAAAGTGCCATCATTAAATTTAAAATTTTCTTCATTACGATTAATCCTCACAAAAATATTTCTAAAATTCACTTTAAAAAAAGCAGTAATTAAGTACTGCATCTTGCAATGCATCATTTGTGCCACATTGTTAACAAAATGATACAAATTCAAATTTTCTTTTATAAATATAATGTTATGTATGATTAACCAAGTAATTTCTAATCTAACTTTTTAAAATATTATGTTTTTTTACGCACCTTTAAAGGGCGTAAGAACATTAACCGCACTGTGATAGAACATAATTCGTCGTGATTAATTATGTTAATATTGATCACGCATTAAGAAATTGATTCGTTGTTACATAATTACAACAGGTTAAATTATGGAATTACCAAACAAAAATGAAATAGAAGCATCTATCCACCAGGCAATTCAGCAGGCAGTCAAACTGGTCCCGGATGATATGACACGCTTCCAGGAAGACGTAGAAAAAAATCTTAAATCTGCATTACAAGCCGCTTTTTCAAAAATGGATCTCGTCTCAAGAGAAGAATTTGATATTCAGGCAGAACTACTCTCTCGTACTCGATCTTTGCTTGAAGAGTTAGAGAAAAAGATTAGCGATCTGGAACAGGCAAGGAATCCCTGATTTTTCCAGAACATCAAATATAATTAATATTGATTGACATAGTGACCCTTCACCATATGATTAATCTGGTTGTCGTTTTTTTTTAAGGACAATTATCTGAAGTAACTATAAAAGAGAGGGATTTCAAATCTGCTACAGGCAGATTACTGACATCAATGGACGATGAGCATCGCAATTACCTATAGCCGCGCACAAGTTGGCATTCAAGCACCACTGATCACCATAGAAGTTCATATTACCCGGGGGCTCCCCAGCCTTTCTATTGTGGGATTACCCGAGGCTGCGGTCAAAGAAAGCAAGGACAGGGTCCGTAGTGCCATATTAAATAATCATTTCGAATTTCCACTGGGTCGCATCACTATCAATCTTGCACCCGCAGATCTACCCAAAGATGGTGCACGCTTCGACCTGGCAATTGCCCTGGGGATCCTTGCTGCATCAGGACAAATACCCAAAGAACCACTGGATCAATATGAATTTTCCGGGGAACTGGCCTTGACCGGAGAACTTCGCCCCGTAAAAGGTATGATACCGTTCGCTCATGCCTGTTTGCAGCAAAATCACAAACTCGTCTTGCCCGGTCTTAATGCGGATGAGGCAGCACTTGTTTCTAATATAGAAATTCATCCAGCAACACATCTAATGGAGGTGTGTGCACATATACATGGCAATGAAGAAATTCCCCTGCACACAGGCAAATCTACAATAGAGGATGTTTCCATTGACATTGATTTCTCGGATGTCCGTGCCCAGAATCATGCCAAACGCGCATTAGAGGTTGCGGCGGCGGGTGGTCATAACCTGATTATGATTGGCCCACCTGGTACAGGTAAAACCATGTTGGCAGAACGATTGCCCGGTATCTTACCGCCGATGACAGAATCACAGGCCCTGGAATCTGCAGCAATAAGCTCTATCAGTAGTCAGGGTTTCGATCCAAAAACATGGAAACAACGTCCTATACGGCATCCGCACCACACTGCATCCGGTGTGGCATTGGTTGGCGGTGGCAGTCATCCGCGCCCCGGAGAAATTTCATTGGCACATCACGGTGTATTGTTTCTTGATGAATTACCGGAATTTGATCGCCGTGTACTGGAAGTATTAAGAGAACCACTGGAGTCTGGACGCATTGTAATTTCGCGTGCCGCAAATCAGGCGGAATTTCCGGCGCAGTTTCAGCTCATTGCAGCAATGAACCCCTGTCCCTGTGGCTATCTGGGTGATAGCGATGGTCGTTGTAATTGTACGGAAGATCAGGTCCGCCGTTACCGGCAAAAAATATCAGGACCATTGCTTGATAGAATTGATATCCACATTGAAATGGCAAAGGTCGCGAAAGAAGTTTTTCATCAAAATCAAAATGCGAATATTGAAAACAGTCGCAGTGTACAGCGACGTGTTGCCAGGGCTTATCAATTGCAATTAAACCGATCGGGGAAAGCCAACCACAAACTAACAAACAAGGAAGTGAATAAACATTGCAGGATCGATGATACCGGTTCACAACTGCTTGATACTGCGGTAAGTCGATTGGGCTTATCTGCTCGTGCAATCCATCGCATCCTGAAAGTTGCCCGAACCATTGCGGATTTAGCAGATTCAGCATCAATAGACTCAATTCATTTAAGTGAAGCCATCAGTTACAGACGCCTTGACAGAAAATAGAAACTTTATAGAAAAATAAATTTGCTATATAGCTCAATTGAGGTCAAATTGAACTCATGCGGATTCAACATAATATAGACGTCACCGTAGAAACTGATTACGTCCAGAATCAATCTGATCCGGACAATGCGCGCTTTGTATTTGCCTATACCATCACTATCAAAAATAATGGGGCAACTTCTGCCCGGTTACTCAGACGCCGCTGGTTGATCACAGATGCCAATGACAAGATCCAGGAAGTCCAGGGAGATGGTGTCGTCGGTAAACAGCCACATCTGCAACCAGGAGAGACATTTACCTATAGCAGTGCTGCAATGATAGAAACGCCCTATGGTTATATGCAGGGGAGTTATTATTTAATTGCTGATGATGGCATAGAATTTGATGCAGAGATCCCTGCCTTTGGACTTTCTATCCCTCACACCCTGCATTAAAAGGCATCATTAAATATGTCGACTTACGCGATTGGCGATGTTCAAGGTTGTTTCAAAGAACTCCAGAAATTACTGGATAAAATTAATTTTGATGAGACAAATGATCGATTATGGTTTGTGGGTGATCTGGTCAACCGGGGACCAGACTCACTTGAAGTATTAAATTTTGTTATAAAACTGGGCAAGTCGGCCATCACCGTCCTTGGCAATCATGATCTTCATCTTCTAGCGCTTGCCGAAGAAATAACACCACCTAAAAAGAAAGATACATTGACGTCCATTCTCACCTCAGCAGACAAGCAAGAATTAATCACTTGGATTCGTCAACAGGTACTCATGCATTATGACAATGATTTAAACTTCACCATGATCCATGCAGGGTTGCCGCCACAGTGGAATATCGAACAGGCAATGGAATTGGCTGAAGAGTTCGAACAGGTTTTAAATAGTGAAAATTATCTTTCGTTCCTTGAAGTCATGTATGGAAATGAACCCAATGTCTGGGATGAAAACCTGACAGGAAATGATCGGCTGCGATTTATTGTGAATTGCTTCACCCGCATGCGTTACCTTGATGATGAAAATGAAATAAATTTCTCTGAGAAAGGCGCACCCGGTTCGCAAGGGGAACATTTAACACCCTGGTTCATGGTTGATGGAAGAAAAAGCAGGCACGATAAAATCATATTCGGACACTGGTCAACAGTGCATCTGGGCACCATTCAGGATTTTAGGCCTTACAATGTTTATCCCATTGATACAGGTTGTCTCTGGGGAGGTGAATTGACCGCGTTACGACTAGAGGATGACAAATTGTTTAGTGTCCCTGCAATATGATTTTTTATAGTTATACACCCAACGGCCCCGGCTTGATAAGCAACTCAGATTATATACGGGCTTTTCTTAAGCGCACTTCCTGGAACCAATAAATGAATATAAAAACCACTCCGCTATTTTTAATATTCTTCATGGCCAATGTGTCTCTTGTCTCTGACGTATCCGCGAATGATGACACTTTGGATGCTTTAAACGCGGAGGCGATGGTTATCGTTAAAAAATTTGCAGGAACCCTGAAACCACAACTCAAAGCGGCACTTGAAACAGGTGGTCCTGTTAATGCAATCGAAGTCTGCTCAACCCAGGCCCCTGACATTGCCAGAAAACTAGGCATTGAGAGTGGTTGGGATATAAAACGTGTCAGTTTAAAAGCACGTAATAGCCATTCTGCAAAACCAGATGCATGGGAAACCAGGGTATTACAAGACTTTAATGCTCGTCAGGTAGCAGGGGAATCAGCCAAAAAGATGACACATTCAGAAATAACAGGTAGAGAATTCCGCTTCATGAAGGCCCAGGGTGTTGAACCAATATGCCTGAGTTGTCATGGTGAAAAACTATCCCCCGCTGTTTCCGAGGCATTACAACAACATTACCCGGATGATATGGCAACAGGTTATTCGTTAGGGCAGATCAGGGGTGCATTTAGTTTATCTAAAAAGCTATAGCCTCACCTTCAACAGAGCGCTTAAAAAGTAACGCTCATACCACCAATCACACGATAATCCGGTTCACTCTGAATCCCATTCAAATCATTCACAATCGGTATGCCGACAGAGGTGAATAATGAAACGCTATGGCCTAGACCAACACGCAAGCCCGGAGAGATGTAAAGTGTATGACCTCCAGTATGTTTTTCAGTCTCGCCAGCGATGTCTACACGCTGTCTCGAATCACCATTCAGTTCAAGGACCATATCAATATAATCAACGATGTTTCCCTGATGTTTATGATTATGGTGGTCATGGTCACCTTCTGGAATCGTTGTACGATATGAAAGGGCAAAATTATAGTTAAAGATGTCACCCAGATTGGTATCTTGCGTGCCTTCCGTCACAAATGTGTAGAGCAGATTGCTGGAAAAACCAATATCTCCCCAACTCCGGTTATATGCCAGACCAAAGAAGGGATCCCACGAACCGGAACCCGGTTGTTGTTCAGCTTCGAACAATCCACCCTCAATTTCTCTAACACCGGTTTCGCCCGTTGGTGTCTTGATGCCAGCAAGAATTGCAGCATCTTGTTTTTCACTCTGATGGAAACGATATTGTCCGAATAAAGTCAGATCGCCTACACCATTAGAATCCCCCGCCAACTCGGCTTCGCCTACACCCATATCATTATGCGCCTCACGAATGTTTGAACGATCAACATAAGGCATACTCAGACCAATAGTCAGATCATCCGTCAAGCCATAAGCAAAGTTGGCAGATACACTTAAAAAACTATCAACACTATGTACATCTTCATCTGCAGTACCTGCAGCTTCTAATGTACTGTCAGAAATATCATCGAGTTCTAAATACTGCACACTCGCACCAACAACAAGCTTTCCCTTGGGTAAGGTCCCACCCGGGGTTGTCATAATAGCCCCAGCCGCACCAGTTTCGAAACTGGCGCTGGCATGGTCCGCATGGACAGTATGGACACAGCCAAAAAAGCTGATGATTAAGAATGTAATGAAACGCATACGATTCCTGCTAGTTTGCCTGTTAAAATGAGTGGCGGAGAATAGCGGAATTATATATGGATGCCCATGCGACAATTTGTCGCACATGACTGGATAGTAAAAATTTAAAGAGCCAGTAACGTTTGATTTTAGGCGCCCTATTTCGCGCTGGGGAAGTAAATTGTTACAGGGTCACCTGGACACGATATTCGGATGAGTGGCACCATGACCGGAAGTTCACCAACTGTTGAGTATCTTACAAGCACGAGGCAAATTTTACTTTAATAAGCGTTACCCTAATCTGATTCAGCCCTGAGCTGACTTAAGTCAAACCTGCAATGCCTGCTCCAAAGCCTCCAATTCTTCATGTAATAGCATCCATTCTTCTTCAAGCCTGTCATTTTGCAGCCGGAGCATTCCCTGGCATTGCATGATTTCTTGCAGTTTTTCTTTATTCGCGACTTCATAGATTGTGTTATCTAGCAGTTTGCTTTTAATGCTGCTTAATTCCAGTTCATTGCTTTCAATGGCCGCTTCGACTTTCGATACTTTCTTTTTCATCGGTTGCAATTGATTACGCTGCACGGCAGCCTGGCGGCGTAGCTCTTTACGGTCCACTTTAGGCACATCTATATTATCTGCAGTTTTCGGTACCGAGTTGTCCCGCTTGCTCTTCAGCAGCCACTGCTGGTATTCATCCAGATCACCATCAAAGGCTTCAACCTGCCCATCAGCGACTAGCAGGAATTCATCCACACTATTACGTAATAAATGTCGATCATGTGAGACCAGAATCATCGCACCGGAGAAACTTTGCAGAGCCATGGTCAGGGCATGACACATTTCCAGATCCAGATGGTTGGTAGGTTCATCCATGATCAATAAATTAGGCCTTTCCCATACAACAATCGCCAATGCAAGGCGTGCCTTTTCTCCACCAGAAAAATATTTTGGTGCTTCGGATGCCACGTCGCCATGGAAGTTAAAGCCGCCGAGAAAATTACGGATCACCTGTTCAGTGGTGGTCGGCGATAACCGCTGAATATGGGTAATAGGGCTGGCGGATAAATCCAATGCTTCTAACTGGTGCTGCGCAAAATAACCTACCTGCAAATTACTACCCGCTTGTCGAATACCCTCTCGTAACGATAAGTCGCCCACCAATGATTTGAGCAAGGTGGATTTTCCTGCGCCGTTTGGACCGAGCAGACCAATACGACTGCCGGGGGCAATGCGTATATCTACGCCATTTAAGATTTCTTTGTCGTCATAACCCAGACTGGCTTTTTCAAGATAGAGTAATGGGCTCGAAGGCTTGGGCGGTTCACTGAAACCAAAATGAAATGGTGAATCAATATGCGCCGGGGCAATATCTTCCATGCGCGCCAGAGCTTTGATGCGGCTCTGTGCTTGTTTGGCTTTGGTGGCCTGGACTTTAAATCGGTTGATGTAACTTTGTAAATGCGCTCGCTCTGCCTGTTGCTTTTCGTAATTTGCTTGCTGCTGTGCCATACGCTCTGCATGCTGATGTTCGTAGGCGGAATAGTTGCCCTTGTAGTAGTTAATCTGTTGCTGATGCAAGCGCGCGATATGAGTGGCGACGGAGTCCAGGAAATCCCGGTCGTGGGAGATCAATAATAATGTACCCTGATATCGCAACAACCATTGTTCCAACCAGACGGTGGCATCCAAATCCAGGTGGTTAGTCGGTTCATCAAGCAACATCAAGTCCGCAGGACACATCAGCGCCTGCGCCAAATTCAATCGAATCCGCCAACCACCAGAAAACGTGTTAACAATACGTTGATGATCGTCAGCCTCAAAACCCAGACCATTCAACATCTGTTGCGCACGACTTGGAGCCGTGTGCGCATCAATCGTATCCAGTTTTTCTAAAGCATGCGCCAATGCAGTGTTATCTTCGCAGGCATGCGCGGTTTCTATCGCTGCTTCGGTTGTCCGTAACTCGGTATCACCATCGAGTACATAATCCAGTGCCGTGCGATCGCTGTGTGCGATCTCCTGTGCCATATGGGTAATACGAAGTTCTTTGGGTAACACCACGTCACCATGGTCAGTGTGTAATTGCCCCAGGAACAACTGGAACAAACTGGATTTACCGCTGCCATTGGCACCAATCACACCCACACGCTGACCAGCATGTACTAGCAGGTTAGCTTTTTCTAACAGTGGCTTCTGCCCACGTTGCAGGCTGACTTCATTGAGACCGATCATTAAGTTTTCTCTGTGATCATGGGGTCATGACTCCTGGGAAAGTCATATTCTGGCTAACTGCGTTCCATCATTACAAAACTATAATCGAAATCATTCTTCTCATCTGCGGAATGCTTTTCCCGATCAACTTCAAGCCAATCACTCTTATCATATTCGGGAAAATAAACATCCCCACTCACATCTGCATGTACTTCTGTCAGATAGAGACGGTTCGCATGTGACAATGCCTCGGCATAGATTCCAGCACCACCCATAAACATTACTTCCTCAACATCGGCAACAAGTGCTAATGCCTGTTGCTGTGAATTCACTACAACACATCCTTCAGCCAAGAAATCCTTCGAGCGTGTTAAGACGATATTCTTCCTTCCAGGTAATGGACGCCCAATGGACTCATGGGTTTTCCTGCCCATGATGAGCGGCTTGCCCATGGTAATAGCCCTGAAATGTTTTAAATCCGATGAAAGATGCCAAGGCAGATCACCATCGAGACCGATAACGCCTTTTTTATCCATGGCAACAATGATTGAAATAATCATAAGACTCTAGACAGAGATAGGGGCCTTGATAGAAGGATATGACTCATAGTTCTGCAATTCAAAATCTTCATATTTAAAATCAAGGATTGATTTTATTTCCGGATTTATTTTCATCACTGGCAATGCAAGAGGATTACGAGACAACTGCTCATCAACCTGGTCGAGGTGATTCACATAAAGATGTGCATCACCTAAGGTGTGTACAAAATCACCCAGTTCGAGCTCACAGACCTGCGCGATCATCATAGTTAACAAGGCATATGATGCGATATTAAATGGCACACCAAGAAAAATATCAGCACTGCGTTGATATAACTGACAGGACAATCTTCCATCAGCAACATAAAATTGAAAGAAGGCATGACAAGGCATCAAGGCCATCTTATCCAGCTCACCTACGTTCCAGGCACTGACGATCAGTCGACGTGAGTCTGGATTGGTCTTTATCTGTTCAATCACATCTGTAATTTGATCCAGAGTCCTGCCGTCTGCAGTTTTCCAGGTACGCCATTGTGCGCCATAGACCGGACCCAGGTCTCCACTATCATCAGCCCACTCATCCCAGATACTGACACCATTGTCCTTTAAATACTTGATATTCGTATCACCATCCAGAAACCAGAGTAATTCGTGGATGATGGACTTTAAATGAAGCTTCTTGGTGGTCATGGCAGGAAATCCATCCTGCAAATTAAAACGCATTTGATAACCAAACACGCTAATTGTCCCGGTGCCGGTTCGATCGGCTTTTTCAATGCCATTAGTTTTTACATGGCGTAGTAAGTCTAAAAATTGTTTCATCTTTTTGATAAGTGGAATGTTAAAGGTGAAGTGTGAAAAGTATTGTACCCTTCACCTTTAATATTTAACACTTGACCGCCATGGATGGTGGAAATACTTGAAATGCAGGAGCAATTTCAAGTGCACTATTTTACGTTCCTGTGTGCTAAAACCAGTAAAATTATACCGAGTAATATCATCGGTAATGAAAGTATCTGCCCCATCGTCAGCCAATCAAATGCCAGGTATCCAAGGTGCGCATCAGGCTCGCGTACAAATTCAATACTACTGCGAAATATCCCGTATCCCAGCATGAATAAACCGGTTACCGCCATCATCGGACGTGGTTTGGCAGAATAAACCCACAGAATAATAAACAGTAATAGTCCTTCCAGTAAGGCTTCATAGAGTTGTGATGGATGTCTGGGCACACCACCTGCGTAAGAGCTGGGGAATATCATTGCCCAGGGAACAGAAGAAGGTGCGCCCCACAACTCACCATTAATAAAATTTCCGATCCGACCACAACCAAGCCCAATGGGTACGACAGGAACGATAAAATCTATTACATTAAAAAGCCTGGAATTAGTTTTTCGTGCAAACCAGACCATTGCCAAAAGGACACCGATCATTCCACCATGGAAAGACATGCCGCCTTGATTGATCTTGAATATATCGATTGGATGATCAAGATAATAAGGCAGGTTATAAAACAATACCGAACCCAGGCGTCCGCCAATAATAATACCCAGCGTGGCATAAAACACCATGTCATCAATATGCTCCGGTTTCCATCCCGGTAAAGGATTATCCATAGTTAAATTTTTCCGGCCCCGCCATCGCAACAACAGCCATGCGGCAACGATACCGACAACATAGGTAATGCCATACCAATGAATTTGGATTGGGCCCAGGGCAAGGGCGACGGGATCAATATCTGGATAACTCAACATAGGATTCGAAGTCTATCATCAAGTCAAAAATATTATAGTTTACTGCAGGCAACTGTTATTCTCTCGCCATGCCTAAACAAACTAAGAATAATCTAGCTGACGAGACCAGTCCTTACTTGCTGCAACATGCAGATAATCCAGTCAACTGGTATGCATGGAACGAGACAGCCTTAAACAAGGCCATCGAAGAAGACAAACCGATATTGCTGTCGATTGGATATTCTGCCTGTCACTGGTGCCATGTCATGGCACATGAATCATTCGAAGACAATGAAACTGCTAAATTAATGAATGAACATTTTATTAATATTAAAGTTGATAGAGAAGAAAGACCGGATATCGACAAGATATACCAAACTGCGCAGCAAATGCTGACACAAAAAACCGGTGGCTGGCCTTTAACGATGTTCCTGACACCGGAAGATCATATTCCATTTTTTGGTGGAACCTATTTCCCAATCGAATCAAAATATGGTTTGCCAGGCTTCAAGGTAATACTGACAAGAATTGCAGATTTCTATCAACAGGAAAGAGACTCCATCAGGCAACAGAATGGTTCCTTTCTAATGAGTCTGCAAAACGTGAACCAGCAAGTCGCCCCGGATAAAACAGCTGAATTAGGCCCCTTGCCTCTTGAGACGGCAACGCAACAATTACACCAAAGCTTTGATTTGCAATTCGGCGGCTTCGGTAGCGCACCTAAATTCCCTCATCCTTCCAACCTTGAGCATCTACTTCGACAGCATCTACAAACAGATTGTATTCAAAACCAGGCCATCAACATGGTGGAGCTTACCCTGGGTAAGATGGCTCTGGGTGGTCTGTACGATCAACTTGGTGGTGGCTTTTATCGCTATTCTGTCGATAGAGAATGGATAATTCCGCATTTTGAAAAAATGCTTTATGACAATGGCTTATTACTGACGCTCTACAGTCAGGCATGGCAAATCACTAAAAATCCTCTGTATCATCAAGTGGCAACAGGTACTGCCGACTGGGTTATTGATGAAATGCAAAGCCCGGAAGGTGGTTATTACTCCAGCATGGATGCTGACTCCGAAGGAGTAGAAGGAAAATTTTATGCCTGGACTAAAGATGAAATCAGTTCGCTGTTAAACACAGAGGAATTTGAAGCCTTTGCAAAATATTATGGCCTGGATCAGGGGCCCAACTTTGAAGGCAAATGGCACTTAAGAGTTATGCAAGAGTCAGCGGATGAGGAAACTCTGGCAATCATAGAACAAGCCAAAGCAAAATTATTGCAACAACGTTCGACGCGTATCCGGCCGGCTTGTGATGACAAGATCCTGACTTCATGGAATGCACTGATGATCAAGGGCATGGCAACCGCAGCCTTTACCTTTGATAATGAACGTTATCTGGCTTCTGCAGAAAAGGCCCTGGAATTTATCCATCAGAACCTTTACACGGATGGAAAATTACTCGCTACTTATAGAGAGGGTAAAGCACATCTAAATGCCTATCTGGATGATTATGCATTTCTCATCGATGCCCTCCTCGCATTTTTACAATGTCGCTGGGATCAAAAGTGGTTAGGCATGGCGATTCGACTGGCGGATGAATTACTGGATTCATTCGAAGATAAAGAACACGGAGGTTTCTTTTTCACCTCGCATGATCACGAAAAACTGATCCAGCGAAGCAAATCTTTCATGGATGATTCACTACCCTCAGGAAATGGAGTGACCGCTTCTGCGCTTGGCAAGCTCGGTCATCTATTAGGTGATTCCCGCTATCTACAAGCATCAGAATCGACACTTCGAGCCGCCTGGTCATCGATCGAGCGCTATCCATCCGCCCATAATGCCCTGCTGCATGCCCTGGAAGAAAATATTTCTCCAGCCAAAAGAATAGTCATTCTGGGAGAAACAGCTACAACCACTGAATGGCTGGAAAAATATCGACAAACCCATAATCCCTTTAATAACCTAATGCTCCTGCCGACCAATGTCTCCGAACTCCCTGGAATCCTTAGCGAATATAAGACCGAAAAGTCTCCAGTTGCCTATATCTGTGAAGGATACTCGTGTCAGGAACCCATATTTGACCTTGATTTGATCGTTAAAAACTTGAACAATCCCCTCTAATAAATAATAATATGTTGCTATGCAGCAATAAATTGCCTGGTAGTAAGGTTCGGGAAAAGCCTCGGGTAATAAACTTCTTCACGGATGGCACGCTTGACCGAATAATAATTCGGCGCCTGAAACAAGTCTGATTCAAGCAAAACAATAACTCTTACCCGATGACTCGTCATCGAGGTCAAGCTTTACCATTTGAAAAATACTATTTAACAATAAAATGTACTTGAGAGGTTTTAATCATGAGTTCTAGTTCCAAGAATAAGAAGTTACTCGCTTGGGTTGAGAAAATGGCCACACTGTGTCAACCAGATAACATCGAATGGTGTGATGGTACAGATGCAGAATGGGATGCCATGTGGGATATTATGGTCAAAGGCGGTACTGCCAGAAAGATCAATGAAGACAAACGTCCTAACAGCTTCCACGTTAATTCAATTCCTGCTGATGTTGCACGTGTTGAAGATCGCACATATATCTGTTCAGCAAAAGAAGAAGATGCAGGGCCTACCAACAACTGGTTCGAACCAGCAGAAATGCGCAAAAAAATGAATGGCATGTTCACCGGTTGTATGAAAGGCCGCACCATGTACGTTGTGCCTTTTAGCATGGGTCCTGTCGGATCAGACATTGCCCAGATTGGTGTTGAACTGTCTGATTCTCCTTATGTTGTTGCCAATATGCACATCATGGCTCGTGTTGGTCAGAACGTATTAGACGTTCTGGGTGAAGATGGTGAATTCGTTCCTTGCCTGCATTCTGTTGGTGTACCTCTGGCTGAAGGTGAAACAAGCGAGCCCTGGCCTTGTAACCCTGATAATCGTTATATCGTTCATTATCCAGAGACCCGTGAAATCTGGTCTTTTGGTTCTGGTTACGGTGGTAATGCGCTGCTGGGTAAGAAATGTTTCGCACTGCGAATTGCTTCTACCATGGCACGTGATGAAGGCTGGATGGCTGAACATATGCTTATCCTCAAGCTTACCAATCCAGAAGGTGAAGTTAAATTTGTTGCCGGTGCTTTCCCAAGTGCCTGTGGTAAAACCAACCTGGCTATGCTGACACCAACCATTCCTGGCTGGAAAGTTGAAACAATCGGTGACGACATTGCATGGATGAAATTTGGCGAAGATGGTCAACTATATGCCATCAATCCAGAAGCCGGTTTCTTTGGAGTTGCTCCTGGTACCAGTATGCACTCCAACGCCAACGCTATGTTGTCAATGGAAGCGAATGCTGTTTTCACCAATGTGGCTGAAACCGATGACGGTGATGTCTGGTGGGAAGAGATGACTGATCCGGCTCCAGATCACCTGATCGACTGGAAAGGTAATGACTGGACTCCTGAGTCAGATGGACCTTCTTCACATCCAAATGCTCGATTCACTGCACGTGCAGGCCAATGTCCTGTAATCGCTGATGAATGGGAAGATCCTAAGGGTGTTCCAATCAGTGCGATCCTGTTTGGTGGTCGTCGCGCCTCTGTGGTGCCTCTGGCTACTGAAGCTCTGGACTGGAACCACGGTACTTTCCTCGGAACTATTATTGCTTCTGAAATGACTGCTGCGGCCTTCGGTAAACTTGGTGAATTACGTCGTGATCCAATGGCTATGCTGCCATTCTGCGGTTACAACATGGCTGATTACTGGGGTCATTGGTTGAACCTGGGTAAGAAAGAAGGCGCCAAGATGCCTAAAGTCTACTATGTAAACTGGTTCCGTAAGAACGAAGCTGGCAAATTCATGTGGCCTGGTTTTGGCGAAAATAGCCGCGTACTGAAATGGGTATTCGAACGTTGCAATGGTACTGCTGAAGCTGTTGAAACAGCTATTGGTTACATGCCGACACTGGATGCTATCGACTTTGACGGTCTGGATATGGCTGATGAAGATATCGCTAATCTGATGCGTGTTGATGTTGATGGCTGGTTGTCTGAATTGCCTGGTATCGAAGAATACTACGCAACATTCGGTGATCACCTGCCGGCAGAGCTGACCTCTCAGGTTAATGCACTACGTGATCGTCTCGAAGCTTCGAAACAGGCTGTTGCCTAAATCGTTTCTTGTTAGATACAGGTTAACAAACCTGAAAAGCCCGCTATAATTAGCGGGCTTTTTTTTTGACCGAGAAAGGCATTTACAACATAGAACATTACCAAGGAGAAATATTCACATGATTGAGATGACACTGGAACTTGCAGGAGCTGCTACGGTAGAATAATAACAATCATTAATTAAAATAGTTATAGTAACGATTTATTTATTTATTTTTTAATCAACTCGTAAAACAATAAAGACAGGAGAAAACATGTCTATTAAAACTACCGCTTTTAAAGAGAAGCAAACCAAGGCTCAAATTGTTACCGAAATCTCAGAAGCTACAGATGTTTCGAAAGCTGATGTAAAAGCTGTGCTCGCATCATTGGGTGTACAGGCAGCACGTCATCTAAAACCTCGTAGTTGTGGTGTGTTTCTGGTTCCTGAACTGGGCGTGAAAATGAAAACCGTCAAGAAACCAGCAACCAAAGCAAGACCAGGTCGTAACCCTTTCACCGGCGAAGAAATTATGATTAAAGCAAAAAAAGCTTCCAAATCTGTTCGTGCGGTAACGCTCAAAGCTGGCAAGGCGATGGCTGACTAAAGAGTATAAAAAAAGGCTACATTACGCATGGACGCGTTTTAGTTTTAACTTCATCATTTGTAGTCTCCTCCCCCGAAATTATTCCTGAAACTTATCAATAATCAGACATTATCTGGCTTATTTGCGATTGAAATTTAATCGTTTTTGTTTTACTCTGCTGCGCTGCACAATCGTGTAAATTCCTGATAATTGACATGAGTTATGAAGAGTAGAGATATGAATTATAAGAAAGCAGGCGATCTTGATATCGCTGAAGACCTGTACAATTTAATAGCAACTGAAGTTATTCCTGAAACCGGTGTCGAAGTTAATGACTTCTGGTCTTCGCTTGAAAAAATCGTTAGCGAACTGCAGCCAAGAAACACCGAACTATTAGCCAAACGCGATCAACTACAGAAACAAATCGATGAATGGCATATAACCAATCGGAATGAAAAACATGATCCGGAAGCCTATAAAAAGTTCTTACAGGAAATTGGCTATCTTGTCCCGGAAGGTGAAAGTTTCAGTATTAGTACCAGCAATGTTGATCTGGAAATTGCAAAAGTTGCAGGTCCACAACTGGTTGTCCCACTCGATAATGCACGCTATGTACTAAATGCCGTTAATGCACGTTGGGGTAGTATCTATGATGCTTTCTACTCAACAGATACTATTTCAGAAGCAAACGGCTGTAGAAATATTAATAAATATAATCCGATTCGTGGTGAACGAGTCATCGTACGTGCGCGGCATCTTTTAGACAGACACTTTGCCCTGGAAAGAGATACGCACAAACATGTGACGAAATATTTTATCAATAACAATCAACTCACCGTGAAATTTGGTGATGGTAGTGAAACAACATTACTTAAACCGCAACAATTTATTGGTTACACCGGAGAACCGGATAATCCTGATGCAGTTTTACTGTGCCACCACAATTTGCATTTAGAAATTAAATTTGGTGATGGCTATTTTATCGGCCGCCGTGATCACGCTAAAATTTATGATATTTCTCTGGAATCGGCTGTTACTACAATCATGGACTGCGAAGATTCGGTGGCCTCTGTCGATACCGAAGATAAAGTTCAGGTCTACAAAAACTGGCTGGGTTTGATGAAAGGCACACTGGTACGCACCATTGTTAAAGATGATGAAACCATTGAACGTACTATGGAACCGGATAGAAAATATATCGGCACTGATGGCAAGGAAGTCACCTTACATGGAAGAAGTCTGGCATTGGTACGTAATGTTGGTATGCATCTGAATACAGATGCAGTGCTTTATAAGGGAGAAGAGATTCCGGAAACTATGCTCGATGCCATGGTCACGGCTTTATCTGCAAAACATGATTTGTTGGGTAACTCGAAATTACGTAACAGCAGAACGGGATCCGTTTATATCGTTAAGCCCAAGATGCACGGCCCGGAGGAAGTTGCACTGGCCAATGACTTATTTGAACGCGTTGAAGACGCCCTGGGTTTTGAACGAAACAGCTTGAAGCTAGGCATCATGGATGAAGAACGACGTACGTCGGTGAATTTGAAAGCCTGCATCAATGCTGCCAAAGATCGGCTTGTTTTCATTAATACAGGTTTTCTGGATCGTACCGGCGATGACATCCACACCAATATGGAAGCAGGGCCAATAATCCCCAAGGCAGAAATAAAACAGGCCAAATGGCTAACGGCCTATGAGGAATCCAATGTCCAGGTAGGATTAAGCTGCGGACTTGAAGGCAAAGCCCAGATTGGCAAAGGTATGTGGGCCATGCCAGAAGAAATGGGCAATATGATGAGAACCAAGATCCAACACCTGAAGGCGGGTGCCAATACATCGTGGGTTCCGTCTCCTGTTGCGGCAACACTACACGCTATTCATTATCACAAGTTAAATGTACATAGCCGTCAACATGCCTTAATGAAAGCCAAACAGGTTCCTGTTGATGAAATCCTCGATATCCCGGTGATGAACAAGGATAGGCAATTAACGGCAATAGAGATTCGACACGAACTGGAAAATAATGCACAGGGAATTCTGGGCTATGTATCGCGTTGGGTTGGTCAAGGTGTAGGCTGTTCCAAGGTGCCCGATATCAATGACGTTGCCTTGATGGAAGATTGCGCGACCTTACGTATTTCCAGCCAGCATATTGCTAACTGGCTTCACCATAAAATCGTCACAAGAGAGGATGTGCGTTCAGCAATGGAACGTATGGCCGTCATTGTTGATCGACAGAACAGAGACGACAAAGAATACAAACAGATGTCAGTAGATTTCGAAAACAGTATCCCGTTTCAAGCTGCCCTGGACCTGGTCTTTGAAGGACTTGAGCAAGCCAATGGTTATACGGAGTTCGTGCTCTATAAGCGCAGACGGGAACAGAAGAATATTTAGTATGTTGCAGGTAGTAGGTGGCATGTAGGGAAAACCTACCTACCACCTACTAACTACTATCGAGCTGTGCCGACGGATCATCGAATCAATTTCCCCACTGAAACCGAATGATTTGATCTGAATCAATAATTATTTTAGCGATCTGAGTTATACCTTTACATACAAGTAGGGGTTAATCGTCTATGGGATTTTTTGAGTTTCTTAATTTACTTGGTTCCCTGGCGCTGTTTCTTTATGGCATGAAGGTCATGAGTGACGCGCTGATGGATTTGGCCGGGGATAAGATGCGCAAAGTCATGATTCAGTTAACATCGAATCGGTTCAAAGGCGTACTCACGGGTTTATTTGTTACCGGCCTGATTCAATCCTCCTCCGCGACCACACTTATGGTGGTCAGCTTTGTAAACGCCCAGTTGTTAAGCCTGACCGAAGCAATCAGCGTGATTATGGGCGCTAATATCGGCACCACCTTTACTGCCTGGCTGATTGCGGTTCTCGGTTTCAAGGTAAAGATGAGTTCCATAGTCGTCCCCATGATCATCGTCGGCTTGATCTTTTACCTGAAAAAAGATCGTCAATTGAATGCCCTCGGTAATTTCATTATCGGTTTTGCCCTGCTGTTTATTGGCCTCGAATTCATGAAGGATGCCATAACGGGTCTGGACAACAATCCTGAATTGTTTGAGTTCTTCCAACGCAACACTGAACGGGGTGCTCTTGGTATTATGTTGTTTGTGCTCATAGGCACCATATTGACGCTAATCTTGCAATCTTCCAGTGCCACCATGGCGATTACGCTGGTTGCAGCGAGCCAGGGTGTTCTCACCTTTGAAGCAGCAGCGGCCATTGTCCTTGGTGAAAATATCGGTACAACCATTACCGCAAACCTGGCGGCGGCGATCTCCAGCACCGAGGCAAGACGTGCCGCCCTCGCTCACCTTATATTTAATGTGATTGGTGTGACCTGGATATTGATATTGTTTGTCCCGTATCTGGCCATAATAGACAAACTGGCTTTTGAATTAATGGGTGCGAACCCTCTTGTTGTTGCTACGGATATTCCCATTGGTCTGGCACTGTTTCACAGTACCTTTAACGTGCTGAATACCCTGCTTCTGATCTGGTGCGTCACGATCATAGCAAATCTGGTTATCTTTATTCTCCCCGAGAAAGTTAAGCCGGAGCCCGTGTTTTCAAAACCAAAATACCTGAATAAACAGGCCCTGAAATATCCGGAAACTGCAATTAAGGCCCTGCTGGAAGAAACCCGCCGTCTTTACCAGGAGGCTATCATTGAAGCAATTGCACATAGTCTTGGTGTTCATCGTAAGGATATTAAATCAGACAAACCTATTGAAGAGATTGTAAAGGCGAAGGCGCATCCAGGCATTAAACAGGAGGAGTTTATTAAAATGCGTATTCAACCAATCTACAGCGAGGTCTTGAATTTTGCTTCTTCAATTCAGGAAAAGTTCCAGCTTGCACGTGAAGACAATGAACGCGTAACCCGGCTAAAGAAGATTCATCGCGATGCAATGGAAATACTACTTCATGTCAAGACACTGACATCAGAGATCGCCAGGCACAAGAGTGACAAGAATACCGTTCTTAATAATGAATATTTGAAATTAAAATGTGCGGTGATCAGATTACTCAGAACATTCCTGAAGGATGATGAGGAAATATTTTTCCATGAATGCGATACCCTTCTGGGTGGAATCAAGAGCTCGGCAGAATCCGACGATAATACCCTGCTGCTGGATATTGACCGCTTGATCAGGGAAAAGAAAATAACACCTGAACAAGGTGTATCCCTGATTACCTGCAGTTCCTCGGTTCTGGAAATCTACCGCTTGCTGCTCAAGGCAGCCAAATATCTTGTAATCATTGGTTCTGAATATAGACAACTTGAAGAAGTCTTCTTCAAAGAGGAAGAAGACATCAACATTCAAATTAAAGAAGCTGCCTGATTTTTGATCTTCAATTTATGTTCTTACGTCAGGTTTGAGTATCGAAATATTATAGAACATGATGAAATTTCACCGATAAATGACTTAATCTGCTGTAGAATAAGGAAATTATCGGGGGAACCCCCTATACTAGCGATATATAAACGGTAAAGTTTTTGTGTAGCACCATTCCAGCCGAATGATATTTCTGTTTTTTTGCTAGTAAATACAGGATCCACCTTTTTGGTGCTATTTCAAAAAATTATTGATCTAAGTCAATGATATATATAGAGAGAAAGTTTGATAATGGCAGACATGCGACAGAAGTCACAAAATCAGAATGTAGAATCACTTCATCTATTGGAAAGTTCAGATGAAAGCCCCGATTCGTCTACGCTTACCAGCGAGACTCAGGATATCGAGCAGGCAGTCGATTATGACCCGACATCTACCGAGTATTATCTAAATCGTGAATTAACCTGGCTCGAATTTATCTGGCGCATCTTGCATGAGGCTCAAGACCCGAATACTCCACTTCTGGAGCGAATAAAATTCCTGGCAATTATCGGATCCAATCTGGACGAATTTTTCATGAAGCGTATTGGTGGACTGAAATTGCAGGTAGGTGCAGGAGTACATGATTTAACTGATGACGGGCGCACGCCCCAGGAACAGATCAATGAATGCTACGATGTTGTTCGTAACATTGAAGCTGAGACAGATCTGCTACTACCACAATTATTGAAAGAACTTGAGGAGCACGACATTCGTGTACTCTCATATGACACGCTTGATGAAGATAATAAAAAGATAGTGCGTGATTTTTTCATGGAGAATATTTTTCCGCTGGTTACACCACAGGCCATGGACCCTGCACATCCTTTTCCTTTTATCTCCAATCGATCCTTAAACCTGCTGGTTACGCTCAACTATCCTGATGACGACGAATCATTACTTGCGCGGGTAAAGGTGCCGATAGGTAGCGGCATCCCCCGATTTCTCAAAATAGACGATTCCACAAAATTTGTTCTTCTGGAAGATGTTATTTCCAATAATCTTGACCTGCTCTTCCCAAAAATGGAAATTCAGGCATGTGAATTATTCAATGTGATTCGCAATGCCAATACGGAGAAAGATGAAGATCAGGCTGATGACCTTCTGGAATTGATCGAATCCGAATTACGAGACCGTAAATTCTCACGCATCGTACGTGTTGTAACCGAAAAAGATATGAATCCTGAACGCCGAGGGATGCTCGCCGCAGAATTGGGCCTGGATGAATCTACTGATGTATTTGAAACAGGTAGCATGATAGCAATGGCCGATTTATTTCAATTGGCATCGCTGGAGAATCCAGAGCTTCACTACGTACCACATCATCCAGTCGATCATCCCAAGTTAAAGGGTTCTCCAAGTATTTTTTATACTATCCGTGATTCGGGATCGATTTTACTCCAGCATCCATACGAATCATTTTCTACTTCTGTAGAGCGGTTTCTGAAAGAAGCGAGCCGTGATCCCAAGGTGCTTGCCATTAAAATGACGCTTTATCGTACTTCCAGTGATACCAAAGTCATTGAGTATCTTATTAGTGCCGCGCGTAACGGCAAACAGGTGGCAGTTGTAGTTGAATTAAAAGCCAAATTTGATGAGGCGGCCAATATACGTTGGGCAAACAGAATGGAAGAAGCTGGTATTCATGTGACTTATGGCGTGCTGGGTCTCAAGACTCACAGTAAGGTAATACTGGTAGTACGCAATGATTATGATGGACTGCGCCGGTATGCGCACATCGGAACCGGTAACTATCACGCTGGTACTGCGAGACTGTACACTGACATCGGTTTGTTGACCGATGATCGGATCATTGGTCAGGATCTTACTGAATTGTTCAATTACCTTACTACAGGCTACACGCCAAAACGTAATTATCGAAAGATTATTCCGTCACCCAAGATGCTGAAACGTGCCCTGCTCAGCAAGATCAAGCGAGAAATAGAACAACATTCGGAAAATAAGAATGGTCTGATCCAGTTTAAAATGAATGCACTGGAAGACGCCGATATAATTCGTGGGCTATATGAAGCATCACAGGCTGGTGTACATATCGACCTCATAATTCGTGATACTTGCCGACTGCGTCCCGGCATACAGGGCATCTCGGAAAACATACGTGTTATGGGTATCGTTGGCAGGTTCCTTGAACATAGCCGTATCTGTTATTTCCACAATGGTGGTGATGAAGAGTATTACATAGGCTCAGCAGATTTAATGAAACGTAATCTGGAACACCGGGTTGAAGTAGCTGTGATAGTGGATACCCCGGCACTACAGGAAAAACTACGCACCATATTAGATATCCACCTCGCGGATCAACGTAATGCCTGGGATATGCAATCGGATGGAAGCTACATCAAGCGTATACCAACTGATGAAACAGCTTTGGGTAGTCAGGAAAAACTGATACAGGAGGCAGAAGAAAGACAGAAGGAAGCGCTGCGCCTAAAGAAACGGAAAACCAGGGTAATCAGCCACAGAAACGTCAGGCAGGATGCATTATAGATATTAAACAGAGATTTCTATTATATTTTAGTTAAAGGGAATATTAGATATCTGCAAGTTCACGGGGGTAGATAATAGAAATCAGTTCCCCGGCACCCGCATCTAAATCCTCCCAGTTATCCGGCATATCCAGGGAAGCCAGTGCTGCAGTGGGCATGGGATTGTGACCATGAGAGGTTTCAAATGTGTCAACTGCAAGATAGCGAAGCAACATCTCAAGACCAGGATTATGACCGATTAACATGACCCTCTGTTTCTCTGCTGGGCATGCAGCCAGCACATCGAGTAGTGTTTGCATTTCTGCTCCATAAATCCTCGACTCCCAGGTAATGCTTGATTCGGCAAGCTTTAGTTTCCGGCATATTCCGATTGCTGTTTGTTGTGCGCGATTGGCTGGAGAACTGATGATGTGGTCGGGGGTCAATTTCTGCTGTATTAGCCATTGGCCAATACGCTTCACTGCTTTCTGGCCACGTTTAGCAAGTGGGCGTTCGAAGTCTGAGTGACTGTCGGTATTCCAGTCAGATTTCCCATGACGCATGATAAGTAGGCTGCGTTTCATTGTTTGCCTATTGCAATTTTAAACAGGTCAATATTACCTGATATTCTACACTTTCCAACTTTTGCCTGAACGTGAGGAAACACACGTAGAGGGGCTTAACAAGGCACTTTTCGGTAGTGTTTGGCATGATGTTGATTCAGGTCAATGAAAAAACAACAGAAATTACTTAATCTTCCAGCTATATATCCAGTTAAGGAGTTTTGTGTGGATTGCCAATTTTCATATAAAGAATAAGCTGTGAAAACAACTATCTTCAAGATACCCAGGAATGGTTCCATCAGGCAGGTGGAGGCTTTTTTGAAGCAAAATCTCAATCTGCAATTTCAGGAGCCTAATGTAATTACCCGTACCTATCTGGATACATTCGACTGGCGAATATTCAGTGCAGGTAGTGTATTGGAATCAGCTATGGATGAGATAGGAAATTGGCTCACCTGGCGTCCACTGGGAGCAGAACAAGTGTACGGCAGGTGCCCAATTGACCAAATTCCAGGATTTGTCTGGGATCTGGGAGAATCGGACATCAAGACAAAGCTTGAGAAAATATTGGAGTTTCGTGCCCTGTTACCGGTTGCTACTGTTGCTACGCGTATTCACATTGCGTATGTCCATGATGATCAGGGAAAGATCATATTACGTATAGAATTTCAGCGTGATTGCCCATCTAAAGATGATTGCGTAAAAAATAATCAAAGCAATATAAATATTGGCAAGCGCGTTCATTTATACCCAATCAAGGGTAATAAAGGGGTAATAAAAAAAGCATGTCGCTTATTACAGAAAGAGTGCCATCTTGTCCCATTGTCTGATGACCCGCTTATCACCACCTTGAAACATTATGCAAAGGAACCGGGAAGAAAACTTCAAATAATAACAGTAAGCGATCCTGATCAGCGTGCAGATACAGCAGTTAAAAATATTTTCTACCAATTACTGGAAACCATGAAAGATAACGAAAACGGGATCATAGAAGACATTGATTCAGAATTTCTGCATGATTTCCGCGTTGCGGTTCGTCGCACCCGTTCTTTGTTGAGTCAAATCAGAAATGTATTACCCAAACGTCGGATAACAAGGTTCAAAAGGGATTTTGCCTGGCTTGGTGAAGTAAGCGGACCCGCTCGTGATATGGATGTTTATCTGTTGTCATTTAATGAATATAAAAAGAAATTACCGGCAGATGTACGTGAAGACATTACCCCCTTATACGAGTTCCTGCAACGGCACAGGCATAAAGAGCATGATCAGCTTGTAAAGGTCCTGAACAGTGTACGTTATCGTAAACTCAAACAGGACTGGGAAAAATTTCTCAAGACCCCTGCTCCGAAGCATTCAATGCTAAAGAATGCAAACCTGCCTATTGTTAATGTTGCCAGTGAACATGTCTGGCGTGCCTACCGCAAGGCATACAAAGAGGGCAATATCATCGTTGCTGATTCTCCTGCTACCTTACTTCATGAATTGCGTAAGACATGTAAAAAACTACGTTATCTGAATGAATTTTTTCAGAACCTTTATCCTGAAAACAAAATGCGAAAATTAATAGGAAACCTGAAAGATCTGCAGGACAATCTGGGGGAGTTTCAGGATTTACAGGTGCAGCAGGATTCATTACAGCATTTTATATCAGACATGGAAAATGAAACTGGAATAGACCTGGAGACCAGAAAGGCAATAGAGATGCTGGTGACAAGACTCGCAATACGTAATAAAAAGGTAAGATCAGCATTTGATGTAAAATTCAGGAAATTTTCGTCACCATCAAATTCTGTACTATACAAAAATATTATTGCATCTCAGCGGAAATTACATAGTACTATCGGACAAGTATCTAAAACAAAGGCCAGCCTGGTTAAACATTAAACCTCCTGCTATTTATATAAATGTCACTATCTGAACCCAACATATATGCTGCTATCGACTTAGGCTCAAACAGCTTTCATATGATCGTTGCCAAGAACGATAATAATCAAATTCAGGTAATTGATCGCATTAAAGACACGGTCAGACTTGCTGGTGGCCTTGATAAGCATAATATGCTTAGCGATGAAACCATGGAAGATGCCCTGAAGGCTTTAGAGAGGTTTGGTCAAAGGATAAATGAGATTCCTCACGAGAATGTACATGCTGTCGGAACCAATGCCCTACGACTGGCAATCAATAGTAATATTTTTTTAAACAAAGCCAGACTGGCACTGGATCATCCGATAGAAATCATTTCAGGTATTGAGGAAGCCCGGTTAATTTTTCTGGGAGTGGCTCATTCTGCTTTCCAGGACAATAAAAAGTGTCTTGTTGTTGACATCGGCGGTGGTAGTACAGAAATCATTATTGGCCAGGGCTATGAGCCAATATTGTCTGAAAGCCTTTATATGGGCTCTGTCAGTGTCAGCAAACGTTATTTCAATGATGGGGAAATCACGGCAAAGAAAATGTGCAAGGCTATTTTACACTGTCGACAGGAGCTGGAGACAATAGGAACAATATATAAAAATATGGGATGGGAAGTTGCGCTTGGAGCATCAGGTGCAGTCCTGAGAATAAATGAGATAGCCATGGAAAAATCCTGGTGTGATGTTGGCATTACCAGGGAATCTCTGGATAAATTAACAGATGTTATGATAAATGCAGGCCATATCAAGAAACTCAGATTTGAATCTATTCCAAATAATCAGAAGTCCATATTGCCTGGAGGTGTTGCGGTATTATCTGCTGTGTTTGAGGCACTCGATCTGGAATCAATATCTATTTCTGATGGGGCACTACGAGAGGGCTTACTGCATGATTTGATAGGCAGGGTTCAAAACAAGGATGTTCGGGTCGCAACAGTTAATAATTTTATGGCCCGCTATTCTGTAGATATAGACCATGTAAAATTAATAGAAATAACTGCCAGGAATTGTTTTGATCAAGTACAAGCTGATTGGCAACTTGACAAGAAGCAGGATCTGAAATTAATCAAATGGGCAATCAGATTACATCAAATAGGAATTGCAGTTGCTCACAGCCAGTATCACAGGCATGGAGCATATCTGATAAACCATTCTGATATGCCTGGCTTTTCAAGGCAGACACAGGCAGAACTTGCCATTTTGGTACGTAGCCATCGGCGCAAATTTCCATTAGAAGAAATTCAATCTATGTCGGAAAATAATATCGATCGAATACTGCGCTTGTGTATCATTGTCAGGTTTTCAATCCTCCTGCATCGCAGCAGATCTTCCGATGCACTGCCAGAATTTAAACTTAAAGCAGGGAATAATTATTTAAAGATTATTTTTCCTGAAAACTGGCTTGATGACCATCCATTAACAGAGATAGATATTGAAACAGAAGCTGCTTATGTCTCTGCAACAGCTTACAAGCTGAAAATTAATGAAGAGTCCAGTAATAATGTTTCTAGTGACCAATTTGAAAAATAGTACCATACTTGTAATCTTGTATGTCGTTCATCCCTGTATAGAGGAGCACTACCATGCGTAGCATAGCAAAAGTTTTTGGCCGATCTCCCTTTGTTCCATTACAAATGCATATGGAAAAAGTGGCTGAATGTGTGGCTAAAATTCCGGAGATAATAGATGCCTACCATCGTCAGGATAAGTCTGAAGTCAAATCTCTCGCAAAAAAAATCTCGCGTCTGGAGCACGCCGCAGATCTTATTAAACACGATATACGTAACAATCTACCGCGAGGCATATTTATGCCTGTCGATCGTGCGAACCTCCTGCGTATACTCAAGGTTCAGGACAGCATAGCGAACCGTGCCGAGAATCTCGCTGTGTTACTCACCTTCAAGCAGGCCAACACCTTTGAAGGATTTGAAACAGGCTTCAATGACCTGGTAAGCAAAAGCCTTGAAGCATTTACATTGACACACAGCGTCATTGCCCAGTTGGACGAACTTCTGGAAACAGGTTTTGGTGGTATTCAGGCACAGACCGTCCAGGAACTCGTCGACAAGGTCGCACACAAAGAGTACGAAACAGATGTCATCCAGAGAGAATTGTTACGCAGTATGCTGGCACACGAGGATGATATATCACACGGTGATTTTTTCCTGTGGACCAGCATTATCAGGCAAGTTGCACGTCTCGCGGATCGATGTGAGGAACTTACATCTTCGGTTCGCATGACACTTGAATCCCATTAAATTACATCCAGTAAATAATCAACACAATCAGACATAACGATTAAGCAATGGAAACGCAGTTTCTCATTATCCTTGTCCTGGCAATTATTTTCGGGCTTTATATGGCCTGGGGCATTGGTGCCAATGATGTCGCCAATGCCATGGGTACCTCGGTCGGTTCCGGTGCACTGACCATACGCCGTGCGGTTATTTTAGCCGCAATCCTGGAATTCAGCGGGGCGTTCCTGGCCGGCTCGCATGTCTCTGAGACGGTACGTAAGGGGATCGTGGATCCTGCACTCTTTGCCGGTGACGGCCTGTCGTTCATGCTCGGTATGCTTGCTGCCCTCCTGGCTGCCGGTGTTTGGCTACAATTTGCATCACTGAAAGGATGGCCGGTATCGACAACTCACTCTATTGTTGGTGCTGTGATCGGTTTTGGTGTTGCTTACGGTGGAATTTCTGCCGTCCATTGGGACATGGTTGGACAAATAGCCCTGAGCTGGATCGTCTCACCACTACTCAGTGGTATCATTTCCTACCTCATCTTTCGTCTCTTGTTACGCCACATCTTTTTTAAACACCATCCACTTCGAGCTGCAAAAAAGTTAGCGCCCTATATTGTTTTTACTGTTTTCGCGATATTGTCACTGGCACTGGTCTTTAAAGGCCTGAAGAACCTGAATCTAGATCTAAATCTGCCAGAAGCCCTTGTTGTTGCCATGGGTGTAGGTCTGCTTGCATCACTGATTAGTCTATGGCTGGTATCGCTAATGCCAGATCAGGAAGGGGAAGATAAACAAGATGATCAAGAGGCTGTAACTGACCCCAGCGTCGTAAAGGCGCTTGAAAAAGCGATTAAACATCTCGAGCGAGTACATTCTACTGCACCAAAACGTATGAAAAGAGAACTCTCTGATACCTTAGACGAAGTCAAACGGCTTCGCTTCGAGTCTCAACGAAAATATGAATTCCATACCAATACCGTAGAGTATCAAAGGGTAGAAAAACTTTTTGTCTATCTTCAGATCCTGAGTGCCTCATTAGTTGCTTTTGCCCATGGGGCAAATGACGTTGCTAATGCAATCGGACCCATGTCGGCGGTTATATCCGTTGCCATGGCGGGAGGGGCCAGTATCGCTGCAGAATCACCAGTTCCCCTGTGGGTGCTCGGTCTTGGAGGTATCGGTATTGTTATCGGACTCGCGACCTGGGGCTGGAGGGTAATGGAAACAATTGGTCATAAGATCACCCAACTTACCCCTACCAGGGGATTCTGCGCAGAGTTCGGTGCTGCCACGACTATTGTTATAGCGACCAAGCTTGGCCTGCCGATCTCGACGACCCACACCCTCGTTGGAGCTGTTCTCGGTGTTGGTCTCGCCCGTGGTATTGGCGCTGTTAATTTCAGCATCGTCCGGGAGATTATTATCTCATGGGTGATTACGATACCGGCCGGTGCTGCGCTTGCTATTGCGTTCTTTTATGGCCTCCGGCTATTCTTTATGTGAGATATGCCGGTTTTCTTTACGGTTCCCTAGTATAGCTCCGGGACAAACGTCTGATCGTGCATAGGCGAGCGAACATATCCACCTATATCACCCAGGGCCGGTAGTTTCGGAATTTCCGGCACCAGATCCTCATACGGGATCATACTTAACAGATGTGCCATGCAGTTGAGTCGTGCACGCTTCTTGTCGTCCGACGGTACAACGTACCAGGGTGCCTGCTTGATATCAGTATGGGCAAACATCTCATCCTTGGCCTTGGAATATTCTTTCCAGCGTGCCCTGGATTCCATATCCATGGGACTTAGTTTCCAATACTTGTGCCGTTGCTTTCTACGGCCCTGAAAACGTTTTTCCTGTTCCCCATGACTGACAGAGAACCAGTACTTAATCAGGATAATCCCGGATCGAACCAGCATGCGCTCAAATTCCGGGCAGGAACGCAGAAATTCCTGGTGTTCATCATCGGTACAAAATCCCATCACTACCTCTACCCCTGCCCGGTTGTACCAGCTACGGTCAAACAAAACCATCTCGCCTGCAGATGGCAAATAATTAGTGTATCGCTCGAAGTACCATTGGGTTTTTTCCCGTTCCGATGGGGCAGGTAATGCTGCTATACGACAGACGCGAGGGTTCAGATGCTCTGTGATGCGCTTTATGACACCACCCTTTCCTGCTGCATCACGTCCTTCAAATATAACCACAACCTTCAGGTCTTTCTCCTTGATCCATTCCTGAAGTTTTACCATTTCTACCTGAAGCCTGAACAATTCCTTTTCGTAGAATTCCGTCGGTAGCTTTTTCTTTTTCCTTGCAAGCAGTTTTGGATCAACTTCACCATCTGTCATGATCCCTTCGTCCACTTTATCCTTCATGTTTGCCTCAGCATTATTGCCTTTATTTTTTGGCATGTTCAATCTCCCAGGATCTCTGTTTATTAATGTGTTAGCTATGACTTTTAGAATTTCTACCTTACTTTACTTTTTCTTTTTTTTCTTATCCTTCTTCTTACCTTTCTTATCTCTTTTTTTCTTATCCTTGCCAGACTTTCTCTTGCCGGACTTTTTCTTATTTTTATCTTTGCTTTTTTTCTTCTTTTTCTTGTCAGGCTTTGCGCTGGATTTTTTACCGCCAAGACCGAGCGTGACAGTAATTACTTCCAGTATTTGTTCTGCCCTGTTTTTACCAAACCCCGGTACCTGCTGTAGACAGTTAATGCCATCTTTGAGCAAGTCCTCAGCAGTAAAAATCCCGTTATTTCTTAGATATTCCGCTGCTTTTGGTCCTATTCCACTTATCTCAATAACTGGTACTGTCATAATCAATGATCTCCTATTATTAATAAAGACAGAACATCCATCACACCCGCCCTTCCCAGCTATATAAACTGGAGGCACATACATACGAGACTAGTAGAGTCACACAAAAATGAATTGATTTAGATCAACTAAGCCGATGTTGATCGAGATATAGGTGAATGCACAGTATGTATCGACTTCGTGCACTATAAGCGCGGACGGGAGCAGAAAACCATAAGGTGAAACGTTAAGTGTTAAACGTGAAAAGTATTAAGATTGCGTTTCACTCTTCACTTTTAACGCTTCACATAGTCCGTTCAAAGGCTTCTTTGAATCGAGCTTTGAATTCATCCATGGTAAACGAATGGTTCTGCGTGCCATGGCATTCAATTTTTATAGCGCCCATGAGTGAGGCAATTCGTCCTGTGGTTTCCCAGTCCATATCATTCATCAGGCCATATAACAGGCCTGCGCGATAGGCATCACCACAACCTGTAGGGTCTTCAAGTATTGATGGTGTGGCGCTGGGTATTTCATAACGTTTTTCAGTTGTATAAATTAATGATCCTTCACCACCTTTGGTCACGATTAATGCATCTACCAGCTCTGCAACATCGTGAGGAGTCATATCAGTCTTTTCCTGCATCATCTGCCATTCATAATCATTCACGGTGATCCATGTCGCCTGTTTAAAAAAGTTTTTAAGATCCTCTGCCGTAAACATAGGCAAACCTTGTCCGGGATCAAACACAAAAGGAATATCTGCTTCTACAAATTGACTGGCATGTTGAATCATGCCATCGCGCCCATCCGGTGAAATTATGCCAATACTTATCCCCTCTGCATCAAATACCGTGTTCTCATGGGCATAATCCATGGCTCCCGGATGAAAAGCGGTGATCTGATTATCATCCAGATCCGTGGTGATAAATGCCTGACCGGTAAATGCC
>Ga0164315_10000072_pt1 | contig 53959 bp, 53 predicted proteins | sample GuaBasSedimGuay6_FD_113737 | JGI IMG/M metagenome (GOLD analysis project Ga0164315, IMG submission 113737) | Subseafloor sediment microbial communities from Guaymas Basin, Gulf of California, Mexico - Guay6, Core 4569-2, 0-3 cm | ecosystem: Environmental > Aquatic > Marine > Hydrothermal vents... | reverse complement strand
CTCGTGGTAGCAAGCGAGTTGCTACTATAGATGTCTCACTCGTGCTATCACTTCACAGATATAAAATCTGTTTCGCTCTCTAACTCGTGGTAGCAAGCGAGTTGCTACTATAGATGTCTCACTAGATGTCTCACTCGTGCTTTGCGAGTGACGAGGCAGGAGCGACGAGTGACGATATGCACAACATTATTCTCGGAACCAAAGAACTCGTTCGGGGCCAATTGTTAAATTTATTTTATTGTGTTATAATACATAAAAGGATTTTATATGACTATGACAAACGAACAATTTGAAAAAGAGATGTTAGAGATAGAAAAACTCAAACAAGACATAGCACTTGATATGAAACGATTTGATGTAGAGTTATCTAAAAAAGGCTACGAGGCTTGGCGAGTGGCTATGTATGGTATAGCGGTAGGACTTGGAGGCACTTTCGCCATAGCTAAAACTATAAGTTTGCTGGGGTGGGTTGGCTGACAAGCATCAAGCTTTTATGATATTTGTTCATTTTGCTCCGGGCAAGTTACAAACTATATGTTAAGTAGTGATACATTTACCACTTGGCCTACATTTCACGGAAGTGTTTTTTTCTATCTTTAATATTGAAATTTGTGTATTTTATATATCATAAATAGCAAACTTCCCAACCCAACAGCCAGTGCTATAAGTGCAAATTCCACTACAAATCCTTTAGTTTTTTTATCTCTTGAAGTATTTTTACAAAAAGATAAAGTATAGCAAGACCTATAAATACTACTATAAATATAGCTAATACAAGTTTATAAAATCCCAACGAATAAAAACTACCAAATACCCAACCTATGAGCGAACTATTTATCACTATCTAAGGTTATGAATATAGCTTTCAAAAAACCTATAAACTCTTTTACTTCATCAATTTTCATATGACATTTTACTAATATAAACTTAAACGAGCTAAAATAGATGTCTCACTTGTGCTATCGCTTGACAGGAAAAAGCCTGTCTATCGCTCCTTAATGAGTGGTAGCAAGTGAGTTGCTACTATAAGATGTCTCACTCATTCGGATAGCAGATAACGGATACCTGATAACAGATTGTTCTCCGTTTTTTGTTTTTCTGTTCTCATCATTTGTCTCATGCGAGAGACGAGACAGGAGCGACGGGTGACGATATGGACTATTATATTCTCGGAACCCCTGACTACTTATCGCAGAAATTCACTTTGTGAACCGCTATCGCTTTTCTGGTCTGGGGCTGAAGCTTCAAACTACTACAAACAATAATACACACTATTTTATTGTTTATTTCATATTTTGCCTAAACAAGTTTAGGGTTTCCCAGAACATAACATATCTTGCTATTTTATTGGTATTTCGCTTTAAGCGGACAAACTATCATTGTGAGGCAAAGCCGAAACAATTCAGTTTCAAACCAAACATATGAAAATATCTTGATTTTATTTAAATATTTGCGGAAAAGGTGTCAAACTGTTTAAACAAAAAACAATATCTTTATATTGTTTTTTGTGAGTTTTTTACAGAAACATTTCACTTTAGACAAAGCGATTCTCTTGTTTTGTGTCTTTTTCTAAAAAAGGTACATAAGAGTGAAAGATTACAAAGTAAAAGTTTCAAACAAAAGCCAAAACTTTATTTAAATCCTTTTCATCTATGACAATATCTGCTTCATTTTTGAGTACCTCTTTTGCACAAAAGGCAATCTTGGTGCCGCTATGCTTGAACATACTTAAATCATTTGCTCCATCGCCTATACATAGTGTTCGCTTTTTTGGTATATCGAGGAGCTTTTGAAGCCTGTGTATCATATCGCCTTTGCTAAACTCGAACATCATCTCACCCCCTACTTCGCCTGTAAGAGTGCCATTTTTATGGTGAAGTGTATTTGCGAACTCTATATCAAAACCCAATATATTTTGGGCATAATGTGTAGCTATCGTAAAACCGCCAGACATACAAACTACTTTGTAATTTTTTTGTTTTAGATTTTGTATCATGGTTTTGGCACCTTTGATATATGGTAAGTTTTGGCATACTGCTACTGCTTGGTCGTATGGCATACCTTCAAGCAGCTTAACTCTGCTTATAAGTGACTCAAAAAAGTCAATCTCTCCTGCCATAGCATTAGTAGTGATAGCAGTTATACCTTCACCTACACCGTGTGCAAATCCAAGCATATCTATAGTCTCGCCATCCATCAAAGTTGAGTCAAAATCAAATACAGCTAAATTCATAAATCCTCTTAAGTTTTTTGTATTGTATCTAATTAAGTTTAAAACGATATAATACCTTATGAAAAAAATATTTTTGATAGTTTTGTTGTCGTGCGGTTTGTATAGTAGCAGTGTACTGAAGTTTTACTCCACTTCTAAACCTTTGCATAAATATATCATAAAATCCCAAGTTTCTGGGTCTATTACTTATATAAATGACGACATCAAAGGTAAATTTGCCAAAAACTCAACTATACTCAAAATCGATGACAAGGTAGATAAGGTGAGACTAAAGCAGCTACAAAACAAGCTGTATATCTTGAATAAACTTATAAACATAGAGCAAAAAAACTACAATCATATCAAAAAATTTAAGTTTAAATCCCAATTGGAAAAAGACGCACAACTAACCAAACTGCTTAACCTTAAATCTCAAAAAGCCGATATAAAACCAAACATAACATCGCTTCAAGAGACCGTGTCAAACAAAACTCTACTATCGTCAAGTGATTATATATATGATATAGCAGTAGAAGTTGGTGAGTGGGTAAATATGGGTTCGCCACTATATGAGGCACACGACTTAAGCAAAGCGAAGCTAACTATATATATCCCTATAGATATAGCAGGCCAAATCAAAACAAAAACCATATACATAGATGATATCAAAACCGCCTACAAGATAGACAAGCTATACAAAGTAGCAGACAAAAAGCATATATCATCTTATAAATGTGAGATAATCATAAATAGCCCTACGAACTTCTCAAGCTTGAAAAAGATAGAGTTCAAATAAAGGTGAGCCAAGATATCGAAAAGATGGTCTTGGTTTTGGCTTTATATAAAAAATCGCAAGACGAGACGACAGCCGATGTGTTAAACAAACTTGAAAATAGCGGTGCAGTTGCTAACACTGACAAACTGCTATCGCAACTATCTTATGAAAAAATATTTATGAACGATACCTTGACTTTCATAGGTGTACAAGAAGCAAAAAAAGCAGAGCAGTTTTTCAAGATTTAGATAAACAACCCAACATACCTTGCTAATTCTACATATAGCCCCGAACCAGAAAAGCTGGTGCGGTTCGCAAGGCGAATTTCTCTGATAAGTAGTTGCGGGGTTCAGAGATGAGGGACGAGGTAGAAGCGACGAGAGACGATATTGACTACAATAAACTTTCAAACTACAAACAATCATCTATACATTGCGAGGCAAAGCGAAATAATTCAACTTCAAACCAAACATATGAAAATATCTTGATTTTATTTTATCTTTACAAACCATGGACATTTTAAGTTTATTGTGCTATCATACAGCATGAAGACACAAGAACAACTGCTAAATCATAGAATGTTAGTCATAGTTTATACTTTTTTTACTATTGCTGTAAGTAGTGGAACTATTAGATTGATAACCAAAAACACAACCATGCTTGTATTGGATATTGTGCTATTTTTTATTGGTATTGGTGTAAGTATATGGTTGTTGTGGTCTCTAATTGGGGAGATTGTCAAAATCTCAAAAATCACAAAGGAATTAAAATGACCGAACTAATCACCACAGACATAATCAAATATATTGGTATATTTGTCATCACTACAATGTTTGTATTGTTTCTAATAAAAACAAACATAGAATCAAAAAAGTTTTGATACAACCATAAATAAACTAACATTTTTAGCTATTTAACATATAACTATAAACAACCCGACATATATCGCTATTTTAATATTTTACCCTAAATAAATTTAGGGTTCCGAGTGTAGAAATATATTCTATTTTGTTTTTTATTTCATATTTTGCCCTAAACTAGTTTAGGGTTCCCCAGAACATAACATATCTTGCTATTTTTATATTTTGTCCGAACAAGAGAATCGCTTTTCACAGAAACTTTTTTGCAGGCAAAAATCGCCACGGCTAGTTTTCACGAGGTGAAAATGTTTCTATAAAAGTTTCAAGTAGCTTAATTTTTTTATTTTGTTGTATCATATTGTTGTGCTGTTTGTGAGTTTTGCTAAATTTGTGTTTTTTTTGATTTTTGATCTTCACAAAAAATAAATAATCAGTATTTGCTGGTTTTATAGCTGCTCTTATAGCATCGAAACCTACAGCACACACAGGGTGTTTTGGTATGCCTGTATTTTTGTATGTGTTGTAGCTGGTTTTGTCGTGGTCTATCATATGTGCGGTCACTTTTGTGTGTGAGTATTTGCCATAATTTAGTGTGCCGTCCATCTGTAGTCTCATACCCAATTTTAGACGGTTGTGTATGACACTTGAAACTATAGGCATCTCTTGTTTTGATGCTGCTTCTTTTTGTATCACAGAAGCTATGGACACATATCTGTACCAATTTGTTTTGTTGTAGTGTTTAAATATCTTTAAACTTAACTTTTCATATCTTTTTTCTGTGTGACTTAACAAAAAATATATCACTCGGCTTTCCGTCATACCCAATGGTAGTGTGTAGGTGTCGGCTAATATATTGCCATCAAGTTTGTATGATTGGTTGTCATAGGCTGTTTGTAGTTTGTCGTATGATAAGTCTAATTTTTTAGATAATGTTTTTAGAAAAAAATAATATGTCTCACCGGGTATCAAAGTGATAGAAACTCCGGGAGATCTCGATGAAGTTAGGCGATTTAGAAAATCAAGTCTCGTAAGCTTTGTGGATTTTATATCTATCCAGCCTTTTTGTGGTGAGCCGAGCAGTCTTAAAGCTATGTTGTCCAATATATTTGATGGCTGATTTTGTTTGTTGAGGTGCGATATCGTATCGCCAACAGACCCAGCTGGGATATTTATGACCTTGTTTGTGTAAATTGTAGAGGAAAAATAAAACAATAACGATATAATAACCACATAAAGGCTGTTTATGGTTAAAAATATCTTATTTTGGTTTGTTCTCATAATCTTTGTTTTGTTCCTTTTGTCTGTATTGTCGCTTATAATTTTCGGCATAAAGATACCAAATATCCACTACCAAAATATCAAAATAAACTCATTGTATCTAAAACTTGATAAAAGATTGAACATAAAAGCAAACACCATAGATATAAGCTTCAAAACAAACGACAGCAACAAAAGCAAACCAGTAGATGACCAAATACACGATATACGAAAATATGTTTTAGATTATTTTTATTTGTTTGATTATATTGAGACAATAGATATAAAAAACTTAAAACTAAACAAATACAGCCTTAAGGTGTGGACAAATGGCAAGGATTTTAAACTATCGTCCATAGATTTTGATATAAATACAAATATCTTGATAAAAGAAAACAAAATATCTATAAACACAAAAAACTTGTATATAAACAAATATGACCTAAATATCGCAGGACAAACTGATATCTCAAAAGATGAGTATAAAATAGATACAAATATCACTGCTATTATTGATGATGAGTATAAATTTTTCGCTATCGCCTCGTATCAAAAAGATTATGTAGATATAAATATAAAAACTGGCTACTTAAAAGATTTGTTTTTTATAAAAAGATTTGCCAAAATAGACAAAAATATATCAGTATGGCTATACGACAATATACAAGCGAAACTCAAAATCAATAAAGCAAAACTAAAATACCACACCAAAAGCCAAACCTTGATAACAGACACGATACAAGCAGATGCCAATGTAACCGATGCTAAAATAAAGTTTCACAACAAACTAAACCAAGTAAATTCAAAAAACGCAACTATAAAATACGAAAATGAAAAACTAAAAATAACCCTGAACGATGGCACTTATATGGGTGCAGATATAAATGGCACAAAAGTAGAGCTCAAAAACTTCACAGGCGACAAACCACTGACACTGACACTAAATATAAACTCAAATGCGATATTTGATAAAAACATCAAAAATATATTGCATACTTATAAAATAAAACTACCAATAGTTCAAAAAGATGGCATCTTGCAAAGCAAAATTATGCTGACTATAAACTTGAAAGATTTTGACATAGACACAAAAGGCAAAATAGAGATAAAAGATGCCAACTTTGATATGTTTGATATGAAACTATATGTCAAAAAAGGTCATGTGAATATAGACAACAACATCATAAATATAAACAGCACCAACACTAAACTTCTCGGCAATATGCTGAAATTTGACATAAACAATATGACAATAGATACGAATAAATCACAAATAAATAGCGATATTTTTATAAATAGTCTTGCTTTAAAAGATGCTAAGAACACTATAATTGGACTTAAAAATAGACAAACAACTTTAGATATAAACTATAAAAATGGCATAACAATTGACACACCGAACTTAGATATATACACTGCGATAAAGGATGGCGTATCTTATATAAATATAAATAACCTAAAACAATTTTATGACACAAGTGCTCTTTTACAAGATATACAAATACTCGAAGGCAGTGTATTTGTGAAGTTTATAAACAAAAAAAATATACAGTTTTTTTTCAACATAGACAAACATAATTCGCCTTTGATGGTGGATAAAATACAACTAAATGGTGAGTTGAAAGATGACAACATAGATATTGTTTCAACTGATGATAATATAAAAATACACTTAAACAACAAAGAAACAAAAATTAATATAAAAGATATTGATATAAACACACAAAAACTAAAACCAAGCAAAAATGACAACACAACGATAAAAAAGACGACAATATCAGCAACATACTCAAACATAAAGTTTGGAGACAAAAAAGCTTTGTTGGCGACTGATTTTGACCTAATAATAGATGGCAAAAAGTTGTATTTTTTATCAAAATTTTTAGATACCTTTGTGTTTTTTTCCAAAGATGAGCTTGGTAACATATTTTTTAAAGTTGAAAATACACAAGATATATTTATAAATTCAGCTTTGGGTATAGGATACTTTTCTACTGGTGGGCGAGCAGATATAATAGGTGGCAACCAAAACCAAAACCAAGATGTTTTGTCGGGAACAGTGACATTTAAAGATGTTGTATTTAGAGATTTTGCGGTATTAAGTAGCACTTTGACACTAATAAATAGCACCATGTATTTAGCAAGTCCTATTTTGGTATTTCCAACTGTGTATAGATTGATCAAAGGCGATGTAGTATTTGATGGCTACAAAGCCATAAAAGGCAGGATTAGTTATAGTTACAACTTGAAAACTCAACAACTGTCTTTGCCTCAAATATACACAAAGGGTGGAGAATTGGATCTAAGAGGCGAAGCAAAATTTGATTTTCAAAACAGAAAAATAGATGCCAAAATCAAAGCAGTAGTTTTGAAAGATATATCAAAACTCATATCAAACATACCTATATTTAACAAAATTTTCTTAGGCAAAACAGAAGATATATACATAAGAACATATATCAATGGCAACTTAGACAAACCAAAAATAAGCTTCATAAAATAGATAAAAAACTATTCTATTTTTTGAATAATATTTTTTAAAGATATTTTTAAGTTTTTTTAGATATTATAATCAAAAAGGATTTATTGCGTATGTTTATTAAAGATGATAGATTAAATAGTGCCGACAAAGAGGTATTTGATATTATTTGCGATGAAAAAAATAGACAGACAGAACACTTGGAGATGATAGCAAGTGAAAATTTCACAAGTCCTGCTGTGATGGAAGCTATGGGTAGTGTGTTTACAAACAAATATGCTGAAGGATACCCAAACAAAAGGTATTATGGTGGGTGTGAGTATGCCGATAAGGTAGAACAACTCGCCATAAGTAGAGTCAAACAGATATTTGGTTGTGCATATGCCAATGTGCAACCACACTCAGGAAGCCAAGCAAATATGGCAGTTTATGCTGCTTTTCTGCAAGCCGGCGACAAGATATTGGGTATGGATTTATCACACGGTGGTCATTTAACTCATGGAAGTAGTCCAAGTTTTTCAGGTCAAAACTATCAAGCTTTCACTTATGGTGTCAATAAAAACGGCGAGATAGATTATACCGATGTGTTAAATATAGCTAAAATTGTCAAACCAAAAATGATAATATGCGGTGCGTCTGCTTATGCGAGGGTTATTGATTTTGAAAAATTCAAAAATATAGCACAAGAGGTTGGTGCTATGCTTGTAGCTGATATAGCACATATAGCTGGATTGGTTGCTGGTGGAGCGCATCCATCGCCATTTGGTCATGCAAATGTTGTTACTACTACTACTCACAAAACTCTTAGAGGCCCTAGAGGTGGTGTGATAATGTGTGACGACGAACAAATCGCTAAAAAGATAGACAAAGCTATATTTCCCGGCACACAAGGTGGCCCATTGGTGCATATAATTGCGGCTAAAGCTGTGGCATTTAAAGAAGTTTTAGACCCTTCGTGGAAAAAGTATGCTTTTGATATCATCAAAAACAGCAAAATTTTGGCCAAAATTTTATCGCAAAGAGGTTACGATATAGTCAGTGGTGGCACCGACAATCACTTAGTGTTGGTATCGTTTGTAGGTAAAGATATCACAGGCAAGATGGCAGATATGGCACTTGAAAATGCAGGTATAACTATAAACAAAAATTCAGTTCCAAATGACACAAGAAGTGCTTTTGTAACTAGTGGCATAAGAATTGGTAGTGCTGCTTTGACAACTCGCGGTATGGGTGAAGCACAGTTCGAACAAATAGCAAACTATATAGCTGATATATTAGACGACATAGAAAATAAAACTTTACAACAAACAATAAAAAATGAACTAATAGCTATAGCAAAAAAGTTTCCTATATACAAACAGGTTACATTTTGAAAAAAGGAGTATGATATGGGTATAGATGATGGATTTTTAGATGATGACAGATTGGATAATATATCTTTAGACGATGAAAATGACTCTCAATTTAGGTTTAGACAATACAAAAAATATGTATCTACTATTATTATAGCTCTTTTACTTACAATTATAGCTATTATGTATTTTTCACAAAATACACAAAAAATAGAACCAAGTAACCCTATAGAAGTAGGAGAAAAACTTGACAAAATTGACACAAATGATAAATTGGATGAAACTACTATTGACGATGAGTTATTTACAAAAGATAAAGCAGATACGGTTGATCGGCCAGAGGTTGATGATAAAACAAATATTGATGATATACCGGATAACTCTGCTTTAGGTGAAGAAACGAAACCAAAAGGTGTATATATTCAAGTAGGAGCTTTCACTACATATCCAGCCAAAAAAGTATCAAACGATATAGAAAAGCAAGGCTACAAAGTTGTGATATACAAAAAAAATATAAACGGCATCGAGTATTTTAAAGTGCTTGTAGGGCCTTATGAATCTGAACAAAAAGCGAGGGATGATGTGGAATCAGTCAAAACTAAGTTAAACATAAAAGGTGTATTCATATTCAAATAAAACATTATTATCAAACAATCATATTAGACCAGTTTACTCCTGTATCGGTTTATGAAAAACTAAAGGACATATATAAAAATGATGTCACTTTTTTGTTTGAATCTGTTCTAAATGGAGATGACGGAAATTTTTCATATATAACTATAGGGGATTTGGAAAGAGTTTGGAGCAAAGATGGCAAAAGTTATTTCAAAGATAGATTTGCCAACAAAAAAATGATATCCACAGATCCATTTTTGTTTTTGAAGGATTATTATAAGAATATAAACAAAAATTATTTCAAACGATTGTCAAATGAAACGGGGCTTGGTTTTACTGATGGTTTTATAGGTAATATCGGCTATGATATGTCAAAGATATTTCAACCAAAACTACAACCATATATGAAAAACCTACAAGATGATATCGGTGAAAATGATATGGACTTAATTCGCCCTAAACTCATAGTCGGGTTTTGCCACAAGACATCAAAACTTGTCATAATCACATCATTGGAAGAGAAACAAAACGAAATAATTCATCTAAAAAATATACTTCAAACATCTTATGATTATACAAAACTTAAAAAAGCTACTATTCAAAACAAAGGAAAGTTTCATCACTCAAAAGAGAAGTTTTTTGATATGATTGAACTTTGTAAACAAAAAATACACGATGGTTATGTATTTCAAGTGCTTATGACAAATCGTTTTGTGCAAAAAGCTGTTGTAGATGCATTGAGTTTTTATAGAGTATTAAGATCAAAAAACCCATCTCCGTATCTGTATTTGCTTGAGTTCGAGGATTATAGTATAGTTGGAAGTTCTCCTGAAGTTATGATAAAACTACACAACGGTGTCATAACACTTCGTCCAATAGCAGGTACAAGGAAAAGAGGTGCTACAAAAGAAGAAGATGAAGTGTTAAGCCACGAGTTGCTAGATGACCCAAAAGAGATTTCAGAGCATATTATGCTTGTAGATTTAGGTAGAAACGATGTAGGCAAAGTCGCTAAAGCTGGAACCGTAGAGGTATCAAGTTTTATGAAAGTTGAAAAATACTCGCATGTTATGCATATTGTTTCAAATGTAACAGCAATATGCGACAAACAATACGATATGTTTGACCTGTTTGAGGCTACATTTACCGCAGGCACCATGACAGGGGCACCGAAGATAAAAGCTATGGAACTTATAGCTACTTTTGAAAAACTAAGACGGGGGTTTTATAGTGGTAGTATCGGATACTTTGGATTTGATGGCAATATGGACAGCGCTATCACTATACGAACTTCACTTATAACCAAAGATAAAATAGTGTTTCATGCAGGTGCTGGTATCGTAGCTGATAGCTCACCGCAAAACGAATATGAAGAGGTTATAAACAAACTTCAAGCAAATATCTCAACATTGGATGAGCTGGCAAATTTATAAACTATTTGATATTTTAAAGAAATATTTTCACTTATTAAAAAGCGATTTTTGTTGTGTTTTAGTCTATAAACGCCTGCGATATCACAAACATCACTCAAATAATTGATCAATAGTTTCTAAATTGCTTGTTTTTGAAATCAAATTTTAAAACAAATATCATAAAGATAAGGTCTTATGAGTTTTGGGTATCTTTGTAGTCTATAAACTTCTTTGTTTTTTTTTGGTATTGTTGTTTTGCTGTATGGAGCTACCCACAATCTATTTTCGTCATATGATACAACAAATCTATGCGATACCACAGCTTGGCTTTGTGTTTCTAAATACTTTTTTGTTTTTGCTGTCATCATCAAGCCTCTATTTTTGAGCTCTTGGTCTATGAGCCAAATTATCTGCTTTTTGTTTATATATTTATATTTTATCACTACGAGTTGTTTATATCTTTTTATAGTAGTTTCAAAACCAATCCATAAGTTTGCTTCAAGCTCAAGATACTCGAAACTATTTTTTATGCCGTTTTCATAAAGCTTCAAAAAATTATCTGTGAAATTATATCTCATATCGTTTCTTTTGTATTTTCTGTTTTTGTTTGATTCGTCTATAAAATATTTTATTTTATTTTGTGTCAAATAGTTCAAGAGCTCATCTTTTGTTATATCAAGTAGTGGCTTTAGATGATACAGGCCATCTTTTTTGTAGCTTTTTTGCATACTCATAAGCTGGCTTATACCAGCGCCTTTTGATAGTTGCATCATAAACCACTCAAATCTGTCATTTAGTTGGTGTGCCGTAATCAAACTCTCATAATCAAATTTTTTGCAAATCTTGACAAAAAAATTATATCTAAAATCTCTGCCAATTTTTTGACTAAATTTGCAGTGTTTTGGAAAATTTTCTATGTATATTTTTTTTTGAAACTCTTTTGCTAAATTTTTTGCATAAAGTATCTCTTTTTTTGATTGTTCTCTCAAGCCATAATCAACCATAACTATATCAAATGGTATGTTACAATCTTGAAGCAGGGAAAATAAAGCAGTAGAATCAACCCCAGCAGAAAATGCCAACAAGTTTTTTTTTGTGTTTATATTTAGGTTTAACTCCATAAAATTTTTAGTTCGTGTTCTATGTCGTCAATACTTTGCCTCATGAGATGCTCCCCTATCAAAAATGCATCTGCACCTATACTGCTAATTTCATCTATTGTTTGTCTATCATTAACTCCGCTTTCAGCTACTATTATTTTGCCATTTGGTATCATAGGTATCAAATCATAACACAGTCTCATATCAAACTCAAATGTCTCTAAGTTTCTATGATTTATGCCTATGATATTTGCTCCACACCGTATGGCTTTTTTTAAGTCATCTTTATCGTGTATCTCCACAAGCACATCAAGTCCCACATACAAAGCATAATCATACAGCTGTTTTAACTCTTTTGTGCTTAATGCTTTTGCTATAAGTAAAATAAAATCCGCCCCATATACAAGTGCTTGGACTATTTGATATTTGTCTATTATGAAATCTTTTCGCAAAAGTGGTGTTTGGCTGTATCGCCTTATTTGTGTCAAATACTCGATATCGCCAGCAAACCAATGTGGTTCAGTTAGCACTGATATAGCATCTGCTCCACCCTTGCTATAGTTGTAAGCTATTTGTATTGGGTCAAAATCTTCGCAAATCACTCCTTTGCTCGGGCTTGCTTTTTTGATCTCTGCTATGATTTTAATCTTTTTTTCGTTTGTTGATTTTAGAATGTTTTTCACATCTCGTGGCGGATATGGATTGTATGACAAACTTCGCCCCAACCACTCAAGAGGATAATCAACTTTAGTTTTTTCTAGATCTTCTTTGGTTTTTTTGATTATCTTTTCTAATATCATTTGCATCTCCTTATTTTATCGTTGTGTTGTATTATTGTTTTGTCTGTAATTTTTTTTAGTTTGTATATTTTGTCCATAGTTTGTTTTGCTTTGTCGCATTGCTTTTGTTTATAATACCCCCAAGCAAGCGAGTCAAGATATGCTATATTTTTAGGCTTCTTTATCAATGCATTAGATACAAGATTGGTTCCTCTTATTATATCTATGTTATGGTCTATCAAAATATATCCCAAAAAATTAAGATAACTACTATTTTTATTTTTTTTGATGATATAATTAAACTCAGATATAACTTCGTCTAATACTTTTGATTTGTCTTTTGCTATTTCGTATTGTAGCATAGTATTTTGAGCAAAATATTTTATCTCTTTAGTTTCTTCATACAGCTCTTTTGTCAGCGCCGAAGCTTTTATCAAATCTTTTTCGCTATAATACAAAGACAAAAGCATATCGCCTCTTATCTCATTTATTTCAAAAAAATGTCTCAAATCAACTTTTTGATTTTTGTCTAAAAATTTTATTAGTTGTATTGAAAAAGAATCTATCATTTTATTGTTGTTGTGGTTTAATTTTATTGATAGATACATTTTTTTTAAATTTTTTGCTATGTTTTGTTTGTCTTCTGTTTTTATATACAACTTCACAAGCTCAAGATACAGCAACATATCTGGTTTATTGTTTTTTATGTAGTTGTTCATATATTTTATAGCTTGATCTTTTTGTGCCATCTTGTTAAACAACATATTTGTATAAAATATCGCAATTTTTGTGTTTGGTTTTATTTGCAAAGATTGTTTTGCGAAAACTTGAGATTGTTTGTAGTTTTCTAAAAGATAATACACTTTAGACAATTCAAAAAGATTAAACTGCGACCTATAATGCTTGACCAAATACTTTTGTATATCCAATGCTCTATCAAGTTTGCCGGTATTTACAAGAGCTTTCATCTTAAACTGAAAAATGGTTTCTTCGTTTTTTTGGAATATATCTCTGTATTTGTCACATAATTCAATAACATAATAAAAATTTTTAAGCCTAATGTTCAATTTAAGAATATATGCAAAATAGAGATATTTTTTGTCTTTTTCAAAAAGATATTCAAACGAATATAAACTTTTTTTTGTATAGTTGTGTCTTTGCATATCAAGTGCCAACATCAATATCCTTGTGTTGTCATCGTAGTCTTTATTTTGTGCATAAATATTGCCAACAAAAACAAACAATAAAAATAATATTATACGAATAGAACTTTTCATTTAAAATTTCTCCTTTATATTTTTTATTTTCCTGCTATTTTATCACTTCATTTTATACATCTTATGAAAAATTATGCCCGCCATAAAGTATCTTGCAAATTATATTGTCGCTTTTATGCTATGTATGTTCGATTTTGCATAAATATATTTCATACTATCGCTTGTATTGCCAAGATTATCAAAACATACAACTGGCGATAAAATATCAGTTTTTGAGTTTGAATTTTTTCTCGCATATATCAATACAAGTTTTGCATTTGTATTTTTTTTTGCATGAACAAACTGCACAACTTCTATATTGAAGCCATTTGTCATAAGCAAATAAAAAATATCATCAATCTGTTTAGCATCATAACAAAATATAAATTTTCCATCGTTTGTTAAAATATCATAACTTTTTTTTATAAGTTTATTTAATGGCAAGTTGTCATTGTATCTTGCTATTTTTTTATTTGTGTTTGGTGTTTTTAAAACATTTTTATCATAAAATGGTGGATTTGATACCACGATATCAAACTTGAATTCAAAATATGTGTCTAAAAAATTACCTTCAAATATATATGCTTGCTGTTTATTTATATTTAAATTTATTTGTAAAAAGTTTACAAACTCGTTTTGTATCTCGCTAAAAGAGAGTTTAAGTTTACAAAAGTCTCTCTTAAGCGACAAGCCAAGCACTCCAACTCCTGAACCTATATCTATAATATTTTTATTTAGATTTTTGTATTTTTTAAAAATATTTGCGATAAAACTTAACAATATATGAGTATCGCTATTGTAACAATACCCATCTTTTGGTTGATACAAAAGCACCAAAAATACTATTTTACAGGAAACCTTCCATAAGGTTGTCCAATCTGTTTAGTTCCAATTTTTCATTGGTTTTATTTTTGTTTGTATCTTTGTCGTTGTCATTTGTATTTTGAACTATACTGTCGTCATTTGTTGCATCGAATTTTATAATATCATTATCGTCTGTTTTATCGTCAATATCACTATCTAAGTTTGTATCGTGGCTTGTGTTATCTTCATCTAAAACTGTTTCTATTTTGTCTAACATATCGCCGATTGCTATGTCTTTTTCGCCGTCAGTTCTTTCGTATTCAAAAATTTTGCTATTTATAAGATCGTTTTGATCTTTTAATTTCATATTCTCATCGTCTGTTATATCTTTTTGGGTTTGTAGCTCCTCATAAGCACCTAAAAGTTTTTCCAGAGCATCTTGCAACTTATCAATCGTTTTTGTTTCCATAATCTACCTTTTTAAAAAATTATCATATTTTATCATTTTGTGCTTAATTTTACCTCACAATCAAAACAACTCTATCATTTTTGATACTTCTTCTACTGCAAAAAGTTTGATGTCGCTATTTGTTTTGATTTTTTTTGCTAATATAACTTTGCTTATACCTAAAGATGCTGCTTCTTTTAGTCTATTTTCTATCTTTGATACCTCTTTTATCTCTCCTGTTAAACTAACTTCGCCTACAAATACTGTCTCTTTTGATATTGGTCTGTTTTGAAAACTGCTTATAATAGCAGCTACGATAGCCAAATCACATGAGCTTTCTTTTAGTTTGATACCTCCGCTTATATTTATAAATACATCGTATTGATTTAATGGTAAATCAAGTTTTTTTTCTAAAAGTGCGAGAAGCATATTTAAACGATTTGTATCAAATCCTGTAGCAGACCTTTTAGGATTTGCATATGTGCTGTTTGTCACAAGTGCTTGAACTTCCAAAACTATAGCACGACTTCCTTCCATGCTCACAGTCAAACAACTTCCACTTATGTTTTTGTTGAGTGTGAAAAATTTACGACTTATATCTTTTGCACTATCAAGACCATCTTCGGTCATCTTGAATATACCCAGTTCATTTGTGCTACCAAAACGATTTTTAAAGCCTCTTAATATCCTTAGTTCATTGTTGGTTTCACTTTCAAAATACAGCACGGTATCTACCATATGTTCAAGCACCCTAGGGCCTGCTATGGAACCATCTTTTGTAATATGCCCTACTATAAATATGCTGATTTTGTTTTGTTTGGCCAGTCGCATAAGCTCAAATGTAATCTCTTTAACTTGCGATACACTACCTGGCGATGAGCTTATATTGTCGCTATATATAGTTTGAATAGAATCAATCACTACCATATCAAACTTGTTTATATTTATCTCTTGCACGATATTGTCAAGCTGTATTTCAGCTAACAAATACAGCTCTTTTTGGTTTGCTTTTAATCTATCGGCTCTTAGTTTTATTTGGCCTATAGACTCTTCACCTGACACATACAAAACTTTGTGTTTGTTTGATGAAAGATTACTAGCTATCTTTAATAATAAAGTTGATTTTCCTACTCCTGGACTACCACCGATTAAAGTCAAACTTCCGGGCACTATGCCGCCTCCTAACACCAAATCAAACTCTTCGTTTGATGTGCTGTATCTTTTGATTTTTTCTTCTTTTATATCTACTATTGACACAGCGTGTGATTTGATATTTGTTTGTGTTTTTGTGTGTTTTATATGCTCAACTTGTGAAGCAGTTAGCTCTACGAAACTATCCCAACTACTACAACTGGGGCATTTTCCAAGCCATTTTTGCGATTGTTGGCCACAAAATTGGCACTCAAATATGTTTGATCTTTTTTTAGACATTTTTTTCCTTTTATTGTTTATCTTATCTAATTTAGATAAAATTGTTTATGAACAAAAATCAAACTTTAAATTACTTATACCGACTTAAATCGTTTGGTATTGATTATCACGACTCTATCAAAGCAAACTCAAAGCACGAAAATATTATGCTAGATAGTGCTACAAATATAAAAGAGTTAAACAAAAGTGTCAAAAATTGTTTTTTGTGTGAGCTACACAAACAAAGTAAATACAAACACACAACTACAAATTCTCAAAAAATAGACATAATGATAATCAACGATTTTAGCACAAATAGTTTTGATCCATTTTTGGGACAAGCAGGCAAGATGCTTGAAAATATCTGTTTAAATGTTCTTAAATTAACAAAAGAACAAATATACTGGACGAATATAATAAAATGCCCAATCTTTGATAGTAGCTTTATAACTAAAGAAAATATAGAGATATGTCAAAACTATCTTCAAAATGAGGTAGATATCATAAAACCTAAAGTTATAGTATGTTTTAAAAATAAAATATCAAAACAAATTGAGTTAAAAATAGACGATATCAAGCTTGTGCAAACATATAGTCCCAGCTATCTCTTAAGAAATCCTAGCAAAAAACAGATAGTTTTTGATGACATGAAAAAGGTTTATTCTATACTAAACTATTCATCAAAATAAAGGGCACCTCCAATTTAGCAAAATAGGATATAATCAAAAAAAAGGCGACAAATGAACAACTGTAAAATCATATTTGTAACTGGTGGGGTTCTTAGTAGTTTAGGCAAAGGTATCACAGCAGCTTCAGTAGCAACAATACTAAAACATAGCGGCTACAATACTACTATGCTCAAAATCGACCCATATCTCAATGTAGACCCAGGGACCATGAGCCCACTTGAACACGGCGAAGTCTTTGTAACCCACGATGGAGCAGAAACAGACCTTGATATAGGACACTACGAAAGATTTCTAAACACCCACTTAAACAAAATAAACAACATAACCACAGGTCAAATATATAGTAAAGTTATAAAAAAAGAGCGACAAGGCAAATATTTAGGTCAAACGATACAAGTGATACCACATATAGTAGATGAGATCAAAACTGCTATATACAAGGCATCAAAAGGTTTTGATTTTATGATAGTAGAGCTCGGCGGCACTGTTGGAGATATAGAAGGTATGCCATTTCTCGAAGCGGTTCGTGAGATAATATTTGAAAAAGATAGGCACCAAACTATGAATATCCATGTAACATTGGTGCCATATCTCAAAGCAGCAGGTGAGCTAAAAACCAAACCCACACAACATAGTGTCCAAGAGCTTCGGCGAATTGGTATACGACCAGATATGCTTGTGTGTCGTTGTGAAAAAAACTTGCCAGAGGAGTTGAAAAAAAAGTTAGCTTTTAGTTGTGATATCCATATAGATGCAGTGATACAAGCAAAAGATGCGAAAACCATATATGCAGTGCCTATGGAGTTTTTGGACGATGGTATATATGAACCACTTGCCAAACATTTTAAACTAAACAACCAAAAACCAGATATGAAAAGATGGAGTTTGTTGGTGGACAATCTTCTCAAACCACAAAAATCAATAAAATTGGCTTTTGTAGGTAAATATCTTAAACTCAAAGAAGCTTACAAATCATTGCTTGAAGCTATATCACATAGTGGAGCGAAACACAGTATCAAAGTCCAGATAGTTTGGTGCGATAGTGAAGATATAGAAAAACAAGGAGTCAAAGATATCTTGAGCGGTTGTGATTGTATTTTAGTAGCAGGTGGTTTTGGAAACAGAGGAATACAAGGCAAGATAGAAGCTATCAAATATGCCAGAACCCACGATATACCATATCTAGGTATTTGTCTAGGTATGCAACTGGCATATATAGAGTATTTGCAAAATGTTGTTGGTATCAAAGATGCGACATCTGTAGAGTTTGATAAAAATACAAAAGAACCAGCAGTATATCTTATAGAACAATTCATAAACACTACAGGTCAAAAACAGTTAAGAACATCTATCAGTCCGCTTGGTGGTACCATGAGACTGGGAAGTTATGAGTTCGAAACAGAAAAAAATACAAAAATAAACGATGCATACAAAACTATCAAAAAAAGTGAACGGCACAGACATAGATATGAAGTAAATCCTGCGTATAAGGATAGGCTTGAAAAAGCTGGTATGATAATATCAGCACACAATGGCAAACTAATAGAAGCGATTGAGATACCATCTCACAAGTGGTTTGTAGGGGTTCAATTTCATCCAGAATTTACAAGCACATTAGAATACCCGAGTCCTATCATCGATAAATTTATCCAAGTTAGTTTAAATGGCAAATGATATATCTCTAATAATTTTATCTGGTGGCAACTCCACAAGGTTCGGTCAAAATCCCAAAAAACAGTGGATAAATATAAAAGATGAACCGTTATGGTTGTTTGTTGTCAATAGATTTAAAAAAAATTATAGTTTTGATAAAATAGTTGTCGTTGGCAGCAAAGATGAGCTTAATTATATGTCAAATTTTTGCTGTGATATTGATATGGTTGCAAGTGGACAAACAAGACAAAAGTCAATACAAAATGCGATAACACACATATCTACAAAATATGTAATGATAAGCGATACAGCAAGATGTTGTTTTGCTAAAAAGGTGGTAAAAAACCTGATAAAAAATCATCTCAAAGCTGATTGTATAGTGCCAACTATTGATATTAACGATACAATTGTTTATAACTATGAGTATATAAACAGAGATAAAACAAAGCTTGTGCAAACTCCACAACTATCAAATACCGCCTTGCTAAAAAAAGCGATATCAAGTGATATAGACTACACAGATGAAAGTAGTGCCATAAAGGCAAATGATGGCAAACTTTTATATATAAAAGGAGATAAAAAATCACATAAAATTACAACTAAAAACGATATCAAAAAAATAGATTGTTTGAAAAAACCAAGCAAAAAAGTTTTAGTTGGGTTTGGCTATGACATACACAAATTTATAAACAACAAACCTTTGTATTTGTGTGGTGTCAAAATAGACTCACAATTTGGACTTCAAGCCCATAGCGATGGTGATGTGGCGATACACAGCGTCATAGATGCCATAATAGGTGCCATAGGTGCTGGCGATATTGGTGACTTTTTTCCAGACAATGATAACAAATATAAGGATATTAGCTCTGTCAAACTACTTGAGTATATAGTTTTGTTTGTGAGTAAAACAGGTTTTGAAATTGTAAATATAGATATGACGATAGTAGCTCAAATACCAAAAATATCGCCTCATAAAAAACAGTTGAGATACAGTTTGTCAAAAATCCTAAAAATAAAACCAAACCATATAAATATAAAAGCTACTACAAATGAACAGATTGATACCATAGGTGATAGTAAAGCTATGTGTGTGTATTGTGTGGCAAATTTAAAATACTCAAAAGTTTGATTTTTTTAAGTTATTTTAAGCTTTTTTTGATAAAATCTGGCACTCTATGTTTAGGAGTGCTAAATATATGAGTGATTACAAAATATAGAAGGAAAAAATATGAAATTTACACCAATAGGTGATAGAGTTTTGCTGAAAATTAAAGAACAATTAACCAAAACAGCAGGAGGTATATATATACCTGACAATGCTTCAAAAGAGAAACCACAACTGGCTGAAGTAGTAGCAATAGGTAGCGAAGTGAAAGCTGTCAAAGTAGGAGACAAAGTGTTATTTGCAAAATATGCAGATAGTTCAGATGTCAAAATAGACGAAAAAGAGTATTTGGTATTGAAAACCAAAGAGATACTCGGAATTTATAAATAAGGAAATAAAATATGGCAAAAGATATAAATTTTGGTGATGATGCAAGACACAAACTATATAGTGGTGTCAAAAAATTAAATGATGCTGTTAAAGTGACTATGGGTCCAAGAGGTAGAAATGTTTTACTTCAAAAATCTTACGGTAGTCCTGCTATCACAAAAGATGGCGTAAGTGTAGCAAGAGAGATTGAGCTTGATGATGCTATAGAAAATATGGGAGCAGGTCTCGTCAAAGAAGTAGCCTCAAACACAAACGATGAAGCAGGAGACGGGACTACCACAGCAACTGTATTAGCGCATAGTATATTTCAAGAGGGTTTGAGAAATGTAACAGCTGGAGCAAATCCAGTGCAAATAAAAAGAGGTATGGACAAAGCAACCAAAGAGATATTAGCCAACTTAAAAGCTATGGCAAAACCAATAAAAGACAAAAAAGATATAGCACAAGTAGCGACAATATCAGCAAATAGTGATAAAGATATAGGAGATATGATAGCAGATGCTATGGGAAAAGTTGGCAACGATGGTGTCATAACAGTAGAAGAAGCAAAAGGCATAAGCGATGAGCTTGATGTAGTAGAGGGTATGCAGTTTGATAGAGGATATTTAAGCCCATATTTTGCTACAAATATGGACAAAATGATAGCAGAACTTGATAATCCATACATACTTCTAAGTGAAAAAAAGATATCTTCACTCAAAGAGATACTTCCAGTGCTTGAAGAGGTCAATAAAACACAAAAACCACTTCTAATAATAGCCGAAGATGTAGATGGTGAAGCATTGTCAACACTTGTAGTAAATAGATTAAGAGGTAGTTTAAATATTGTTGCTGTCAAAGCTCCAGGATTTGGTGATAGACGAAAAGCGAGCTTAGAAGATATAGCTATATTAACTGGTGGAAAAGTGATAAGCGAAGAGCTGGGTATGTCACTTGATGCTACAACAATTGATATGCTTGGAACTTGTGGCAAAGTGGTTGTAGATAAAGATGACACAACCATAATAGATGGTTCTGGAAATCAAAAAAATGTAAATAGTCGTATCAACCAGATTAAAAATGAGATAGAATCTACCACCAGCGATTATGATAAAGAAAAAGCCCAAGAAAGATTGGCAAAACTTAGTGGTGGAGTAGCTGTCATAAAAGTAGGAGCTCCAACAGAAACTGAGATGAAAGAGAAAAAAGATAGAGTAGATGATGCTTTGAGTGCTACAAGAGCAGCTGTAGAAGAGGGTATAATCATCGGTGGTGGATGTGCCCTAATAAAAGCTTGTGGAAAATACAAAAATAACCTCATGGACGATGAAAAAATCGGTGCCGATATCATAACAAGAGCTATATCATCTCCGCTCAAACAAATAGCCACAAATGCTGGATACGATAGTGGAGTTGTAGCAAATGAGATAATCTCATCAAAAGAAGCTAACAAAGGTTTTGATGCTTCTACAGGAGAATATGTAGATATGTTTAAAGCTGGTATAGTTGATCCTGTAAAAGTAGCAAGAGTAGCAGTGCAAAATGCAGTATCGGTAGCGTCATTGCTGCTTACAAGTGAAGCAACTATCACAGATATCAAAGAGCAAACACCCTCACCAGCTATGCCTGATATGGGTGGCGGTATGCCTGGTATGGGCGGAATGGGAATGTAGTATCACTACATCTTATACATTGGCTCATTCACCCGATGCTGACGATATATTTATGTATTTCGCTATCAAATTTGGGTGGATATCGACGGGAAATATAAAGTTTGAAAATATAGCAAAAGATATAGAAAGTCTAAACAATGCCGCACTTGAAAGCTTGTATGACATATGTGCTATTAGTTTCGCTTTGTATCCAAATGTGCGTTATGAGTATGCTATGCTTAAAACCGCAGTAAGTTTTGGCTACGGATATGGGCCAAAACTTATGAAACAAGAAACTAAAAAACTTCATACAAATTTTAAGTGTGCTTTAAGTGGTGAAAACACCACAAATGCCATGCTATTTAAGATAAAATATCCGCAAGCAAAAATCATATATATGAATTTTTTAGATATCGAAAAAGCTATCATAAGCGGCGATGTAGATGCTGGAGTTCTTATACATGAGTCTATATTGACATATGACAACTCCCTTGTTGTTGAATGTGAATTGTATGACATATGGGTGGAATTATCAAAAGATAGTTTGCCACTTCCGCTTGGTGGTATGTGTATAAGAAGAAGTATTCCTTTGAATAAAGCTATTTTGTGTGAAGAGTATTTGACACTCGCTGTAAAAGTAGCAAATAAAAATCAAAAACTATTAAGCGATATGCTTCTCGATAGAAAACTTGTGCGTGTGGATTGTGAGACACTTCAAAAGTATCTCGAACTATATGCAAACCACGATTCAATATCATTAGATCAAACACAGCAAAATGCTATAAATAAACTATTTCAAATAGGTTATGACTTAAAATTTTATGACAAACAAATCAGATGTCAAGATTATTTTGTGCCTACACAATACAAAACACTAAGAGATAAATAGATGTCAAACTACGAACAATACACACAAGCTTTAAAACAGATAAAAACAATGATAAAAAATGATATAGAACAAATAGTAAATAATCAAACTATGTCGCTTGAAACAAAAAACTCTTTGATGTTGCCGCTTATCAAAAAAAATACAATTATAAATGAGGCTATAAATAAGTTTGAGTTTATAGATAAGACAAAGTTTGATGGACGATGCAGTGAGTATTAGATATTTGCAAGCAAGCTGGGTGGTTGTATGCGATAAAGAGTTTAAAATTATTAAAGATGGTTTTGTAGTATTTGATAAAGATATTTCGTATGTTGGCGACAGCTCAACAATAAAAAAACAATACCCAAACACAAAGTTTGAACACCAAGGCAACAATTCCGTTTTGATGCCTGGACTTATCAACGCTCACACACACTTGGAATTTGGAGCAAATAGCACTACGCTTGTATATGGTGACTTTACCGCTTGGCTTCACTCTGTTTTGTCAAATAGGGACAAACTATTATCAAAAGTGGACGACAAACTAATAAAAAACCAGCTAAACGATATGCTAAAATCTGGCACTACATCAGTAGGAGCTATCAGCTCATATTCGCTTGATATAGACTCGTTGGACAATAGTTGCTTAAATACTGTTTGTTTTGTGGAAGTTTTAGGCTCTACAAAAGAGAAAGTAAACGAAAATTTTCAAAATTTTCAAGATAGATTAAAGGCTATTTTAGAAAAATCAAATATAATACCGGCTGTGGCTATACATAGTGCTTATGCTACACATCCAAAGCTTGTCAAAAAGGTCATAAAAGTAGCGAAAAAAAAAGCACTTATAGTCCAGACTCATTTTATGGAATCTTGTGCAGAAAAAAATTGGCTTAAAAATTCAGATGGTAGCTTCAAAAAAATTTTTGAAGAAGTTTTTAAACAAACTAAAGCAATATCAAAAGCGAAAAAATTTTTAAATATGTTTAAAACAATAAATAATATGTCATATACTCACTGTTGTTTTGCTTCAAAAAAACACTTAAACATATTGCAAAAACAAAATGCCAACATAATACATTGTGCTAAATCAAATAGATTATTAGGCTCAGAAACTTTCAATACAAATAGTTTTGAAAATATCGCTATAGGCACTGATGGGCTTAGTTCAAATGATAGTTTAGATATGTTTGATGAGCTCAAAACTGTTCTTTTTTTACACCGTAAAGAGCCTATCAATATGTTTTCAAACAAACTTTTATATATGGCGACCCATGGTGGTGCAAGAAGCCTAAATCTAAACTCTGGTGAATTAAGCAAAAACTTCCAGGCAGATATATTGTCACTTACACTCAAAGATGAACCAACAAAAGAGAATCTATGTTTGTCTATAATTTTAAATAAAAAATCCATAAACCAAGTTTATATAAAAGGCAAGCTATGCTACGGTTAAATATAAATAAACAACTAAAAGAGTTTAATTTGAAGTTTGATATAAATATACCCAAAGGACAGATTGTAGCTATTGGTGGCGATAGCGGTTGTGGCAAGACTACTGCCTTGCGAATAATAGCAGGTTTAGTATCAAGCCAAAGTGAAATAATATTTGAAAATACAGTATGGCAAGACAAAAATCAAACTCTAAAACCCCAAAAAAGGCATATCGGTTATATACCGCAAGATAGCTCTGTGTTTCCAAATATGACAGTCAAACAAAACTTGATGTATATCAAAAAAGATGAAAAAATGTGCGACAAACTACTTGATATGACTGAAATTTTAAATCTTAAAAATAGACACATTCAAGAGTTAAGTGGAGGACAAATACAAAGAGTAGCTTTGTGTAGGGCATTTATGCGAAAACCAACTATTATGTTACTTGATGAACCTCTCTCAAATTTACACAAAGATATGAGAGCAAAGATAATCAACAATATCAAAATAATACACAAAGAGTTTAAAACTATAACACTATTTGTTTCGCATAATTTTGATGAAATACAAACTATTTGCGATAGATTTTTAGTGTTTGGTAGAGGTAAAATTATAAAAGATGGCGAAGTTTTTTACGACAATAAAATTCAAGCAAAAGTTGTAGATATAAACCACACAACAAACCATATGAAGTGTTTGATAAACAAAAAACATATGAATATGTTTGATATAAATAAACATATCAATATCAAACTCTAATCATATTCTATGGTGTGTTTATTTTTTTTGTAACTTGATAGTTTGTTTGTTTTTTGTATTTGGTTTGCTAACTTTAACAAAATTGATTTTTCATATTCAAAATCGCAGTTTTTTTTGTCGCAATATTTTAAACACATATTGACATATTCAAGTAGTTTTATGTGTGATGGATTGTTTAGCCTAACTGCTAAACAACTACATATTAAATCATAATGAGTATTCACTTTTTGTTTAAACTTATTTATATCAAACTCTTTTGTTTTCAATACAGATACCGTGGAATTTAAAAATCTATTTAAAGCTCTTATGTATTTGATTCTTGATATTTTGTCATCTATCAAACTCATACAAACCCCTCTTGTCCTATCCTATATAAAATAAAATCATATTTTATAGGATCGTATATATCATATTTTCTCAAACTATTTGTGAGCTCATAAACGGCTTTTTGATTGTAGCTTTTTGATTTGATTAGGTTTAGTTTTTTGCCTATATTGTATGTGTGAGTATCAAGTGGCACAAGCAGATGTTTTTTATCCAACCCGCTCCACAAACCCATATCTAAGTTGTCGTATCGCACCATCCATCGTAGATACAAGTTCCACCTTTTGTATGGTGCTGTTTTTGAGTCTGTGCTTCCTATTAGAAACTTGAAGCCTCTTGAGTTGTATGTCGTATGCGAATAAATAATTTTTATTAGACATTGAATTGAGTTTATTATGTCGTTTGTTTCTCTAAAATTTTGTATGAAAAGTTTATTTAACGATAAAGTTTTTTTCATATTTGACAAAACTATAAACAATGTTTGAATATCTTTTGTGTTTTGAAATCTATAATACTTTTTTTCTAAACTTTTACATATCGTTGTCTCATCTTGATCTAAAATATCAAAATCTAAGCTATCTAAAAACTTAACTATACTAGAAGCTTTGCCATAAGCAAACAAAGCACAAATAAGCGATACAAACTCATCGTTTGTTCTTTTTGCTACCATGAGTGGGTCTGGTTTTTCATATGTAAGCTCAAGCTTGTTGTCTCTTTGTTTGGCTAACTTATCTAATAATTTTTTAACAATTTATCCTTTGTGTTATTTTATCGTCTTAAGTTTAAGACTATTTGGGTATTTTAACTCAAAATATCAAAAGGATAATCAACGATGAATATGACTATACCGCAACCAACATTTTATATACTCAAATGCGAACAAAGTTCGCCTGTTAATATGCCAAAACCATCGTGTGTAAATGACGACAGCCGAGATCTTTTTAACCATATGGCACAAAGTTTGATGCAAAAAGGTATCATGGGCCCAGTTCAGCCTATAAGGACAAGCTGTCTTGGTAGATGTCAAATGGGTCCTGTGATGTTAGTAGAGCCAGGTCACTATATGTATGTAGAACTAACAAAAGAGAAAATAGATAAAATCATAGAACAACACATCATAGGCAAAAAGCCAGTTAGCAAATACCTTATAGATGAGAAGTTTTGGGCTTCGCCTGTGGAGCTGTAGGATTATGAATATAGATATGCTTTATAGCAAAATACATAGAGCGACAGTGACAAGCGCAAATCTACACTACCAAGGCTCAATCACTATAGATGAAATACTATTGCACAAAGCAAAACTAAGAGCTGGCCAAAAAGTTGAAGTAGTAAATATAAACAATGGTGAGCGTTTTACTACATATATAATCAAAGGTCGCAAAGGTGGGCGACAAATATGTGTAAATGGTGCGGCATCACGGTTGGTTCATGCAGGAGATAGAGTTATAATCATAGCATATGCCTCGTATAACGAAAATGAATTAAAAAACTACAAGCCAATTACATTGCAAGTAGACGAAAATAACAATATTGTAAATTTATCAGACGAGCTAAAAGGAGGCGAATATGTATGATACCGATGATATGAGCAAGATATTTGATAAATTCAAAGAGATAACAAAAAATGCCAAACAAGAAGTTGAAAATCTTGTTTTCAAAGCATCTGCTGGTGGCGGTCTTGTAGATATAAGCATAAGTGGTCACAACGAAATAATAGAGTTAAACATAGATGACGAACTACTAAATGATAAAGATTCGCTACAAATACTACTTATATCGGTTATAAATGATGTTTTAAATCAATCCAAAACAAACCAGCAAACTCAAGCTATGAATATGTTCAACGATATCACCAAATCCAAATAAAATGCCAAATAGCTCCAAAGAACTTTTAAATAAGTTTGAAGCTTATTTGCAAAACAATCTACCTGCTGTTCAAACATTTCATCCATCATTTAATACAGCTTTGCAAGTTATGATAAAAGCAAAAGCAAAACGATTTCGCCCTATTCTTATGCTATCAATTGTAGATAATCTATCGCCGCTTTTATTGAAAAACTCATTTGACATCGCAGTTGCTTTGGAGATATTTCATACATATTCGCTAATACACGATGACCTGCCATCTATGGACGATGCGATTTTAAGACGGGGCATCGAAACTTTGCACAAAACATATGATGATGCTACAGCTATACTTGTAGGCGATGCTTTAAATACACACACTTTTCATCTTGTAGCAAATAGTTCTCTATCAAGCTTGACCAAAATTGATATCATAAAACAACTAAGCTTAGACGGTGGTATAAACGGTATGGTAGTAGGACAGGCTATTGATATATATTTTGAGAACAAAACTCTGGGTTTAGACGAACTTAAGATCTTGCACCTAAACAAAACTGCCAAGCTTATAGCTACGAGCTTGAAAATAGGTGCTATTATATGTGAATTAGGCGACAAAACGACAAACAAACTATACGATATTGGTATGGATATTGGTTTGCTTTTTCAAATACAAGACGATATACTAGACAATACACTAAACGACCAACAAGCACTCAAATCGACAAACAAAGACAACGAAAAGAATACATTTGTTAATCTTTTGGGATTAGATGGTGCGATAGATGAAGCAAATAAGCTATCAGATAAAATTTTATCGCAAATAAATAACTTACAACCAAACTTACAGGTTGCTTTAAAGGGCACTTTGAAAGGTTACCTACATAGACACAACTAAAAAAGTGATATTTATCACAGCAACCAACACAAATATTGGCAAAACAAAAGCATGTGAGATACTGATAAAAAAATATTTTAAGTTAGGTTTAAATGTCGCATATTTCAAACCTATAGAGACAGGCATAAAACATGATAGTAGTGATACAAACAAAATTTTAAATCTATTAAACCAATTAAACAAAAACAACACACCGACTATAGATATGATGTCGCATTATAGATTTAGTTTGCCGGCAGCTCCTGTTGTCGCAAATAGTTTAAATATAGATATAGATATCAACTGTTTGTTGCAAAAAACTGCAAATCTGCTCAAGCTTTATGATGTTGTATTAGTAGAAGGTGCAGGGGGCTTAAAAACACCTATAACTCAAAAATTGTTTATGATTGATTTGATAAAATATTTTCAAGATTATTTTGAAGACTTTGAAGCTTTGCTTGTAGCACCATCGTATTTAGGTTGTATTAACGATACTTTATTGAGTTTGGATTGTCTAAAAAACTACAACATAAAACACAACTGGGTTGTAAATCTACATCAAAACAAAAAACAGTTTGAAAAAATCACAAAACCATTTTATGACGATTATTTTAAATACATCAACTATTTACAAGATATTTGATACAATTTATATAACTTTTGCTTGAGAGGTTGTTCTCTTTTTTATATGCGATATCAAAAGCAGTGCCATGTCCTACACTTGTTCTTTTGATTGTTTCGCTCAAAGATATATTGATAACCTCATCAAAATACAAAGCTTTTAGCGGCGATAATCCTTGGTCATGATACATCGCTACAAAAAGTTTGTATTTTTGTCTATTTGTTTTTATAAATGCCACATCGGGCACTATTGGTCCTACAAATATATCTTTTGATAGTATTTTGTTTGCTTCGTTTATCGCTTGTGTTATCTTGATATCTTCACATCCTATTATGCCATCGTCTCCACTATGAGGGTTTAAGCCCAACACCGCTATATTTGTATCTATTGTATTTAAACGGTGATATAAGGTTATCAAAAATTCAACTATATCTTTTTTTATAATTTTATTTGATATATCTTTGATAGCCAAATGGTCTGTGTATAAAGCTACAAACATATATTCACATCCCATCATCATAATACTATTTTGCAAAAACTTATCGCGAAGAAGCTGTGTATGACCTACAAAACCAATATTTGCTTTGCTCCAACTTTGTTTGTTTATAGGCAAGGTTGCTAATGCATGAACTTTGCCATCAATTGTTTGTGTGATAGCATCTACAAATGACAAGTAGCTATATTTGCCAGCATCTTTGTCTACTATACCCGGCTTTATATCAAAATCACCCTGTATTTGCGACAACAACATATTTTTTGGTCTTTTTATATTTAAAGCAAAGCAAGATTTTTCAAGCATAATATCATTTATACAATATATTGGCTCACACAATTTTGAGATAGTTTTGTGTGATTGAAGCATAAGCTGTATGCCAACACCGTTGATATCGCCTACTGATATGGCTATCTTTTTGATACTAAATCTTTCATATCTTTTATCGCTTGCTCAATACCTACAAATACCGACCTTGCTATTATACTTTGACCGATATTTAGCTCATCTATATCTTTTATTTCTAATATATTTGATATGTTTTGGTAGTTCAAGCCATGCCCTACTGCTATATGCATACCGTAAAATTTCGCTAAATTTACACAAGCTTTTATCTTTTTGAGCTCCTTATCTAAAAGTATTTTTAATTTCTCATTTGAGATATCGAGCTCTTTTATATTGTGACTTGAGTGCCTTAATCCTCCATAAAGCATAGCATATATATTTGCATAGTGCCCCGTGTGAAGCTCTATGTTGGTTATACCCAATTTATAAACCATATCTATAGTATCTATATTTGGGTCTATAAAAACAGAAGTATCTATGGCATTTTTATCAAAAAGTTTTTTAGCTTTTGTTATGTCATCTTCAAATTTTGTTATATCTAATCCGCCCTCTGTTGTAACCTCTTGGCGATTTTCTGGCACCAATGTTGCTATATGTGGTTTGTGTGTAGCAACAAAGTTCAAGATATTTTTATCTAAACTACACTCAAGATTTATAGGCAAATTTGTATGAGACAATATATGCAACACATCTTTATCTTTTATGTGTCGTCTATCTTCTCGTAAGTGTATAGTTATCTGGTCAGCTCCACCCATTTTACAAAAATACAAACTATCTATTATATTTGGATCATTTATCTGTCTTGCTTCTCTCAGCACTGCTATATGGTCTATATTTACACCAAGTTTCATATTTTTGTCCTTTTTAGTTTAAACATATTTTATCTAAATAAAATAATTTTATGATAAGATAGGCCATGATAAGCAAATCGAGCATAGAAAACCTGAAAAATACCATAGATATAGTTGATACTGTATCGTCATATATACAGCTAAAAAAATCTGGTTCAAACTTCAAAGCAAATTGCCCTTTTCACGATGAAAAAACAGCAAGCTTTGTAGTAAGTCCGTCTAAACAGATATACCACTGCTTTGGCTGTCAAGTAGGAGGCGATAGCATAAAATTTGTCATGGAATTAGAAAAATTAAACTATCCAGAAGCTTTGGAAAAATTGGCAGACCAAAACAATATTACTTTAGAATACGAAGACAAAAACTATAAAAAACAAGATTTTAGCACAATAGAAAAACTAAACTCACACTATATAAATAAACTTGACCATAACCAAACAGCAAAAAAATATCTCGAAGACAGAGGTGTTTGGCACTCAACTATAGAAAAATTTGGCATAGGATATGCAAATAGTTCAAACGATACTATAAACTTCTTAAAACAAAATATGCTAAACCTCAATGACGCTGTGGAGTTTGGTTTGATAGGTAGCAGCGACAATGGTTTGTATGCGAGATTTATAGACAGAATAACATTTCCAATACATACAAATAGTGGCAAAATATGTGGTTTTGGTGGTAGGACTATCACAGGACATCAAGCAAAATACATAAACTCTCCACAAACAAAACTATTTAACAAATCAAGAATATTATATGCATACGACAAAGCAGCAAAACAGATATACAAAAATAAACAAATAATCATAACAGAAGGTTACCTTGATGTCATCATGCTTCATCAAGCTGGATTTATAAATAGTGTTGCTACATTGGGAACTGCCTTGACAAAAGAGCATCTGCCTTTGCTTTGTAGGGGTGAGCCTGAGATTATATTGGCATACGATGGTGACAAAGCAGGAAAAGAAGCTGCAAAAAAAGCTTCATATCTTTTATCGGCAAATAATCTTGAGGGCTCTGTCGTGCTATTTGATGAAGGGGTTGATCCGGCTGATATCGTCAAACAAAACAAAATAGAAGAGCTCGGCGAGATATTTTTAGACAAAATACCTTTTGTGAGATATATCATAGATGAGACAATTTTATCATATGATACAGCAAACCCATATCAAAAAAAACGATGCCTCGATGAGATATCATCATATATGCGAACCTTAAACAAAATCGTAGCACAAGAATACAAAACATATATATCAACCAAACTAAATATCAAACCGCAACATATAAAAATAGACAGCTTCCAAAGAAAAAGAGAAGACGACATATCGTTTGTATCCAAAGATATAGCAGAGCTTTGTATCATAAAAACTGCACTATCAAACGATGAGTGCTTTGATATAGTTTTAGACGGCTTAAACAGCGATATGTTTTTATGCCACAAAGATGAGTTTAATATGCTTTTGACAAACAAAACAGACCAAAGTCTCATAAGCATAAGCTTGACCGACGATATAAATATCCTAACACTCCAAGAGTTAAATTTTCAAATATCTATGATGGTCACAAACTACTACAAAGCACAGCTTTTAAAAATCAAACAAAACACAAATATGCAGTTCAAACAAAAAGTTCAGAAGATAAAAGAGCTACAACAAAAGATAAAAGAGCTTAAAAAATCATAAATTTCACCATTTAAGATTAGTTTAAGTAAAATTATGTTATAATGTGTGAATTATAAATAAGGATTATATATGAAAAAGATATTTGTCTATTTGTGTTTAGCATTTTTGTCTATCACTTCGCTATATGGTGCGTGTGCAAATGACATAGATATGGATGGAAACCAAATACATGCTGTGGCAGATGTAGATATACAAACCACTACTAAAAATGACATAATAAATGCAAAATCAGTCAAAGAGTATATAGAACAACGATTTGGTTTATAAACTATTAAAAGGAATACAAATATGAAAACAAATATCATAGGCACTACATTTATAATATCTATATTTATAAATACAGCTATATTTGGTGCTTGTATAGAAGGTGTAGATATGAACGGAAACAATATCAAAAATCTCAATACGAAAACCGGTAAAGAGGTTAAAATATTCACATCAAAAACTGACAATACAGAAGAACATGCCGTCAGTGCTAAAGAGGTGCAAAACTATATAGATGATTTGATAGCAGAAAAAAAACTTATAGGTATCCCAACTGATGGGCCAGCTGGAGGATATTATGATATCGGTGGAAAAAGATGGGCTAGAGAAAATACTCGTATCAGCAAATATATAAGCGATGATACAGATATATCTCATCCTTTTTCTAGTAGCAGCGCAGATACATTTTCGTATCCTGAAACATACACAGGCTCAAATGTAGAATCGCTCCCACCGATGGCAAGAAACAACGACTATTGGGGTTATCTATACCAGTGGGATGCGGCTAATTATACTTCAAGTGGAAACGCTGCCAAACAAAAACAAGGAGTTTGTCCAAATGGCTGGCATATACCAACATTTGATGAGATGGCAACATTTTTTAAAGCTTTGGATCCTTCTGTAGACACCACTAAAGTTGCTGGACGATGGACAGGCACAAATGGAGCTTCAAATATCAGGTATGGCGATGCAAAAGGTAGTTCTATAGTATTTGCTGGTATGAGAAACCACGAAGGTAAATTTTCACTTCGTAGCAAAAATGAGGGTTATTGGACATCTGATGAATCTGATACCAATACTGCTTGGTTTTGGGCTATGGATATCAATGAACCAAATTTTTATAAAGGTATAGCACCAAAAACTCGTGCGTTGTCGGTTCGGTGTTTAGAAGATTGATATTTGTAAAATTATGATACAACATAAGATATCTAAACACTCTTTAAAATTAAAAAGGAATAAATATGAATAATACTATTTTCAAAACAATCGCAGCTATTTTTATAGTTTCATCAGTCGGATTATATGGTGCATGTCCTGCTGATATGGAACTGTCTGGCTTTGGTATCGAAAACCTAAATAGTGGCACCAACAAGGAAGTAGATATATACAACTCAAAAAAAGATGGCAAACAAAACTATGCTATAAACGCACAAGATGTGAAAAACTATATAGATAAACTCATAAATGTGGATAAACTTCAAGCTCCATCTATTGACAGCGGACCTCCTGGTGGGACATTTACAGAACCAGCTACAGGAAGATCATGGGCTGTGAGAAATAGCTACGTAGAAAATTACCCCGATGGCACACCTATAAAACACCCATTTAATGGCTCTGAAACTAATACATTTTCATATCCTGATGTATTTAAAGATGTGAATATAGAATCCCAACCACCAAACAGACAAGGCCAAGCGTATTTTGGCTTGCTTTATCAATGGAATGCAGCCATGAAAAGTAGCACAGCAGAAAAAGCACAAGGCATATGTCCAAATGGCTGGCATATACCCTCTCATGCAGAAGTTCGGAATTTTTTTGTCAATTTCTACAAAGGTGGAAGTGGATACGATAACACGGTTAGCACAAGTCTTACCGAAACAGGTTGGACTGGCACAACAATTGGCAAAAATATAAGAGATGGTGGACCGCATGGTGTGAATATGAGATATGCTGGCTTTAGAGATACTTCTGGTAAATTTGTAGATAGAGATGTAGGTATAGGCTTTTGGACATCTACACAAGTCGCAGGCAATCCAAACCGTGCATGGTTTTGGTATTTAAGCGACACCAACGATGGAGTTTTGAGAAATCACAAGGTTAAAAATTTTGCTGCTTCTGTTCGTTGTATAAAAGATGAAACGCCTTAAGGGCACCTCTAAAAGCCTCTATAGCTCATAGAAGGAGCGGTTTTTGATGTATAAAGTTCATAAAAATTTCACAGAAAGTTTTTCGCTATGCAAAAATCGGCACGGCTACTTTTGAAGGGTTAACTAATTAATTCAAGAAATTTTATGAACTTTTTTCGCGAAAACTTCCCTTCCCTACGGGCTTTGTTCGCTTTTCCTTATTTTAAAGTTTTAGCTTTTGAATTAACCCGTTAGTCCTTCAAGCTAAAACTTTAAAATAAGAAAAAGCAACCTAAAGCTATGAGCATAGAGGTTTTTAGAGGTGACCTTAATATACTTTCAATCAAATACAAATTGGCTACTATTTATAGTTATTTTATATGTGCCCTTTAATATTTGACTTCGTATAAATTTTTTGGTTCCAAAACTCAAAGCCATATTGGAACCCTAAACTACTTATCAGAGAAATTTGCTTCGCAAACCGCTATCGCTTTTCTGGTTTAGGGCAAATTATTTAACTCGCTTGCAAATTTAAACATATCTATGCCATATTTTTGACGGATAGTATGTATATATATGTCTATATTGTTTGATTTTTCTTCAAACAAAGTATTTTTAGCTTTCTTATCGTGGAATTTTGAGACAGTTATATTTAGATAAGTGATCGCTCTTGATATATTGGTATCGGTATCGTTGAAAAGTTTTTTGATAGTTTTTCTAAAAACTATTTCGCTATATGGTTCATATATTTTATGATTGTTTCTGTTTTTTAAACCATGTTCATATATAAATTTAAGCTCAAAACAAGTTGGATATAGTGACCGGTTTTGGCACAAAAAACTTATGTGCCTACACAACACTGCCAAGCGTCTTTGTATCTCAACTCTATCGTATATAGCATCAAATGTTCTGCTTATGCTTATTGATTTTCTATTTTGGTTATCTATGACAAGAGTATTTGTATCCAAGCCTTGTGTCGCTTGATACAGCCATATTCCTTGTTTGCCCCAGCTATACAAAGTGGCTTTGTGTTGTTTTATATCTATAAGATTTTTGATATTTAGTGCTGATAATTTTTTGAAATATCCTTTGCCAATACCTGGAAATTTTGATATATTTATATTTTTGATGAACTCATTTATTTGATTTTTTTGTATATATTTCACACCATATGGTTTAGCATAATTTGTAGCTACTTTTGACAACATTTTCGCTTTGCAAATACCTATTGATACTGGTATTTCAAGTTCTCTATATACAAGTGCTTGTAAATTCAAAGCAAATGCTACTGCTTTATCATCATCAATATACCCAGATATATCACAAAAAAACTCATCGATACTAAACTGGCTAACTATTGGTATATTTTTTTCCAATAATTTTTTAAGCTGATACGAAAGCTCGTGATATAGAGGATAGTTTGGTGGCAGCACTATCAAATCTGGACAAAGTTTCAAAGCTTCAGATATACTCATAGCGGTTTTCACGCCGTATGCCCTCGCTTCATAAGATGCTGTAGTGACAATACCTCTAATTCTACCATCTTTATCTATAAAATACTCTTCAAAACTTTTGTTTTTGTTGTAGCTTAAAATTGAACTTGAAAATGCTCCAGCTATACCACTGATTTTGCGATTTTGTTTGGCTGTATCAAATATACTTAAATTGCTCCTGCCACCTACTGCTATAGGAATGTCGTCGTATATATTTGTGCCAATTCTATGTGCGGATGCAAAGAATGTATCTATATCTATATGTATAAACAATCAATGCCTCAAGTTAAATACAAAGTTTCTATCAAATAAACATATGCTACAGACTATCTTATATCACATGTTTCTGGTTTATATCTTTTTTCATTCTTTTTGCTTGGATAAAGCCCAATAAAAATATGAGTATAAATAAAGGCACAAATAAAATCTGTTTGCTTATTCTATCTGCTTTTACTTTGACATTTTCTATAATCCACCCACTATCAACTCCAGCTACTTTTATAGCTTCCATCTGTTTACTTATACCAGGATTTACCATCAAAATCTCTGCTCGTCCATCTATAGTATCCATCATAAGTCCAGAGTTTATTAGCTTGTCTTTACCTGTAGCACCATCTTTCAAATCTACTGTAAAAGTGTATTTTCTATCTATGTCATCAATAGTTGTGCCGCTAACTACAAATTGTAGTTTTTCATTTTTTGGTAAGTTTTTTGCCACTTCAAATATCATAGCACCATCGAGCACATCAAATGGTGGCTGGATTTTGTCCCATATAAATCCAGGACGAAACAATAAAAAAGTCAAAATAAGCAAAGCAATTGTCTCATACCATCTGTTTTTAGCTATCCAATATCCTTGAGTAGCACCAGCAAATATAAGCATAGCTACTATGGAACTAATCACCACCATAACAAACTCAAAGATATTGTCTATGCCTATCATGAGAAGTTGGGTGTTAAATATAAACATAAATGGCAATATAGCTGTCCTCATATCGTATGTGAAGCCTTGTATACCAGTTTTTATAGGGTCGCCTTTGGATATGGCAGCAGCAGCAAAAGCCGCTAACCCAACTGGTGGCGTATCATCTGCCAATATACCAAAATAAAATACAAACATATGAGCAGCGATAAGAGGTATAGCTATATCAGCAGATGCTCCTAAGCTGACTATCACTGGAGCCATAAGCGATGATACTACTATATAGTTAGCTGTTGTAGGCAATCCCATGCCAAGTATCAAACTAATAACCGCAGTCAAGACAAGTATGATAAATATATTTCCACCACTTACGGTTTCAACCAAACCTATGACTACTTGTCCTATGCCAGTGAGTGTAACCGTGCCTACGATGAGACCAGCTACAGCGGTAGCCACACCGATACCTACCATATTTGACGCACCTGAAATCAAACCAGCTTTAAAGTCTTTTATACTATCTTTAACACGCCCAAATATTTTCTCTTTTTTGCGAAACATATCTATAAGTGGTTTTTGAGTTAGTATGATAAACACCATAAATACAGTTGCCCAAAAAGCAGATAAATCCGGTGAAAGTCGTTCATATGTCAAAAGCCATACAAGCACAACTATAGGCAATAAAAAATGCAACCCAGACAATACAGTAGGACGAACCTGCGGCAAATGCTCCAAGTCATCTCTATCTAAGTCTGGCACCCTTGCTGCTACATATACCAAATACACATATAACAATCCTATCAAGCAAAGCACCAACACAAGATAATTTTCACCTGCAAATGATTTCAGAAACTCCAACAATGGAGGCAAAACAAATGTCAAAAAACCCAAAATAGACACAACAGAAAGCACACCGATTAGCTTACCCCACTTGTCCATCTTGTGAACCCGTGGAAGCCCTTGCATATTTGCTTTTTTTGCTTCTAAGTGAACTATATATATCAATGCAATATAAGATATAACAGCTGGCAAAAATGCATGCTTTATAATCTCTATAAATGGTATACCAACATACTCCACCATCAAAAATGCAGCAGCCCCCATGATAGGAGGGGTGAGTTGGCCATTGGTAGAAGATGCTACCTCAATAGCCCCTGCTTTTTCTTTACTAAAGCCTACTTTTTTCATGAGAGGTATCGTAAATGTGCCAGTGGTAACTACATTTGCTATAGATGAACCAGATATCATACCTGTCATAGCGGAGCTAACTACAGCAGCCTTAGCAGGACCACCACGAAAATGCCCCATAAGCGCAAATGCTACTTTTATAAAATAATTACCAGCTCCAGCTTGGTCAAGCAAAGCACCAAAAAGCACAAATAAAAATACCATAGACGCAGACACACCAATAGCGATACCAAATGCACCTTCGGTGGTTATCCACATATGAGATACAATTTTAGATATAGATGATCCTCCATAATCACCAGCTCCAAACAAAGCATAAGCAACAGCAAGTGTAGCTACTATCATAAGTGGGGGACCAAGTGATCGTCTGGTTGCTTCAAGTAAAAGAACCAAACCAATGATAGCAAATATTATATCTATTTGATTTGGCACTCCAAGTCTCATCTCAAATGCAACTGGAGCAAAAAGTTGCTCAAACATAAAATACAACACTGAAACTATAAGTAAGCTACCCAAAATCCAATCATATATAGGTATGTGACCCACAGGAGCTCTTTTGTATGGAACATAAGTCAAATATGCTAAAAATCCAGCAAACATGAGGTGAAATTTCTTGACCATGTCTATATTCATCCAAGGAGTGAACTCTAAAACAAGTGGCGATGATACATATAATTGAAACAGCGACCAAGTTATCGCAAGATATATTATAAAATTTGTTACAAGTCTATTTGTAGGGTCTCTCGTGCCTATCTCGTATTTGTCTATGTTTATCTCTTTGCTCATATATATCCTTTTTGGGTTTTAAAAAGTTTAGAGACATAAAAAGAACTTCTAAATCAATAACTTAAAATAAAACACCGCATTGTGATGTTTTATTTTAAGTTAAATAGCTTTTTTGCCTTGACTAAAAGTCAAGACAAAAAAAACTTTTGTTACATCAAGCCAGCTTCTTTGTAGTATTTAACCGCACCATCGTGAAGTGGAGCTGATAAACTGTCTTTAATCATCTGTTCTTTTGAAAGATGTGCAAATGCAGGATGAAACTTTTTAAATGCATCAAAATTTTCAAATACTGCTTTGACTATATTGTATACAACATTTTCAGGAACTTTAGCTGAAGTTACAACTGTAGCACCCACACCAAATGTAGAAACATCAGCATCGTTACCTGCATACATACCACCTGGAATTTTAGCAGATCTATAGTAGTCATTGTCTGATATAAGCTTATCAACTTCAGGACCAGTTACATTTACAATAGTGCTTTCACAAGTAGTTGTAGCTTCTTTGATAGCTCCAGATGGGTGTCCAACTACATATACCATAACATCAATTTTGTTATCACACAATGCCTTTGCTTGCTCTGCTGCTTTTAATTCAGATGCTTGTGAGAATGCTGAGTTATCCCAACCTTTTGCTTTCATAAGTATCTCCATAGTTCCTCTTTGTCCTGAACCAGGGTTTCCTATGTTTACTCTTTTGCCTTTGATATCATCAAGTGTTTTGATACCTGAATCTTTTCTTGCTACCATGGTAAATGGTTCTGCGTGAAGTGAAAATACTGCTCTTAGATCTTTGAATGGGCCTTTGTCTTTAAACTTGCTTGTGCCATTGTATGCATGAAACTGCCAGTCTGACTGAGCTACACCTAAGTCAAGCTCTCCTGCTCTTATAGTGTTGATATTATATACTGAACCACCTGTTGATTCTACACTACATCTAACTCCGTGTTCTTTTTTATTTTTATTGACAAGTCTACATATAGCTCCACCCGATGGATAATACACACCAGTGACTCCGCCAGTTCCAATTGTAGCAAAATTGCCTTTTGGTGCATCTGCTTTAGCCTCAACAGCTGGTGCTGGTGCTTTCTCTTCAGCCTTTTGCTTTTGTTCACATCCTGTTGATGCAAATAAAACAACCGACAACAATACGATTATTTTGATAGTTTGTTTAAACATATCTACTCCTTTTTTTTAAGTAGGAAATTATAACACAATACTATAAAAGTTGCTCAAAAAAAGGTATAATTTTAGTTATATAGCTTTTGATTATATAGTTTATAATCAAGAGCTACTAATTTTTGCTGCCATATCCACAAGCCTACTACTATATCCCCACTCGTTGTCATACCAACTTAGGACTTTTGCCATATTGTTTGAAGCTACTTGCGTAGTATCAAGAGCAACGACAGTGCTATAACTTGAACCTACAAAATCTTGACTAACGCGGAACATATCATCAATACCCAATATACCCTTCATACTGTTTTTTGATGCTTTGACAAATGCTTCGTTTATCATATTTGTTGTAACCTCTTTTTGCAAAGTTACTGTCAAATCAACTATAGATACATTTGGAGTAGGCACTCTTATTGCTTGTCCGTTTATCTTGCCTTTGAGATTTGGCAAAACTTTAGATATAGCTTTGGCTGCTCCTGTAGATGCTGGTATCAAATTGATAGCTCCTGCTCTTGATTTTCTTGGGTCTTTTTCGTGTTTGTTATCCAAAATCGGTTGACTTCCTGTATATGAGTGAATAGTTGTCATAAGTGCTTCAACTATAACAAAATTTTCATCAAGAACTTTTGCGACAGGGGCTAAACCATTGGTTGTGCATGATGCATTTGATATTATGGCTTCGCCCTTATATTCGCTATCGTTTGCTCCTAAAACATATGTAGGCGTATCATCTTTTGCTGGTGCTGACATTATCACTTTTTTAACTCCACTTTCTATAAATGGTCGCACAAGCTCACTTGTCAAAAATGCTCCAGTACACTCAAGCACTACATCGGCTTTCCAAAAAGCAAAGTCAAGCTTGACTGGGTTGCGTTGGCTTAACAGTTTAGCCTTTTCGTCAGCTATATATACATATCCATCTTTGACTACTATGCTCTCGTCTACTCCATGCACTGAGTCGTATCGCAAGTTGTATTGTATCATATATTCACTGCCAGTTGCATTGATAGCGACAAGTCGCATATTATTTTGTTTTGCCACTATTTTTGCTACACATCGCCCTATTCTGCCTAAACCATTTATAGCTATGTTTATCATACATACTCCTTGACAAACTTTTCTATTCTATTTATACCTTCAATGATATTTTCTAAACTCGTAGCAAATGAAAACCGAAAATACCCATCAAGCCCAAATGCCGCACCTGGCACTACTGCCACACCTGTATATTCTAGCAGTTTTTCACAAAACTTTAGGCTATCTTTTTCTATCTTTTCTATATTGACATATAGATAAAATGCTCCATCTGGTTTTTTGACCGACAGACCTTCTATATCGTTAAACATCTTTATAGCACTGTTTCGCCTAGCTTCAAACTGTGTTCTCATATACTCTATATCCTCATCAACCTTGCCATCAAGTGCGATAATCGATGCAGCCATAGTTGTGGCATTGATATTTGATGTGCTTTGGCTTTGAAGTTTTTTCATAGCTTTTTGTAGATTTTTATTTTTTGTCGCTAGATAACCAAATCTCCACCCAGTCATAGCAACTGATTTACTCAAACCATTTACAGTGATGGTTCTATTTAGCATATCGTCATTTATAGAAGCTACGCTTATAAACTTGATATCATCAAATATAAGTTTTTCATACATCTCATCACTTACTACTGCTATACTAGTGTCTTTTAAAACATCTGATAAACTCTCTAACTCTTGTTTGCTATACACTGCTCCTGTTGGGTTTGAAGGGGTTGTTAGTATCAATATTTTTGTTTTTTTGGTTATCGCCTCTTGTAGTTGCGAGGCTGTGATTTTGAAGTTTGACTTGTCGTTTGTGTTTATTATCACTGGTGTTGCACCACAATATTTTGCCAACTCTGGATATGTTACCCAATACGGTGCTGGCACTATTACCTCATCGCCGTGGTCAACTAAAGCTTGAAATATATTAAACAAACTATGCTTTGCACCTACATTTACCATAATACCATCTAACTCATAATCCAACCCGTTTTCTCTTTTTAGTTTATTTTTGATAGCGGTTTTGACCTCAAGTGTTCCGTCTACTGCTGTGTATTTTGTTTCGCCGCGTCCAAGTGAAACACAAGCTTCATCTTTGATAGCTTGTGGTGTATCAAAGTCAGGCTCACCTGCGCTAAAACTTAGTATATCTTTGCCTTTTGCTTTTAACTCATTTGCCAAAGTTGATATCGCTATCGTCATCGATGGCGACAATCTATCTACTCTTTTTGATAATATCATATTAAATCCTTTCTAAAATTTACTAACTCTTCTAATCTTTTTGCTCCATCAAATATAGTTTGCTCATCAAACTGCTTGCCTATAAACTGCAAACCAATTGGCATATCATCTTTATCTTTTGATACGGGCACAGATATAGCAGGAAGGCCAGCTAAGTTTGTAGATATTGTGTATATATCGCTAAGATACATATCAAGTGAGTTTTTGTATGCTCCTATTTTAGGTGCAGTAGTAGGAGCGACAGGTGAAAGTATCAAATCAGCTGTGCTAAAAATTGTCTCAAATTCATCTTTGATTATATGTCTAACTTTTTGTGCTTTTATATAATAAGCATCATAATACCCACTACTCAACACAAATGAACCCAACAAAATACGTTTTTGAACCTCTTTGCCAAATCCTTTTGATTTTGTATTTTCGTAAAGTTGATTTAAATTTGAAGCTTCTTGTTGATTGCCATATCGCACACCATCAAACCTACTTAAGTTTGCACTTGCTTCTGCGGTGGCTATAACATAATATGTAGATATATGTTTTTTAGTATCCATCATGGTTTGGTTTATTATCTCGTGTCCATCTTTTTTCAACAGCTCCACTACCTCATAAAATGCTTTTTTTATCTCACTACTGGCATCGTTTAAAAACTCGTCTATTATCGCTATTTTCAATTTTCTCTTGCTGTTTATGTTTGGTGCTATTTTATTGTATTTTATATTTGCTGATGTGCTGTCCATATCATCATATCCGCTTATTATATCGTATAAAATAGCACTATCTTCAACCGAGTTGGTTATAGGACCACACTGGTCAAGTGACGACGAGTATGCCGTGATACCGTATCGTGAAACTCTACCATATGTTGGCTTCATACCCACCACTCCACAATAACAAGCAGGCTGTCGTATGCTTCCACCTGTATCAGTGCCAAGTGCGGCAATTGCTTGACCGCTAGCTACCGCACAAGCACTTCCGCCACTACTTCCTCCTGCTGTCTTGGTGCTATCGTGTGGATTTGTAGTCTTGCCAAAATACCCGCTAGTAGTATCGCTACCCATAGCAAACTCATCCATATTTGTCCTGCCATATGGAGCTAAACCGATAGTTAGAAGCTTCTGTATGACTGTAGCATTGTATGGAGCTATGTATCCATCTAATATATTGCTAGCACAGCTCATCGCTTGGTCTTTGACATTGATAATATCTTTTATAGCTATAGGCACTCCACTATGTAGTTTTTGTATTTTTTGATTTTTCAACTGCTCTATATATGCCCCGTGTTGTGTGCCTTTTGCTATGTTGTCATCTAGTTTTTCATATAGCTCTATCAAGCCATTTTTATCTAGTTTTATAGCTTCTTTTAAACTTATCATAATAACTCCTTAAACAATTTTGTATTTTGTATTGTTATTTTATTTTTTTCATTAAATAGATGTTGCAAAAATTTTATCTCAGAAAAGGTGAAACCTTTGGGCTGCTTGTCGCTTATCTTAAAACCATTTATATGCGGCTCTATTTTTTTAAGTTTTTTTTCAAGTTTTATATAATACACTATCTTATAATCATCTTGATATGTTTTCTCCACTGCTACATATATTTTATCATCTGCGAACTTTTGATTTAATATATCTTTGAGTTTTGATTTTTTGTTTTCATATAATTTTTCAAAATCCTCTTTGATTATATATGCTATAAATATCTTTGAATATATATTATAATAATCCTCAATATTTTTTGATTTTAGGAATTCTGCTTGTCTTTTTATATTTTTGTTGCTTATTTTATACAATATCCATTTGAGGGTTGAGTAGTATTTGAAATTGCTCGTATCTATATCATATATGTTTATCATCTTATTGTTGTGGCTTATTTGTAATTGTTTTTTTTCATAAGTTTTGTTTTTGATATTTTTCAATATAGGATATATATCTAAAGTATCTGTTATCCACACAACACAAAAATCAGGAAACAAATGTGTAGCGAGTGCCTCTTTTGTGACAACTACCAAACATTTTATATCTAATTTTGGAAACAAAAGTTTAAGCAACGACCTCTTTTTTTTGAGTCGTTTTCTCAAATCTGCAGTGCTTTTAACCACTGTCATCTCTACAAAATATACAGAATCTACACTGAAAAACATAGCATCAAACTCGCTTATATCTTTGTAGCCAGATTTAAAAACTATTTGTGATTTTGTATCAATCAAAAACCCATTTTTTATATTTCTACTATCGTTTTGGTGTGGGCCTTTGAGTATAAATTTACTTATAAAATCGTTTGTTTTAGCGTATATGAGTAGGTGCTCGTATATTATATTTTCATACAGTGCTCCCACAAATGTATTATACAAAGCTATATATGACGATGACTCTTTATCTATGCCTTTATTTATCATAGACAATAGTGATTTTGTTTTGTATTGATAGTGATATATATTGTCGCCAAGTGGTGCGAGATTTAAACTTTCTATATCATTTGTGATTTTAAGCTTATTATTTTTGCTGACTTTTTTTAACAAAATTACTCCCACTCTATAGTTGCTGGTGGTTTGGAGCTGATATCATATACCACTCTGTTTATACCATTTGTTTCGTTTATGATTCTACGGCTTATCACTTCAAGTATATCAAAAGGAACTTTTGAAAATGTAGCTGTCATACCATCTATGGCATCTACTATTCGCACACAAATAGTATTGTCATATGTTCTGTTATCGCCCATGACGCCAACAGAACGGACATTTAACAACACCACAAACGCTTGCCATGTTTTATCATAATACCCACTCGAGTTTAACTCTTCTATTAAAATTGTATCACAAGCTCTTAGTATACTTAAGGATTGTTTATTTACAGATCCCATTATCCGTATAGCCAAGCCAGGTCCTGGAAATGGATGCCTGTTTATCATCTGTTTTGGCAAACCCAACTCAGCCCCAAGTTGTCTCACCTCATCTTTAAATATCTCTTTGAGTGGCTCTATTAACTTGAAACTTAAATTTTCTGGCAAACCACCTACATTGTGATGCGATTTTATAGTTTTGCTAGGACCTTTGATTGAAACTGATTCTATAATATCTGTGTATAAAGTTCCTTGTGCTAAAAACTCTATGTCATCATATTTGGCAGCTTCTACACTAAATACATCTATAAAAATCTTGCCTATTATTTTTCTCTTTTCTTCTGGGTCGCTTACATCTTGCAATTTAAACATAAACTGTTCGCAAGCATCTATGGTGATAAGTTTTATATTAAGATGGCGAAACATATTTTGAACATCTATGACCTCATTTGTTCTCAACAAACCATTGTCTACAAATACACATATCAAATTTTCACCTATAGCTTCATATAATATCGTAGCAACAACCGAACTATCTACACCACCACTTACTGCACACAATACCTTTTTGTTGGTTACTGTTTTTTTTATATTTTGTATAGTATGTTTAGCGAAGTTTCCCATAGACCAATTTTTCTCACAACCGCATATATATTTAGCAAAATTTTTAAGTATTTTATCGCCATCGATAGTATGTGTAACTTCTGGGTGAAATTGGCAAGCATAGATATTTTTAGCTGTGTTTTGTATCATTGCATATGGTGAGTTTTCACTTGAGGCTATCTTTTCAAAACCATCTGGAAGTTTTTGCACCTTATCGCTGTGAGACATCCATACACTATAGTTTGACATATCTTTAAATATAGTTTTCTTTTTATTGTCAACTATCAGCTGTGCTTTGCCATATTCACGAGATTTAGATGGCACTACTATACCGCCAAACCTATCAACTATGAGTTGCATGCCATAACATATGCCTAAAATTGGCTTGTTCATATCAAATATATCATCATCTATTTTATAAGCATCTTTATCGTATATAGATGCCGGCCCGCCACTAAACACAAGCCCTATTGGCTCCAATTTTTTGATAGTTGACAATTTTTCAAAGTATGGCAGTATCAAAGTATAGTATCCAAGTTTTCGTAAACTTTTTGCTATAAGCTGTGTATATTGACTACCAAAATCAAACACTACTATAGGATTCTTTTGCATTGTGTTCCTTTTTTATATATTATCTAAAAATACTTAAAATATGCTATTTTAACACTTGAGCTGTTTGAATTCTTTTTTATAGTATTCTATGTCTTTTGTAATTATTTTATCATAAAAATAGTTTAGCTCTTTATTTATATCTTGTAAGCCAAAATTCTTGAATCGTTCAGGAAATATAGCTCTTTCTGTTTTTTTATAAACTATACAAAAAATAAATTGATAATCATTTAGGTTTTGTATTTTAAACAAATTTTTTAATAGTTTAGCACCGCTTCTAAACTTATTTTGCATAGTTCTGTCTTTGATATTTTTCAATTCTGAGTTTTTAAACTCTACACAATATATCGTATCTTTATTTAAATATATAGCATCTGGTGATGCTTTTTGTTGAGCTTTATCTTGTTTTTTTGAATATATATCAAAATTATATACTGTTTGTGTTTTGGTATCATCGCACAAATATATTTTATTGTTCTTGTCATAGCTTGTTTGCTTGAAAGTAGATATACAGTCTTTTAATTTTGCTTTTAATGTATTTTCTATACTATTTAGCATTTAAAATATCGCTATCCATTTTATCAAACTCATCAAATGGTTGCGACAATAGCTCAAATATCTCCGATATATTATTTTCGTCTTTTATAGCACCATCTTTTGCTAGATAAAAGTTGCTTTTATCTCTTAATTTTTTATTGTCTGTATATCTATGAAGTGCTTCTATCATGTAGGGACTGTGAGAGTTTACTACAATTTTAACACCGCTGCTTACAAGTTTTACAATAATTCTTGCCATATCCAACTGCCATTTTGGATGCAGATGAACTTCAGGCTCATCAAGCACCAGTATCATATTTTTATTCAAACGATTATTTTTTGATAATATCTGCAAAATACCAAATGCTTTGATGCCTGTAGCAGTATTGACGATATCTATTTTTTTGTTATTTTTTAAAAATACAAGCTTTCCCATATCATCTACTACAAACTCACCATCTATTATATTTTTAATCTCCTCATGGACAAAACAGATATCAGTATCTTTTTGTTTTATCTTTAGATGATAATCCAAATCAAACAACAAATGAGGTCTGTCTATAGATATATTTTCTCCGTAGCTATTTACTCTCTTTTCAAGAGTATTTATATCATTGAAAAAATCAAAAAAATTCAAACTAATCGGTGTTTCAATAAATAGCACATCTGGAACTTTTTTTATGTTTTTTAGTTTTGGTTTTATATCATTATAAGATACAGCATTTTTTGAACCATCTGCTATTATTGTAGGTATGGTTATACTATCAATATCTATATCTATTTTATTGGCAACCAAAAAATCAACATTTAAACCTTTCATAATATTTACATTGAAAATTTCACCACATTTTTGCGCTGCAGTCGCATGTTCAAAAGAAAATTTTTCTGTATTGGGTAGGCTATGGATTATCTTAATCACTCTCAATCCATAATACAAAGCTTTACCTAATGTACTTTTACCAGTATCGTTTTCTCCTGCTATCACGGTCAAACCATCAATTTTAACATTTGCCTTTTTTAGTGCACCTATGTTTTCAAGTTTTATTTTCATTCTTTATCCGTTTTTGTATTAATATATCTAAAAATACTTAAATCTGTTTCAAAACAACATATCGCCTGTGGTTTAAGCCGTCTATTACTTTTATATTTTTATTTATACCCTCTATCTCATCTTTGTAGTTGCTGCCCTTGTATAGCAGGTGTGTGGTATTTTTGTTGCTTATGTTTGAGCTTATTTTTAAAAGTTCTTTTACATTTGTCACAGCACGACTAAATACAAGTTGTGGTTTTATATCGTTACAAAGCTCTACTTTTTTAGATATTATCTTGGTATTTTTGAGCTTCAAACTCGCAACTACAAATCCCAAAAAAGCTGATTTTTTCCTATTTGGCTCTATCAAATAACATTTGGTATCTGGTTTTGCTATGGCAAGTATCAGTCCGGGATATCCGGCTCCTGTGCCAATATCAGCAAAACTATCAAATTGTTTCAAAAATTTTAAAACATATAAACTATCAACTATGTTTTTTTCTATAAATATATCATCTAAACTTGAAGTTAGGTTGTGTGTCGCACCCCATTGTTTTAAAATTGTTTTAAATATTTTGATTTTCTCAAAAAAATCATCGTCAAAACTCAAGCCAACATCTCTTAAGCTATTTTTAAGATTTGTCATCTATTGTTGCATGGCGGTTATGAAGTTTTTGTAAATTTTTTCTAACTCTTCATCCTCTTTTGATACATCTATATTGTCTTGTATTTTTACTGCATGTTCTAGTATAGCAACTCTTTTTATAAGATATGCGAACATCTGCTTGGATATATCTGGCAATACATTATGATCAAGCGATATCTCATCGGTTTTTGTCCTTCTTTTTTGTCTCACAACCCTAGCTGGCACACCAATAGCAGTGCAGTTTGCTTTGACATTTTCTACTACAACTGAGTTTGCTCCTATTTTAGCATGCTTGCCTATAGTTATGTCGCCAAGCACCTTTGCTCCAGCACCAATAGTCGTGAAGCTATGCACAGTTGGGTGTCGTTTGCCACAGCTTAAACTAACCCCTCCTAATGTCACACCTTGATATATAAGCACATCGTCATTTACGATAGCAGTTTGTCCTATAACCACACCAAATCCATGGTCTATAAATACTCGCCTACCTATATAGCAAGCTGGGTGTATGTCTATGTTGGTCAATATTTGACTAGCGCCACTTAAAAATCTAGCAAATCTTTTAAAGCCTTTTTTATACAATATATTTGCTACTCTATAATTCACTACAGCCCAAACTCCAGGATAATTGAAGAATACTTCAAACCGAGTATATAAAGCTGGGTCGTTTTTTTTCGGTAAACTAAAATCCTCTTTGATTTTACTCCACAAACCTATATCATCTTTTTCCAATACTTACCTTTCATAAAAGTTCTCACAACCACAAATGACCCATATACCAAGTAGTTGTTCTCTTTTTTTAGAGTGTTGTTTTCAAATAAATCTACACCCATACCCAAAGATGTTATCTCTTTTTTAAGTGTATTTATATTTACAACTCTTTTATCTTTTATATTCAATATATAAACCATCTTTATCTTTGGTTTGAGTATATCTAAAATAACTTTAAAATTCTTGTCATACAAACAATTGTATATCAAAATCGTCCCTTGTTTTATGAAATCCTTTATAGCCATAGCAGATAAACTATTGTGTCCTACATCTATGATTATGTTATCGTTTATTTGTTCAAACCTTGCTTCAAATTTCAAGTTTTTCAAGTTTGATATCTTTATATCCATACCCAATAGTTTTGTAGCAGCAACTGCTAAAGATATATTTTGTATCAAAAATTTAGGCAAGACAGAAAAATATTTTTGTATTTTTTGTTTTTCTTTGTTTGTCAATATGCTTAAGTTGTGATATTTTGTATTTTTTTGTTTTGCTATATTGGTAGCTATTTTGATAACTTCATCATATTTTTGACAACCAATTATCATATTTTTATCCATACTATTTAGTTTGGTAGTGGCTATTTTATTTACAGTTTTGCCTAAAAATTCAGTATGATCAAAACCAATACATACAAAAACCGACAAATACTTTTTATGCACATTTGTGGCATCTTTTTCGCCACCCAAACCAGCTTCAAGAACCACAAAATCCATAAACTCAAATAGTTTAAAGCACATCAATGTGCTATACTCAAAACGACTTATATGTTTTATCTCATCACGATTTAATAAACCTTGCAAAAACTTATGTGCTTTTTTCAATACATCATCATCTATAAGCTGGTTATTTATAGTCCAAATATCGCACCATTTATACAAAAATGGCGAGCTAAAATGTCCTACTTTGTAGTTTGTTCTACTTAAATATGTAGATATAGTTTTGCCCGTAGTTCCTTTGCCATTGGTTCCAACTATGTGAACTACCTTTGCTTTTGTTTTTAGTTTGTGTTTGTATTTTGTCCAAATTTTTGGAAAAAACTCATAGTCAATACTGTCATAATACAGTGGCTTACTATCTAAAAACTTTTTTAAATTCACTGACGAAATGACTCTATTGCTATTTTTGCTTCTACTTCTTCGAGTGCTCTTGATACTGCATTTTTAACTACTGTTTGCCTTTTTGTATCTGAAACTATACTATCGCCCTGCACTACAAAATCATAAAAATCAATAACCTTAACAACCCTTTGTTTATCGTTTTTATTGTATATTATTTTCACTTCTATATTGATCCTATATACACTTGTGAAGCCTTGTTCGCTGTATTGTATTTGAGAAAATTTTATACTTGGCAACTCTATATTCATAATCGTATCTGCTTTTGTTTTGTCATTTACTATCGATGCCCCAAATCTGCTTATGATTAGATTATTTATATTGTCTTTTATTATCATACTATTTACTACATCTTGTTTGTTTATTTTTAATTGCACATACACTTTTTGGTTTATCTCTTGTTTTGTATAAGTGCTAACTGGTTTGTATCCACAACCTAAAAATACAAAAAATACAAATGCTAAATACCTCACTATTTTATCACCAAATTTACAAGTTTGTTTGGCACTATTATCTCTTTGAGCACGATTTTGTTTTCAAGCCATTTTTTGATATTCTCGTGTTGTTTGACAGTTTTTAAAATATCTTCTTTTGACAAGCTCTTTGACATATCTATGACTGCCCGTTTTTTTCCATTTATTGTTATCGCCATAGACACTGTGTTTGTTCGAAATATCTTTTCATTTACAGCCAACTTGTCTTGAAAATTTACTCTATCAAAAAGTCTATTTGAAATGTCCCAGCAAAGATGCGGCACGATAGGTTCAAGTATATCACAAAGAATATAAAATCCTTCATTTAATACAAGATTGTTTTTGATATTTTTTAGCTCATTGACCGCCTCCATACATGAAGCTATGAGAGTATTAAAACTTTGTGTTTTATTTATCACTTCGTGTTGTTTTTTCATAGCCATATATAGCTTGACTCTTGTTTGTTTTTCATTTTGTGTTAGTTTGTCGTGGTTTATGTTTTTTATCTTTTGGGTGTCTATTTTTTCAACACAGCAACTTAACTCATAAAATCTTTTTATAAACTTGTAGCTTCCCTCCACAGCACTATCATTCCACTCCAGCTCTTTGGTTGGAGGTGCTGCAAACATCATAAATAGTCTCGCCGTATCGGCTCCGTATTTGTCTATGATATAGCCAGGATCTACTACATTACCTTTAGATTTACTCATCTTAAACCCATCTTTCAACACCATACCTTGTGTTAGTAAGTTTTCAAACGGCTCATTTGCTTTGGTGTATCCCATATCGTGTAACACTTTGGTGAAAAACCTAGCATATAGCAAGTGCAATATAGCATGCTCTATACCGCCTATGTATTGATCTACATTCATCCAGTAGTCGCTGTCTTGTTTGCTTATAGCTTCGTTTTGCCATCTGTTTGGGTTGGTAGCATATCGCAAAAAATACCAACTGCTTTGCACAAATGTATCCATAGTATCGGTCTCTTTTTTAGCTTTTTTGCCACACTTAGGACAAGTAGTTTTGCTCCATGTTTCGTGATTTTCAAGCGGATTGCCTTCGCCAGTGATTTTGACATCGTCTGGCAAAGCTACTGGCAAATTTTTGCTTGCTACCAAACCACAAGAACCACAATGCACAAAAGGCAAAGGAGCCCCCCAATACCGCTGTCGCGATATACCCCAATCTCTTAACTTGTAGTTTGTTTTTTTGGCTCCTATGTTGTGTGTCTCAAAATATTGCACGATTTTTTCTCTCGCTTCTTTGCTATCAAGTGAGTTAAATATGCCACTATTTATAAGCTTGCCATCACCTACATATGCTTCATTTTTTTTGTTATTTTTTATAACTTTTATGATAGGTAAGTCATATTTTGTAGCAAACTCGTGGTCTCTTATATCGTGTGCAGACACACTCATAACAGCCCCTCCACCATATGATACCAACACAAAATTTGCTATCCATACTGGTATATTTTTTTTAGTTATTGGATGTAACACAAACAAGCCTGTATCAAAACCTATTTTTTCATCGGTATCTTTTTGTTGTTGTGTTTGATTTTGTAGCTGTTTGATTTTGTTTATAGTTTTATTATTTAGGAGTTTGTTTTCACACAAATATCGCACCACTTCATGCTCACATGCCAAAGCACAATAGCTTATACCATATATTGTATCAGGTCTCGTGGTATATACTGAAAATTTATCAAACTTATTGTCTAATTTTATTTTGCTTTTATCACAAAACCACATATCAAACTGCAAGCCCGTGCTTTGGCCTATCCAGTTTTTTTGCATAGTCAAAACCTGTTTGGGCCACTTGTCCTTTAACACTTCCAAATCATCAAGCAATCTTTTGGCATATTTGGTGATAGCTATGTAGTATCCGGGCATATCTCTTTGCAAAACTTCGTGGTCGCACCGCCAACACTTGCCATCTTCTACTTGTTCGTTTGCTAGAACCGTCTGGCAATCATCGCACCAATTTACAGAAGTTGTTTTTCTATACAACAAGCCCTTTTCATACATCTTGACTATGAATTGTTGTTCGTGCTTGGTATATAACTCATCGCTTGTGGCAAACTGTCTCGATACAGCAAACGACAAACCCAAGCCTGTAAGCTCTTGGGTCATATATGATATATTTTCATAAGTCCATTTTTTTGGATGTAGTTTGTTTTTGATAGCTGCATTTTCGGCGGGCATACCGAAACTATCCCAACCTATAGGATGTAGGACATTGAAACCTTGTTTTCTATAATACCTCGCATATACATCACCTATACAATAGTTTCGCACATGTCCCATATGTATCTTGCCGCTTGGGTATGGAAACATACTCAAGATATATTTTTTGGGTTTTTTACTTGTTGTTTCATCTTGAGGTTCAAAACTATTGTTTTTAGTCCAATAGTTCTGCCACTTTTTTTCTATATATTTGTAATTATAAGATGACACGCTATCGCCTTTTTGTGTATTGTATCGTATTATGCTTTAAGGCACCTTTTAAGATAGCTTCAAATCAACATTTTCACAGAATTTTAAAATAATATGACGAAATATGACAAAAATTAGCCTTTTTTAAGTATTTTATGGTATAATAACAAACAAGCAAGATGTGTGCATACAAATTTTGTGTGCTTATGTGTGTTTTTATGATCGTTTTGATCATAAATTATACCAACATTCAAAACAAAAAGTTCGATAAAAAAAGGATAAAAGATGTTAAAACAAATATATAAAATAAGCAAGAGTTTGATATTGATCACTGCTCTATCTTTCACAATAGCTGGTTGCGGTAGTAGTAGTAGTAGCGGGGGGGGTAGCAACAATCCAACAACCTACACTATAACTTACGATGCCAATACAGGTTCAGGCACAACTGCCAACAACACAAAAACACATGGCACAGATGCAACATTGACAACCAATGGCTTCACAAAAACTGGTAATACATTTACAGGTTGGAATACAATAGCAAATGGCACAGGCACAGCCTATGCCGATGGAGCTACCTATACCGCAGAAGCTGATTTAACTTTATATGCTCAATGGACTTTAAATACATATAAT
>Ga0164315_10000071_pt1 | contig 54275 bp, 53 predicted proteins | sample GuaBasSedimGuay6_FD_113737 | JGI IMG/M metagenome (GOLD analysis project Ga0164315, IMG submission 113737) | Subseafloor sediment microbial communities from Guaymas Basin, Gulf of California, Mexico - Guay6, Core 4569-2, 0-3 cm | ecosystem: Environmental > Aquatic > Marine > Hydrothermal vents... | reverse complement strand
TAAGGCCGGAGGGGAGTTAACTTATTCACCACAACCAGGAACCTGGTATTGTCTGGAATATTCAAATTCACATACCAGTGCCCGTGACTTTTTTATAGATACTGTACGCAGATCACCTTTTGGAAACAGGGACCATCCATTTGCCACTACTCCAACAATCATGATTTATAGAAACCCTCTGGATATTCTGGTATCGGAGGCAAATTATTATCATAAAGAAGGTGCAACAATTTACTCCGGGTATCTACAACAGTTATCTTTCGGAGATCGCCTGGAGAGATTAATAGATGATCCATGGCTATTGGGCTCCATTAGAGATCGTGTTGGAAACTTTATTGCATACCTGGATTTCCCCAATGTGCTCCCTGTTTCATTTGAAGAACTTGTTGGTGTATCTGGAGGTGGGGATCAGCAGCAGCAGCAAAATCTCATCTGGTCTTTGCAATTAAAATTACATATCCCGGGGGACCCTGAAAAATATGTAGATAATATTTTTGATAAAGACTCTCCTACATTCAATGCTGGAAAAATTGGTCAACATCTTGATTGTTTTGAAGAAAGGCACTTCACCAGGTTTAATAAGCTGGATCAGGATTTTATGAAAAACCTCGGTTATGAGTATATAGATGAAACTATTAGCAACTATATTCCTAAACGAGCAAAAGAATTTCAGGAAAGGCCATTATTACTCGCTGATATCAATTTTTCAGATACGCCTATATTAATTGAATCAGGCTATATGAATTTTAATATCGTAAAGTTCAACCGGAACTACTATGCCATTCCGACTTCAATCGGTGAAATTGATATTTCATCTCTCACGAAACAGCAAATGGAGGCATTGCCTCAGGCAGATGCGCTTGGTGAATTAAAGCAATGTTTAATGCTGGGATCCGAATATCCAAAACTTATCCGCATGTGGCAAACAAAGCGTATAAACCAGGTTATAAATAATCCTGAAAGTAAAAAGTCGACTGCCCATCCATATAATATCTTATCCAGGATAATGTGGGCCATCTGGTCAGTTGTTAAATAAATATATGAGTAAGTAATAATAAATGTATTTCATAAAGAAAAGTCAGAGAAATAGCCCAAAAGTAAGTTTTATTCTTCTGGATTGGAATGTGAGGGAAAGTTTTCATATTTTTGATTATCTGGAGAAGCAGGAATGCGCAAGAGACGATTATGAAGTTATTATTATTGAATATTATAGCCGTGAATTTGAAGGGATCAGAAAATATCAGGAACAGGTAGATACATGGATTGTTATGGAGATGCCTGAAACAGGCTATTACCATAAACACTTGATGTATAACCTGGGGATTGTTGCAAGCAATGGTGAAATAATTTCAATCTGTGACTCAGACGCCATGGTTAAACCGTCTTATGTTAGTTCGATAATTGAAGCATTTAGCACAGATAGCAATATAGTTTTTCACATTGATCAGTTCAGAAATACCAAGAAGGAATATTATCCATTCAATTACCCTACGTTCGAGCAAGTCCTGGGTGAGGGATGTATAAATCATGCTGATGGAAAAACATCTGGAGTTGAGGATATATCAGATCCCATACATTCACGTAACTATGGTGCATGTATGTGCGCAAGGAAAAAGGACTTAATCGATATAGGCGGAGCCGATGAACATATAGATTTTGTAGGTCATATATGTGGGCCATACGACATGACCTTCAGGTTGGTAAACACAGGAAGTCATGAAGTATGGTCTGAAAGTGAATTTATGTATCACACCTGGCATCCAGGCTCTGATGGTGTTGATAACTATATGGGACCCCATGATGGTAAAAATGTATCAACTACTTCATTAATGGCCCTGGTAAGTGGACGTACATTACCGTTAGTGGAGAACAAAGCCATTAAATCAATAAGATTAGGCAAAAATGATAATGTAGAAGATTTGATTGAAAAGGCGATAAATTATGATGACGCACCACATTGGGATATAGATTTATTAAATAGTGGTATATACAACACCCCAAAAATAGATGGTATGAACCTGGTAGAGTCATTTTATGGTTCACGGATATATCAAGGGAATGACAGTTTTACTGTAAAATCCATTTATCATGAGAAGATTAATCATGCACTGGAAACTGAAGATTACAGGACAATTGAAGAGGCAAGAAATGCAATCAAGTCGGAATTAGACATCCAGATAAAGATAAAGACAAAGATATATAAATTGTTAGTGGATTTCTTGTATTTTATGAGGTTAATAACACAAGTATTAAGATCTCCTTCTATATTGTCCCCAGGTCGTTTAATCAATGCGCCAGATATGATTACGCGTGCATATGCTGTTAGAAATATATTTTCATCCAGCATGATTGATATGATAATTTACCTTGATGAGATGAGGGAAACTGAAAAAACTACAGAAGTTCCAGTAGTAATAATACTGGACAAGATAGATGCAGTAATTTTATCCCTTTTTAGAATTGTTGGATTATTACCAGAAATAGAATGTGACAGAATATTTAATAGTAAAGATGTGAAAGAACTAGGAACAAAATCTGAAACAGAATCGAAGAAGTTCTATGTTGTAGCAAGTACATTTGTCAGGTTTTATTCTGAGTTTATGAAGCATGATAAGGAAACCATCGTTGTAGTTTGACAAATAGGTTACCAGGAAAGATATGAACTAATTATGGATATACAAAGTCCTGTAGCATACGGTAATGGTGCATATGTTGTTCACAAAGCCCTGGAAAATAAAATAAAAGGATATAGTGTAAAAGCATATAATCCCTTCCTCACCTTATTTCCCCCGTTAATAAAATTATTAACTACTGATTCGGCAGACATCATACATGCTCCGGTCGATTATTCTTTATTTTCATATAAGAAAGGCAAACCATTAATATCAACATTTCATAGCTATGTCCTGGATCAGTATCTGAGAAGATATTCAAGCCTTATGCAGAACATACACTATGCAACAGATCTGAAATATTTCATAAAAAAGTCATTGGAAGTATCAACTGTCATTACGGCCGTAAGTCAATATTTAGCCAGGACGGTACGAGAAGACCTGGGATATGAGCGCGAGATACGTGTTATCTATAATGGTGTTGATACGGATAAATTTATTCCACAAAAGAAAATTAAAAGTAATAAAAATCCTGTTAAATTATTATTTTGTGGTAATCCAACAAGAAAGAAAGGTGTAAATCTTATCCCGCAAATACTTGATAAGACAGAGAAAAATATTGAATTAATCTACACCTCAGGACCAGCTGGCAAAAATCATATTATTAAACATCCAAAAGCAAGATGTGTCGGTAAAATCAGCCACGACAATATACATCAACTCTATAGAGAAGCAGATATTTTACTATTTCCTTCATTACGTGAAGGTTTTGGTTTAGTTATAGCTGAGGCAATGGCGTGTGGATTGCCTGTCATCGCAACAAATTGTTCAGCAATACCGGAGTTGGTAATTGATGGCGAGGGAGGATATTTGTGTGAGCCAGGAGACACTACTGGTTTTGCAGATAGAATAAATAATTTAGCTAATACACAGATATTGAGAAATGAAATGGGTGAGTTTAATAGAACAATTGCTATTGAAAAGTTTCATATTGATTTAATGATTGATAGATACAAATTACTTTTTGAAGAAGTCTTATCAAAATAAATATTACCATACAATAATATATCTGCTTAATGATTACTGAAAATAATTACAAGATTGAAAGAGTTCTAAATATTTATGTCATAGGCCTGATATTATTTGTACTGAATATCATCTTATTTCTGAAATTTGGTGAGAAATTTGGTGATATCTTTATTGATAGTTCAAGAGAAGTTACTGTCCCACTGAGGATACTGGATGGTCAGGTTATATATAAAGACTTTCACTATGAATACGGCCCCATAGTCCCGTACTTCTTTGCCTTGATCTGTAAAATATTTGGTTCTGGTCTGGATGTATTCCGAATAACAGGGTTGACTGTATCTATAGCCATATCATTAATAATATTTAAGATAAGTGAGGTGTACATTAACAGGATATATGCCTTACTTTCATCAATAATATTTATATTTCTTTTTGCATATCATTCTGAACCCATAAATATATTTAATTATATTCTTCCATATAGCTATGTTTCTATTATTGGATTGTTATGCCTGTTATTAGTTTATTTAAATACATTAAAGTATCTAATGGACAGAAAAATAGCACCACTTCTGTTTTTAATAGTTTCTATATCAGTCTGTATGCTTTCAAAATTAGAGATAATATTATCAACACTGATTGTTTTAATGTTTTTACCATTATTATTTAACAACAATAATAGTTGTTTATCTAAAGAAAAGAATCTAGAGGGTGGGAAGAGAAATGCCATAATACTATTCTGGATTATACCAATAGCTGTTTTACTGTTTGTTTACATATATTATTTTGATTATGTAAATAATGAAATATATTATTTGGTAAAGAAAAACCTGAATAATTTAATAGGTAGAACAGCGCTTGGTTTAAACAATATTGAATATCATTTTACTAAAGCAATAACATCTTTTTTGTTTTTTATTACTTGCGGAACATTATTTATCTTGATTGATAATTATGCCATAAAAAAAGCACGTTATAATTACATCCAGATATTAGTATTCATAACTATACTTTTAATTACTACACAAATAATTAATGTTGAAGGGTATGATTTTCTATTCAACAGTTCTTCATTAATATTATTGCCGTTTACAGTATATTTATTGGGTATTGTTTTTAGCCGGGGGAAAGATCATAGGTGTGTTAAGCATAAAGTAATGCTTGTCATAACATTAAGTAGTCTGGCCCTGACATTCAGAATGGCATTTAATAACACTACAAACTTTTATGGGTTTTATTTACTAGTGCCATCGAGCATGTGCATTATTGTTGTTATTTATTATTACATTCCACTTATCGCAAGGAAGTATTTTAACAAGCGAACAAAATTACTGAAAATAGCATTCACAATATATTTTTCAACGATGTGTTACTCGTCATTCTCAAACACAGTTGATGTTTCAGAGGAGAAAAACAAACGATTAACCACGGATAAAGGAGCATTGTATCTATACGAATACCAGTATGATGCAACACAATATTTAATAAATGATTTTAAATCCAGTTTAAATAAAGAAGATACAGTTATGGTACTGCCAGAAGGTTACATGTTAAATTATTTTCTGGATGTAGTGCCTACTTCATATAACAATTCACATTTGCCGGATTTAACTGCAGATTCAGAGAGAGAACTAAGCTTAATACAGGAGATTGATGAAAAGAAATTTGATTATATCTTTATTGTGCCAAGGTATGCATTTGAGTGGGATTTGCCGGTGCTGGGGAAGGATTATCTGATTGATACTATTAAGCATATTGATGATACATACAATTTTTATGCATTGTATGGAACGATGCCATTTAGCGAGGATGGAAAGTATGGAGTACTAATATTGAAAAGGAAATAAATATGTTAGTTCCAGTAAAATTTCTCTCTAAAAAATTGAAAATAATATGCTGCGCCCCACTTAAACACCTGCAATTTTCTTTCTCCACCAATACGTTCTGGCTCATCACCCGGTATCTCACCAATATCCAGCTTTCGTTTAGCTGCGCGGACAGATAGCAATGGTTCCCAGCTTATTAATGTTCTGAACAACCTTTCTGGCGTTACATAGCCTTCATCCAGGTTAAGCTCAAGATCATATATGAGCTGAGTCTTGTATGCTCTGTATATGACCATAACATCAGTATAGCTAGCATTATGTAAGATATTCACTGTTTTGGTGAATAACCAATTACCAAACTTTGTAACTATATCGTCATCATCACTAACAGCGTCGCCAAGATATCTGGATACAATTACCATGTCGCGACCTTTTTCCATTTCTTCTATCAAGTCTGGTAGTAGTTCAGGTACAGAATTACCATCTGGACTGAATGTTATTAATATATCCCCCCTTATAAGTGGCAGTACTTCATTATATGCATTTCTGATTCCGGGTTTTGTCTGAATATGAACTTCATAGCCTTGTTCTTTAGCCCACTCGATGGTTCCATCAGTAGAGCCACCATCTAAAACAAGAATTTGTTCAAATAATTCATGATCAACTTTTGGCATGATTGCCTTCATGCCATTAATTTCATTTAGTGTTGGTAATAGCAATGTGTAGTTCATAAACGATACTCTATGTAAAATGAGATTATTAAAATTAAATAATTACAAAAATAATCATGGTTTTTGTGCGATCAATAATAAATTCTTCCCGACAGGTGGTGTAATAATATTTTCAATAATTCTGATAATTGGTATTGCAATTTTGTCATAGACGGAAGTGTTGTTTTTATTCAATCCTTTCTTTAATAATACAAAAGCTATATACCAAGGAATAATACCAGGCATATCAACATATTTTACATTAATTATATTAAAACCCTGTGATTGAAAAAGGTCAACAAGTTGTGGTTTATGATACCGTCTGTAATGACCAATCGACCTGTCAAATTCACTATACAGGAAAGATAAGGCAGGGACGAAGATACATACATAACCTTTACTCTTTAAGCATTCGTAAATTGTTGCTGCTTCATTTCTGTCATTTTCTATATGTTCAAGTACATTGATATATAAGATTGATTCAAAACAATTTATGTAGCTATCCTTTTCATCCATCAGAGTATTATTGACAGCCTTTACATGCTTATCCAGAGCCATCTTTTTTTGTAAAATATCCGACATTTTTTCAGATGGTTCAAATGCGATGAGTTTTTCTATATCAGGATGTCTTGAAAATAATTCTGTCAAATTTCCTGTGCCAGCTCCAATCTCCGCTACGGTAGAACCCAGGTAGGGCTCACAAAATTCTACCAGCCATTTGCTATAATTTTTCGCAAATGACATCGACTCCAGATCTTTGCCAATATATTCATTCATGAGACTTTTATAATTTAAGTTAGTCTGAGAATTCCGTATTTAAAGATACAATAAAGTGCTCTAACACCATCTTTCCAGTTTATTTTTTTCCCTTCATCATAGGTTCTACCAGAATAAGAAATACTGACTTCGTAGATAACAATATCAGGTATTCTAGATAGCTTTATTGTTATTTCAGGTTCAAATCCAAACCGGTTTTCAGAAATGGTTAAACCCTGAATTATTTCTCTTTTAAATATTTTATAGCAGGTTTCCATATCGGTTAGATTTAACCCACTGACCATATTGCTAAGTAGCGTCAGGAATCGATTGCCGACAGCATGCCAGAAAAACAGGACTCGATGAGTATCTCCACCCAGGAATCTACTTCCATATACAACATCTGCCTTGCCGTCCAGTATGGGTTTAAGAAGTTTTTGATATTCGTCAGGGTCATATTCAAGATCGGCATCCTGAATGACAAGATAGTCGCCTGTAGCCTGTTGTATACCAGATCGTAAAGAAGCACCTTTACCCTGGTTTTCCTGATTTAGTATCAATTTATCAATGTTATTTGTCAGGCGGTCAGTCAATAATTCTCTTGTTCCATCAGTCGATCCATCATCAACAACAATAATTTCAATATTATCAATGGGGACATTTCTTACTGACTTGAGTAGTTCTTCAATTGACGCTACTTCGTTATAACAGGGGATGACAACAGAGAGTGTATAGGACATGTCTTATGAATATTTGAATTAATATGGATAAAGGATATATAAACTATTTCAATGAAAGAACATAATTTTCATATGTCAGGGCAATACCATCGTCAAGATTGATTTTTGCGTCCCAACCCAGTTCTGACATACGAGATACATCTAACAGTTTTTGAGGTGTTCCATCCGGCTTTGAAGTGTCCCATCGAATATCACCTTCAAAGCCAGTTACATTCTTGATGATATATGCCAGTTCGCTGATTGTTTGATCCGTTCCACAGCCTATGTTAATCAAAGGTACTGAATCGCTATTTAAAAAACTGGATTTCAATATATCTTCTGTTTGACTGAGTAAGTGTATACAGGCATCAGCCAGATCCTTACTGTGAATAAACTCACGCCTGGGTTCACCAGTGCCCCATACATTCACTGAGCTCTCATTTTTTACCTTTGCTTCATGAAATTTTCTAATAAGTGCAGGTAAGACATGAGATGTCTGCAGGTCATAATTATCTTCCGGGCCATAAACATTCGTTGGCATTACTGCCATGTACTGTGTGTCGTATTGGCGATTGTATGACCAGCACATTTCAATACCAGAAATTTTGGCGATCGCATACGGACGATTTGTAGCTTCTAGTGGCCCCGATAACAGATATTCTTCCTTCATTGGTTGCGGGCAATCTCTTGGATAGATGCAAGATGAGCCCAGGAAAAGCAGTCTTTTTACTCCCGAAACTTTTGCTTCATGGATGACGTTTGTTTGTATAGCTATATTCTGGAATATGAAATCTGCAGGATAGGTATTATTTGCATAAATACCGCCCACCCTGGCAGCTGCCAGGATAACGAATTCGGGTTTCTCTGTTTCGAAAAATTCTTTAACAGCATTTTGATCTGTTAATTCAAGTTCCTGATGGGTCCTTAATAGCAGATTATCGAAGCCTTCCGTCTGAAGTTTTCTTACAATAGCTGAACCTACCAGACCTTTATGCCCGGCAACATATATTCTGGAATTTTTGTGTAGTTCCTTACTCATCTGGTTTATTGATATTTGTCAGCATCTCATCAAAGATGTCCGGGTTCGCGGCGATAACGTCACCATTTTTTAAATAAGTATCCCTGCCATCAAGATCACTGATGAGACCACCTGCTTCCTTTACCAGCAGGGCTCCCGCTGCCATATCCCAGGATTTTAATCCCAGTTCCCAGAAACCATCCAGCCTGCCACAGGCAACATAGGCAAGATCAAGTGATGCCGCACCGGCCCGCCGAATACCTGCCGTCATCGGGAACAGGGACTTGAAAGAATCAAGATATTCATCCAGGCGTTCCTGCTCTTTAAAGGGAAAACCCGTGCCTAGTAATGCACCTTCAAGGTGTTTTTGCTTACTGACGCGCATGCGTTTGTTATTCAACATTGCACCTTCGCCCCGACTGGCGGTAAATAACTCCTGTCGTAAGGGGTCATAAACAACAGCCTGAACAAGTTCTCCCTGGTGTTGTAGTGCAATTGAAACTGCGTATTGTGGAAATCCATGTAGATAGTTTGTGGTGCCATCTAATGGGTCTATGATCCACAGATAGGGACTCTCACCCTGTTGGCCACTCTCTTCAGCCAGAATAGCATGATCCGGATATGAGTTACGGAGTGTGTTAATAATGGCCATTTCAGCATGTTTATCAACTTCGGTGACGAAGTCATTCCTACTTTTCCTGATCACCGGTAAATCCTGTACGTGATCAATTTGCCGTATAATTACGTCTCCTGCGGCACGTGCCGCACGGATTGCAATATTAAGCATGGGATTCATAGACGACTCCGAAAAAATAGCAAAAAAAATATTTAAGAATAATAATATGTTCCATTCTAATGGAACACAGGGTAATGGAACACTGGAAAATTACTTCAATATTGTTTATTGGGATAGATTTCTCACCCATATCGATTCGAAATGGTATGAGGGAGTAAGTTAAGTATTCGACAAATTAACGGGTGAGGGTTCGAAATGACAGAGGGATGATTGTCATTCAGAATGCTTTTTACTGTCTGTCATTCCGAATGAAGATGAGGAACCTTATGTGTATGAATAGTCATTCTATAGAAAACATCAGGGTGGTGATGGTTGAAACTACCCATCCGGGTAATATTGGTGCTGCGGCAAGAGCCATGAAGACCATGGGCTATAATAATCTCTATCTCGTGAAGCCAAAGATTTATCCAAATGCGGAGGCAACAGCGCGTGCCGCTGGTGCGGATGACATCCTCAGCAGGGTGGTTGTTTGCGATTCGCTTGAAGAGGCCTTGCAGGGATGTGTCACTGTAGTCGCAAGTACCGCCAGGCCACGATCCATTTCACATTCTGTCTTCACTCCACGTGAGTACGCACCAAAATTATCAGAAATGTTAAAACTCGGCACAGTGGCCCTGGTGTTCGGTCGAGAAAGTTCGGGATTGAGTAATGAAGAGCTGGAGTATTGTAACGTCATTTTACAGATACCAACGAATCCCGAGTTTAGTTCACTGAATGTGGCATCAGCAGTACAGATACTTTGTTACGAATTTAATCAGCTCTTACAATCAGATGCCGTAGATAAAATAGATAATGAAGAAAAAACAAGATTAGCGACTGCAGATGAAATGACTTATTTTTACGACCATCTGGAGCAAAGCATGATTGATGTTGGTTTTTTAAATCCTCAACAGCCAAGAAAACTCATGCGCAGGTTAAAATCTTTATTTAATCGTGCGCACATGGATGAAAATGAAGTGAGTATATTGCGAGGATTTCTGGCTGCGGTTCGGGAGTCAGTGACAAAAACCAAAAGTGACTGAAGGATTGCTTAACTAAAAAGGACTATGTCACTCCCTTCCTGTTTAACTTCAACCTTACCAATCTCCCATGCAGTTTCACCGGATGTCTTTAAAGATTGAATTGCTGCATCCTTATCTTTTTCTGCAACACAAACCACCATGCCCACACCGCAGTTGAAAGTACGATACATTTCCTGAGATTCGATATTCCCTTCAGTTTGTAGCCACTTGAAAATAGCAGGCAGTTCCCAGCTCCGGGTATCTATAGTCACCTGAACATTCTCAGGAATAACGCGTGGTAAATTTTCAGTTAGTCCGCCACCCGTAATGTGAGATAAGGTTTTCACATCACAGGTTTGAAAAAGTTGTTTAATGGCTGTGACATATATTTTTGTCGGCTCCAGCAGTACTTCCCCAAGCGTCCGTCCTTCGAATTCTGTTGCCAGGCTGTCATCGGAAACTTCCAGAACTTTGCGAATAAGGGAATAGCCATTGGAGTGTGGCCCACTTGAGGCAATGCCGATCAGGGTATCGCCAGCAGCAACAGTGCTGCCATCGATAATATCCGCACGTTCAACTGCACCGACACAAAAACCTGCGAGATCATATTCTCCTGCGGCGTACATGCCTGGCATTTCAGCTGTTTCACCGCCAATCAGGGCACAGTCCGAGATTTTGCAACCCTCTGCGATGCCATTAATCACATCACTTGCGGTATCAACATCCAGTTCGCCACAGGCGAAATAATCCAGGAAAAATAAGGGGCTGGCACCCTGGACAAGGATATCGTTGACACACATCGCCACAAGATCGATGCCTATAGTATTGTGTTGATTCATCTCGGTAGCGAGTTTTAGCTTGGTACCGACACCATCGGTCCCTGAGACCAGTACCGGATCCCTGTAATTCATGGCACCGATGTCAAAAAGCGCACCAAAACCACCGAGATTTCCCATCACACCCTTGCCATGGGTGGCTGAAGCTGATGATTTGATCCGATCTATCAGTCGATTTCCGCGGTCAATACTGACACCGGCATCCTGATAGCTAAGTTTTTGTGGTTTCTCGTTTTTCAAGGCGCAATGGTATCGGGGAGCTGCTTACATCGCAATCCCTGAAACATATTTCTTGCGGGGAACATCCGGGATGTTCGGGAACCTCTGATTAAGTCATGAATCGACATCTTGCAATTAAACTATCCGGCTTCTGCGTTGTAAAACTTCGCAATAGTCCTAATATTACGTGCGTTTCACGCCTTGAACCCGGATAGTTTAACCAGCAATCTATTCGACCCAGACTTAATCAGAGGTTCCTTACCCTTGACTTGTCATCGGCTCTTGAATAGCGTGCGTCATTATGAAAAGAATCCTGGTCAATATTTTAACAGTACTACTGTTCAGCACTGCATTTTCCTCCCCTGTAATTGTTCAGGCCGTCGTGGTCTCCGGTTTATATGAGGCCGAGGTTCCTGTATCTAACCAGTCAGCAAGTAGCAGGAAAAAGAACATGGCTGCCGTTTTACGTGTTGTCCTGATCAAGCTAACAGGTGATCGTTATGTCCCTTCTCGTAATGGGGTAACTGAATTATTGTTTGATGCGGATCAATATGTACAACAGTTTGAATACCGAACCAGGGAAAAAGCAGGTGGCCAACAACTCTATCTCTGGGCCAGATTTAATAGTGCATCTCTGAACAAGGTATTGCGTGAAGCAGCGATCCCGGCATGGGGCAGGGAGCGTCCTTCAACATTGGTCTGGCTGGCAGTGAGTGATGCCTCTGGTAGACGATTCTCTGGCTTGAGTGATGATTCTGGCTATGTGGAAAAAATGGAAGTACAGGCGAAGAACAGGGGTATCGTATTGGTGCACCCATTATTTGACCTGGAGGATACCGGTCAACTACAGGTCAGTGATATATGGGGCAGGTTTCAGGATCCGGTATTAGCTGCATCAAGGCGCTACAATGCTAATGTCGTTCTGACAGGCAGGCTTGAAGCAATTTCACCGGAATTATGGGAGGCACATTGGGTAGCCTACGTTGATGAAAATGCGTTCACCTGGGTCACCCAGGGCAACCTGGCGGAAACTGTGATTATTGAAGGTGTTGATGGTCTGGCAGATACATTGGCAGAACGATATGGCCAGGCGGGCACCTATACGCAGTCAGGAGAGCTGGAGATTCTTGTCAATGATATTACCGATTACAACCAGTACGCAAAGGTATTAAATTATCTCGAATCCTTGAATTCAGTGACCAGAGTTGAAGTTAAGGAGGTAGATCAGGATAGCGTCATCTATCTCCTGACAACCCAGGCAGATGCCTCAGTGATATCAAGGGCAGTTGGTTTGGGTCAAACCCTGGAACAGATAAGTTCAAGTAGTTATCGATTGGTGCAATAGGCATGGTAGCAACAGGAACAGTGCCAATAGGTATATATACCTATTGGCATATATGCAAGAACAGCGCGATATGAATCAGCCACTTTCGGGGGGGCAGATCCCGCTGCAATTTGGTTTTCGTGAAACTGCAGATTTCGAGCATTTTATCGAAGGTCCTAACTCAGAAGCGTGCATGGTCAGTCGATCTATTGCACTTGGAGAAACGGTTCACAGTATTTATCTTTGGGGACAGGCTGCCAGCGGCAAGTCTCATTTACTTCAAGCCGTGTGTAATCTGGCAAGTCAACACGATCTGAATATTGCCTATATCCCGTTGAATCAGCATACTGAATTCAGTCCGGAAATGCTGGAAGGGCTGGAACACCTGGCCATGGTCTGCGTTGATGATGTTGATTGTATTGCCGGGCAAGAGGCCTGGGAACAGGCCCTGTTTCATTTGTACAATCGCTTGAGAGAGCAACAAAAACCCTTGTTGATGACGGGTTGTGTAGGGCCCAGAGATCTGGCGTTTCAATTACAGGATCTGAAATCCAGGGTCAGTTGGGATTTGACCTATCACCTGCAAGCCTTGTCCGATAAAGATAAAATTAATCTGTTACAAAAAAGAGCCAATACGCGAAACTTTGAAATTCCAGAAGAGGTTGCGGCATATCTGGTCAGGAATGTGCAGCGTGATTTGCCTTCATTATTGGAACTACTGGATAAATTCGATCAGGCAACACTCACTGAACAGAGAAAACTGACTATCCCATTTGTAAAAACGCTGATACAGAATTAGCGGTTTAGTGTTTTCGCTACTTCAGCAAGTCGCTTGCCCAGGGCAAAACAAAGTCTTTTTTCCTCTACACTCAACTCAAGTGCATCATCCTGTCCTGCCGTATGACTGGCACCATAGGGTGTGCCACCAGTGGTGGTAGTGATAAGTTCAGGTTCGCTGTAGGGAATACCAAGAATCATCATGCCATGATGTAACAAAGGCAACATCATGGACAGCAGCGTACTTTCCTGACCACCATGAAGACTCGCTGTCGATGTAAATACCGCGGCAGGTTTGCCAATCAAAGTCCCTGATAGCCAGGCATCACTGGTACCGTCGAGAAAATATTTCAGGGGTGCCGCCATGTTCCCGAATCGGGTCGGGCTGCCTAATGCAAGTCCCGCACATTGCGCCAAATCTTCCTGTTGCACATAAGGAGGACCATCTTCCGGGATGCTGTCTTCGCTGGCTTCACATAGTGTCGAAACCGCAGGCACGGTACGTATTCTTGCCCGGACTCCCTTTACGGACTCAATGCCTCGGCCAACATGCTCCGCCATACTGGCGACATTACCGTGGCGGCTATAATAAAGAACAAGTATCTCTGTCATAGTGTCCTGTCATGGTTTTATGGGCTAGAGCCAATGTTTATAAAATATCGAGGACGCTTTCCGGTGGTCTGCCTATGGCTGCCTTGCCATTGTTTACCACCACGGGTCGTTCGATCAAAATTGGATGTTCCACCATCGCCGCGATTATTTCATCTTCAGACAAACTTGTATCGTCAAGACCGGCCTCTTTATAGGCGCTTTCACCTTTGCGTAACAGATCTCTGGCCGGGATCTTCAGATAAGATAATATTTGTTTCAAAGTCCCGGCATCCGGGCTGGCTTTCAGATATTCGATGATTTCAATATCTACATTTTGCTGGTTCAGGATCTCCAGTGTTTGTCTGGATTTTGAACAACGGGGATTATGATATATGGTGACACTCATAGTGATTTCTCGTTTATTATGAATGGGTGAAGCATAGGTAAAGATTCAGGATATGTCATCAAAGAATACGACAATCAGTTATTTATTTTCAATCGCCAGATCTTTTGTGATTTGGCTATTTTATTTCGTTCGTTATGTCTTTCAGCAGTTTTTCGCCGGTCGTACCATGGAATCTGCTTCCTCACTGGCCTATACGACACTTCTGTCACTGGTGCCCCTGATAGCTGTGATGTTCAGCTTTTTTAGTAACATGTCTGTATTCAAGGATATCAGTGAAATCATCCAGGAATTTGTCTTCAATAATTTTGTTCCAAGCTTTGGGCAAACGATTCGGGATTACCTGATAAGTTTTTCCATCAAGGCCTCGCAACTCACAACAACTGGCATCATTCTGCTGGTGATCATTGCCTTGATGCTGATGCACACGATCAATAGAGCATTGGACAATATATGGCAAATCAAGAAGCAACGTCATTTGATTGCCCGATTTCTGGTCTATTGGGCAATCCTGACCCTGGGACCGGTGTTGATTGGTATCGGTCTTTACTCAACATCCTATTTACTTGCACTACCGATGCTTGAGAATGTTGATAGTGCGATAAACATCAAATCCAGGTTGCTGACATTAATGCCGTTTATTACCAGCAGTATCGCGTTTACTCTATTGTATGTTCTGGTACCGAATACCCATGTAAACAGAAGACATGCGATTGCAGGTGGCGTCACTGCAGCTGTCTTATTTGAACTGGCCAAGTATACCTTTGGCCTGTATGTAAAATCCGTTCCTACCTATACCTTGATCTATGGTGCCATGGCGGTCATACCCATGTTTCTCATCTGGATTTATGTTTCCTGGCTAATTGTATTACTTGGTGCACAAATCAGTTACAGCCTCTCGGTATTTCGAATGGAAGATATTGGTAAACACCATTCTGAATCCCGCTGGGGATTTCTCGATGCTTACCAGATTATTGGAGAGTTATGGTTAGCGCAAAAGCAGGGGACAGGAAGCTCAGTGATGCAATTAAAAAGATCAGGTGTTCGAATTTCTCACGTATCCATGAACGAAATTTTTGACATCCTTATCAAGGCAAATTGGGTGAAGAGGAATTCATCAGGTCAATGGCATCTGATCAGGGACCTCGGTGAATTAACACTGATGGATCTCTATAAAATATTACCCTGCAAGTTACCCGATAATATGGACAGACCCGCTAATAAATGGCAGAAATCTTTACAGGGGGTACTTGCTGATTGTGATGCAGGTATGGCTGTGGCTCTGGCGATACCAGTGAGCAAGGCATTGAGATACTCTGAGTGAAAAGCCGGGCTAGATTATTTTATAATTGAATTGTTCGAAATAGTTGCCGGTCTCTAACAGTTTTTCCGTAGTCACCCGGTAGGTTTTGTCCTGGTGAATGATTTCAAGTTGTCTCTGTGGAGCATACAAACCTCTAGACGTAATGACACTCACATTGACCCCCGTTTTTGGATCTCCCGTTAAAAAACCACGCCTTTTTACGCATATTGATGGGTTACCCGAGAGTGCCTTGATGGTTACCGTCTGGGCATGGGGGGAAAGTGTTTGAATACCTGCCTTGTAGTTATTTTGTTGTCTGACCATTAACCAGCGTACGACACCTAGCACCCAGGTATTCTGAGGATTATTAGTCTTTGGTTTCAGGCCAACAAGGTCACCAACCCGTATTGCTTTAGCAGGTTGACCGGTTTTCCAGATACAAAAGCCGTTTGAGCCCTGGTCAGTCAGCTCCCATTGTTCGCTATTGTATGTAACTGATCGTAGCGATTCGTGTTCATCTCCCTCTACCCCCACAGAAATAGCTGTATCCTGGTATGGATCTGCTTTTTGCGCCATATCATTTTCATCATTATGGAAGTAGTAACAGGCATTCATTCCAGCGGCGATATCTATTTTTCCTGCTGCTACCTTGCGAGGGAAATAGCGTTGTGCGGGCAGTCCCCAGGACTTGCCCAAATCAACAAGCATTTTAGTTGCAGTATTTTTTGAGAGAAGAAAATTATTATCAGTTGTCTTTCCTGATTCCAGGGTTTGCAAATAATTCTGTGCGACGTCCCTTAATGAGTTTGCGTCCAGTAATAAATGGTGTTGATTTGCCAGACTGTTTTCGAATTTACTATAGGAAACAGGCGGTATATCTTCCTGTGTATTGACAACAAAATAGCCGGCTGGATTTTTTACCTCGGCAAAGGCTTGTAACTGGGCATGCACAGCCCAGAGACTGAGTTGTTCATAGAGTTCCCATATGCCCCCATAGGGTAAATGCAGAGGGTCTGATAGTGATGCCAGCAGGATTTGTTTATAGGTGTTTTCTATGGTGGTTGTCGTACTTGATTCGCCAAGTGTATCAGTTGCTGTGTGTTTCTGGCCGATACCAGATGCAAACCCGTACAATGAGTTTATTTCATGCCAGACCTTTTTTGGCACCGGGCTATATTCTATAAAACTGTATATCAGGGCATGCGACAGATAAACCATCGACATTAATGCCTGTTGTGTTGGGGATTTTGCCTGTCCAAACAGAGACGTTGAATCCAGAACATCCCTTACTGTGATTTTGCAGGCGTGTGACAATTGGATGGCATATTGCTTCATGTCCTGGGCTGCTGAGGTATGCTGACCTTTTTTGAAAGTCGTTTGCCTGCTTAAAATTCTTATTTGTGTCTCGATGTAATAATCGTATGAACGATGATACAGCGTTACCAGTTCAAATCGTCGAGCAGCTTTCATTGGAACCTTGTTCGTGGCCTTGACAGCTTCAGTCAATATGGAAACAGTCTTATGAAAGTCTGCATATGGCAGTGTCTCGAGCCAGTCTTCGATGTAGGCGGGTCGAGTTTCAATTACTAATTCTCGCCCTTTTTTTCGCATGGGCAGGTTATTTTGTTCGATGGACACGAAAATTCCCGTAAGCTTGTATTATTTATGACAGCTCTTTTCTCAATAGAGAAGCAGTCAGGATTTACTACAATATACGACTCTGATTGCCAACTGACAAATTATATATATAGAATTATTTATGAATAAGGGCATACATTGCTTTGTAACAGGCCGGGTGCAGGGTGTTTGCTTTCGTATGTATACGCAGCAACAAGCAGAGAACAAGGGTTTGACTGGCTGGGTGAGAAATCTACCGGATGGTCGGGTTGAGCTGATGGCATTTGGTAATCAACAACAGCTGGATGAACTAAACCACTGGTTGAAATCCGGGCCAAGCATGGCTCAGGTGTCAAATCTGCAATGTGAAACCATTGATTACCAGGATTTTGAAGAATTTAGTGTTCGTTAGACAGTGTATTTATGCTCTGGCCAGTTGGCTTTTAATAAAATCAGTCACTTCACTTAGCTGGATGTCAGTGTTTTCAGAATCTGTGCGTGATCTGTATTCGATGGTGCCAGCATCAAGTCCCCGTTCGCCAAAGGTGAGGCGATGTGGGATACCGATTAATTCAGCATCCGAGAACATAACTCCCGGGCGTTCTTTACGGTCATCCAGCAGTACTTCTATCCCCGCGTCTTGTAGTTCCTGGTAAAGCCCCATGACAGCATCGCGCAGGCGTTGTGATTTATGCATGTTGATTGGCACCAGTGATATATGAAATGGTGCTATTGCAACAGGCCAGATAATGCCATTTTCATCATGATTCTGTTCGATGGCGGCGGCCACTATTCTGGATACACCAATCCCGTAGCAGCCCATGATTAAAGTCTGGGAGTCGCCATTTTTATCCAGGCAGGTCGCCTTCATCGCCGCACTGTATTTTTTGCCTAATTGAAAGATATGGCCAACCTCTATGCCCTTGGCAATATCGAGTTTGCCGGATCCATCTGCTGCCGGCTCACCTTTTACAATATTGCGAATATCGACACCCTCTGGTTCAGGCAGGTCACGTCCCCAGTTAACGCCGGTCAGATGCTTGCCGTCTTCATTGGCGCCACAGACAAAATCTGCAACATGCAGCGCACTGTGGTCAACGATGACAGGAATATTGATATTAACCGGGCCTATAGAGCCAGGTGTGCAATTTAACGATTTTTTAATTTCTTCGGCACTGGCAAACTCAAGCGGTATTTCAACGGCAGGTATTTTTTCTGCCTTGACCTTGTTGAGTTCGTGATCGCCCCTGAGTACCAGGGCGACGAGTGATTCATTCTGCCCCTTTACTACCAGTGTTTTGATGCATTTATCAGCACTGATATTCAGAAACTGGCTGAGCTCTTCAATAGTATGTTGATCTGGTGTATCAACTGTCGCCAGGGTTGCTTCAGGCGCATTACGTTCACCTTCAGGCATCGGTGCCTCGGCAAGTTCAATATTCGCGGCATAGCTTCCTTCTTCATTGAAGACAATCTGGTCTTCCCCGGAATCGGCCAGCACGTGGAATTCATGTGAGGCATTACCACCGATATTGCCACTGTCGGCCTGCACCGCACGGAATTTCAAACCCAGTCGTTCAAAAATTCGGGTATAGGTGGAAAACATTTCATCATATGTTTCTTGCAGTGATTCTTCTGTCAGATGAAAAGAATAGGCATCTTTCATCAGGAATTCACGCGCACGCATGATGCCAAAACGGGGCCTGACTTCGTCACGAAACTTGGTCTGTATCTGGTAAAAATTGGCCGGTAGCTGTTTATAGCTTCTGATTTCCTTGCGGATCAGGTCGGTAATGATTTCTTCATGTGTAGGGCCCAGGCAAAAATCTCGCTGGTGCCTGTCCTGGATGCGTAATAATTCAGGCCCATATTGATCCCAGCGACCCGATTCCTCCCAGAGTTCTGCCGGTTGGACACCCGGCATCAGCAACTCCTGGGCACCGGTACGATCCATTTCTTCACGAATAATTGCCTCTACCTTGCGCAATACGCGTAGACCCATGGGTAGCCAGGTATATATACCGGAGGCTATCCGGCGGATCATACCTGCTCGCAGCATTAGCTGGTGGCTGATGATTTCGGCTTCGGCAGGGGCCTCCCTCAGGGTGGCGATTAAATATTTGGAAATTTGCATCGAGTCTCTGCTGTTAAAATATTTTGGACGCGTATCTTAGCTTATTTCCAGGTAGTTTGGGTATAAGTGGGCCCGAGGGTGAATTCTCGATTTTTTCTGCATAGCGGGTAAAAGTTTTCCCTTTTGTGCATGGCACAACTTGACCTGAAGCAAGAATATCAGTAACTTTCCGAGGTTTACACTTACGAAAACTAAAACCAACAGGAAACAGGATATTGGGCAAGTCAAAAGAGGTGCTTAGAGGGGCGGAAATTTTTATTCGTGCCCTGAAAGATGAGGGGATCAAACATTTGTTTGGTTATCCCGGTGGCTCCGTTTTACATATCTACGATGCATTGTATAAGCAGGATGATGTTGAGCATATCCTTGTGCGTCATGAGCAGGGTGCAACACACGCTGCCGATGCCTATGCGCGTGCGACAGGTGAACCTGGTGTGGTTTTGGTGACTTCTGGCCCGGGGGCGACCAATTGTGTGACCGGTATCGCCACTGCTTATATGGATTCTATTCCTCTGGTTGTTTTCACCGGCCAGGTACCAACGCATCTGATCGGTAATGATGCTTTTCAGGAGGTCGATGCCGTTGGCGTGACCCGTCCTTGCGTGAAACACAACTTCCTGGTGAAGAATGTTGAAGACCTGGCCGCCACCATCAAAAAGGCATTTTATGTTGCGACCACGGGTCGTCCGGGGCCTGTGGTTGTGGATATTCCTAAAGATATCACTGCTGATAGTTGCGAATATGAATATCCAAAGAGTGTGGATATGCGTTCCTACAAACCTGTTATGAAAGGTCACACAGGCCAGATGAAGCGTGCGGTTGAGTTGATCGCCTCTGCCAAAAGACCAATGATTTACTCAGGCGGCGGTGCCATCCTTTCGAATGCCGATAAAGAACTGACATCATTTACCCGTAAATTGGGTTTCCCTATTACCAATACCTTGATGGGTCTGGGAGCTTATCCCGGCACGGACAAACAATTCGTCGGCATGCTGGGAATGCATGGTACTTATGAAGCAAACATGGCAATGCATCAATGTGATGTCCTGATCGCCATTGGTGCCCGCTTTGATGATCGTGTCACGGGAGATCTGGAACAATTTTGTCCTTCTGCAAAGATCATCCATATTGATATAGATCCATCTTCTATCTCCAAGAACATTCCGGTTGATATTCCCATTGTTGGTGACGTAAAGCACGTTCTGCGAGATTTGTCTGCATTACTGGATAGCCGGAAAGATCTGCCGACGGCAAAAGATCTGGAACCGTGGTGGGATCAGATTAAAGAATGGCGGGGAATCGATTGTCTTAAATATGATCGCGAGAGTGAAATTATCAAGCCACAGTTCGTTGTTGAAAAATTATATGAGCTGACTAAAGGTGATGCCTACATTACTTCAGATGTCGGGCAGCATCAGATGTGGGCGGCGCAGTATTACAAGTTCGATAAACCAAGGCGTTGGATCAACTCAGGTGGTTTAGGCACGATGGGATTTGGATTACCGGCAGCCATGGGTGTTAAAAAGGCCTTTCCTGATGAAACAGTTGCCTGCATCACAGGTGATGCAAGTATTGTTATGTGTTTACAGGAGCTATCCACCTGCCTGCAATACGGAATTCCATTTACCGTAATTAACCTGAACAATCGTTACATGGGCATGGTTCGACAGTGGCAGGAATTTTTCTATGAGAGTCGTTATTCGCATTCTTATATGGAGGCCTTGCCAGATTTTGTAAAATTGGCCGAAAGTTATGGACACATTGGTATGCGCATTGAAAAATCTGCCGATGTTGAATCAGCATTGAAAGAAGCGCTGAATGAAAAAGAAAAAGTGGTGTTCATAGATTTTATTACTGATGAAACAGAAAACGTATACCCGATGATTGCTGCAGGTAAAGGGCATCATGAAATGCACCTGTCACCAAACAGAGAGTTGGCCTGATCATGAGACATATACTTTCCTTATTGATGGAAAATGAAACTGGTGCATTGTCACGCGTCGCCGGTCTGTTTTCAGCGCGTGCATACAATATTGAATCACTGACGGTTGCACCAACAGAAGATCCTACCGTTTCACGCATGACTTTGGTGACCTCGGGTTCAGATGAGGTGATAGAGCAGATCACCAAGCATCTGAATAAACTGGTTGATGTGATCAAGGTCATAGACCTGAATGAGAGTCGTCACATTGAGCGAGAACTGATGTTGATCAAATTGCAGGCCAAAGGTAAAAACCGGGAAGAAATCAAACGCCTGGTTGATATTTTCCGTGGTCGAATTATTGATGTCACAGAGAATACTTACACTATCGAGATGACAGGTGCTGGAGATAAGCTGGATGCCTTTATCAATGCATTGGACGAGAAAGACATTCTGGAAGTAGTGCGTTCCGGTATCTCGGGTATTGCCCGGGGTGATAAGGCAATTCAGTAGTTTCAGATCATTCACCTGAATATTTCGTTAGGGAATATTTTATTAGATTTTAATTTTAATTATTATTTTGAGAACCAGAGATTATGAATATTTATTACGATAAAGATGCAGACCTTGAACTGATTAAAGCCATGAAAGTCGCAGTTATTGGTTATGGTTCACAGGGGCACGCTCATGCGAATAACCTGAAAGATTCTGGCGTAGATGTTTGTGTCGGTTTGCGTTCAGGTTCCAGTTCTACTGCTAAGGCAGAAGCAGCCGGCCTGGCAGTGAAATCAATCGAAGATGCAGTGGCCTGGGCTGATGTCGTTATGATACTTGCACCGGATGAGTTTCAAGCTGACTTGTACAAAAATGAAGTTGAGCCAAATTTGAAGCAGGGCGCAGCTCTGGCTTTTGCACATGGCTTTAATGTGCATTTTGATCTTATTGAATTACGAGATGATCTGGATGTCATCATGATTGCCCCGAAAGCGCCGGGACACACAGTTCGTAGCGAATTCGTAAGAGGCGGTGGTATTCCTGATTTGATCGCAGTCAAGCAAGATAAATCGGGTCAGGCAAAAGCTATTGCCTTATCTTATGCGTCGGCAATTGGTGGTGGTCGAACAGCCATTATTGAAACAACTTTCAAAGATGAAACAGAAACTGATTTGTTCGGTGAGCAGACAGTTTTATGTGGCGGTACTACAGCCCTGGTCCAGGCAGGTTTTGAAACTCTGGTCGAAGGTGGTTATCCGCCGGAGATGGCATATTTTGAATGTCTTCACGAGCTGAAGCTTATCGTTGATCTGATGTACGAAGGCGGCATTGCCAATATGCGTTATTCTATTTCCAATACGGCTGAGTACGGCGATGTAACTCGTGGGCCACGGATTGTAAATGAGCAAACCAAGGCAGAAATGAAAAAGATACTTTCTGAAATTCAAAGTGGTGAGTTTGCAAAAGAGTTTGTTGCTAATGTGGGCAGCTTACCTGCTCGTAGGGAAGAAATGAAAAAACATGAAATAGAAGTTGTAGGTGAAAAACTGCGTTCGATGATGCCGTGGATTACAGCTAATAAACTGGTTGATACGGATAAGAACTAAAACCTGTAGTCTTCTCAAGACAGTTTTGTGATAGATTTTATTGATAAGGCCCCGTACCCGTTAGCGGGCCTTTGTTTTTTCAGGATTAATAATGCCCAGTAACCGTCATCCATTTATTGCCAAAGAAGGCTGGTTACTGCTGATCGTGTTGGCCGGCCTGATTTTTCTGGCATTTAATTTTATCAACACCGCTATCGCAGTTATTCTGGCGACAGTCTTTTGCCTGTTCCTGTTTTTATTAAGAGATCCGCAACGAACCATTCCATCTTTACCGCTGGCTATTCTCAGTCCGGTAGAAGGAAGGGTTGTAGAGGTTGACGAGATAGATGACCCCTGGACCAGTAAGCAGGGACTTAATCGACAGGCGAGGAGAATCAGGCTAAAAATGTCGAGCCTTGATGTGTTCTCTTTTCGTAGTCCTGTTGAAGGCAAGGTGATGGAGCAATGGTCAGAGAAATGCGAGGCAGAGAACGGACAACGTAAATATGCTTTCTGGATCAGAACCGATGAGGGTGATGATGTTGTTACCGTCTTCAGCCTAAGACCTTGTGCTGCTATCTGTTTTCGAATCTATATTCAATCGGGTGAACGACTTGGTCAGGGACAAAGATGCGGATTCCTGTATTTTGGTGGTACGGTTGATGTATTTATCCCTGCAAGTTCAAAACTGCAAGTTGAACCTGGTCAACCGATTACCTCAGGGGAAGGTGTTCTTGCCTGTCTCGTCCACAATAAGCCAGTGAGTCTGGTTAATGATAATAATCCTCATGGTAAAGATATCGTTGCGGGGGATGCTGTTTAGCGACAGAAGTTCATACCCAAACTACTTGGAAATGCAGGATTCAGAGTTCAGTCAGAAAGTCAGAGCAAGGCACAACTCGCAGTGAATGACTGGTCCTTCATAAGAGTTGTAACGCGGCACTGGCTTTCTGACTGAGCTCCCACAGGGCATGATGAAAAGCAGCCATCTTCATCGTTATAAAACCTTGGACTAGAATGGCTAGTCCTGCGGCTTTATGCCTTGATTATGATTACTTTTCAACTTGCTGAAACTTGCATTTCCAAGTAGTTTGGGTATAAGACTGACAACATAGTCAAACAAGGCAGAAAACATTTGAAACGTCGTCGCGGTATTTATCTCCTTCCTAACCTGTTCACCACAGCCGGCCTGTTTGCCGGTTTCTATGGCATTGTTTCAGCCATGAATTCACAATTTGAAAGTGCTGCCATCGCAATATTTGTTGCCATGATCATGGACGGACTGGATGGTCGTATTGCCCGTTTAACAAATACCCAGTCAGATTTCGGTGTTGAGTACGATAGCCTGGCAGACATGGTTTCGTTTGGTCTGGCGCCTGCATTAATAGTGTATCAGTGGGCCCTGTCTGGTATGGGTAAACTGGGTTGGCTTGCAGCATTTATTTATACAGCATCGACCGCGCTCAGACTGGCCCGCTTTAACACGCAAGCTGCCAGCGTAGACAAACGATTTTTCCAGGGTTTACCCAGTCCTGCTGCCGCTGCCCTGGTCGCAGGGATGATTTGGTTGGGAGAAACGCAGGAACTTGTAGAGGTCACAAATCTGACCATCATTGCATTTCCTGTCACAGTGCTGGCTGGAATACTGATGGTCAGTAATATCCGGTTTTACAGTTTCAAGGAAGTAGATCTTAAAGGTCGCGTTCCCTTCGTCGGAATATTGCTTCTGGTATTGTTGTTTGTGTTTATTGCCAGCGAACCGCCACTGGTGCTATTTTCTATCTCATTGGTCTATGCCATTTCAGGGCCGGCAATGACCTTGCTGTTTATTCGTAAACATCGTGCGGCGAGAAAACTTCAGGAATCTCCCGACAAGCAAGACTAGAAAGGCAAGACCAGGCAGGACAAACAAGGCGGGCAAGACTGATTTCCGAAACCTGCCAGCAGATTCTTTCCAATAAAAAACTTGCAATAGCTGCAAGTGTCGTTATATTTCGCACTGTAATGAAGATTTTCAATCAAAATTATCAGTTCAATGACCAAACCGGATTATCATTCGGTGCATTGCTACGTCTGCTGCCCTGCCGGGCAAAATAAACCACCTCATAGTTAGATCCCAATAGTGTTCGTGTGTTACACACGACAAATTCGTGTATGGTTTCACGTCCATACTGTAGTATGGATGCAGGTTTCGGAGCAGGAAAATGCAAGACAAATTAATAATATTTGATACAACACTTCGTGATGGAGAGCAAAGCCCTGGTGCATCAATGACCAGGGATGAGAAGGTTCGGATCGCCAGGGCGCTGGAGCGCATGAAGGTTGATATCATTGAGGCAGGCTTCCCGATAGCCAGTCCGGGTGATTTCGAGGCCGTACATCAGGTCGCTGAGGTAATTCAGGACAGTACGGTTTGTGGGCTTGCGCGCGCCCTGGATAAAGATATCGACAGGGCGGCGGCGGCTTTAAAGCCGGCGCGATCCTCAAGAATTCATACCTTTCTTGCGACATCACCTATCCACATGAGAGAAAAATTGCGCATGACGCCTGATCAGGTTGTGGAACAGGCTGTGCATGCGGTCAAGCGTGCGCGCAAGTATACAGATAATGTTGAATTTTCACCTGAAGATGCCGGTCGTTCAGAACTGGATTTCTTGTGCCGCGTTTTGGAGGCAGTGATCGATGCTGGTGCGACAACAGTCAATATTCCGGATACGGTAGGTTATAACCTGCCCCAGCAGTTTGGTGAATTGATCAAACAATTGATTGAAAGGATACCGAATTCTGACAAGGCAGTCTTCTCGGTGCATTGTCATAATGACCTGGGTTTGGCGGTTGGTAACTCACTTTCTGCAGTCATGAATGGGGCCAGACAGGTTGAATGTACCATCAATGGTTTGGGTGAACGCGCCGGTAATGCGTCACTGGAGGAGATTGTCATGACAGTGCGTACGCGTCAGGATGTATTTCCATGTGATACGACTCTGGATACTACGCAAATCATGACTTGTTCACGTCTGGTTTCAAGTGTGACGGGTTTCCCTGTGCAACCGAACAAGGCCATCGTCGGTGCCAATGCCTTTGCCCATGAAGCGGGCATTCATCAGGATGGTGTACTCAAAAGCCGCGAGACTTACGAAATCATGCGCGCTGAAGATGTAGGTTGGAACGCCAATAGAATGGTATTGGGGAAACATTCAGGGCGTAATGCATTTAAATCCAGGTTATCTGATTTGGGAACAGAGTTTGAACGCGAAGAAGATTTAAACGCAGCGTTCAGTCGTTTTAAGGATCTTGCAGACAAGAAGCATGAAATCTTCGATGAGGATCTACAGGCATTGGTTACTGATACCTTGCACGAAGCCACCCTGGAGCGGATCAAACTTGTTTCCATGAAAGTGAATTCGGAAACAGGTGAAACCCCGGTTGCAGAGGTGACCCTGACTGTTGATGGTGAAGAAAAACAAGCCAGTGCGGATGGCAGTGGGCCAGTCGATGCTACATTCAAGGCCATCGAATCAGTGGTGGATAGTGGTTGTAAACTGGAACTTTACTCGGTGAGTAATATTACTACCGGGACAGATTCGCAAGGAGAGGTCACGGTCAGGGTTGATATGGACGGTCGAGTCATCAACGGACAAGGTGCAGACACAGACATTATTATCGCTTCTGCGAAGGCCTATATCAATGCATTGAACAAGGCCCAGGTTCAGACTGAACGGGCACATCCCCAAGTTTGATATTAAGGGTCTGATAGCAATATGAGTTTGACACAATCACAGGAATATTATCTGCAGACCATGGGTGTGGATGTGTATTGGTCAAAGGACAGGCTCATTGCCGATCCTGTTTCTATTCCTGTAGTCGAGACCGAGTTTGAAGAAAATGAAGCCTGGGGAGATCTTCGACAACGCGTTGCAAAGTGTCAACAATGTGAGCTGCATCGAGGACGGAAACAGACGGTGTTTGGTGTGGGGGACCATAATGCTGACTGGTTGATCATTGGCGAGGCACCGGGTGCTGAAGAAGATAAACAGGGCGAGCCCTTTGTTGGCCGTGCTGGAAAATTACTTAACAGCATGTTGCTGGCCTGTGGTCTGCAAAGAGAGCAGGTCTTTATCGCAAATATTCTGAAGTGTCGTCCACCAAACAATCGGGATCCGCATGCGCAAGAGGTTGCTGCGTGCTCGGCTTATCTGCGACAGCAGATTGATCTCATTCAACCGAAGATTATTCTGGCAGTTGGTCGTATTGCTGCGCAAAATCTGCTGCAAACAGAAACACCCATAGGCAAGATGCGCGGCCAGCAATATGAATATGCTGATACAGGGATTCCTGTAGTGGTGACATATCACCCGGCTTATTTATTACGTTCGCCACGTGAAAAGCGAAAATCATGGCAGGATCTGCAAATGGCGATGCGCGTTTACAAGAAAACAATTCATCAGGAAACAAAATGAGTGCAGTCTTGAAACAGGCAACTATCGTTTTTCGTCCCATGTCAGGAATGGACCTGGAACATATCATGGAGATCGAAGAAGGTGTTTATGAATTTCCCTGGTCGATTGGTATTTTTCAGGACTGTTTGAATGTCGGTTATTGCTGCTGGGTTCTTGAGCAGGACGATAAGGTTGCCGGCTATGGCATCATGTCCGTGTTGGCGGGTGAAGCGCATATCCTGAATCTCTGTATCAGGTCTGAGTTGCAGAACAATGGACTGGGCAAGGAGATGATTGATTACCTGATTGATCTGGCAAAAGCACACAATGCAGATGTCATGTTTCTTGAAGTGCGACCTTCAAATGGCCAGGCAATAAAAATCTATGAAAAATCAGGTTTTGATGAAGTAGGCAATCGCAAAGATTATTATCCTGCCAAATTTGGTCGTGAAGATGCCCTTATTTTAGCCAAACAATTAACAGATAAGATGTAAATAAATAACGAGTAATATCAGTGACCACAAAATTAAATAAAGAAGATTTTCCAACGATTGAAGCGCATGTTGGCAATACACCACTGGTCAGATTGCAGCGGTTGCCTGGTGATACCAGCAATATCATCATGGCCAAGCTGGAAGGTAATAATCCTGCAGGTTCAGTCAAAGACAGGCCCGCAATGAGTATGATCAAACATGCGGAGGCGCGAGGTGATATCAAACCCGGTGATACCCTGATTGAGGCAACCAGTGGTAATACAGGTATCGCATTGGCCATGGCGGCAGCCATCAAGGGCTACAAAATGATTTTGATCATGCCTGAACATATGAGTGAAGAACGACGCGCGGTGATGAAGGCCTTTGGTGCGGAGATCATCCTGACGCCAGAAGAAGGTAGCATGGAGGCGGCAATAGATCTTTCACGTGAAATGGAGGCAGATAAAAAAGGCATCGTACTCGATCAATTTTCAAATCAGGATAATCCCTTATCTCATTACGAAGGTACAGGTCCTGAAATCTGGCGTGATACCCATGGCAAGATCACGCACTTTGTCAGTTCCATGGGGACTACGGGAACCATCATGGGCACATCACGCTACCTCAAGGAACAAAATCCTGAGATTCAGATCGTCGGTGTACAGCCCATTGAAGGTGCACAAATCCCCGGTATTCGACGCTGGCCAAAAGAATATCTGCCGAAGATTTATGATGAAACAAGGGTGGATCGAATTATCGATGTCGAACAGGGTGAAGCAGAGGAAACTACCATTGCCCTGGGTCGGGAAGAAGGTATCTTTGCCGGAATTTCTTCCGGGGGTGCAATCGCTGCGGCATTGAAACTTTCAGCAGAGCTTGAAAATGCGTTGATCGTTACCATCGTCTGCGACCGTGGTGATCGTTATCTCTCTACTGATGTTTTTAAATCCCTGGTGTAGAAACCTGACCTTATACTATGGATCTATAAAATAGAATAAAAAATGAATCTACTGATATTTGATATTGAAACAGTTCCGGATACGGACTCTGCAAGAAAGTTTCAGGACATGGAAGGTTTGTCGGATGCAGAGGTTGCCGAATCCATGTTTGCTCAACGTCGGCAACAAACAGGCGGCAGTGATTTCATTCGGCATCATCTGCAAAGGATTGTTGCTATCTCGGTGGTTCTCAGGACATCAGATAATTTAAGCGTATGGTCTTTAGGTGATACTGATTCATCTGAAGCAGATATCATTCAACGATATTTTGATGGTATTGATCGTTATACCCCAAGACTGGTTTCCTGGAATGGCAGTGGTTTTGATCTGCCGGTCTTGCATTATCGAACACTATTGCATGGCATCAATGCCGCTCGCTATTGGGAAACCGGTGGCGATGATAAAAATTTTAAATGGAATAATTACATCAGTCGTTTTCACGATAGACACACAGATCTGATGGATGTCATTGCTGGATATAACCCTCGCGCCAATGCCCCCTTAACAGAAATTGCGACGATGTTGGGTTTTCCGGGCAAGATGGGCATGGACGGTAGTAAGGTCTGGGACAATTACCTTGCGGGGAATATCGAAGGTATTCGAAATTATTGCGAAACCGATGTACTCAATACTTACCTGGTTTATCTGCGTTTCGAACTCATGCGCGGGCAGAAATCAGCGACCGCTTATGAGGCAGAATGCGAACGTGTTAGAGACATGTTGCAGGAAGAAGGTCATCCACATCTACTTGAATTCGCAAGCGCCTGGAAATAAGAATACATCCTGCAAATATTTTTCACTCCTATCGTTATATATACCCGTGATACCTGAAAATGCACATTCATAGCACGCCCGTTTTTATCCATGGCAGCGTTGCTCCTCTTTGCAGGGGGTGGCCATACGCATCGTCGCGCCTTGCCCTGAATAAAAACAGACACACTCTGAACACGCATTTCCAAGTATCACGGGTATGGACGAATAGATGTTCAATCAGAATTTTAATTATCACAAATTATGGCAAGACGACGTAGAAGAAAACTTCCGCAAGAACCCGTTTCTGCAAAGATAGAATCTCTTTCTCATGAAGGCCGGGGCATTGCGCGTGTTGAGGGTAAAACGGTCTTTGTTAATGGTGCATTGCCGGGTGAAGATGCGCTGTTCCAGTATAAAAAGCAGCGCCCTAAATATGATGAAGCACATGCACTGGAGATTACCAATCCGGCAGCAGAGCGTGTTGAGCCAAAATGTGAATTCTTTGGTCTGTGTGGTGGCTGTAGTTTGCAACATATGCAGCATGACTTTCAGATCGAACATAAACAATCTGTTCTGCTGGAACAGTTAACACATATCGGTAAGGTTAAACCAAAATCTGTCATCCCACCGTTAACTGGACCCATATGGGGTTATCGACGCAAGGCGCGACTGGGTGTTAAGTATGTAGACAAGAAAGAGCGATTGCTGGTCGGGTTTCGGGAAAAATACAGTCCTTTCGTTGCAGATATGAACAGTTGTGAAGTCTTGCATCCCTCCGTGGGCCTATTGATTGAACCGCTACAGTGTTTAATTACAGAATTATCACTAATCAAACAAATCCCACAAATTGAAGTGGCTATAGGTGATGAGGTCACGGCATTGATCTTCAGACACCTTGCCGATTTCAATGATGAAGATATTGGCAAGCTCAAGGTATTCGCAGAACAACATGATGTTGATATCTATTTGCAGTCAGGCGGTCTGGATTCGGTAGTGCCTTTGCCAGGAACGACTGCGAGGCAATTATCTTATTCATTACCAGAATTTGATGTGACGCTGAATTTTTTACCGACTGACTTTACACAGGTAAATCTTGAAATTAATCGTGCCATGGTGCCTCGGGCACTGGAATTACTGGAAGTGAATAGCGAAGATAGTGTGCTTGATTTGTTTTGTGGCATTGGTAATTTTACTTTGCCACTGGCACGCAAGGCGGTCAATGTACTGGGTATCGAGGGCGAACATGGCTTGGTCGAACGCGCAAAACAAAATGCCGCGCTTAACAATATAGACAATGTGGAATTCCGGGCGATAGACCTGGCCAAAGACGATTTGAATGAAGACTTCCTAAAAGGCGGTTTTAATAAATTACTATTGGATCCGGCGCGTAATGGGGCACAGGAAATCATAGAAAAGATGAACCTGAAATCAATCGAAAGGATTGTTTACGTTTCCTGTAATCCATCAACGCTGGCAAGAGATGCCGGTATTCTGGTCAATGATAAAGGTTTTAAGCTGGAGCAGGCAGGCGTGATGGATATGTTCCCTCATACAACACATGTTGAATCTATTGCAGTGTTTAGTAAAAAGAGAAAATAAAAGAATGATAGATAAACGACTTTTTGTTTTTTATCTATTTGCCATTTTTATATTTCTAACGGGCTGTAGTCAGGAACAAGATGAGGCCATTCGCTTTGGCCTGGAATCAGAACCAGTAACCCTGGATCCACGTTTTTCAACAGATGCCGCATCCTACCGGATCACACGTTTGATCTATCGCAGCCTGGTTGATTTTGATGACAACTTTCAATTCATCCCCGATCTGGCAGATTGGGAGATGCTCGCTCCTGAACACTATCGATTCATACTCGGTAATTCAGGTAGACAATTTCATCATGGAGAAAGATTAACTGCTGAAGATGTGAAAGCAACATATGATTTTGTATTGGAAGCCAGTAATGCTTCACCTCATCGTGGTTCCATTGTGGTGATCGAAAACATACAAGTGATCGACGAGGATACCGTTGATTTCATTTTGCAGCATGCAGATCCCCTGTTTCCCGGCAGACTGGTTATCGGCATATTGCCCGCAACACTGATAGATTCAGGACATCCTTTTAATCGAGAGCCTGTGGGTAGTGGTCCCGTGGCATTTCTGGAATGGCCGAACGATGGTGACCTTTCATTAAAACGATTACGAGATAATCAATTATTAAAATTTATTACCGTCAAAGATCCGACGGTGCGAATATTAAAATTAATGCGCGATGAGTTAGACATCCTTCAAGGCGATATCCCCAGAGAAATGATTGGCTGGTTAGAGGAACAGGATAAAACCAATATTGAACAAGCGCAGGGAGATACCTTCACCTATATGGGATTTAATATGACAGATCCTGTGACCAGCCAACTGCCAATTCGCCAGGCAATTGCCCATGCGATCAATAGAGATGAGATCATAGAATATGTCATGGACAACACAGCACGTAAGGCTGGTGCCATGTTGCCGCCAGAGCACTGGAGTGGAAATTCACAATTGATCGGCGTTGAATTTGACCCGGAAGAATCAAAACGTTTGCTCAGGGCCGCAGGCTATGATGAACTAAATCCACTGGAGATTATCTATAAAACCTCAAATAATCCTTTTCGTGTGCGCCTGGCCACCATCATTCAATATCAATTAAAACAGGTAGGCATAGAAGTCGATGTACGGAGTTATGACTGGGGTACCTTTTATGGCGATATCAAGGCCGGACGGTTTCAGATGTATAGCCTGTCATGGGTGGGTCTGAAGATCCCGGATATATTCCGCTATGCCTTCCATAGTTCATCGTTGCCACCCAATGGTGCGAACCGGGGTCGCTTTAAGGATACCACTGCAGATGCCATGATAGAGGCAGCAGAAAGCAAACAAGACCTGGGCGAGCAGGCAAAGCTGTATCAAGACCTGCAGGCTTATCTGCATGAGCAATTACCTTATATACCGCTATGGTATGAAGATAATATACTGGTGACAGCAAAGGACATCAGTGGCTACACGCTGGCAAGCGATGGTAACTATGATGGTCTACTCACGGTTAACAGAGATTAGTTAAAAAGAGAATAATTATTTTTAAACAAACATGAATCAAGACAAGCACATAGAAGTCAATATTAGCCTGCAAACACTCACATTGTTTGCAGGCAATGAAGTAATTAAGCAATACACCATCTCGACGGCAAAGAATGGCCCGGGTGAACAAATGGACAGTGAATGTACGCCCAGGGGAAAACATCTTATCCATGAAAAGATTGGTGCAGGCTGCGAAGCAAACACTGTTTTTGTTGGCAGAGAAGCTACAGGGGAGTTGTATCACCCGGAACTACGTGAGCAGTTTCCAGACAGAGACTGGATATTGACGCGTATCCTCTGGCTCAGTGGTTGTGAAGCAGGTAGAAACAAGGGTGGTAATGTCGATAGTTATGATCGCTATATTTATATACACGGAGGCCCGGACGATGTCGCCATGGGCGTCCCCGGTTCGCGAGGCTGTGTGCGTATGCAAAATGACGATATGATTGAGTTGTTTGATCTGGTCGAGACAGAAACCGCCGTAAATATTGTTGAGGAATAGATGTGCCATCAGAAAATGTAAAAGCAGTAACACAAATAAGCAGCTACGAACGAATAGGCTCAGAAGAAGGCCTGTGGAAACTGGTTAATACATTTTACGATAATATGGAAACCCTGCCAGAGGCCAGAACCATACGGGAATTACATGCAAAAGATTTACGCAGTGCCAGAGAAAAATTATTTATGTTTTTAAGCGGCTGGCTCGACGGGCCTGACAGATATATCGCCGCCTTCGGTCATCCAAGATTACGGGCACGGCACCTGCCTTTCCCAATAGGTGTCGCCGAAAGAGATCAATGGTTGATGTGTATGCGCAAGGCACTGGATGAAATGCCCATTGACGCTGCATTCAAAGCGCAACTAATCATGGCCTTCACACAAACAGCCAATCACATGATGAACCAGGAACAGACCACTGTATAAAAAGCTTATTGTTGTCACTTAAGTTAACTTTGACAAATAGCTGCTATGCTTGATCATATGCCAATAATTTCAATGAAATTACCACTCAGGATTGTGCTACTGGGAGTGATGGTGACAATGTCGGTAACGAAGACCTTTGCAGAGGATGACTATCAGGAAAAACGCCAGCAGATGCTTGTTGAGATCAAGCAAATGATGGCGATGACGAAATCTTACACAGGCGAGGCTGCCCTGGATAAGCAGGTGGAGCAGGCGTTGTTGGATGTGCCCCGGCATAAGTTTGTTCCGCCAGATAGTCGGGTATTTGCTTACGAGAACACAGCATTGCCGATAAGTCACAGACAGACTATTTCCCAACCTTATATTGTTGCACTGATGACCGAGCTGGCTGCGGTGACTTCTGAGTCCGTGGTCCTGGAAGTCGGCACGGGTTCCGGTTATCAGGCTGCTATATTGTCTGAGCTGGCAAGCCATGTTTATAGTATAGAGATCGTAGAACCCCTGGGTCTGCAAGCAAAGTCGCTATTACAGGATCTGGCTTATGACAATGTTACGGTAAAGATTGGTGATGGCTATCATGGCTGGCCTGAACATGCCCCCTTTGATGCTATTTTAGTGACAGCAGCTGCGGAACATATACCGGAGCAACTTGTTCAACAATTAAAACCGGGTGGACGATTGGTGATTCCGGTAGGAAGGCAGGGACAGACGCAGTCCCTCAGGGTTTTAACGAAAGACGCTAATGGTAAGATCAAACAGAGAGATATTTTGTCTGTTGCATTTGTGCCCCTGACTGGCAAACACTAGATCGACCAACACCGGTTCTGGTTATTATTCTGCTGAATCACACTCCACTTTAAGGATAGTGGATCACGCTTTAGCATTTCGACTATTCTCGAGCAGAACATGTTTTATTAACTCATCTTCAGGTAAAGGTTTACAGAAAAAGAATCCTTGTATTTCATCGCAGTCGAGTGACTTGAGAAAATCATATTGAGCTTCAACTTCAACGCCTTCTGCTACGACTGATAGTGATAAATTATGCGCTAATCCGATAATAGCCCTTACGATAGATGCCGAATCATCATCCAGATGGGCATTATCAATAAAAGTTTTATCAATTTTTAATTTATTGATCGGCAGCTTTTGCAAATATGACATTGAGGAAAAACCCGTACCAAAGTCATCAATGGTTATTCCCAGGCCCTTGTCCCTGAATCTGGTTAACAGGGCTATGGTTTTATCAATATCTTCAATTGTAAGCGACTCTGTAACTTCTAGCTCAATTAAGCCTATATCGACGCCAGTCTCGTCAAGTATCTTAACGATGTTTTCATATAAATATTTATCGTTGAATTGTTCCACAGATAAATTCACTGCAATTTTAATTTCAATATTTTTAGCTTGCCAGGCTTTGCATTGTTCGCAAGCGGTTCTCATTATCCAGTAGCCAATATCACCAATCATTCCTGTTACTTCGGCTAATGGTATAAATGTGCCTGGAGACACTAAACCACGTTCAGGGTGGTTCCAGCGGACTAATGATTCAACACTATAAATCATACCGTCATGTAAATTTACCTTTGGTTGGTAATGTAATACCAGTTCGTTATTTTCAATAGCATGTCCTAATTCATTTTCCAGTTCCAGAAGTTCCAGGGTTTCCTTGTTTTGCTGTTTTTGATAATACTGGTGATTGCCAACGGCAATTCTTTTAGCTTCATACATTGCTGTATCTGCATTCTTTAATAAATCATTAATATTATCTGCATCACCCGGAAACATCGCTATACCTATACTTGCAGAGATATTGAATTTTCGATCATCGATGACAATAGGCACAGACAATAATTCATTAATTCTTCTGGCTAGCCTCTCTGTTTGTACCTTAACTTCCACGTCATTTACGTCTGAAATAATAGCTGTAAACTCATCACCACCAAAACGTGCAACTGAATTATATGAACGTACGCATTTAAGGAGAATCCTGGATACTTGAATCAATAACTGATCACCAACTGTATGACCCAGTGAATCATTTATATTCTTGAATCGATCAAGATCAATAAAGAGGATAGCAACATTTAAATTATTTCTTTTTGCCCTCTCTATGGCCTGTTCAAGTCTGTCCTGGAACAGGTAGCGGTTTGGTAACGTTGTTAATGAATCATAATGCGCCTGATGAAATAGCTTGTTCTCCCAGATTGCATTTGAAAATGCGACTGCTGCACGGTCAGAAATCTCTGTCAGGCTGTCGCCCAGTTCCTGACTTATTTCAGTTGTTTCCTGGAAACAGGTACATATGAAGCCCAGGAAGATTTCCTGATTCCTGATTGGACTTATTGAAAAAGTGGTATTACCAAGTGTTATTAATGGTGACAGGTAACCATGCTTGTCCGCTGCTGTTTTTATAATTATTCCATCAGCTTTATTTAATTCATCTACCTCTGATTTTTTAATATTTATAACAGTATTCGAAATTTCATTATCAGTTTTATTATTGGAAAATAGATTACCTTCATTGCCTTTTTCCAGATCCAGAATAAAAATCGCAATATTGTCTGCAGGAATAATCGATGGTATATATTCAATCAGGACTTCAACAATGTATTCCGAATCAGAGGTTGATAAAATAAGCCTGTCTATTTTTGCAAGTGTTGTTATTTTCTTGAATGCTTCATCTATTCGATGAGACATGGTATTAAATGTTGATCCCAATACTTCAAACTCATCATTGCTATCAATATCTACTGTTTTTGTATAGTTGCCATCAATGATATTTTTTGCGCCCTGGGTTAATTTCATTAATGGCGTCAAGGAACGTCGCATCTGAACACTACTCAAGGTAAAGACAATTAACAGTGTGATTAAAATTGATTGAGGTAAAGCATCGATGTAATAGTCATACTCGAGGAACGCATCGTTCCTGGGCATAAAATATATGATTGATACACCATTAAAACCAAAGATTCCGTCTAGAAACAGATCCCACTGATTACTCAGGTAATAAACGCCATCCAGTGTTGTTTCGCCCAAGTCATGGTTATTAGAAGCTAACAGATCTTTTATTTTGGAAAGATTATCAGATTGATATATTAAACCCGGACAATACATAAATAATCTTTGATCAACTACAGCACAAAACAGGTCAGCATCATTAATTACGATGTCCCATAAATATTCAGGATTCAAAACCGCAACCAGGATCTGCCTGCTATCAGGATTAAGAACATTAAGCATCAACAATTGAGCTTGCTTGTTGTCAGAATTATGGGCCAGCAATAAACGATTATCTTTATTCAGATGCTTTTGTTGATAATCAGTTAATTCAAGATTAATAACATCTTCACCAAAGATTAGCTGATCATGTCCGTTGGAGTCAGTGATGTATAAACTGCTAAACATCGCCTTAAGCCAATCATTACTAACGATCAGATCGATATTATCAATCGACCTGCTAACGTCGATTAAATTACTCTCCATAGTCAACAGTCGATCATTCAGGCTTAAGCCTACAGCACGACTCTCGGCATAAATCTGCCGGGTTGCATTCTTTTTAAGCAAGCTGGAAATTGTATAGAAAGAAATCAGGGAAAGAACAATCACAGGAATGATTGTTGATATAAAATATTGGCTGAAAAGACGGCGTGAAAACTTGGTACTCTGTTTATCCTGTTTCAGCATTTTTCTTTGATCATTTTTGATCAGTAGTATAGTGCTAATCCTATATATGCACCATTCCTCCCCCTGACAATATCATCCTGGCTGAGTGCAGACGTTAATGGTGATGTTGATTTCCCATCAGGACCTTTACTATAAAGATCGTAGTCCGAGTTGATAGGCACCAGGTTCTTGTCCTTTCTCCATTTGCCTTTGCCATGCGATGTTGCATGATTAAGAAATTGAATAGGGTTGCCCCAGGGATCGTTCGGGATCGGATTATAAATTTCATCAAGTGAATCCGGATAAAAACCATTATCATCGAAGTAATCGTCAATATCAGTTTGAATATCTACCAGCTGATCTTCTGTCGTTGTTGATCTTGCTGAATTTCCCAACTTGATCATTGCGGGTATCGTTACCGCAACCAGCAAACTTACAACCACTAGCACGACGGCGAACTCTAAAAAGGTGAACGCCTTGTTGTACTGTACTTTGTTTACTGTAATATTATTCAAGCTATTTCTACATTTTTATGGTTAGTATATGTTATTAATAAGTATTTATTAATAAGTATTTCGTATAAATAGATCCCTAACCTGACAATTCTAGTTTACAACAGGCTATTTTTCTGTGAACTGGATTCCAGATCGCTTCAGATTACCTTTTAAATGAATTTCGATGTTCTTGTTCAGTTTGTAATTTTTGATAACTTAGCCAGCGACGTTGATCGAGTTCGCCATTATCCAGGGCCGTCTTGATTGCACAGCCCATCTCCGTATCGTGTTGGCAGTTTTTGAATTTGCAGTAGCCGAGAAACCGGGTAACATCTTCAAAAGTATCTTCTATTCCTGTTTTACTCTCGGCAAGTTGTAATTCTCTTATTCCCGGCGTGTCGATGAGGATACCGCCGTCCTGCAATAGATGTAGTGATCTTGAGGTAGTTGTGTGTTTGCCTTTGCCATCTTCTTCACTGATTTCTGCCGTCAATTGATCAGCATCTGTTAGATTATTGATCAATGTAGATTTGCCGGTACCGGATGAACCGACCAGTGCGATGGTATGGCCTTCAGAACAAAGTGTTTTCAGGCCAGTCAAACTTGATTTGTCTTTGGCGTTGACACATTCAACATGCACGTCATTTTGTAATTTCAATGCCTCATTTCTATATGAGGCACTGTCATCAGTTAGATCCATTTTCGTCAGAATAATGACGGGTTTAATTCTGGCTTCCGCGGCCAGTGCCAGATAGCGTTCGATACGCGAGGCATTAAAGTCCTGGTTACAGGAGGTAACAATAAACAGGGTATCAACATTGGCAGCGATCAGTTGATCATGTTTCCGTTGCCCTGCTGCTTTACGGATAAGGACAGTTTCGCGTTCAAATATGCGCAAGGGGCGTTCACCTTCATTGGGTATCAGTATCCAGTCACCAACCGCCATATTTTTTGGTTCACTGAATACGCCTATCTCAAAGGTTTCAATTCCTTTATTGCTCCAGACTATACAGTGGCTGCGGTGAATTTTTGCGATGCGGGCGGGGTAACTCGTGTTTTCTTCATCTGCACTGATTTGTTGCTGGAAACAGGGCTTCCAGCCCAATTGCGGCAGATTAAAAATCATACTGTCTGTTAATGCCTGATTTTAAGATAGTGAAACCCCTGAGCATCGTGAACGTTTAAGGATAGTAAGCTTTTTTGAGTCTTTTCACCAAATCTTGTCAACCATTTCGGTGTTGCTGCGTTATTGCTTGTTATAGTTCAATTAATGTACTGGAGAATAATATGAAAATTAGGATATTAATAACACAGTTAGCAGCAGGTTTGATTATTGGCCTGATTGCATTGCCTGCCCTTGCTGAAGATCAGACTGAAAATTCGAACCAGGTCGGGGGAGAGCGACACAGTAAATTGACAGATGAACAAAGGACAGAACGTAGAAAACTTCGTAGGGAAATGCGTGAGAAGACCAAAGATATGACTCCTGAAGAGAGAAAGGCATTTAGAGAAAAACGTATTGGTGAAAAGATGAAGGATATGTCACCAGAACAGCAAGAGAAATTTAAGGCACGTATAGAAAAACGCAAACAGAGGCATGAAAAATTAAAGAATATGAGCCCGGAAGAAAGAGAAGCATTCAAGCAAGCGCGTAAGCAAGAACACAAACAAATGCGTGAAAAAGTAAAGAATATGACAGCAGAGGAAAGAAAGGCCTTCAGAGAAGAGAGGATGGCCGATAGAATGAAAGACATGTCTCCAGAAGAGGAGGAGAAATTTCGGGCACGTATGAATAAACGCAAGGAGATGCGTGACAAGATAAAAGATATGACACCGGAAGAAAGAAAGGCCTTCAGAGAAGCACGCATTGCAGAGAAAACAAAAGATATGTCTCCTGAAGAAAAAGAAGAATTTATGTTGCACATGAAAGAGCGGAAGGAAAGGCGAAAGGAAAGGCGAAAGGAAAGATATGGTGATCGACGTGGTGGTGAATAATAAAAGCACACGAATAATTTTAAGCCAGTAAAATCAGGCGAGTAAATTGGGAGAGGCACGCTGGAGCGGAATCTTGAATTAGAAGGATTTTTTGCTGAGGTAGAAAAGCGTGCTTTTCGAATCGCTGAGATCTCGACAGGAAACAGGGATGATGCACTGGATATCCTGCAGGATGCTATGTGTAAACTGGTGGATAAATATGCCTCCAGAAGCCCGGAAGAATGGGGCCCTTTGTTTCATACTATCCTGCAAAGGATGATCGTTGACTGGTACCGACGAAAAGCAGTGAGAGAAAGGGTACTTGGATGGTTTGGCCGCCATCATCATGATGATGAGAATGTAGATCCAATTCAGAATGTGAAGGATGCATATGGCAAGACACCTGAACAGGAAGCACACTCGGGCAGACGCGTTGCTATGCTTGACAGTGTAATTCGAGGTTTGCCCTTGCGTCAGCAACAGGCTTTCCTGTTGAGAACGCTGGAGGGATATGATGTGAAGCAAACAGCGCAAATAATGAAATGTTCGGATGGCAGTGTGAAGACACATTATTCGAGGGCAGTGCATGTTTTACGTGAGAAGCTTGGAGATGAATGGTTATGACTATGCAAGATAAAGATCAACAGATCGTCGATTCTATTAAATCAGGATTGAATGAAAGTGTGGATAATATCAACGCACGAGATTTATCTGCGATTACCCAGGCACGTCATCAGGCCCTGCAAGCTGATCAGACATCGCCTAAGAATACGAAAAAGAACTTTAGCTGGATGTTTTTTCCCGGGACATATATCTCTGTGGGTGCAATTGCAACCGCCTGTCTCGCGGTAGTTGTTTACAGTTTCATGCAGGTGACACCAGTAGCAACAGATGGACAAAGCCTTGTTCAAGTAGAGCAAGTTCAGAAAGAGCTTGCACAGGAAAACCAGGCACAGGAAATTCAAAGACTGGTTTCTACGTTTGAAGGTCTGGATTTATACGAAGACCCGGAAATCAATGAAGAACTTGATTTTTACGAATGGCTTGATGCCTATGAATCATCAAGCTGAGCTTAATTAAATCAGGGACACCTGAATCAGTCTCTTAATTTATTTGATTCCTTTGCCAGCATTCGGGCAAATTGCTTGATTTGCATATCGAAAAGAACAAGTTCTCCGCCTGTTTTAATGGCCGTCAGTGAAATCCTGGCAATCAACATTAACAACAACAAGACAATCACCCAGGCAAAGAAATAAGAGACGCGAATGTTTCCAGTGCCTGTGGTGGCAGGCCTTTGTCCGGTTTCACCATAATGTTGGACACCATTCCCGGAGTTATTTTCTGAATCACTTTCGGCGATCAGACTGTCTCTGATTGGTGCCAGTGTTTTATCAATATTTGAGCCTTTCTCGATGGCGACCGCAAAGCGTTCAATATTTTCAGGATGCTCATACAAATCATGTGCCGTTAATAAAACCATAAGGGCGACCCAAAGGCCTGCGAGCAGGAGAAAAAAGCCTAATATCCTGACAAAGAAACTCATGATGTTTCTACCGGTATCGTCTAATGTATTTTCACTCATGTTCTTAACCCTTGGTTTTAACCCTTATCGGGAGAATCCTTTATACTCATTTTTATTATTAGCTACACTGCTCTAGATTATATGATTTTATGCTGGAGTGGTCGATGAGATCAGAAAAATGAGACTTATACCCAAACTACTTGGAAATGCAGGTTTCAGCAAGATAAAAAGTAGTTATATTCAAGGCATAAAGTCGAAGAACTAGTCATTCTAGTTCAAGGTTTTATAACGAAGAAGATGGCTGCTTTTTATCTTGCCCTGCGGGAGCTCAGTCAACAAGCCAGTGCCGCGTTGCAACACTTATGAAGGACCAGTCATTCACTGCGAGTTGCGCCTTACTCTGACTTCCTGACTGAACTCTGAATCTTGCATTTCCAAGTAGTTTGGGTATATATACCAATTATGTTGAATTATCTGGGTGCAAGATTGATTACTGCACTGATTGTTGTCTTCGGTGTAATGACAATTGTCTTTATGTTGATCCATATTGTGCCAGGCGATCCGGTAGAGGTGATGCTTGGGGAATCTGCCCAGGCCGCTGACAGGGAGGCTTTACGTGAAACCCTGGGCTTGAATCTACCTTTATCAACGCAGTGGGTAAATTATATCAATGGCCTGATACATCTTGATCTAGGTACATCTCTGCATACGAAAAGGCCTGTTATTGATGTTTTGACTGAACGTATTCCTGCTACATCTCTATTAGCAGGCACGAGTATTCTCATTGCACTCATGATTGCATTACCTCTGGGTATGCTTGCCGCGGTTCGCAAGGGCAGTATCTGGGACAGAACTGCGATGACATTTTCCATGCTAGGTGTTGCCATCCCCAACTTCTGGATGGGGCCGATGCTCATCCTGGTGTTTTCCCTATGGCTAGGCTGGTTCCCGGTCAGTGGTAATGATCAATTCCTGTCACTGGTTCTGCCTGCATTAACACTGGGTACTGCCCTGGCTGCAATCCTGTCTCGTATGATTCGTGCCTCATTACTGGAAGTACTTAACGAAGATTATATTCGTGCAGCCAATGCCAGAGGCTTGTTACCATCAACAGTCATCTGGAAACATGCTCTAAAGAATGCAGCCTTGCCTGTTGTGACTATTCTGGGAATGCAACTAGGTGCCTTGCTTGCCGGTGCAGTGATCACAGAAACAGTTTTTTCCTGGCCCGGGATTGGGCAGCTCACTATCGATGCCATTCAGAAAAGAGATTACCCTGTCATTCAGTCTTGCGTGTTATTGATTAGCCTGTGTTACGTCGTGGTAAATCTCTTAACCGATCTGGCTTATGCATGGCTAGATCCTCGTATCAGTTTGACTGAGTAGATAAACGTTCATGGCCATTCGATTCTCATTTTCCTCTCTGATTATTACGGCATGGTTCCTGGTGGCACTGTTTGCAGGGATATTACCGTTGCAGCCTGATGCAATAATGTTGAATAAAATACTGCTTCCCCCTGAGTTTCACGCCTGGTTGGGTTATGACGACCTGGGACGATCCATTGCACAGCGTTTGATCCTGGGTGGTAGAACATCATTTCTGGTGGCGATGTGTGTTGTTTCAATTTCATTTGTCATAGGCACCACTGTTGGTGTGATGGCTGCCTGGTTTGGCGGATGGTGGGACAAGGCAACGGTGCTTGTGATTGATATCTTTATCGCATTTCCGGGAATACTATTGGCCATCGCGCTTTCTGGATTGATGGGCCCGGGTATTATGAATGCAGTGGTGGCCTTGTCTGTTGTCGGTTGGGTAGGCTTTGCCAGATTGGCCAGGGCACAGACATTGACCGTTAAACATCGCGAACATGTGACAGCGGCACAAGCCCTGGGCACTGACACCGCAGGTATTGCGATACATCATATTTTACCGTTGATAATGGCACCGTTAGTTATTGAAGCAACCTTTGCCATTGCCGGAACCGTGATTGCAGAAGCCGGGTTGTCGTTTCTGGGACTGGGTGTACAGGCACCAGATCCATCATGGGGCAGTATGATTAGAGATGGCGCACGGTTTATGCTGGTTGCGCCACATATGGTTTTGGCTCCCGGCATGGCAATCCTGCTGGTGGTATTATCTATTAACTTACTCGGCGATTCATTACGAGATAAAATGGATGTCAGATCAAAAGATTAAAAAACAATAATGATTTTATTTAATAAATATTTTCTGGAGCGTTGTTCATGTCATTAGGACCCATCATGATGGATCTGCGTGGCCCCACGCTGGAAAATGATGAGAAAGAACTCTTGCTACATCCTCTGGTGGGCGGAATCATTTTCTTCTCACGTAATTATGAATCGCCCGATCAAATTGCTGCGCTTGCAAAAGAGATTCATGGGCTACGCGAACCCCGCTTGTTAATCGCAGTTGATCATGAAGGCGGGCGGGTTCAAAGATTTCGAGATGGTTTCACAAGATTACCTGCCTTGCAGTTGATTGGTGAACGTTATGATAAGGACAAACAGGCAGGATTAACGCTTGCTGAGAAAGCCGGATGGTTGATGGCGATTGAACTTCGAGCTGTAGATATTGATTTTAGTTTTGCCCCGGTACTGGATGTTTGTAAGGGGATCAGTCAGGTGATCGGTGATCGTTCATTCCACAGAGATCCTGAATGTGTTGCCGATTTATCAAAGGCCTATATGCATGGCATGCGCCGCGCCGGGATGGCTGCAGTCGGAAAACATTTTCCCGGCCACGGTGCCGTGAAGGAAGATTCACATCTTGCCATACCTGTTGATGGAAGAAGGTTCGAAGATATTCAGATGGATGACATGCTGTCATTTGAACGCCTGATTCATGCGGGTCTCGCCGGGATTATGCCAGCACATGTCATTTATCCTGAAGTGGATGACAAACCTGCCGGATTTTCATCCATCTGGTTACATAATATCCTGCGTCAGCAGCTGGAATTCCAGGGGGTTATCTTTAGTGACGATATCAGTATGGCAGGTGCGGAAGTTGTTGGCGGTTATGTCGATCGTGCATATTGCGCATTAGAAGCGGGTTGTGACATGGTGCTTGTGTGTAATAATCAGGAGGCGGCCATTGAAGTGCTGGATAATCTCAAGGTCGAACCGAATCCAGCATCACAATCCCGGTTGATACGCATGCATGGGAAATACGAACATGATTTTACTAAATTGAAAAATGATGAAGCATGGCAAACCGTCTCAACAGAGATCTCTGACCTTGTTGTGGAACCTGAGTTGGCGCTAGGAGATGATGGAATAGCGTGATGATACAATACAGACATAGAAAAATATTTCCGCTATTAGCAGTAGTTGTTATGTTCTTGGTCTCGAACCTGGCATCTGCTGCTGATATTCAGCAAAAGCTGACGAATGCAGATTGTCGTGTTTTCGATAAAATATCGTCTGACTCATATTCTATTGCGAAATATAGCGATGCCTTACTCTGGAAGGTGTCAAAAGCAGGAAATTCTTCCAGCTATATTTTCGGGACGATACATGTTTCTGATCCGAGGATCACGAATTTACCCGAGGAAGTTAAGTCCGCATTGAATAATTCAGACACCTTTGTGATGGAGGCCCTGCCAAATCCAGAAGATGTATTAACTTTTTCGCAAATGATGTTTTATATGGATGGTACGACCTTAAGTGAGTTTCTGGATGATGAGTTGTTCCTTCGTACTGCAGAAGTACTCTCGGCTTTCCAGTTGCCGGTAGAAGCTGTCGCCATAATGCGGCCATGGGCAGCATTTTTAATGATGAATTATCCTGCGGATAATACCATGCCACTGGATTTGAAATTGTTGGAGATAGCCATGAGCCAGGGTGCCAAAACAGCTGGTCTGGAGACCTTGAGTGAACAAGGTGCTGTTTTCAGTGAAATGGCACTGGCTGATCAGTTAAGGTTACTGCTCGATACTGTGTGCAATTATGATCTGGTTACTGAGGGAATTGAAGAAATGAAGCAGTTTTACCTGGAAAAGGATTTGAATGGATTGTTGGCAGCAAACTCGCAACATCCTTATGCTGATGAACCTTTATACAAGGAACTGACCAGGAGGTTACTGACCGATCGGAATAAATTAATGATTGATCGTATGCACGCATATTTACAAAAAGGTGATGCCTTTATTGCTGTCGGAGCATTACATCTTCCGGGTGATGACGGCATCATGGAAAATTTAAATCAACAGGGTTATAAAATAACCGCAATTTATTAAATACGAATTATTAAATACGAAACAGGGTCTGATATTGATGGATATAGAAACAATACTAATTGAATTACAGAATTACTTTAGCAGTAACTCCTGGGTGGCCCAGGTATTTTTTATTGTCTTTCTCACGCTACTCTTCAGTTTTCTGCAAAAGCGCATTCTTGGAAAGTTACTTACCAAGTTGCAGGAAACAAATATCTATTGGGATGATGCCCTGGTTGATGCTGCGCGTCGTCCCTTAACTTTTTTAATCTGGATAATCGGCCTTAGCTTTGCGGCCGAGATTGTCAGTAATGAAAGTGGTGCAGTGATATTTGGCGCAGTCGGTCCTATTCGGGATATTGGCGTTATTTTTTCACTGGTATGGTTTCTGGTCAGGTTCATTGCACGTACAGAAAAAAATATTGTCCTGAAAAAAGAAGCCAGGGGTGAAGAAGTTGATCGCACAACAGCAGATGCGATTGCAAAGTTATTAAGAATATCCGTCATCATTACCGGGCTACTGGTGACGCTACAGACACTAGGTTATAGCATCTCGGGGGTACTTGCCTTTGGTGGTATTGGTGGTATCGCTATTGGTTTTGCCGCAAAAGATCTGCTGGCAAATTTCTTTGGCGGCCTGATGATCTACCTGGATCGGCCCTTCAATGTGGGAGACTGGGTCAGATCACCGGACAGGCAAATTGAAGGTACGATTGAGAATATCGGTTGGCGATTGACCCGGATCCGTACCTTCGACAAACGTGCTTTATATGTCCCGAATTCAATTTTTGCCAATATCTCGGTTGAGAATCCTTCGCGTATGACGCATAGGCGTATCAAGGAAACTATCGGTATTCGTTATGATGATGTGGGCAAAATGGAAGCCATTATTGATGACGTGAAGAAAATGCTACAGGAACACGAAGATATTGATTCGAATCAAACCCTGATAGTGAATTTTAATGAGTTCGCGCCTTCATCTCTGGACTTCTTTATCTACACATTCACAAAAACGACAAACTGGATACGGTTCCATGAGGTAAAGCAGGATGTATTATTGAAGGTCATCAGGATTGTTGAGTCACATGGTGCCGAATGTGCATTCCCAACCTCGACACTACATATCCCGGACGGTGTTGCAATCGAACAATCTTGATTTTATTTCCAGCTAGTTGAATATACACACTATGGAAATCCAGTTCACAAAAATGCATGGTCTCGGCAATGATTTTGTTGTCATGGATAGCTTTGCGCAAGAGATACAGTTGTCCGCCGAGCAAGTGCGATTGATTGCCGATCGTCACTTTGGCATCGGTTGTGATCAATTGTTATTACTCGCGCCTTCTGACAAAGAAGGTGTAGACGTGCGCTATTTGATCTATAACGCAGATGGTGGCGAAGTATCTCAATGTGGAAATGGTGCAAGATGCGCTGCTGCCTATTTACGTGAGAATGGCCTTATTGAAGACCTGGTCGATGGAAAGGCAATTGCTGCTGAAACCAACGAAGGCATTATCACCATGCATCTGGAAAAGGATGGTCGGGTCAGGGTTAATATGGGTATCCCAAAATTGGCAGCTACCGATATACCTCTGGATACGCAGGAAGATGCCCGGCAGTATCGATTGAATTTGTCCGATACAGAGATTACATTCAGTGCGGTCTCTATGGGTAATCCACATGCCGTGATTGTTGTGGATGATGTATCCTCGGCACCGGTCTTGACTATGGGGCCTGAAGTGCAACAGCAAACATTTTTTCCTGAAGGCGTGAATGTGGGTTTTATGCAGATTATTGATAGTGGTCATATCAAATTACGTGTTTATGAACGGGGTGCTGGGGAAACATTGGCCTGCGGGAGTGGTGCTTGTGCCGCAGTCGTGGCAGGATGTATCAATTCCAGTCTGGATCAGGAAGTTGATGTGGAGTTGCCGGGGGGGCATCTTTTGATTAGCTGGGCGGGACAAGGTGAACCTGTATGGATGACAGGGCCAGCCACTTTTGTTTACAGGGGGCAGATATCATTATGACGGTCGATAAAGACACAAACCAGGGGCAAGACTCAGGTCAAGGGAAAGACTCAGGGCCAGAAACAGGCACAAGCGTGGAAAAAGATTCAGCACAGATCACACCATTAATTTCAGCAAAGGATATTGCAGAATTTTTACACAAGAACACAGAATTTTTTAATGAAAATCCTGCACTCCTTGGTGAATTATCGATACCACATAGTAATGGAGGAGTGGTTTCTCTGGTTGAAAGACAGGTTGCGGTATTAAGAGAGCAAAACAAGCAAACTACCAAACAATTACATGAGTTGATCGAGATTGCGCGCCAGAATGAAGAACTGGCAAGGAAAATGCACCAGTTAGGTTTGACGCTGATGGATGCGACAGATCCGAAGGATATTTTTGCAACCTTGTATGACAATCTATCCAAGAATTTTCATGCAGATCGTGTTGCTGTTCGTATCTTTGGTGAGCCGGCCTTTATCGATTCTTTTGCAGGTGAAGAATTTGCCGGTAAGGACACCAGGGAAATCTCATTATTTAAAACCATGATTGAGACCAGACAAGCCATGTGCGGACGCATGAAACATCAGCAGCAGGCATTTCTGTTTGGTACCGAGGCTGATGAAATTACCTCCTCTGTCATGGTGCCATTACTGGGTGCGGGATGGAGCGGGATAATGGCGATCGGTAGTTTTAACCCGGATCGCTTTCAGCCAGGTATGGGTGTGGAACTGCTGGCAAATATGGCCGAGGTCCTGAGTTTTATTTTGAAACCGTGGATAGCCGAGACCTGAAACCAGCGCAATATTATGTGCCTGTTCCCGGGCAAAGCTTACCCCTTGTGGTCAAGCAAACCTCAATGATTGATTAGCACAGGATGAACCAGCAAGAAGCCTCAAGGATCGACCTGTTTCTGGAAACCCTGCAGCATCTGTCTGAACATACCAGAAAATCCTACCAACGCGATCTCAAAGTATTGCTAGAATTTGTGAACGCGCAAGAGGTAAACCAATGGCAGGAACTGGATGGTCGTCAAATCCGTAGCTTTGTGGCCTGGAGACATAGGCAAGGGATTGGCGGTCGATCATTACAACGAAATTTATCAGCAACACGTGCATTCTATCGCTATTTGATTGGTGCAGGTGTGGCACAACATAATCCTGCTGAAGGTGTGCAGGCCCCGAAATCCCCGAAAGTGTTACCCAAACTGCTTGATGTCGATCAGGCTGCCCAGTTACTTCAGATCGACACTAAAGATCCCTTAGCTATTCGTGATAAGGCCATTCTGGAATTGATGTATTCTTCCGGCCTGCGCCTGTCTGAACTGGTGATGCTGGATCTGGATAGCCTGGATCTGACTGATGCCGTGGTGACGGTGGTCGGCAAGGGCAAGAAAACACGTGCTGTTCCTGTCGGTAAATATGCACGCAATGCGATTAAACAGTGGTTAAAGTGTCGTGACAAAATGGCAAATAATGAGGAACTCGCAGTGTTTGTCAGTCAAAGAGGGAGCAGGATCAGTCGCCGTTCGATACAACAGCGTTTGCAACAGTGGGCGATAAAGCAGGGACTTACGAATCATGTCAACCCGCATATGTTGCGGCATTCTTTCGCCAGCCATTTACTGGAATCCAGTGGTGATTTGCGCGCTGTTCAGGAATTACTCGGTCACGCGGATATCAGTACGACACAGGTGTATACACACCTGGACTTCCAGCATCTCGCAAACGTTTATGATGATGCGCATCCACGCGCGCATAAGAAGAAATCATAGGCTGGAAATTTACCGCATTACCCCCATATCTAGTAAACTGGGCAGTCTCTAGTAGAATGCGCCATTCAAAAAGAAGCTGGCATAAAATCTGGACCAAATCAGGAGAAATTATTTGAAGCAATTTAGAGGTACAACCATTCTCTCAGTTCGTAGGGATGATAGTGTGGTTATCGGTGGTGATGGACAGGTTTCAATGGGCGATACGGTCATGAAAGGTAATGCCAGGAAAGTCAGGAGACTGTATCACGATAAGGTTATTGCCGGATTTGCAGGTGGCACGGCTGATGCATTTACCCTGTTTGAACGGTTTGAAGGCAAACTTGAAAAACACCAGGGTCATTTAATGAGATCAGCGGTTGAGCTGGCCAAGGATTGGCGCACAGATAAAATATTGCGCAATCTTGAAGCTATGCTTTGTGTGGCTGACAAAAAAGTTTCTTTGATCATTTCTGGAAATGGTGACGTGATTGAACCGGAAGACAATATTATGGCGATCGGCTCCGGTGGCCCTTTTGCCAAGGCAGCGGCAATTGCCTTAATGGACAATACTGAAATCTCTGCTCGGGATATCGTTGTCAAAGGGCTAAACATTGCAGCCGATATTTGTATTTATACGAACCACACACAAACGATTGAAGAACTTTCAGTTGCAGATACTGAATAAATAATAAACACAAGGATTTAAATAAGTAGTATGAGTGAATTAACACCGAAAGCGATTGTAGACGAATTAAATAAACACATAGTCGGGCAGGATGATGCCAAACGAGCGGTTGCTATCGCATTGCGTAACCGTTGGCGTCGAATGCAGGTCGACGAAGAATTGCGTAATGAGATCACACCGAAAAATATATTAATGATTGGCCCTACAGGCGTAGGTAAAACAGAGATCGCAAGAAGACTTGCCAGGCTGGCCAATGCCCCGTTTATCAAGATTGAAGCAACTAAATTTACAGAAGTTGGTTATGTAGGTAGAGATGTAGAATCAATCGTTCGTGACCTGGCTGATATCGCAGTAAAAATGACCAGGGAAAGTGAAGTAGAAAAAGTCAAGGAACAGGCAGAGGTCGCGGCAAAAGACAGGGTGCTGGATATTCTTTTACCTGCACCACGTCGGTTTGCTAATGAACCTGCTAATGAGGAAGAAGCCCCGACTGATAATGCCACCAGGGGAAAATTCCGTGGCATGCTGCAAGAAGGCAAGCTTGATGACAAGCTCGTTGAAGTAGAACTTAATGCACCCTCAATTGGTGTTGAGATCATGGCACCTCCAGGCATGGAAGAAATGACCAGCCAGTTGCAAGGGATGTTTCAGAACATGTCCGGGAGCAAGAAGAGCACACGTGAATTACGCATCAAGGATGCTTTAAAGTTTCTTAATGAAGAAGAAGCGGGCAAACTGGTTAACGAAGATGAAATCAAGGCAATCTCAATTGAAAGTCTGGAGCAGAATGGTATCGTTTTCCTGGATGAAATTGACAAGGTTACTGGTCGTTCGGAATCAAGCGGACCGGATGTTTCCCGTGAAGGTGTGCAGCGCGATTTGTTACCGTTGGTTGAAGGTAGCACGGTATCTACCAAATATGGCATGGTGAAAACAGATCATATTCTTTTTATTGCCTCAGGTGCTTTTCATCTGGCCAAGCCGTCAGATTTAATACCTGAACTACAGGGGCGCTTGCCTATCAGGGTGGAGTTAAGTGCACTCGGTGTTGATGATTTTATACGTATATTGACTGAACCAGATGCGTCACTGACAGAACAATATACAGCCTTGATGAAAACCGAGGGAGTGAATCTATCATTCTCCGAAGACGGGATTAAAAGGGCCGCCGAGATTGCCTGGCAGGTCAACGAGACAACCGAGAACATTGGAGCAAGGCGCTTGCATACCGTGATGGAAAGATTGCTTGAAACTTTATCCTACCAGGCATCTGATCTAAGTGGAGACTCTATTGTGGTTGATGCAGATTATGTCAATGATCACCTGGAAGAATTGGTGCAGGATGAAGATCTGTCGAGGTATATACTGTAATGAATAAAGCATCACCACAACCCGAGTTAATCAATCTTCATCAAAAATCCAGAATTCTTGAAATCGCTTTTGATGATGGTCAGAACTTTGAATTATCCTGTGAATTACTCAGGGTATATTCACCTTCGGCAGAAGTTAAGGGTCATGGTCCGGGACAATCTGTATTACAAACAGGTAAGGAAAATGTTTCTATTAAAGAAATTGAACCAGTTGGTCATTATGCCGTAAAGCTGATTTTCGATGATGGTCATGAGACTGGTCTGTATTCGTGGGCTTATCTCTATGAACTTGGCGAGAATAAAGAAACCTTATGGCAGGATTATCTTCAGGCGTTAAAGGACTCTGGTCATCAGAGGCAGGAAGTTAGTGTTTAAAGTGTCTAATCTGAAATAACTATTACACATTAAATGAACAGTAAGACGACAGATTTTGGGTATAAAAAAGTTGCTTCGGAAGATAAAGTAAATCTTGTCTCTGAAGTGTTTCGTTCTGTCGCTGGCAATTATGATTTAATGAATGACCTGATGTCGTTTGGTGCACATAGACTCTGGAAGAGACATGCCATAAATCTAGCGGGCGTCAAGAAAGGTCAGTCCGTGCTGGATGTGGCTGGAGGCACAGGCGACCTGTCAAGATTATTTCATCAGCGCGTCGGCAAGGAAGGAACCGTATTAATGACCGATATCAATAGTGCCATGTTGCTCGAAGGTCGGGATAAAATGATTGATGCAGGGATTGTTTCCGGTATTGATTATGTTCAGGCAAATGCGGAAATGCTTCCATTTGCAGATAACAGTTTTGACTGCATCAGTATTGCATTTGGATTGCGTAATGTGACCGATAAGCAAAAGGCAATCAATTCCATGTTTGAGAAGCTACGTTATGGTGGCTGTCTGATCATTCTGGAATTTTCCAAAGTAGAATCAGCTTCATTAGCAAGTATCTATGATACCTATTCATTCAAGGTGATTCCAAGGATTGGAAAGTTTGTAGCAAAGGACGAGGCCAGTTATCGATACCTGGTTGAGTCAATTCGTATGCACCCGGATCAGGAAACATTAAAAAGCATGATTGAAACAGCAGGGTTTTCCAGAGTCGAATACTTTAATCTGATGGGTGGTGTTGTTGCGATACACAGGGCTTACAAGCTTTGAGTGAAAATATGAAATCAGGTAATCCTCAGGCTGTCGTACTTGATAGCGTCGAAAAGATGGTGAATAAGCTGCTGTCTCTGGATGAAGAGACACTGGATGCCCTGGCAACATTGGAAGCTAATGTTGTTGAGATTGATGTCCTGAACACTGACATTAGGTTATTTATTCTACCCTCGGCCAGGGGGCTAACATTGGTGTCAACATATGAAGACAAGGTGGATGTTTCGATAAAAGGAACCCCTGCTGCGTTGTTAGGGATGATTACTGCTGAAAAAGTTGGTGCAGGAGATGTCGAAATTATTGGTAATGTTGGAATGGCGCATAAACTTCAATCCACCTTGAAGAAAATGGACATTGATTGGGAGGAATATCTATCACAAATTATTGGCGATATCGCCGCTCATAAAGTAGGTAATTTTCTAAGGGGAATGAGTCAGCTTGCCAAAGCCTCTGCCAAAACGATTGGTCTGGATATCAGTGAATATCTTCGTTACGAAAAGGAAGCATTACTGGACAAATCAGAGCTGGATGAATTTAATCATGCCGTAGATAAAATTCGTAACGATGTGGAACGCTTGCAAAAACGTGTTGAGAGACTAGGAAAATAAAACACATGAAACTGGGTGAAATATCGCGATTGATCACTATCCAGAAGGTACTGTCCCGTCACGGGCTGGATGAAATTGCCTTTGCTTCAAATATCTCTCGATCAACAAAAATATTGTTCAATATTTTTCCCTGGAACTGGTATGGAAGAAAACAGGGACCAAGAGGGGAGCGATTAAGATGTGCACTGGAAGAGTTAGGACCAATATTTATCAAGTTCGGGCAACTCTTATCGACACGTCGCGACTTTTTGCCAGAAGATATTTCACGGGAATTTTTAAAGCTGCAGGATAATGTGCCGCCTTTCCCCAGTGAGGAAGCAAGACGTATCATTGAGGATGCATTTGAGGGCAAGATTGAAGATATATTTCTGGAGTTTGATGATACTCCATTAGCTTCTGCCTCCATCGCCCAGGTGCATGCTGCGAAGATGAAAGATGGTCGGGAGATGATAGTTAAGGTTGTCCGACCTGATATTGAAGAAGTCATTCGTCGTGATCTTGGCTTGATGTATTTTCTTGCCGAAAAAGCAGAACGATATACAAAAGATGGCAGACGCCTGGGCCCTGTTAATGTCATTGCAGAATTTGAGAAGACATTATTAGGCGAGCTGGATCTGATGCGCGAGGCTGCCAATGCTTCACAGCTACGCCGAAATTTTATCGACTCAGACAAGTTATATGTGCCAGAAATCGACTGGGATTTAACCCATAAAAATGTCATGGTGATGGAGCGCATTTCAGGCATTCCTGTTAATGATTTTGAAGAGCTTAAAGCCGCCGGGGTCGACCTGAAGTGGCTGGCGGAAGCAGGTGTCGAAGTATTTTTTACCGAAGTCCTGAGAGACAGTTTTTTCCATGCTGATATGCACCCCGGGAATATATTTGTCTCACGACCAGAACCTGGCAAGCCGGCAAAAATTATGGTGGTGGACT